>SXGS01753180.1_pt1 | contig 31832 bp, 3 predicted proteins | sample 3174681 | NCBI WGS metagenome assembly SXGS01 (sample SAMN11356861, study PRJNA531348) | freshwater metagenome | isolation source: freshwater sample F1-80 | place: China: Fuxian Lake, Yuxi | collected 2017-12-25 | reverse complement strand
CAATACCGTTCAACGAACGTGGGATAAGCTTCCAGCTTGTCAACCTGTAGCGGAGTTTCACCATTGCTTGCACAAGATATTGACAAGCTGGAAGCTTATCCCACGTTCGTTGAACGGTATTGGGTTTAAATGCGCGTAATTGGAGTATGGCAATTATTTTGGCAAATCTACCTCTATCGGAAATTAGCTGAAATGACACATCATCGTACCTTCCCACCGGTCGTATTTGTATCGATTCTAACATTGACTTCGGTTGTCGCGGTCGCACAGCCACGTCGGAACGATAGGGAGCCATACGCGTCCGCGTGCGAGCGGTTGATCCAAGAGGTTATTGCGCCTGGTGGCATCACGGACGATCGCGTTGTTGACGCGATTCGTAACACGCCACGCCATCTCTTTGTCGCTGAGAAACATCGTCCGCAAGCTTATTTCGATCGAGCCCTACCGATTGGCGCTCAGCAAACGATTAGCAGTCCGTACATCGTTTCCGTGATGACTCAAGAACTGAAAACTCAGGCTCAAGACAAAGTCTTGGAGATCGGTACTGGCAGCGGTTACCAAGCAGCGGTGCTCAGTCCTCTGGTAAAGGAAGTTTACTCGATTGAAATAGTCCCCGAGCTTGGTCAGCAGGCCGAGCGATTGCTAAAGAGCCTGGATTACAACAACGTGTTTGTCAAAGTTGGCGACGGATACTTGGGTTGGCCCGAACATGCGCCGTTCGACAAAATAATTGTAACCTGTAGCCCCGAAAGCATCCCCAAACCACTTGTCGATCAACTTATCGACGGTGGCTTGATGGTAATTCCGGTTGGAGAAAGGTATCAGCAGACTTTGTATTTGATGCGCAAGAAGGGGAGTGAATTACACAAAGAAGCGCTGCGGCCAACTCTGTTTGTACCGATGACAGGTACCGCTGAATCCCAGCGACAGGTACAAGCAGATCCCACGAAGCCGCATTTGATAAACGCGGATTTCGAAGAGGCGTTATTCGAAGGCGGTCACGTTCCCGGTTGGTATTATCAACGAGGGCTAACTTGGGAAACTGGTGGAAATCCCTCAGGTGATCACTTTGTACAATTCAGTAACGTAGAAGCGGGGCGCCCAACTTCGCTGCTGCAAGGTATGGCGCTGGACGGATCGAAAGTTCCCCGCATTCGACTGTCGGGTTTTGTCAAGACCGAAGGAGTGTTAACGGGAACTGCTCCGGATGAACTGCCCGCGATTACGATTCAGTTTTTTGATGGACAACGAGCAAGTTTGGGAGTGCAGTGGGTCGGGCCGTTCCGCGGTACTCGCAAGTGGAAGGCCGAGACCAAAATTCTACGCGTCCCCGCTGCGACTCGCGAAGCAATCGTATCGATCGGATTGTTTGGCGGTACCGGCATCGCCGCATTCGACAAAGTCTCCGTGGAACCAGTGACCAATTAGCGGCCAGATCGAGATGTCACGACATGGGCTCCGCTAGGTGGTGCCGATGTTCCCTGTGCTCAGGGCATAGAATGAACGGTCAAGCAGCCCTTTAGGCGAGCGGCAGATAGTTTCTTACCAATACAAGCCCGAAGCGCAAGCGAGTGAATTGTCGTAATCGTCGCAAGTTATTCACTCGCTTGCGCTTCGGGCTTGTATTCCGTAAGAAAATGGCGCTGTCCAATTAGGATGAACGCAAAGAGCACGAAGCGGTTATCAAGCGTACGACGACAGTTTACAGTGACCTTAAGAGAGAGGTAGTTCAGATGCTTTTGGATGGAAATTCGGGGCCGTCCGTTGTGGAATGCTTGGGACTGTTCAGCACGAACTTACTCTACCGATGGAAACGGGAGCAGCTCATGGAATGCGGGCCAGTCATGTCTTCGTTGGACGCTCATGGCGAACGGTGGAGGCCGGCCCCGACGGAATCACCGTGAAGAACTTCCCGGCATGGTTTCGGCCTCGTTGGTCTGCGATCCGACAACGTTACGCCAAAATCGCATTTCGTTCGCTCCGCGTTCGGCGCAGGCGACGATATCCAATCGCCCGTCTTGATCAAAATCAGCTAGGATCACGGTGACTGCATTCGACCAATGCTGTTTGATCGAATGTTGTTTCCAGGGACCTTGGGGATCACCCGAGTTTTCAAACCAGGCGATTTGGCCATTTGGTGACCAGCCTGTCGCAACGACATCGAGATCGCCATCGCGGTCGAGGTCACCCGTTACGGCTTCGAAACCTTGTAGGAATCCTGTGGATATCAAATGTTTTTTCCAGGTGCTCGCGCGGCCCGGCACGCCCACGTTTTCATACCAAGCTACCTGATGCGAATTGTCTGTTGTCGTCGAGTCGGACGCGGCAATTCCGCACGCCACCACTACGTCCAAATCGCCATCAGCATCCAAATCGACAGGGTGACCATGCGCGGGAGCGTGTGTGGACTGGTCGATCAAATGCTTTTTCCATGAGTTCCGAGCCACTTCGCCTACTCGCTCGAACCACATTACCTGATTCGTCGTGCGCGCGGTTGTCAACAGATCCAATTGCCCGTCGCGGTTGAAGTCGGCTATCGCTATCGTGCGAGTTTCGCCGATCTTGTTAGCCACTTCGTGCCGTTGCCAAGCTTGACCATTGCCCGGTTGACCAATATTTTCGAACCAGTCGATTCGCTCCCCTTTCCAGCTCGACGATGCGACATCGAGGTCACCGTCGGCGTCCAAATCGGCCAAGGCCACGTCATAGGATCCGGGGACTTCATCGGCCGCAGCCACACGATGTAGCGGCCAAGGTTTACTCAGGAAATCTGGGCCGCGATTCTCGAACCATCGGATATCAGATCGCAAATTATCGACGATCACGACATCCGGCCGGCCATCTCGATTGACGTCGCCGATCGCATGGCGCTCCAAGCGAATCGGTTGGTCCGACTGTCCGCTGTATCGTTGGATGAACGAAGTTTCAAAACTGCCGGCTGCATGATTTCGCAGCAGATACAGATTGCTATTCGGTTCGGCATCAGCGCTGGTCAAATCAAGATCCCCATCGCCGTCGAGATCCGCTGCCGCGCAGGCGTACGAATAAGTATAATTCCCCAACAATCGCCGCTCGATTAGTTTAATTGGTCCGGACTGAATAACCGATTCCGGCTGCTGTGTGGTGTCGGGATTGCCTTGTGGATCGACCAGTGAAGTAATCACTTGGGCGTAAATTCGATGCCCGAAATCGTTGGGATGATTAACTCCATTGCCGGAAATATCCCAGTCTTTTTTCAGCTCCAAGAAATCGGACCAGACCGTGGTAAGATCGGCCAGCGCAACTCCTGGTTGGACAAGTTGCTTCAGCGCGTCGCGATACTGAGGAAAGAACTCATGGCGCAGGCGAGTCCAATCGCGATTGGCTAGCATCGTCGCAACTAGGATAAATTCGCAGTTCGGCAACGCTTCGCGAATCTTCGTCATCATGGCTTGAGTGTTTTCGCGATACGACTCCGGCAAGCGACTGCTGGAATCGTTCATTCCGAACGCCAGAATTACCAAGTGCGGTCGCGCTTCGACAACTTTGGAAACTTGTGTTAATCCCCATGCAGTATCGGTCCCTCCAACCGCTAAGTTTTTTAGCTCGATCGAATTGCGAAACCGCTCGGCCAGTTGCCGTCTCACAAGTTCGGGATACGCTGGCTGGAACGGAGCAGCCGAGTAGAGCGCAGACGCGTTTGACCCTGCGGTGATACTGTCACCCAGAGTTACGATCGTAAGTGGCTGTCGATTGACCAAACGCGCAACCGTCTTTGGCAGTGAGTGCGGGTCAAACGTCACGGGAGGTTTCCACTGCTTGCCAGTATGTCGGTACGTAATGCGCGTTTGCATTTCGGCATACTCAAGTTCAGCGCCAAAGAGGATCTCTCCATTGCCATCGCGATGCGTGAGTGCATATTTCTGTGACTTAGCTGGCCGACGAAGATCTTGCGGTTGCCGCGACGTAATGCGCGAGCCAACAGGCAACACCAACTCGCGTGAACCGGCGGTCCAAAGGAAGTCTTTGCCTTGTTCATAGACCTGAGTTCCGGCGAAATTGCCAACTTCAATTACTTCCCGAATTGGCAGCAACACATTTGCTGTCGCTTGCCCAATCGCCCCTTCGCGAATGAATAGAACCGTTTCGCCTTCGATTACCTCACTTTGCCAAAACGGACTCAACAGCCGAGGTTGATAATCCCAGCTCGGCGCGGTCCGCAAACTGGCCTCTGGTTCCTGTCCCGATCCGATTGTTACTATCGCGACCGAAATGCAAACAGCCAAACGCAAGCACAAACTTTGGAGCATAATCAGCCTCTAAGGTCGATTGGGGCGCGCATCGGCCAGCACGCGGCCAATAAAACTGTCAATAAAGCAAGTAAAAGCAACCCTGCGGATTTATCAATTGTATCGAGGAGAGATGTGACGCAAAATCTGTCCCACGAGTAAACTTGGCACTGGCTGTCTACCTGCTCTTCCCACGCTTTCTCTTGTTTGCATCAAACCAGCGGTCGGCCGTCGATAGGCTCTGAGAGAATTCTTTATTCGTGTTTGGATTTTGCAGGATTACCAGCGGATCGATACTAGCGCACGAGACGCTTGCGGCTAGAAGCGTCGAAGCAATATGTCCAATTCGATAAACCCAGAGTATTGTACCAGTGCCGATCACGCCACGCACGACAGGGTTTTCAAACGAAAAGTCTATTTTCTTGATCTCCTCATCCAGCACCAATTCCATCTGTTCGTATCCAGATTCCATCTGTTCCAGATTGCGTTTCATTAATCGGAATTGTTCTCCACGCTGGCGCACCGCTTTGTGTTCGTCGTAGGTACCTGATAGATTTTCACTGTCTACCCACGTATCGATTCGCCAGGTCTGTGACTCACTCAGATTCAACAGCCATTGAGCTCGGACGACGCGTGGATCTCGCTGATCGAACTGGTACAGATCGGCCACGATCTTCCTCTGCGAGGATGCGTCGTATTCAGTTTCGTTCGTCGCCAATGTAACTTTCTGAGGAAGACTTTGCGAGTCTTCCTCAGAAAGCAAGATAGGCTCGACCACATTCGGCAAACTATCTTCAGTGTCATTGTTTGTTTCATCGTCGGGTATTTCTCCGGTGTATCCATTGTCACCCGTGTATCCAACACCACCTCCCGAATCGCCGCTGACTCCCGAAGGCAAAGTAACGTGAATCGTAACCAGCTCGATCGCAGAAATTAATTGGCCATCGGTAGCAAGATAGGTGAAAGAGTCCGTTCCCACAAAATTAACAGTCGGCTCATAAATGAACTGGCCGGTGGGAAACAAAGTGAGCGTCCCATGGTTTGTGCTGGCGATCAGTTGAATTGTCAACGAGTCAAGCTCAGGGTCGGAGTCATTCCTCAAGATACCTGGCACGCCACTGTCGAGCGTGGCAAGATAGCTGGTCCAGTACCAGTCCGGCCAAACTCGCGGCGCCTCATTTACATTTCGGACTATAATCTGAAACGTATTATCCGAATGTGAATTGTCTGCAAAAGTACTTCGCACAGTAATCGTGTGCGTTTGGTTCGTTTCGTAATCCAATCGCGATCCATCGGCCACCGTCACCGTGCCCGTTACCGCGTGATTCGCAAATCGTCCGTCAGCACTGTTGATTAACTGGTAAGTAATTCCATTGGCAACCGATGATTGAGCAGTGATCCCAAACGAAGTCCCATTGGCCGAACTCTCGTTTACTTGGTGTACCGACGAATCGCTGTCGTCGATATTGAACAGAGCCAGATCATCAGCGTCCATTCCATCATAGTTCTGGTCGCTGGACGCAGCCGCCGCGTTGACAATCAAGTACGGAACATCATCGTCATCGACAAAGTCGTTCGCGCCCGTGATCGTCACCAATTGCGCAATGTTCCAATTCGCTGTTGTAAAGCTAATCGCCGCGGCGCTAACGACTCCTTCAGTTACATCGCTGGACGCAATACCGATCATTACATCCGCCGTCGGCTGTGAATCGAGGACGACCGTAAACGTCGCCGTGCCATTAGCCTCCGTCGAATTGCCGCTGATCGCGCTGACCGTGATCCCCGCCGTGTCGTTGTCCGAGTTGGTCACGGCGACATCGGCGGCGTTCAGCCCGGCGTAGTTCGTGTCGCTGCTCGTCGCGGCGGCGGTGACGATGCTGTAAGCGATGTCGCCGTCGTACAGGAAATCGTTCACGCCCGTGACGGTCACCGTTTGCGGCGTGTTCCAGTTCGCACTGGTGAAAACGAGCGACGAGGCGCTGACGGTCCCTTCCGTCGTATCGCTCGACGAAATCCCAATCGTCACGTTGGCGGTCGGCTGCGAATCGAGCACCACGGTGAACGTGCCGGTGCCGCCGGCTTCGGTGGTGTAGGTCGGTTGCAGTTGGTAGCGCTGCGCGAAAATGCCCACGTTGTCGCCGGGACCGTTCCCCATCCAGACCGTAATCAAGCGGCCGGAATCATTCAGCGCGGTGACCGATGCGTATTGATCGCCGGTGGTGGTTGTGTTGATGCGGACGTTGGAACCAATCGGCGTGCCATCGGCGGCGTAACGTTGCAAGTAGCTTCCGGAAGCGTCGCCGTCGAAACCCGTGGCGCTATCAAACGTCACGACGAAATTTCCAGCCGCGTCGATCGCCACTGGTCCGGCGGTCTGGTTTCCCGCCGTTGATTCGTTGATCAGCACATCACCACTCACGGCGTTCCCATTCGCATCGAATTGCCGCAGGTAGGCTCCGCGCCCCGAACCGTCCTGGCCGATGCTTTGAAAGGTCACCACGAATTCGCCACGGTCACCGAGATCGACCATGCCCCAGCGCTGCTCACCGTTCGTGTACGAATTGACGCGGAATTCGGAGCCCACTTTGTTCCCTGCGTCATCGAAACGCTGCGCATAAACTCCCTTGCTCGAATCCGGATCGATGGAGTTCGTCCACACAGCGATCCACTCGCCCGACGCATTCATGGCGACGGACGAAAAACTTTCGCCGCCTACCAGCGTGGTGCTGGTGATGACGATTTCACCACCGATCGCCGTGCCATCGGCTGCGTAACGTTGAGCCAGTCCGCGCGTCCCCGTGCTGAGCGTGAGCGAGCTATCGTTCCAGGCAATCGTGAAATTCCCCGCCGCGTCCATCATCGCAAATGGTCCAAATTGGTCGGCAGCTGCTGTCGTGTTGACTTTGAATTCGCTTCCCACAGCCGTTCCATCCGCAGCAAAGCGCTGCGCGAAAATGTCGCCACTTGTGCCATCTCCGCCGTTCCAATCAGTCCAGGCAATGACGAAATTGCCGTTGGCGTCCATCGCGATCGACGGATCGTATTGATACCCCACCGTCGTTGTGTTCACGACAAACTCGCTTCCCAACGCCACGCCGTTGGCGTCAAAGCGTTGCATGAGAATGCCAGACTGATTCCCGTCAACACCACCATCGTCCACCCAAACGACGACAAAATTTCCGTTGGCATCAATCGCCACGTTCCGCGAATCCCAGGTCCAAAGCCACTGATCGCCCGTCGTCGTCGTGTTCACGCGAAACTCGCCACCGAGCGGCGTCGGCGCCAGCGGCACAACGGTGACTCCCGCCGTGTCGTTGTCCGTGTTCGTCACCGCGACATCGGCTGCGTTGAGGCCGCTGTAGTTTGTGTCGCTGCTCGTCGCGGCGGCAGTGACGATGCTGTAGGCGATATCCCCGTCGTCAATGAAATCGTTCACGCCCGTGACGGTCACGGTCTGCGGCGTGTTCCAGTTGGCGGCGGTGAACGTCAGCGATGAAACACTGACGGTGCCTTCCGTCGTGTCGTTCGAGCTAATCGCAATCGTCACGTCGGCGGTTGGCCGAGTGTGAAGAACGACTTCCCAGACAGATGTGCCGCCAGCTTCGGTGGTCGCGGTCAACGGGTTGGCGAAGCGTTTGACGAAGATGTCGCCGTTGCTGCCGTTCAGCGGATCGAAGACCTGGTAGGTGGCCAGCAGCGTGCCGTTCGGAGCGAAGATCAAGTGTCCGCCGTCCTGATCGACGGCCGGACTGTCGCTGATCCGCCATTCGCCGCCGAGTCGAGTGCCGTCGGCTTTGAACAACTGAGCGAAGTTGCCGTTGCCGAAACCATCCTGAGCATAGCTGGTCCACGTGACAACGAAGTTGCCGGTTGCATCCATCTCGACGGTTTGGTCGCCCTGCCAGTTGGCCGTCGTTGTGTTGACAAGGAATTCGCCCCCCTGAGCGACTCCGGTTGCGTTGTACCGTTGGCCATAGATGTTGTAGTTGCCGGCAGTTGCCTCGCCTTGCCAGACAACGACGAAGTCGCCGGCTGCCGACCGGGCGACACTTTGCGTGCTCTGATTCAGGGATGTAGTCGTGTTGACCAGGAATTCGTTGCCCAGCGGATTGAGCGCGTCGTCGAACAGTCGAGCGTACACGCCATACCCGCTGCCGTCCTGATTCGCGCTTTCCCAGGTTACGACAACGTTGCCGGCTGCGTCCGTGGCCAGTGTGGTCCAGTTCTGGCGGGCGGTGATTGTCTGATTGGCGGCGACTTCGCCGGTCAGAGCGGTGCCGCTGAAGTTGAACTTGCGAACAAATGCGCCGTATTCATCGCCGTCCGTGATGCCGTCCCAGCCGACAACGATATTTCCAGCCGAGTCGATCTTCACTGAGCTGTAGCGCTGCGAACTGGCCGTCTGGACGTTGACCAGGATCTCGCCGGAGGCCGCCGTTCCATCGGCATTGAATGTTCGCGCGTAGACTCCCCAACTGTCGCCATCCTGACTCAGACTGTCCCAGGTGACAACAAACTGGCCGCTGGCATTGCGAGCCACGCTGCCCCACCTCTGCGATGAAGTGGTGGTCGTGTTGACTCGGAATTCTGCGCCGAGTGAATTGTCGGCAGCATCAAACAGCCGAGCATAGATGTCGTAGTCGCCAGTCTGATCGCTCATCCAGACGACGACGTAGTTCCCCGAGCCATCAACAGCGATCGCACGCTGGTCGCTATAGCCGGGATACTGATTGCCTGCCGTTGTGCTGTTAACCTGAGTTTCCGGCAGCAGAGTTGCCGGACGAATCGAGATGCCCGCCGTGTCGTGATCAACATTCGTGAGCGAAACGTCCGCCGCATTCAGACCGCTGTAGTTCGTGTCCGTCGAAGTCGCGGCGGCGGTGACGATCGAGTATGCGATGTCGCCGTCATCAACGCTGTCGTTGACTCCGGTGACGGTCACCGTTTGCGGCGTGTTCCAGTTGACCGAAGTGAAAACGAGCGACGAGGCGCTGACGGTGCCTTCCGTCGTATCGGAAGACGAAATCGCAATCGTCACATCGTCCGTTGGCTGAGAATCCAGGACGATGGTGAAAGTGCCGGTGCCGCCGGATTCGTTGGTGTAGGCCGGTTGCAGTTGATATCTCTGCGCAAAGATGCCGTTGGTATCGCCAGATCCGTTGCCCATCCATGCGACGATCAGACGCCCCGTGTCGTTCAACGCCAGGATGGGAGCGTATTGAGTCCCTGCCGTCGTCGTGTTCACACGAACGTTCGAACCGATGGCGGATCCATCTGCAGCGTAGCGTTGGATAAGACTGGAAAAGCCATCGCCATCGAGTCCGTTGTCGTCATTGAATGCAATCACAAAGTTCCCTGCGCTGTCAAATGCCACAACTCCGGAACGTTGGTTGCCTGCTGTGGAATCGTTCACTCGAAACTCACCGCCGACTGCGGTGCCGCTGGCATCAAAACGCTGCGCGTAAGTTCCGTAGCCCGAACCGTCCTGCCCGTTGCTCTGCCAACTGATGACAAAGTTACCTCGATCGTCGATGTCGACGATGCCAAAGCGTTGAACGCCGGTGGTAGTTGAATTCACTCGGAACTCGACACCAACCTTGTTGCCCGCGTTGTCGAAGCGTTGCGCGTAAATTCCCTTGCTGCTGTCCGGGTCGAGCGAGTTTGTCCAGACGCCGATCCACTGACCGCTGGCGTTCATCGCCGCCGAGCTAAAGCCCTCGCCCGCCGTCATCGGGTTGGTCGTGATCACGATCTCACCGCCAATCGCTGTTCCGTTGGCGGAGTAGCGCTGAGCCAACGCTCGCGTGTCATCGTTCCAGGCGATCGTGAAATTCCCAGCCGCGTCCATCATCGCGAACGGACCGAACTGGTTGGCGGTTGTCGTGGTGTTGACTTTGAATTCGCTGCCAACGGCTGTCCCATCAGCCGCGAACCGCTGCGCGAAAATGTCTCCCGCCGTTCCATCCGCGCCGTTCCAATCGGTCCAGGCGATGACGAAATTGCCGCTCGCATCCATCGCAATCGACGTCTCGTACTGGTCGCCCGCCGTCGACGTGTTGACGATGAACTCGCTTCCTATCGCAGTCCCATTGGCGTCGAATCGCTGCGCCAGGATGCTTCCCAAATCTCCATCCACCCCACCGTCGCTGTACCAGACAATAACAAAACTCCCGTTCGCATCAACGACCACATTTCGCGCATCCCAATTCCAAATCACCTGATCACCGGCCGTCGTCGTGTTCACCCGGAACTCGCCACCCAGCGGCGTCGGCGCGAGCGGCGCGACGGTGATGCCTGGTGTGCGGACAGTGGCATTCGCGCCGAATTCACTGGTGCCGTAGGCCGTGATCGTCGCGGTCGAAGTGATGGTGTCTCCGGCGACGAGTGTCACTCCACCGGGCAGCGTGATCGAACCGCTGAAGTTGCCGTCGGTCACGCTGCCGGTGATGGAACCGAGATACGTTTGTTCTTCGCCGAAGCCGCTGCCATCGACGGCCGCTTTGAACAGCTCGATCGTCGCGTTGGCGAAATCGGTGTCTCCGGCGGCCGTGCCGATGTAGCCGGTCACTGTCAGTGTCGTGCCGACGAGCGTGACGGAGCTAAGAACTGGATGGTCGATCCCCTGATTCGCGAGTCCCGCGCCGACGATCCCATCGTTGACGGTTACGAACGGGGCCGTACCGAGGTCGATGTCGTCGGTGGTGGCATTGAGATCAATGCCAATTTGTCCTGTCGCCGCTCCGCCATTCAAGGAAGTGATTGTGCCGTTGTCGAAGATCGAGTTCCTGGTGATCGTGATGCCGGTGGCGGTGCCGCCGTTTATCTGAATGCCGGCGCCGTAATTGGCCGTGATGATGTTGCGGTCGATCAGGACGTTCGTCGCGCCGTTCCGCACACCGATGGCATGGTATTGAATCGAAGGCAACGTCGTAGTGCCGAGCCCCGCGTTCGTGATCGTGTTGTTTAGCAGCGTGGTGTTGAGATTAGCTCCGGCGAATAAGACGCCCTGACTGGAAGCGCCCGTGACCAGATTCTGTTGAACCACCGAGTCCCGCGTACCCCCAAGATTGAAACCGTCGCCGTTGGTCGTTCCCAGGCCGGCCGACCGAACCTCGTTGTTTTCGACCAGCCAGTTGCGCGAATCCAAAGCGAGCATGATGCCATGAAAGTCGTTGAACGCCACGAGATTGTTCCTAATCGTCCCAGCATCGGCACCGGCTGAGTTAATGCCGGTCGTGTTCCGATTTCCCGCGCCGGGATCGGCGAACGCACTGGCGGACATCCCGATCAGATTCTGTTCGATGAGGCTCCCCGTGGTGGCGTTTTGCAAATAGATGGCCGCGTCCGTCTGCGCCGTTCCAAATCCACGCAGGGCCAGCCCGCGAACCGTCACGTCATTCGCCGCGATGTCGATGCCGCGCGTGATCGCGGCGGTGCCGATCAGTTCGATTTCCGGCCGATTCACTTGACTCAACGTCAGACCGTCGACGCCGACAATTCCTCCAGTGCCGAGCATTCCCGGATTGGTATTACCGGCGTTTATCGTCTGCGTCGCGCCGTCGATCGTGACCGCGTCGGTGATCTGCGGCAACGCAGAACCGAGCGTGATAACCCAACGCCCGTCGACGCCATTCGTACCGACGAATCCGGTGTCGCCCAGACCAATGTTGAACGAGATGGTATCCGGTGCCGCTCCATTCGCCGAGTTGTTCGTGGCGATGATCGCTTCGCGGAGCGAAATGAAACCGTCGGCCCCTTTGCTGAGCAGCAGCGCGGCGATGCTGGACGTGTCGCCGTCCGCGACATCGCTCGTGGTGTCGACCGAAAGTGTCGCGCTGGGTGGAACCGCCAGCGTCGCGATTTCGGTGGGCGACAACGCGCGGCCGAAAACTTTCACTTCGTCGAGTTGCCCGTCGTAGTCGGTGTTGGAAAAGGCGAGGCTGTCGATGCCGAAGACGAGCGCCGCGCTGTTCGATACGTTCGCGGCGGCGACGAGTTGGTCGTCGGCGAAGACGCCGTCGATGTAGATTTCGATCCGGTCACTCAGCCGCCGACCGGCGATGTGATGCCAGTTGCTGTCGGCGGCGACCGTGCCGTAGGCCCCCGTGCCGATGTCCACTCCGTTTTCCCACGTTTTGAAACTGATTTGGTTGGGGCCGATGATGAAGAACTCGTAGCCGCTGCGGGTAGGCGACGTGATCGTCTCTTTGCTCAGCAGGAACGGATAGCCGCCGCTGCCGCCCATGTTTTTAACCCACATGCTGACGGTGAAATCTTCGGTACCGAAGTCGAGCGAACCGTTTGTCGGATCGGCGACGGTGACGCGATCGTTCGAGCCACCGAACGCCAGGCCAGTGCTCGACACGCCACTCGTCCAGGTCGGCGTCGGGCTGCCGAGGAACGAGCCGTCGTTCGCCCAGCCGCTCGAATCGGCGGTGGTCGTGCCGGAGCCTTCGTTCATCCGATAGGTCGATTGCGTCACGTCGAGCAAGTTGCCACCGCTGGTGACCGCGTTGCCGAATTCGGACGTGTCATTGCCGACCGTCGCGGTAGCGGTGACGACGTGCCCCGCTGTGACCGACGCGGTGAGCACGGCGGTGAAGCTGACGTTTCCGCTGCTGTCCGTCGTCACTGTCTTTGCGCCGAGATACGTTTGCCCTTCGCCATTGCCTGTTGGGTCAGCGGTTGGCGATGAATAGAAGTGAATCGTCGCGGTGGTGCTGGCTGTCGTGTTCAGGTATCCCGCAACAACCGTTGTCCCGCCATTCGACGCGGCGGAAATGAGCACCGGAAAATTCTGCAAGTTATTCGCGCCGCTGTCCCCGTCACCAACGTCATTCGCGGTGACGCCGTCGTTGGCTAGATCGATACCCAAGCCGGTGTTGGAGTGGATCGCGTTGCCAATGATCGCGATGTCGGTCGCCGAGTTCGTGACGAAAATGCCGTTGAGCGTGTTGAATGCGATCAGGTTCCCTTCGCCGGCCAGCGTGCCACCCACCGTGACGGTCGCAGCAGTATTGGTAATCTCGATCCCGCCGAAGTCATTGCCAAGTGGTCCCGTGCCTGCCGCGTTGGTGCCGATGAAGTTGCCGCGGATGTAATGTCCGCTGCCACCTTGTACTCCAATGCCCACGTAGCCGCCACCACTAATGAGATTGCCTTGTCCGGCGGCCCCGATCAGCGTGTTGTTGCCGCTCTGGATTTCGATCCCTTCCTGATTGAAACCGAAGTCGAGAGTTCCGGTTGCGTCGGTGCCGATGTAGTTGTTCAGAATCTGCGTGCCGCTGGAGTTGATGATGCGAATGCCATCGGTGCTCGCGCCGGCGATCACGTTGCGATGTGCGGTCGTCGCTCCACCGATCGTGTTGTTGTCGGCTAGATTATCGATTCGAATCGCGCCGGACGGATTGGCGATCGCCGCATTTCCAGCCGCGTTCAGGCCGATGTAGTTTCCTGCCACGATATTGCCCGACGTGCCGGCGCTAGCGAAATCAATTCCGGAGCCGTTGCCACTGATGATGTTGCGAGCTCCTGCAGCCGTGCCGCCGATCGTGTTGTTTGCTGATCCGGTCGTGATGGCAATTCCGGAGTTTGTGTTGCCCAGCGCGGCCGTTCCGGCGGCATTCGTGCCGATGAAGTTGCCGAGAATGATGTTACTGTCCGAGGTTCCCTGCAGTCCGATGCCCGCATTGTTGTTTCCCGAGATGACGTTGCGATCCACCGCATTCATGCCGCCGATGGTGTTGAAAGTTCCCCCGCTCAACTGGATGCCATATTGCACGTTGCCCAAATCGACCGCGCCCGTGACATCGGTGCCGATGTAGTTTCCGGCGATCAGGTTGTTGTCCGCCATTCCACCGACCGCGATGCCCGAGTTTGCAAAGCGATTGATGACTAGTCCGCGAATGATGCTGTCGTCCGAAAGCAGTATCAATCCGTGTGCGCCGCCTCCTGCTCCCGCGCCGTTGAGTTCGATGATCGGCGTGCCGGCGAAGTCGGGGTCCGTCGTGCCGTCGATGATGACCGCTTCGTTGATCGTGGGGAGTGCAGACAGAACATCGATGGTATGCGGCCCCGCGCCGGCAATGTCAAACGAAATCGCGTCCGGCACCGCACCATTGACCGTGTTGTTCGCTGCCGTGATCGCCTCGCGCAGCGATATGAAGCCGTCAGCTCCCCTGGTGATGTAGAGAGCCATGATGCTCGAAGTATCGCCGTCCAAAACGTCACTGGTGGTATCGACGACCAGGGTATGTGTCGGCAAAAGCTCTAAGGCGTTGCTGAATTCCGAAGTGTTGCCGCTGGGATCGGTCGCCGTCATGGTGATAAACTGTCCGACTGTCGCCGGAATGGTCCGTGATATTCCAAATAAAACCTGTCCTGTTATCGACACCGACGTATCTAATGCAAAGAGCAGTGACGTACCTTCACCGTACCCAGAAGGGTCAGTCGTGGGGCTAGTGAAAAACTCGAAACGGTAGAAGCCCGTCGTTGGAAAATAAAAGTCTCCTGTGAAGTAGACTGAGGAGCCGTTATACGTCGCTTCGGTGAAGTCCCAGTTATTCTGCCGGCCATTCGGCCCGCCGTCCGCGTCATTCAAGTCGTTGAACGTGACCCCGTCCGCGTTGAGGTCGATGCCGAGTTCTTGATTGCCGGAGATCATGTTGCCGAGCAGAGCGTTGCCGTTACCGGCAGTCGCGGAGAGCCGAATTCCATTGAGCACGCTATTGGCGATCACATTGCCTTCGCCCGCGACCGTGCCGCCGATGGTGTTGCCATAGGTGCCGTCGTCAAGATAAATGCCGTCGTTGCCATTGCCAAACGACGCTCCGCCCCCGCCGCTGGCGTTTGTGCCGATATAGTTGCCCTGAACGACGTTGGCGGTCGTCCCCGCGCTGCCGATCCGAATGCCGGCGTTGTTATTGGCGGCGATGACGTTGCGGGCGGAACTGGTCGCACCGCCGATCGCCGTGTCGGTCGAACCGTTAAACAGGCTGATTCCCGACGAACCGTTGCCGAGTGCTCCGGTTCCTGCTGCATTCAGGCCGATGTAGTTTCCTTGAATCCGCGTGCCAGTCGTCCCCGCATCTTGCACGAGAATTCCCAGCCCGGTATTACCGCTGATGACGTTGCCGGAACCGGCGGCAGTTCCGCCAATCAGCGTGTTGTCGGTCCCGCTGATGACGGAAACGCCGTTGCCGGAATTGGCAAGGGAGGCAGTACCGGCGGCCGTTATTCCGATGTAATTGCCCAGGATGGTGTTGTTGTCGGAATTGTCTTGCACAAGGATGCCATCCATGTTGTTGCCGGAGATGACATTCCGGTCGGCGACCGTCGTGCCGCCGATAGCATTGAACGTACCGCTATCGATCAGGATTCCGCTCGCCAGGTTGCCCAAATCCACCGTGCCGAGCACGTTCGTTCCGATATAGTTCCCCGCAATCGTTGTGTTGTCGGCATTGGCAAGCACGATGCCGTACTGACCGAAGCGATTGATGGCGAGTCCCCGAATGGTCGAATTGTCGGCAATGACGGCAAGCCCGGACGAGGCACCTCCCGCTCCCGCGCCGTTCAGTTCGATGATCGGCGTGCCCGCGAAGTCGGAATCGGTTGTGCCATCAAGGATCACGGTGTCAATAATTACCGGCAACAAGGACAAGACGTTGATTGTGTGGGCACCGCCGATGAGTGGGTCGCCAATATTGAAATAGATGCGATCGGTTCCAGCCGTGCCGTTCGCGGCGGTGATCGCTTCTCGCAAGCTGATTTTGCCGTCGGCACCTTTTGCGGCGACGAGGGCCGCGATGGTGGTCGTATTGCCGTCGGCCAAGTCGCTGGTGGTGTCGACGATTAAGCCGGCTTGCACCGTCACATTCAAAGCGAATTCGGACGTGCTGTTTGTGGTCAGATTCGTGGCCGTAGCGCTGACGACATGTCCCTCGGTGACGGAACCGGTGAACGTTTCGGCAAACGTCGCGTTGCCGCTGGCGTCGGTCATGATCGTCGTGAAACCGAGATACGCCTGGCCTTCGCCGTAGCCCGAGGCGTCGCTGGTAGGCGACGAAAAGAACTCAATGCGGAAAATGGTGCTCGCCGTGCTGTTCAGCGAACCGGCGACGCCGATGGACGTGCCGTTCGTGATCGCGGCGGCCAGCTCGGGAAAGTTCTGCGAGGTGTTGGCACCCGCGTCGGCGTCTCCGGCGTCGTTGGCGGTGACGCCGTCGCCGTTCAGGTCGATGCCGAGTTGGCCGTTCGCGCGAATGCTGTTGCCGAGGACACGGTTGCCGGTCGTTGCGGCGTCGAGGACTCGTACGCCGACGTTTGTGTTGTTGGCGATCGTGTTGCCGTCCCCCGCCGCCGTCCCGCCGATCGTGTTGCCGGTCGCGCCGTTGTAGATCGTCACGCCCTGGTTGTTCGCCAGCGACTGTGTCCCGGTTGAATCCGTGCCGATGAAATTGCCTCGCACGAGGTTGCCGGTGGTACTGGCATCACGCAGCTCGATCCCGGAGAACGTGCTGCCGCCGACGGTGTTGCCTTCGCCCGCCGCGCTGCCGCCGACGAAGTTCGTCGCGGCTCCGTTGCCGATTTGAATCCCCTGCGTGTTGTTGCCGATCGTGGCGGTAACAGTCGCGTTCACGCCGACCTTGTTGCCATGCACGGTATTTCCGGTGGCACCAGCGCCCCACAACTGGATGCCGTTTTGAGTGTTGCCGCTGACGAGATTTCCGGCCCCAACCGCCGAGCCGCCGATCACGTTGCCGCTTCCTTCCACACGAATGCCCTGCAAGTTCCCGAGCGCCGCGGTTCCCGCCGCGTTCGTGCCGATGTAGTTGCCTTGCACGGTGTTGCCGTTCGTGGTCAGCAGGATGCCGATGCCGTCATTGCCGGAGATCACATTGCGATCGGCGGCAGTTGTTCCACCAATCGTATGGCTCGCGCCAAGGACATAGATGCCGTGGCCGGTATTCCCCTCACCAGCCCCGGCATCGGTCCCGGTCACGGTGAGTCGGCCGAGATAGTTTCCGGCGATTGTGTGCCCATCGGAGTTGGCGTCGATCTGAATTCCGTCGCCGCCGAAATCGCGAATCAGCAACCCACGAATCGTGCTGCCGTCAGCAGTACCTGTAAGCACTAAGCCATCGGCCAATAGGTCATTGCCATCCAGCACGATGATCGGCGTGCCGGCAAAATCCGGTTCGGTGGTGCCGTTGAGGATCACGGCGTCCGTGATATTGGGCAGCGCCGACCCGACGTTGATTGTGTGCGCACCGCCGACGAGCGCGGCGGCGATGTTGAAGCGAATCTCGTCCGGCGTGCCCCCGTTGGCCGTGTTGTTCGCGGCCGTGATCGCTTCGCGCAAGCTGATCTTACCGTCGGCTCCTTTGCTGGCGTTCAGCGCCACGATGCTTGTCGTGTTGCCGTCCGCCACGTCGCTCGTCGTATCGACCGTGATTGTGTTCGACACGATGGTGACCGTCGTGCTGCCGGTCGCCGTCAGCGCTCCGCCGCTCCCTTGTGCGCCGCTGTTTCCGTCGCTGAAGGTCCAATTGATCTGCACCATGGCTGGGGGTCCGCCGCTGGTGTTTTCATACGCCAGTGATCGCAATGTTTCGTTGACACGAGCTTGAGTGGCGCTGCTGTTGAAAGTCAGCAGGAGCGTCCCTGCGCTGTTCGTGGTCACGGTACCGATCGTCACGCCTGACAAGACGAGGTTGCCGCCCTGCGTCAGCGTGTTGAGATTTCCGGTCGCCGAAAAAGCATCCTGAGGATCGGCGCTGCCATTTCGAGCCAGCGTCAGCGTCGCCCCGTTGAAGTTGTTGAGCGCCGACAACTCGGCATCGATCACCTGCACATCGGCATCCAGCACGACCGCAGCGCCACCGGACACAAATGTCGGCGTGCCGTTGAGCGTGTTGGTGAAGGAAGAATCGAAACTGGCGTCCAGTGAGCCGTCGGAGTTGAAGCGAGCGACGGCGAAGTCTTCGTCGCAGCCACCATTGCTGGTATATCCCGCCACGACGATCTTGCCGTCCGCCTGAATTGACACACTTTGCGCCACATCGATATCGACACCAACGGCCGTTGTTTGTTTGCCATCGCCGCTGAAAGTCGCGTCGAGCGACCCGTCCGTGTTGTATCGGGCGACGCCAAAGTCGTGGTTCGCGGCGAGGATATCCCCCGCGACTACGATTTTGCCATCCGGTTGCACGGCTACGCTGTAGGCAGCGTCCGAGCTCGAGCCAAAGTCCGTGGTCTGGATTCCGTCGCCGCTGAAGTTCGTGTCAAATGTTCCATCCGCATGATACCGGACAACGGCGAAGTCGTAGTTGGTTCCATTGTGACTGAAGCCGGCGACAACGATCTTGCCATCGGTTTGCACCGTGGTCGCGCTGCCGATGTCGGCCCCCGAACCAATTGCGGTGATTTGAATTCCATCGCCGCTGAAGCTGGTGTCTAGCGTTCCGTTCTCGTTGAATCGCAGAACTGCGAAGTCGTTATCGATTTCGCCAGCGACCACGATTTTCCCATCTGCTTGCACGACAACGCTGGCCCCCGTCTCGCTCGACCCCGCGTCATTCGTGACGATCCCATCACCGCTGAAGGTCGTATCGAGCGTTCCGTTCGTGTTGTAACGAACCAAGGCGAGATCAAAGTCGACACCGTTGAAAGTGTAGCCCGATGTCACAATCCTGCCGTCGGCTTGGACGGTGGTGCTCAGTCCATACTCGCTTCCCGCGCCAATCGCCGTGGTGAGCATCCCATCGCCGCTGAAAGTCGAATCGAGCGTTCCGTCCGCGTTGTAGCGGAGGACTGCGATGTCATAGTTGGTGCCGTTAAAGCTGGAACCAGCCACCACGATTTTTCCATCGGCTTGCACAGCGACGCTGCTTCCGAAATCACCGCTGGAACCGATGCTGGACGTGACCATGCCATCGCCGCTGAAGGTCGTGTCGAGTGTGCCGGTTCCGTCGTAGCGCACCAGAGCCACATCGTACTTGGTGCCGTTGAAACTTTGTCCAACGACGAGAATCTTACCGTCCAACTGGATCGCAGTGCCAAAGCCCGCGTTATTGTTAGCACCGACACTCGTCGCGAATCTACCATCTCCCGCACTGAAGGAAGGCGCGGTGTTCGCGATGACTTGCGCGGTGATGTTCTGCGCCAATTCAGAAGTGGTTGCCGGTGTGACGCCGCCCGCAAGGAACGTGGCAGTTGCCGAAACCTTGTGTCCGGCGGTCAGCGAGATGCCGCTGAGCGTCGTGTTGATCGCGCCGTTGCCGAACGTGTCGGTCGTGACATTCACGAAGCCCAGATACGTCTGCCCTTCGCCGTAACCGGTCGCATCGGCGGTTGGTGACGAAAAGAATTTGATGCGATACGTGTTCGCGGCGGCGGCGGAGTTGAAGGAACCGGTGATTGTCGTATTGTTGTTGAGCGTCACGGCGCTCATCAGCACCGGGTAGTTCAACAGGAAATTCGGGCCGCTATCTCCATCGCCAGGGTCGTTCAGCGTGACTCCATCGTTATTGAAATCGATGGCTAATTCCGTACTGGAATGGATCGAGTTTCCGAGGATCGCGATATCGGTACCGGTCGTCGTGAGGACGATCCCGTCGAACGTGTTGAACGCGATCAGGTTCCCGTCGCCAGCCAGCGTGCCGCCAACGGTGACGGTCGATGCGGCACCGACAATCTCGATGCCATTTTGATCGTTGCCCAGCGCGCCGGTTCCTGCCGCGTTAGTGCCGATGAAGTTACTGCGAATCACGTGGCCGCTGCCGCCTTGCACGCCGATGCCCGGCCCGCCGTTGCCGCTGATCAGATTCCCTTGCCCCGCGCTGCCGATGAGCGTGTTGTTGCCGCTTTGGATTTCGATGCCTTCCTGACTGAAACCGAGATCGACGGTGCCGGTGGCGTCCGTGCCGATGTAATTGCTCAGAATCTGCGTGCCGCTGGAGTTGATGATGCGAATGCCGTCGGTACTCGCGCCGGCAATCACGTTGCGATGTGCGGTCGTCGCTCCACCGATCGTGTTGTTGTCGGCACTGGAACTGATTTGAATCGCGCCGGCAGGATTCGCGAGGCCCGCCGTCCCGGCCGCGTTCAGCCCAATGTAGTTTCCGGCCAACACGTTATTCGAAGTGCCAGCCCCGGCGAAATTGATTCCCGATCCGTTGCCACTGATGATATTTCGAGAACCCGGTGCCGTACCGCCAATTGTGTTGTTCGCCGATGCGAAGCCAAGGGCGATCCCTGAGTTGGTGTTGCCAATCGCCGCCGAACCATCAGCGGTCACGCCGATGTAGTTGCCCAAAAGCGAGTTGCCCGAACTGGCCGCCAAACTGACACCTGCGTTGTCGTTGCCGGAGATCACGTTCCGATCGGTCGCGTTTGTCCCGCCGATCGTGTTCCCTGTGCCGCCCATCAGCGCCACGCCGTTTTGCGTGTTGCCAAGATCGCTCGTGCCAATCACATCGGTGCCGATATAGTTGCCGACGATTGTGTTGTTGTCGGCGTTGCCCGTGAGTGCGATGCCATTATTGTTGAAGCGGTTGATGACCAGCCCGCGAATGGTCGAGCCGTCCGAATCAATTACCACACCACTCGCACCGCCTCCAGCACCCGCACCGTTCAGCTCAATGATCGGCACATTCGCGAAGTCGGAGTCGGTTGTGCCATCGATGATGACGGCTTCGGTGATGAACGGGAGCGTGGAACCAACGTTGACCGTGTGCGCCCCGCCGACGAGCAGATCGGCGATGTTGAAGTAGATGCGATCGGTCCCAGCCGTAGCGTTGGCCGCTTCGATCGCTTCGCGCAAGCTGATCTTCCCATCGGCACCCTTCGCCGCGACGAGGGCCGCGATGCTGGTTGTCGTGCCGTCGGAAACGTCGCTCGTCGTGTCGACGATCAGCCCGGCTTGAGCCGTCACGTTGAGTGCGAATTCGGACGTGTCGTTCGTCGTGAGATTCGTCGCCGTCGCGCTGACAACATGTCCGGCGGTCAGTGTGCCGGTGAAGGTCTCGGCGAAGCTCACGTTGCCCGCAGCGTCGGTCGTCACGTTCGTGAAGCCGAGATACGTCGCGCCTTCGCCGTAGCCCGTGACGTCAGCCGACGGCGATGAGAAAAACTCGATGCGGAACGTTGTCGAAGATGTGCTGTTCAGCGTACCCGCGAAACCGAATGACGTGCCCGTCGTCAGCGCCGCGCTGAGCACCGGGAAGTTTTGTAAATCGTTGGGCCCCGAGTCACCATCGCCGAGGTCATTGGCGGTGACGCAGTCACCGTTGAGGTCGATGGCTTCGCCCGTGTTGGAATGCAACGAGTTGCCAAGGATCGCGTTCCCGGTGGTGACATTGGCGACTCCGATGCCGTCGCTGCCAGCCTGGAAAGCAATCAGGTTTCCCGCGCCGGTCGTCGTGCCGCCGATGGTATTGCCGCCACCACCCAGGATCTGAATGCCGTTAAATGTATTGCCACGATTCAGCGTGCCGGTGATGTCGGTGCCGATGTAATTTCCCTGAATCACATGGCTACCGCCGTCAAAGATCAGGATACCATTCGCGCTGTTGCCGGAGATCACGTTCCGATCCGCCGCCGTCAGACCGCCGATCGTCGTGCCCGTGTTCGTATTAAGGTGAATTCCCTGACCGGCGTTGCCGAGATCAATCGTGCCAGTGACATCGGTGCCGATGAAGTTGCCAACGATCGCATGCCCGTCGGAACCCGCGCCGACCTGAATGCCGTCGTTGTTGAAGCGGTTGATGACGAAGCCGCGAATCGTGCTGCCGTCCGCAGTGGCTTCCAGGGCGAATCCGGGAAGGAGCGTCACTGCGGTGCCGTTCAATTCGACGATCGGCGTACCCGCCCAATCGCTGTCGGTTGTCGCGTCGAGAATCACCGTTCCCTGGATCGTCGGCAACCCGGCAGCACCGACGTTGATCGTGTGCGCTCCGCCGACCAGCGCATCGAGGATTTCAAACTCGATCGTGTCCGTCCCTGCCGTGTTGTTCGCGGCCGTGAGTGCTTCACGCAAACTGATCCGGCCATCCGCGCCGACGCTGGCGATCAACGCCGCGACGCTCGACGTATCGCCGTCGCTCACGTCACTGGTCGTATCGACGATGAGTATCGTGCTGGCGACGAACTCGAACGCACCGATGTCGGGCGCGCCGTCGCGTGTCACGCCGCGTTGATCAACGAGCGGCGCGTTCGTGCTGCTGCCCGCGTTGATCGCCGTGCTGCTGATTTGCAGCGAATGCGTCAGCGTCGGTCCGCCGTTGTCGGCCAGCGGGTTGAGCAACGGATTCACGTTCTGCTGATCGCTGCCGATCCAGTCACTGACACCGCTACCGGTTGTGTTCCCGATGATGTTGAAGCCGCTGCTGGCAAATGTCCCGGTGACATCGTCATTGGGGCTGATGGTCGCGAAGTTCGCCGCCACGATTGAGTTGGTGATCGTCGTGGCTGCGGCGGCACCAGAATCGTAAATCCCGCCGCCGGTACCGGCTGAAGCCGTGTTGGCAGTGACGGTGATGTTGAACAATTCGGCGATATTGGTGTTATGGATGCCACCTCCCTGATCGCCAGCCGTGTTGCCGCTGAACGTTGAATTGAAGACGGTGAGATCGGCACTGGCTCCCGAGTTGCGAAGACCACCGCCGTCACCTGTGGCCGAGTTGCCATCGATCAGCGAATTCACCACCACCGCAGTGCCGGTGTTGTAGAGGCCGCCACCATCCACACTTGCCGAGTTGCCGGTGAGTCGCACACGGTCCAGAGTCACCGTGCCATCCGAGTTGATCGCGCCGCCGCTGGCCGAGGCCGTGTTTCCGGAAACTTCGCTGTCCGCCAGTACGAGACTCCTTCCGGCTCGGACCAGAATTCCGCCGCCATTGACTCCGGCACCATCGGTGATGGTCACTCCGTCGATAAAGGCCGCACCGGATCCGACGATATCCAGCGGACGATACGACGGATTGCCGCTGATGATCGTCGATGATCCGAGTCCCGAGATTGTCAGCAAGTCGGTAATATCGAAGTCTCCCCCGACACTCGAATCATCCGCTCCAGCCAGAGTCACGGCATGGGTCCCGGCACCCAGCAGAATAGCGTCGTGGCCGGCGGTGTTGTTCGTGGCTCGAATCGCTTCACGCAGCGAAATCAATCCGTCGGCACCGCGGCTGGCGAGCAGGTTTGCCACCGACGTGACAACACCGTCCACGACATCGTTGGTTGTGTCGACAATCAGTGCCGAACCGGTCGCTCGCACGGCGCTGAATTCGGACGTGTCTCCCGTGGCAAGGTTGGTGGCGGTGGCCGTGATGTTCGCTCCGACCGCGACCGTGGCCGTGAAGCTGTCCACGAACGAGGCGTTGCTGTTGCCGTCGGTGACGACATTGCGGAAACCGAGATACGTCTGCCCCTCGTCGCCCGCCGAGTTCGCGAAGAATTCGATTCGCAGCGTCGTGTAGACCGTCGAGTTGATCGACCCCACCACCGTAACCGTGCCGCTTGCGTTCGTGTGCGCCGCGGAAAGCACCGGGAAGTTCTGCAGAGCGTTCGCACCCGCGTCGGCATCGCCCGCGTCGTTGGCGGTGACGCCGACCGCGAACAGATCGATGCCGAGCAAACCGTTGGAATGAATGGCGTTGCCGAGGAACGAGTTGCCCGTTGCGTCGACCGTGTCGAAATTGACGAAAATGCCTTGATCGACATTGTTGGCGATGAGGTTGCCGGCACCGGTCGCCGTACCGCCGATCGTGTTGTCGTTCGCGGCTCTGTAGAGGATGACCCCCGCGCCACCGTTGGCCCGCGCGGTCGTCCCGTCCGCACCGACGCCAATGTAGTTCCCCTGCACGACGTTGTTGCTCGACGTGTCCATGATCTGCACGCCGTCGTCATTGTTCCCGGCGATCACGTTGCGAGCCGCGGCCGTTGTCCCACCGATCGTGTTGTTCGAAGCACCGCCGCCGATCTCGACTCCGTCATCCACGTTCCCGACATCCAGCAGTCCGGTCACATCGGTCCCGATGTAATTGCCCACGACGAGGTTGTTGGAGGTTCCCACCGCATCGAACTGAATCCCGTTGCTAAGGTTGCCGGAGATGATGTTTCGCGCGCCCGCCGTCAGGCCACCGATCGTGTTGTTGCTCGATCCGCTGGAGATCCGCACGCCGGACGAGGAATTCCCCAGCGCCGCCGTGCCGGTCGCGTTGGTCCCGATGTAATTGCCGGACAGGACGTTGTTATTTCCGGTCGGGATGCGGAAGCCGTGACCTTCGTTCCCGGAGATCACGTTGCGATCGGCGGCGGTGGAACCCCCGATGGTGTTGCCGTTGCTGTTCACGTCGATGCCGTCGTCGGTGTTGCCGAGATCAGCCGTCCCCGTGACATCGGTGCCGATGTAGTTCCCGACGATGAAGTTCCCGGTGCTCCCCGCGTCAATCTGAATGCCATCGTCGGTAAACCGATTGATCACTAACCCGCGAATCGTGCTGCCAGTCGATCCCGTCCCCAGACGCAAGCCATTGGCTCCCGCGCCGGCACCCGCACCGTTCAGCTCGATGATCGGCGTGCTGACGAAATTCGGTTCGCTCCAACCGTCAATCAACACCGCGTTCGTAATCGTCGGCAGAGCGGACAGCAGACTGATCGAATGCGGCCCTGCGCCAGCAATGTTGAAATGAATCTCGTCAGGCGCAGCGCCGTTCGCCGTGTTGTTCGCGGCGATGATCGCTTCGCGCAGCGAAATGAAACCGTCGGCCCCTTTGTTCGCGTACAGCGCGGCGATGCTGGTGGTGGTGCCGTCCAACACATCGCTGGTGGTGTCCACCGTGATGATGTTCGTCAGAATGGTAACCGTCGTGCTGCCAACGGCGCTCAACGCGCCTCCGGAACCTTGCGAGCCGGTGTTGCCGTCGCTGAACGTCCAGTTGATCTGCGTCGGCCCTCCCGAGCTTCCGGTGTGTGAAAAGGCGATCAACTCCATCGTTTGATTCACTCGCGCCTGCGTGGCGTTGCCGTTGAACGTCAGCAGCAACGTCCCACCGCTGTTCGTCGTCACGGTGCCGATGGTTGTGCCAGAGAGCACCAACGCGTTGCCTTGCGTCAGCGTCGAGAGCGCGCCAGTCGCGGAAAAGAGATCGTTCGCATTCGCACCGCCGTTGCGAACCAGCGTCAGCGTCGACCCGCTGAAATTGTTGAGCGCGGACAGTTCGGAATCGACGACTTGCACGTTGTTGTCCAGCACCACGGCTGCGCCGCCAATCGTAAACGTTGGCGCGCCGTTCAGCGTGTTGGTGAAAGACGAATCGAACGAGGCATCTAGCGTGCCGTCGGCGTTGTAACGAGCGACGGCGAAGTCGTAGTTGGATCCGTTGTAGCTGGAGCCCGCTACCAAAATTTTGCCGTCAGCCTGCAAGGTGACGCTGTAGCCCAAGTCGCTACCCGACCCAATGGCGGAGGAGAGTTTGCCGTCACCGCTAAAGCTAGTATCCAGCGTGCCATCGGCGTTGTAGCGCACCAGTGCGAAGTCGTTGTTGCCTGCGATGATGCTGTAGCCTGCTACCAGAACTTTTCCATCCGCCTGCACGTTGACGCTGTAGCCATAGTCCTGGCTTGATCCGATGGCCGTGGTTTGAATGCCGTCGCCACTGAAGCTCGTGTCGAGCGTGCCGTCCGCGTTGTAGCGCACCAGCGCGAAGTCGTAGTTGGTGCCGTTGTCGGTGAAACCCGCCACCAGGATCTTGCCGTCGACTTGGACCGTGACACTGGTACCGTCTTCGGTGCCCGATCCGATGGCGGTCGTGAGCATGCCGTCGCCGCTGAAACTGTTGTCGAGTGTGCCATCGCTGTTGTAACGCACAACGACAACGTCGTCGTTTGTTCCGTTGAAGCTGCTCCCCGCCACAAGGATTTTTCCGTCGGCTTGCACCGTGACGCTGGCACCACTGTCGGAGTTCGAGCCGAAGGCCGTGGTGAGCATGCCGTCACCCGAGAAGCCGGAGTCGAGCGAGCCATCGCTGTTGTAACGTGCCAGGGCGAAGTCCTCGTTGCTGCCGTTGAAACTTTCGCCGGCTACCAGGATTTTGCCATCGGTCTGCACCGTAATGCTGTAGGCATAGTCATTGCCGGACCCAATGGCCGTCGTGAGTTTGCCGTCGCCACTGAAGCTGGTGTCGAGCGTGCCGTCGGCGCTGTATCGCGCCAACGCGAAGTCGTTGTTGCTGCCGTTCCAGCTATGGCCCGCCAGCAAAATCTTGCCGTCCGCCTGCACCGTGACGCTGTAGCCATAGTCGTCGCTCGACCCAATGGCGGTGGTGACCTTGCCGTCACCGCTGAAGCTTAAGTCGAGCGAGCCGTCGGTGTTGTAACGCACGATTGCGAAATCGTCGTCGGTGCCGTTGTAGCTGGTGCCCGCCACCAAGATCTTGCCATCGGCCTGCACAGCGACGCTGTAGCCCGAGTCGGTGACCGATCCAATGCCGGTGGTGACACTGCCATCTCCCACGCTGAAGCTTGGTGCCGTATTCGCGATGACCTGCGCCGTGATCGCTTGCGAAAATTCGGAGGTGTCGGTCAGCGTGATTCCGGCCACCAGTCGCGTGGCGGTGGCGGTGACTTTGTGGCCGGCGGTCAGCGACACGCCGTTGAGAGTCGTGTTGATCGACGCGAAGCCGTAGGTGTCCGTCGTGACTTGCGTTGTGCCGAGATACGTTTGCCCTTCGCCATAGCCCGTGCCGTCGGCGGTGGGGGACGAGAAGAATTCGATCCGGAACGTGTTGTTCGCCGCGTTCATCGTGCCCGTGATCGTCGTGTTGCCGTTCAGCGTCACGGCGCTCGTCAACACTGGGAAGTTTTGCAGGTTGTTCGGGCCGGTGTCGCCGTCGCCGCTGTCGTTGGCGGTGACGAAGTCGCGGTAGTTCAGGTCGATGCCGACTTCGATGTTGCCGAAGATCGAATTTCGCAACAGGCTGTTGCTGACCGTCGATGCGCCGAAGACGCCGATCCCCGCCGTGCCGTTGTTGGCAATCGTGTTGCCGTCGTTGTTCCCCGTGCCGCCGATCAGGTTGCTCGACGCGTTGGTGCCGATCAACACGCCCACCGCGCCGTTGCCGAACGAACCGCCGCCGGACGAATTCGTGCCAATGAAGTTGCCCTGCACGATATTGTTGTTCGTGCCGGAATCCGTCAGCCGAATACCGCTCGCGGCGTTGCTGGAGATCACGTTCCGCGCGTTAGTGGCAGAACCGCCGATCGTATTGGCGTTCGCGCCGTTGTTCACGTCGATGCCGAAACTGTTGTTGCCGAGCGAACCGGATTGATCGAACGTCAGGCCGATAATGTTCCCTTGAATCGTCCAGCCGGTGGTGCTGGCTCCGCCCAGCACGATTCCAACCCCCGCGTTGCCCGAAATCACATTCGCCGCGCCCGCCGCCGTGCCGCCGATCATGTTCGCGCCGGTGTTCCAGACATCAATGCCGACGTTGCTGTTGGCGATCGCGCCGTTGCCTGCGGCATTCGTGCCAATGTAGTTCCCTTGCACCACGTTGCCGGTGCCGGCTGTGTTGAACGTGATCCCGTACGAGTTACCGGAGATGACGTTGCGATCCGCCGCCGTAGTGCCGCCGATGATGTTGTTCGCGCCAGCGATGCGAATGCCGAGACCCGTGTTCTCTTCGCCCACACCCGCATCCGAACCGGTGTTGGTCAGTCGCCCCAGATAGTTGCCAACGATCGAGTTGCCGTTCGAGCTGGCGTCGATCTGAATCGCATCCCCCGCGAAATCACGAATCACGAGCCCGCGAATCGTCGTGCCGTCCGCGGTGCTCGACAGCGTCAAACCGTCGGCCGCCAGATTGTTGCCGTCGATGATGATCATTAGGTTGCCGAGCGACCAACCTCCCGCCGACGTGCCGTCAATGACCACAGCGTCGGTGATCGTCGGCAACGCGGAGGTCGGCGTGAACGTATGCGGTCCGACTCCGACCAGACTGAACACAATCCGATCGGTGCTCGCGCCGTTCGCCGTGTTGTTCGCGGCCGTGATCGCTTCGCGGAGCGAAACGAAACCGTCGGCTCCTTTGTTCAGAGACAGCGCGGTGATGCTCGACATGTCCCCATCAGCCGTGTCGCTGGTTGTGTCCACCAGGATTTCGTTGTCGACGTTCGTCACGACCAGGTCCTGCGCGTTCAGGCCGCCGTAGTTCGTATCGGACGAAGTCGCGGCGGCGGTGACGATCGAGTACACGATCTGCCCGTCGCCGAGCGTGTCGTTCACGCCGGTCACGGTCACGGATTGCGGCGTGTTCCAGTTGGCCGAAGTGAAGGTCAGCGACGACGACGCGATCGTCCCTTCGGTCGTGTCGTTCGACGAGATCGCGAATGTGACGTCATTCGTCGGCTGCGAATCGAGGACGAACATGGCGGTCGCCGTGCCACCGATCTCGGTCGTCGCGGTCGCATAGCGTTTCATGAACACGCCCGAAGCATCGCCGGGGCCATTGCCGCTCCAAACGCTGACGAAATCTCCGGTTTGCAACAGTGCGACCGACGAAAACTCTTGCGCGCCGCTGGTCGTGTCGTTCACACGAAACTCGCCGGTGATCGCCGTGCCGGTGCGGTCGTAACGCCGCGCATAGATGCCGGTGCCAGAGCCATCCTGACCGTCACTCGTCCATTGAATCGTGAAATTGCCGAGTCGATCCATGGCGATCGCCGGTGCAAGCTGGTCACCGGCGATCGTCGTGTTGACTTGCACTTCGCCGGTGAGCGCGGTGCCGTTGGCATCGTAGCGCCGCATGTAGATGCCGCCTTGATCGCCGTCTTGGCCAACGCTGCTCCACGCGATCACAAACTCGCCGGTCGGGGCCACGGCAACGCGGTTGTAGAACTGATTGCCCGCCGTCGTCGTGTTGACTTGGAATTCGTTGCCGAGTGCGACGCCGCTCGAATCAAACTGTCGCGCATAAACGGCCAAGCCGCTGCCGTCTAACAATCCGTCGGTCCAAGTGGCGACGAAGTTGCCACGATCATCGAACGCCGTATGAGTGAAAGCCTGCCCGTCAACCACGGTTTGGTTCAACCGAAACTCGGTTCCGAGTGGCGCGCCGTTCATCTGAAAGAGTCGTCCGCCAACTCCCACGCCGATCTCGCCAGGCAGGTTGTAGTCGTTCCAAGAAAAGAGGGCCGTGCCATCGCGACTCACGGACACGTGCGCGGAGAACTGAGAGTTCGTATTGTCGACCTTGACCGCGAACTCGCCCGTGACTGCCGTGCCGTTGGCGGCATAAAAACGCACCTTCACGTCGTCCGTGCTGATATCCTGCCAAGTGACGGCGATCCGACCGTCCGCCGCCATGCCGACCGACGCATAGCGCTGATCGCTCGTCGTCACCGTGTTGACTTGGAACTCGGCTCCTTGCGCGGCACCGCTGGCGTTGAACCGCTGCCCAAAAATGCCCCAGCCGCTGCCGTCTTGGCCGTCGCTTTCCCAGATCACCACATAGTTGCCGCTGGCGTCGCTCGCCACGCCTTGATTGGCGACCGCTTGAGTCTCCTGACCGCCGGTGGTGTACGTGTTGACTCGCGACTCGGTGCTGATGGCGACTGCCGGCCCACTCACGCCAACCGAAATCCCCGCCGTGTCGTTGTCGGTGTTCGTGACCGCGACGTCGCTGGCGTTCAGTCCGTTGTAGCCGCTGTCGCTCGAAGTGGCCGCCGCCGTGACGATGCTGTAGCTGATGTCGCCGTCGTCCACCGCATCGTTCACACCGGTCACGGTCACGGTTTGCGGCGTGCTCCAATTCGAGGTGGTGAACACGACCGACGAAACGCCGACGGTTCCTTCGGTGGTATCGTTGGACGAAAGGCCGATCGTCACGTTGCTGGTCGGTTCGGAATTCAACACGATCGTGAACGTCGCCGTGCCGAGCGCTTCCGTGGTGGCGCGGCTGATCGCGCTAACCGTGATGCCCGGCGGTTCGGCGGCCGCCGCGCCAAACTCGAACGCCCCCACATCGATTGAGCCGACGTTTCGCAAGTAGCCGCGCTGGTCGATCAACGGTGCGCCGGTGGACGAACCGGCATCAATCGCCGTACTGTCGAATCGCAGCGCTTGCGTCAGGGTGAAACCGCCGTTGTCGAGTAAGCCGAGCAACAACGGATCGGTGTTTTGCGCATCGCTGCCGATCCAGCCGGAACTTGATCCAACGTTGCCAATAAAATTGTTTCCCAAACTGCTGATCGTGCCGAATTCACCGCCGCTGTTTCCCGAAAACGCCGAATTGCGCACCGACACCGTGCTGCTCTGGCGATAGATGCCGAAGCCGCTATTGCCGTTCACGGATACGTTCGTCAGCGAAGCGATTCCGCCGAGCAACGCGCCACCGCCAGTCGTCGCCGTGTTGCCGTTGATCGTGACGTTGACCAATTCCAAATTCGATCCAGCGTCTTTCGACTGAATCCCCGCGCCGTTCGTCGCGCTGTGACTGTAGAACAACGAATTCGTCACGAAAGCCGTCCCCGGATTTTCCAGCCCGCCCCCTTCGGTCGCCGAATTGCTGAAGAACGAAACTTGATCGGCCCACAGTGTGCCATCGTTCGCAATCCCGCCGCCTGAAGAGGATGCCGTGTTGCCGCTGATGCGACTCCGGCTGACCACCGCCGTCGCACCGCTGGCGACAAAAATTCCCGCGCCATCCGCGTTACTGCCGCCGGTGATTTTGACTCCCGCGATCGACGCCGTGGCACCATTCAGCACATGAAACACCCGATCGCTGCCGCCGTTGACCGTCGTGCTGCTCGCCCCCGCGCCGAAGATCACCACGTTGTCACGCAAATCGAGATCGCCCGTCGCGGCCAGATTCTCGCCCGCCGTCGTCAAAGTGCGAGCGTACGAGCCGCTGGCCAAATAGATACCGTTCGTCCCGATCGTGTTGTTCGTGGCGATCACCGCTTCGCGCAGCGAAATGAATCCGTCGGCTCCTTTGTTCGACAACAGGTTGGCGACGCTGGACGTGTCGCCGTCAAGCACATCGGTCGTCGTATCGACCACCACCGCCGCCGCCGTGGTTTGAATCGAACTGAATTCGGAGGTGTCCCCCGTCAACAAATTCGTCGCCGTCACGGTGATGTTCGCGCCGACGGCGATCGACCTGGAAAACGTCTGCACGAAGTTCGTGTTCCCCGTGCCGTTGGTGATGGCGTAGTTGTAACCCAAGTAGGTTTCGCCTTCGTTGCCACTGCTGTTCGCGAAGAACTCCAGCCGATACGTCCCCTTCGTCGAACTGTTGAACAGCCCCGTCACCGCCACGGTGGAAGTTCCGTCAGTGAACGCGCCGTTCAGCACTGGAAAATTTTGCGAATTGTTCGCGCCGGTGTCGCCATCGCCGGGATCGTTTGACGTGACGCCCAACGGGGTCAGACCTTTCAACATGTTTGAGAATCTGCTAAATCCTTGTGGAACATGGAAGTTTCATGGATTTGTGGAGATTGATAGCTATGTCAGGGAAGACAAATCTGGATCGGTTTTCGGTGAAGTGTCCGTTGGCGGTTATGACT
>SXGS01480766.1_pt1 | contig 31861 bp, 25 predicted proteins | sample 3174681 | NCBI WGS metagenome assembly SXGS01 (sample SAMN11356861, study PRJNA531348) | freshwater metagenome | isolation source: freshwater sample F1-80 | place: China: Fuxian Lake, Yuxi | collected 2017-12-25 | reverse complement strand
GCTCGCGGTTCGCGACCGTCCCCCGAGCTACGAGGAGACCCTGGAGTTTCTGGAAGGCGGGAAGACGATTCCGGAGTTTGTCGCGGAGTGGCGGGAGACCCCCGAGCACGACGTCCGGATGAGACGCTATTTTGCCGACTTCTTCGGCGTGTATGTTGGCTACACCCCGTTCTCAGGGTTTGAGCTGGTCTTGGGCGAGGAGGGAACCTACAGCTTGGCCGGCACCGACTACATTGGCGTGCCCCCAAAACCTACATGTACCCAAGAGGAAGCGCTGGCCCAGCCCGCCTGGTGGTTGGAGGAGGGGGAGACGATCTTGATCTGCCCCGAATCTGCGTCGGATGCGTTCACCTACCAGCCCGACAATCCGGAAGACCCTCTGATTTCCTGCGACAGCGGGTATTCCCAGGGCTTGGATGAGCACTGCGGCTGCGGACCCTACCAATTGTTGTGCATGCCCTGCGAAGTTCGCGGGTCCGTGGATGGGGAGTGCATTCCCAATGCGGGCCGCAACCGCGAATTGGAGGAAGACTTCAACCAGGAGCCGATCGAGCGTGGCATGTACGTCTACGAAAACAACCTCTCTTGGTTTGATTACTTTGGAGGCGACTTCTTTTATGGCGGTCGCGACCTCTATCTGTACTACATCCAGATGCAGGGTGGTTTGATGACCGGGGAGGTCGATCCCGATGAGGTGATCCAGGATCTATGGGCGATCCCGGTGGACGGGGCGGCGGTAGCGCCTTGGCCCGCGGGCGCAGAACGCGCGGGCGTGGTGACGTCGCCCGGATTCTTGGACACCTACAATACTTTCCGTGGGCGGGCGCGGATCCTGAGCTTGGCCTTACTCTGTCATGATGTCGACTACACGTTGAATGTGGACGACTATGAGGAGTTTCGAAACCCGGACCTGACGCAGGCGGACGTCGACCACGGCTCGATCCCGGAGTGTGCCGTCTGTCACTACGGAATGGACAACCAGGCATCGATGCTCTTCGGCTACGATCGCGACGCCCGGTCTCACTACTACTACGACATTTTCCCTTCCCAGGTGGGGCACGTATTCGGGGAAGACGCGGAAGGACCAGCCGCTTTGGTCGAAGCTTATGTGGAGCGGGGCCCCGGTTTCGATGCCTGCATGGCGAATACCGCATGGACGTCGCTGACCGGCCTTTCGTGGGAGGGCGATCTGACCGAAGCCGAGCGAACGGTGCTGACGAACCTGGCGGAGGGCGGACCGCGCCCGTTGGTGGAAGGGATTTTGACGTCCGATCGTTTGCTGGCTCCGCCTGCGGAGTGATTTGCTCGAACGGTTGCTTATACTAGGGGTGTATCTATGTTTTTCTCTCTTGGTACCGCAACCCGGATCGGGTTGATCTTCTGTAGTTTGAGTGGGTTCGGCTGTACAGCCAATGCGGCGGACGATCCGACCGATTCCGATGGCGTGGATACCGAAGTGAACGAAACCGATACGAGTGTCGATGACTCGGATACGGACGTCGTCGATATGACGGTTCCCCCTGAAGTTTTGTCAGCGCCGGCTACGGTGGAGACTCAAGGCATTCATGTGGCGACGAACGGCAGCGACGGCGGCGATGGCTCCGAACAGAATCCCTATGCAACTGTGCAACATGCATTGGATAACGCAGACTCGGGCGACGTGATTCTGTTGCACCAAGGAACGTATAACGAACAAGTCCGCATCCGGGACAACCACATTACCCTGCAATCGGCGCCGGGAGAGTCCGCGCACATCACTTGTGAGGTCTCTACGGATGCCGATGATCCGCCGTTGTGCGTTCACATCGATGCGGAGACCACCGGCGTCACCCTGCGCGGTCTGGAGATTTCTGGAGGTTTTTACTCTGTGTTTCTGGGTTCGCAGTGGGATTGGGATGACACCCCCCAGGACAATCTTGCGGCGAACCATGTGTTGATCGAGGATTGCGTCCTCCACGGCAGCGGGCGCGATGTCGTGAAGATCCCGGCGGGATGCGACGACATCACCATTCAGCGCACCGAGATCTACGACTCCGGCATCGGGTATGAGGAAGGAACGTCGCTGGACGATATGAATGCGGAGGGGGTGGACGCGGTGAATTCGGATCGCCTGCGCATTGCCGATTCGTACATTCATGACACCGCAACCACGTGCGCCTACATCAAAGGAGGTTCGATCGATTCGATCATCGAGCGGACGGTCGCAGAACGTTGCGGCGCACTCGGCCTCGCTCTGGGATTTGACACCAGCCCCGAGTTTTTTGATACAGAGGTTAACCCTGGATATTATGAGAATATCGGTGGGGTGATTCGAAATTGCATAGTGTCCGATACCGGCTATGCGGGCATTGCATTGTATGCAAGCCGGGACGCCTACGTTCTTCACAATACGGTACGCGGGGCCGCTTCCTTGGGGCAAGCTGCAATTTACTTCGGAGTGGCCACCCAGGATTATGATCCGGAGGCCGGCCGGCCGCCGAATGTGCGCCCCACTGTGGTCGGCAATGTGGTGGACCAGACGGGGATCGACGAACCGGTGTGCATTTCGATCCGGTACGACGAAGATGACCAATTGGGAGTGCTTTCCGGCCTCTCAGGTCCGGCGACGATCCACCACAATCTGTACTATGCGGGAGGGGGTTCCTGCGCATTCACCGATGCGCGCCCGGATTCGCTGGTGCAAGACGGGGATCTGGCGGCCTGGCAGGCGAACGGTGTGGATGCGGACTCGTCGTTTGAAGATCCCCTGCTGGCGGAGGATGGCCACCTGAACGACGGAAGTCTAGCAATGAACGCCACGTTGGTGACTCCGGGCGTATCGTATGACATCGACCGCGAGTCGCGCTCGGACGGCCTGTTCGATCGGGGTGCCGACGAGCGATAAGGCCAAAAGTGGTGGATTTTGTTTGCGGATTTGGTAGGGTGTGTTCTCTCCTCACATGAAAGGGTTCGTTACATGGCCAGGATCCATCGAATGGCGGCTCCGGCACCGACCGGCTCGGGCAGCCCGTCTACGGGGCGTGTCCACCGGGAATCTCTGACCGGCGGAGGGCCCGCAAACAGCGAAATGAGGGAACGTCTCTCGGAGGCGGGGCCGAATTCGGCGGAGGCGGACACGCTGTTCGACCGCGCCACCGAAGGATCGAGTGCGGCCCTTCCGTTCCGCGCCGAGATGGAAAAGGCCTTTGGAGAAGACTTCTCTGGGGTTCGAGCGCACATCGGCGCATCGCGGGAAATGGGCGCCATGGGCGCGAACGCGGCGGCGCGTGGGGAAGAGCTCGCTTTTGCGAGCGCTCCAAGCGAAAAAACCGTTGCCCACGAGCTCACTCATGTCGTTCAGGCGCGGCGCGGGGGCGCCGGGGTGCAGGCGGTGGGTCTAAGCAGCACTTCAGCCCGTAGCTGGACGTTCCCGCTTGAATTCGGTACGCGCCGAGATTCACGCTTTGAGAGCCGGCGTTGTAGAGTTCGATCCACTCCTGCCCGCTGTCGGTGCCGTCCGGATTCGGGAATATTTCCTGGATCAGCACGTTTGGCGGTTCGGGGATCGGGGCGGGCGTGCTCCCATAGTAGATGGTGAGGTACTTGGCCCCCGGGGCGCCGACCACAAAGTCCCCCGCACCGTCGCCGTCGAAGTCGCCCGCGATGAGGTCTGCGCCGAACTGAACGCTAATTTGCGAACCATCTAAGCCATATTCTGTCTCCAGCTCTTCGAGATCGAACCCTTCAGCACCACCGGGGATGAGGTACACGGCGCCTTGGTTCAGATCGTAGTTGGGGTGCCCGACCGCCACCTCATCAAAGCCGTCGCCATTCATGTCCGGGACGATCACGGGCCGATACAAACCGGCTACGGCCAACGGGGCGCCGGTCACATGGTTGAGTCGTGTCGCTGCCCCCGCGGACGAGCCTGCGAACAGGTCTAGCGTGCTGCCCGACCCTCCGCCGAGACCTCCGCCACTGGTGTTGGCGGAGGCGACAACCACGTCGTCGAGGCCGTCGCCGTTGATGTCCCCGCCACCGCTGAGGCGGTAGTCGATGTCTTTGTCGCCATACCCGTAGGTATTGAGCACGGCAGCACCTGTGTACACGCGACCGTATCCGTCGGTATCCACCGCTACATTCTGTGAGAGGTTCCCATCGGGATCCCCGACCCCGGCCACATAGCGGCCCCCCGTGGTGGAGAGGATGGAGTACCACGAGGAGCGTAGTCCTGAGGCCGAGCCGTAGTACAGATAGGCCCCTCCGCCGCCCGATCCCACCACCAGATCTTCGTAGCCGTCGCGGTTGGTGTCGCCCGCAGCGGCGAGCACGGAACCGAAGTAGTCGTCGGCGCTCCCGGTCACAGAGTGGCTGGTCGTAGCGAGGCCTGATGCCCCGCCGCGGTACCAAACGAGGCTTCCATGATCCGCATACGGTCTGGAAATGATCAAATCCGAGTATCCGTCTCCATGAAGGTCGACCCCGGCCACGGCGGAGCCTTGCCGGAACCCGGATCGGGTGGTCATCACCACCGGTCCGCTCCCGCGATCCTCGTACACCGTGATGGTGCCCTGTAGGTTGAAGGCGAACTCGTCGTCTCCGTCGCCATTGATGTCCCCCACATTTGCCAGGGCATACGTTATATAAGGGCTGGTAGTCTCGATTTTGACGGTTCGGGTTCGGTCAAACAGGACCCTTTCCGGTGACGAGAGGTCCACGGCTTCGATCGGGTTTGAAGAGACACAACCGGACAGGCACAGACCCACAAAGACGGAAACCCGCATGACCACATCCTTTGCCAAGAGGCGGGCACCCTATACCTGCGCACATGTTGGTTGTGGTATTTGGGGGCTGGCAATTAACACTACTTAACGAAGTGGATCCATTGGCGGACGGGGCGTCGTAGGATGGAACCGGCACGGCGAACGGTGCGTAAGGGGAGGCGACATGTTGTGGTTGATGGCTTTGTTAGGGTGTTTCGGCAAGGCGGACGACACCTCAGACCCGGTGGACACCGAAGACACGGATGTGGTGGATACGGATGTGGTGGACACCGATGTCGACGACACGGACGCGGTGGACACCGACGATACCGATGTTGCGGTTACTTGCTCCGTTTCAACCGACAACTTTGGTAATGTGGGGGCACCCCCGGGTGGCGCCACGATCGAAGTCGGCATGGACGGAGCCATAGATGACGTTCTACAGGCGCAAGCGTTGTTGGAGGAAGCAGCGCCGGCCGATGTCCTCACTGTAGCGTTGTACGCGGACTATGGGGCGTTTACTGGAACGGGCGTGCTGCCGGGCACCTATCAAATTACCGGTGACGAACTCGATTTTGCCACGTGTGGGGTGTGTGTCATCATCTCCACCAATTCGGACGGGTCCGGGTATGAAGACGACTACATGGCCACCGGGGGCACGCTCACCGTTACGGAGGCGGGGGATCAAGTCGGTGAAACACTGACTTGGGCGCTGACGGATGTGACGCTTCAGCATGTGACGATCGACAGCGTCAGCGGCGAAACAACTCCGGTCGGTGACGGTTGTACCACGGCGATCTCCGGGGCGACCTTCTCGGGAACCCTCGAGGCGCCTCCTCAGTAGGTGATGCGAGCAGGCTGCTGCAAAACTCGCCCGGGGCTGTGGAGCGCGGTCCGCTACTGCGCGGCGTACGGCTCGGTCGGCCTGCGTCAGCGTACGCTCGGTACGCCTTTCCTCGGCCTTGGTCGCCGAACGTCGCTCGCTACGCGGCCTGCACTCCTCGCCGACGGGCGACCGGCCTCGGCGTCGTCGCGGCGAGCCGCGCCTCCGTTCGGCCTGTTTGCAGCAGCCTGCTAGCGGATCCCGCGCGCTATCCGTGTCGCTACCGTCATCGTGGTGAGCTGCGGATTGACCCCCAGGCTTGTCGGAAACACCGACGCATCGGCGATCGTCAACCGCTTTACTTTGTGCGCGGCGCCGTTCACATCGATCACCGAGGTGGCGGGGTCGAGCCCCATGCGACAGGTGGCCATCGGGTGCGATGCGTACAAGGTAAAGGCATCCAATCCCTTGGGGTCGAGCGCTTTTTTGAACGCCTCGATATCGTCGAACCAGCTTCCTCCATGGACAAGCGGCTTTACTTTTTTTGCGCCACCGGCCATCAGCACCCGCGCGGTCTCGACCATGCCGAGTTTGATCCGCTCCACATCGTGAAGATCGAAGTCGTACCGGATGTCTGCGCGGCCATCGGCGGTGGCGCCGACGGTCCCTTCGCCGTGATCGGACACCATCACCAGAGCTCCGCACAAGCGGGACAACCATTCAAAGCTGGCCTTTGCTTCACGGCCAGTCTCCCCGAGCATCACCAGCACGGCGCCGGGGGGCGCATTGAAAGTATGTGGGAGCAACCCTGGCTCGCCGGGGATCTCGAAATAGGCACCTTGGGTGGCCCCCTTCCACATGGCCACCTCGTGATCGCACAGTCCGAGCACGGCGCCGCCGGGGTGAACGTGGAGCCCTTTGCCTACGGCGGGTCCTAACGTTTCGGCGATTCCGGAAACGGCGAACAACCGAGGGGTGCCTACTGCTCCCGCCGAACACACCACATGGTTGGCGCGAACGGTCAGTCGTCCCATCACTTTGCGGGTGTCCGGATCGATGGCGTAACCTTCCACCCCGACCGCGGCGCCCGCTTCGACCAAAATCCGGTCGACCTTGATCTCAGCCTGCACGATCGCCCCGGCTGCCCGCGCTTCGGTGATCAAGTTGCGGTCGACCGATGCTTTTCCTCCGGAAGGGCACCCGCTGTTGCAGAGCGAACAACCGATGCACTGGGGGGCATTTCTGGGAGCGAGCCCGCCCGGATATCCTAGGGCGGCGGCACCTCTTGCCACGATGCGGTTGTTTTCGCCGGAGATCGCCTCCGAGGAGACGCCGACCCCCAGCAGCGCTTCCATTTCCGCGTAGATCGGATCGAGGTTTGCGCGGGAAAACCGGTCCTCTCCGCCGAGCACGGCGGTCCAGTTGTCGAGCACGGGTGCGGGTGCCCGAAAGCAGAGGGCTGAATTGACCAAGGAACCGCCGCCGATCCCGCGCCCGGCGGCGATCGGCATAAACCCGGATCCACCGGCGATCATCATTCCCTGTTCTTGGTAGTGGTGGTGCATGGTGCGCTGCACTTCGGGATAGAACCGGTTTTTGGCGGGTCCCTCCTCCAGCATCAACACTTCGCGGCCCCGCCGAGCGAGCTCCCGGGCCACGGCGGCGCCGCCGGGTCCGGTGCCGATGATCACCACATCGGTGGTCACGGTGAGTTCGCCGGAAACGAAGCTATGATCGCGGATCGTCATCGTCCGCACGCGACGAGCGATCGCCATTCCGCGCGAACGTCCGGGTGGGTCGCGTACGCTTCGCCGATCAGGATCAGTAACGCCTCGACTGCCTGCCGTAACAAGGAGGATTCTCGCCATTCTTTGAGGATGGTGATCCTGGTCTCCAAGTCCAAATGCCGGAACGCGCTGCCGTGGCTCAGAACCGTGACGTCGTCGAGAGCCTGAAACAGCAGTTTCAACAGACTTCGTTCTTTGTCCGGCGCCTTGGACAGCATCCCGTCGATCACCGAGCCTACCCGCGCTTCAGATCCGGAAATCGCCGGCCTTCCTCCGGGGGGCATCCACGCTTCGGCGATGGATTGGAGGAATTCGAATTCATCGTCCGCCAACACCAACAATTCCGCCCCGTGTGGGGCGTCCCACCACCGCCACCAAAGACCGCCGGCACCGACCGCGAAGGTCGCCGGGATCGCCGCGAGGGTCTGGAGGAGTTGACGGCGAGTGAAGCGGGCCATGCGGATCCGATGAGGTGGTTCCGTAGCCGGGTTTGGGGTGTCGGACAACGGTGGTTCGACAGGGAACCGTGAGGGGGGGCGGTATCGAAACCCCCGCCGGATGATCAGGTCCGTCCAACCCCATGGTACCCTCCCCCAAACCGTGGAGCGCTCATGTTTCTTTGGAGCTTGGTTTCACTCTGTACGGCCGCCGAGCCGTCGATCACGGTCGCGCAGCCGGACCCCGATCTCCATTACTCCGAGAGTTCGCCGCCTCCCTCCACCGCGGGGATCTTGCTTCGGTTTGGTGAGCTGCGCACGCCGGCTGAAGTGGTCGAACGCCCGTTTGCGGAGCCGGCGCCCGGCTGCATGGAAACCAACTTCTACTGCGATCTCTTTCTCCAAGGTGCGGCCGCCAGCGACGTTCGAATTTCCCCCGTTCAGTGCGTTAGCCCCGTCCTTCCCGCAGGATTCGATCGGATTCCCGAGGTGGCTTCCCAGAAAAAAGCCTTCCCAACGACGACTTTCACTCCACATCGCCGTTGGTTGGCGGATGTGGAGGGCGATGCTGCCCCCGAGACCCTGACCGCGGTCGAGCACAAATGGCCCCGCCCCGTGGGAGAGGAGCCCGGACCCTACGACGACGACGAATGGAATCGGCAGTGGTGGTTGATCGTGGAAACGCCGACCGGTGCTTCCGTCCTCGGGACGTCCGACTACGGCTTTGCGATCACCAACATATTTCGCCTGAAAGGGAAGTTGTACATTGATTTTTGGAATGGCAGTGGGGGCGCTTGGGATCGGTATGCTGTACCCTGGCCGCCGTCCGGCAAGCCGACGGCCTTGTGCGGCGGAAATGGCTAACGACGACGCGAAAGGATGCGGCCAAACGCCGACCGGGGCGTTACGGCATGCTTCCTAGGAGTTCCCATGAGCTTTGGTCGTAATCCCTACCCGGCAAAGGCCGAAGCCGCAGAACAAAAGGCCTCCGATGCGCACGACGAGAGCGCCCGTCGCCGGTTTTACCTGGACGCCGCCCGCCAGTGGGACCTCGCCGCCGAAAAGGAAAAGCCCGGAAAATACCGGACCCAATACGAGGAAAACGCTGAGCGCACCCGTTCGTTGGCGGACGGGGCCCCACCCGAAGACTTCGAGAACTGAACATGAACGAATCCGCTCCCGTTCGTCGGAGTGTCGCTGCCATGGGGATCCTGTTCGTGATCCTCTCCATTGCGATCGGCGTCACCGCCCCTCCGCTGCCGACCACCGCGGCGGACGGCGCTGCCGTTCTTGAGTTTTACACGGCCCACCGCTCGGGGTTTATGTTCGGCAATTTCCTCGGGATGTTGGCGTTGATACCAGCGATCCCCATGTACACGTACACGGCGTACCGCATCCGGTTGGCGGAGGGGGCCGAGGGTTGGCTGTGGCTGATGTCCCTGTTTGCGGGGTTGATCGCCCATGCGGTAGGGATGGTCGATCTCGCCATCTACCAGGTGGCGTCGCTGCAGACCACGCCGGAGCTCGCTAAGCTCGCTAATGATCTCGGTGCGATGTGCTTCGCCGCCATTTTTCCGGCGCTGACCGGCTGCGCTTGGGCGGTGTCGATCGCTTCGTTGACCGTCGGTGGATTTGGGCGATGGACGGGGATTTCGGGTGTGATTGTGGGCCTAGTCTGCTTGGTCGTCAGTTTCGGCGCATTGTGGCCGGACGGCGTTTTGGCCGTTCCGGGGCCCGCGACCGGCGGGGCGTTCCTGTTGTACATTGCGTGGACATCGGCGATGGCGGCCGAGATCGCGTGGCGTCCGGCCAATCGTAAGTAGTAATGGCACTTTACTATTCGCGTCAGGCGCCGCAGGGGCGCGTAGCGGTCGCGGAGAGCGGAGCTCGAAGCGACGGATCCCCCGAAGGTGCCGGCGGCTGAAAGCCGAGACGCCCGACTTACAACCCCAGGGAGGCTTGGCCTTCGTATCCGTACGAGAGAAACTGGGCCTCCCACTCGGGATAGGCGCCGTAGTAATTGTCGTATTCGGATTCGTCCACCGTGGAGTAGGTCAGGGAGTCGTTGTTGAAGACCGCGACCGCCCACGGGTACCAGACGCCCGCTTCCACAGTTCCGAGGTTGGGCAGGCCGTTATAGTCCAGGTTTAACGCCAGGGTATACGCCATGTCTACCCCATAGTACGCTTGGAGACCCTGGCAATAGGCGTCTTGGGTTTGGTTGTTTTCGGAAAGGCCGGCCTCGTAGGTGTAGGTGACATCGAAGGTGAAAGCGCAGTTGTCGCATGTGTAAGGGTGAGGAACTCCTTCCGTCGCCCAATAGACCGAACAGTCCCGGTCCCCGGTGCCGCCGAAATCGTTCACGCCGAACACATATTCTTCGTGCCCTTCAAAAGTGGCGTAGGGATTCGGGTTGTTCAGGCCGGTATCGACCACATCCGTGTCTTGCACATCCGTGTCGCCGAAAATGTCCGTGTCGAGTGTATCAATGGTGTCCCAGGTGTCTTCGGTATCGATGACGTCCTCGGTGTCGAATGGATCTTCCGTATCTTCGGTATCCAACGTATCTTCCGTGTCCCCGGTGTCGTTGGTTTCGGTATCTTCGGTGTCTTGGTTTCCGGGTGGGGCCAGGATGGCGCTGGTGCAGCCGACCAGCGAAGCCATCAACGCAGCGGTGAATACCGTGGACCACCGAAACTGGGACATGCGTGCTCCTGCTTGTAAGAATTGTGAGTTTACGGCAGAACGGCCCTGGAGATCCATCGATTTGTGGATTTTGGGCGCCTCGGCCTCGCCTGTGGGCTTCGGCCGCCGGCTCCTGCGGGGGTTCCGTCGCTTCGAGCGTTGCTCTCCGCGACCGCTTCGCGCCCCTGCGGCGCCTGGCGCGGGTCCAACAAAGCAGGGACTGCGATCTCTGGGGGAGTCAGCCTTCGATGGTCTTGTCCGGCCACACTTGGGGAATCACGAATCCCGCTGCCAACACCAACCCGCTTCCCAAAAAGAGCGCGATGGGCACAATCACTTGGCTGAACGACGGCCCGAGCGGCACGCCGAGGGGGTCGATTGCCAGCCGAAGCAGCCCGTAGCCGATCAGCACGGTTGCCGCGGCGACCGATGGGCGTACCTTCCGCAGAAACATCGTGCCTGCGGTGATGAACAGCGTCCCCCAACCCAGCATTTCGTACAAGCCGAGATCGTGGCAAGCGCCGGAGGATGAGGCCTGGTCGACGCCGCAAATTCCCCGCACCCCGAGGAAAAAATCGGTGGCGATACCGGGGTGATCGTGGACAAGGAAGCACCCGAGTCGGCCCACCGTGGCGGTCGCCGCCAAACCGAGGGCCGCGACGTCGAGTTGAGCGGGAAGTTTACGGAATCCGCCGACGATCATCATGACGATGGAGATCAACATCCACAGCGGCCCGGAGATGAGAGAGCTGGTGCCGGAACCAAATTGTAGCCAAATCCAGGGATTTGCGATGGCTGCGTCGAGAGCGTACAATAGGACAGACGCCCAATGCCCGGCGATGAAGGCAAACAAGGGGTAGGAGGCGATGCTGGCCGCGATCGGCCACACCGGCAGACGGCGATAAAAGGTCGCGCCCAGCGCCACGGTGCTGCCGATGAGCATGCCACAAACGAGCAATACGCCGAAGACGTGAATCGTGATCCCGCCCCACTGAAAGGGCGGAATGGCGAAGTAAGGTATCAGGGCAACTCCCGTTTGGGGCTTTAACTAACTCTTTGCGGCTGGCTGTTCTGGCCACCGCTTCGGAATCGTGACCGCGGCCGCGAGCACCAATCCGCCTCCGAGCAGGTACATTAGCGCCGAAACTACGTGCAGCGGCTCCCAATCGACGCGCAGGGGCTCCAAACCCAACCGCAACACGCCGTACCCGATCAGCACCGCCGCAGCGGAGAGACCTGGTCGAAGGCGTAGTACAAACGATGCTGCAGCAGTGAGGAATAGCATTCCGCACCCCAACATCTCATACAAGCCCAAGTCATGGCATGCCCCGCTCGTCGTGTACGAATAAGAGCGTTGGGCCTCACAAATTCCTTGGACTCCAAGAAAGAAATCGGTAGCGACGCCGGGGTGGTCGTGTACCAGAAAGCACCCGAACCGTCCGATCGTCCAGGCCGCGGCCCAGCCGATAGCGAACACGTCGAGTTGTGCGGTGAGTTTGCGGAATCCAGCGATCAGCATCATCACCACGGCGGTGAAACCCCACAACGGGAGCACGCCCACCGAGCTCATTCCCGCCCAGACTTCAAGCCAAAGTGAAGGCCGATCGAGGGCCTCATCGAGGCGGTACATGAGTACGTACGCGAAGTGTCCGCCAATCAACGCAAAAAACGGGAAAAGAACTCCGCTCATGGCGACCGGCCATAGGGGGAGCTTTCGCCAAAACGCCGCACCTAGCGCCAGTAGAGTCCCTGTGGTCAGGCCGAGCAGCACGAGCAGGCCGTACGCATGCACGGTGATCCCGCCCAATTGGATCGATGGAGGGTCGAAGTAGGGGATCACTTGATCTCCGCGCGCCGCTGGAAAGGGACAGAGCCTTCTTAGCGCGGCGCCAGGCGCTTGTTCGATTTTGCAACCGTTTGCGACACGGTGAGAAAGGCCAAGCATCGCGCTATGGTGAAGGAAGGTTTGAACACCGCATGGAGGCCGCTTGACCCCACCCCCAAAGTTCTTTGATTCCTTGTTGGTTGTCGGCGGCATTACGCTGGCGGGGTGCAATGCGGGCGACGACACTCCGGTCGACACAGAAACAGGGGAAACCGGCAATACCGGCGAGACGGGGGATACGGATACTGGAGAGACCGACCCCGGGGAGACGGACACGGGCGATACCGGGGAGACGGACACGGGCGATACCGGGGAGACGGACACGGGCGATACCGGGGAGACGGACACGGGCGATACCGGGGACACGGATACGGGCGATACCGACCCCTTCAATCCAGGTCCTGGAGATTGCCCTGAAGGCGAGATCCTCGTTTTCGAATCGGACGGCGATTTCGTCGGTGAGTATGCGGATCTTCAAGCAGCGTTTGAAGCAGCCAACGAAAACTGTGCCACGCGGATCGATGTTTGCCCTGGAACCTATGTGGGCGGCGGAGAATTCGTTGTCGAGGATTGCGACGGGCCGATTTCGGTGCGCGGTGTCGACGGCTCATCGGACACCGTGGTGGAAGGCGGCGATCAACTTGAGGTCTACACTGGCGGCGATCTTTCGGTAGAGGGCGTCACCTTTCGCGACGGTGGCGGGATCGCCTTGGTGGCCGGGGATGGTGAGGCGGTGCTCCGATTGCGCGACATCGTGATCGAGGCGAACCAAGCGGGGAATGGTGTGACCGCGGCCGTGGCCTTGCAGGGGTCGGTGGTCGAGACGTCTTCGCTGGCGATGTTCGACAATGTTGGCTTCGGTTCGCTATTGTCGGTGTTGGCGCGTCAGGGCTCTGTGCTGGAGGGCACCCTCCTGGAAAGCAACGTCGGTGGATCGAATGCGACCGCCGCCGTGGACGTCGAAACCTACGATGGCGGTTCTACCGCCCTGTCGATGTTCGTATCGAACAATACCGATTTTGACGGGTTGGTGACCCTGCGGGGTCTGAGTTCGGCATTGCGCGACGCGGAACTCTCGATGAATGAAGGTTCGAATACCGCGACCGCTGCCGTTTCTCTGGAGAGCTACCTTTCGTCCGCTGTGACCAGCTTGGGCATGTTCGAGAATGCCAATTTCGATCAACTGTTGGCGATCTTCGGAGGACGCACGCAGCTTGAAGATGCCGAACTCGAAGATAATATAGGTTCGAGCTCTGCAACTTCGGCCGTTTCTCTGGCCGGCCGGGAGGGGGAGGTATCGACGCTGGGTCTGATCAATGGCGTTACCCTAGTCGGTAACTCCAACTTTGATTCGCTCGTGTCGGTGTTGAACGCGCGGCATGCGGCGGTGAGCGATGTGCTTGCGCAGTCGAATACAGGCTCCACCTTTGCGGGTGCTGCGATCGACATTGTCGCGGACGAAGCCAACGTGACAGGCCTCGGAATGTTGACCAATACGGGTTTTGGTAGCCTGTTTGCAGGCCTGTCGAACAGGAGCGTAGTGCGCGATTTTCAGGCATTCAACAATGTCGGCTCCTCGACAGCGGGGGCGGCGGTCGACATCGACGGTGCGAACATGGATTCATCCTCGTTGGCGATGTTGTCGGACGCGCACCTCAACGGAAACAGCGACTTCGAGCAGATCCTTCGGATTCGGCAAAACTTGTTCGACGTCGACAATGTGGACGTCAACGACAATGTGGCGCCGGTTGGCGCCGATACCGCGGTTTCCCTGGAAGCGCTGCACAGCGATTCCTCCACCCTGTCGTTGTTGACCAACTTCAATGCACTCGGAAATGTGGGTTTCCGACGGGCGCTGTCGTTGCGCGCGGTGGCGGCGCAGTTGGAGGCACTAGAAGTCAGCGACAACGAGGGTTCAAGCTCCGCTCACGAGGCGATTCGCCTGGAGGGATTGACCACGCAGGTGTCCAATGTCGCGTATCTCAACGAGCTGACCGCTTTGGGAAATATTGGCTTTGAGAACGTACTGGCGGTTCGAACCGGCAGACTTGAGGCGCGGGATCTGGAAATCAGCGACAATCAAGGCTCCGATGATGCGACCGCGGCGATCGCATTGGAGGGTGTGGAGATGTTCGCGTCCCACCTTTCCGTCGCGGGAAACCAGGGATTTTCGAGCTTGATTGCGGCATTGGCAGACCACGTAGGCATAGGGTTGGCGAGCATCCAGGGCAACGACGGCAGCAATCTCGACGCCGCCATTTCGATTGACGCCATTGGAACTGAGGTTTCCACGGTGTCGATGTTGGCTAACACCCACTTTGCGTCGGCCATTGCCGCTTTGGCCGACGGAGGCACCACCCTCAAGAACAATGACGTCGAAGGAGATCTGGAGCTCGTCGGACGTATTGTCAGTGTGGAGGATTCGGACGTTACCGACGGCCATGTCGTGGTGGCCGGGCACTCCGATGGCCCGTGGGTCGTGGGTTATGTGCTCGTGGACAACTCGGACTTCCTCCGGTCGAACCTCGATGTCGTTGGTGACGAAACGTTTTTTTATCTATTGGATTCCATGTTCGACCAGGGTGTCGATCACGCCGTTCACATCGAAACTCCGTGGAATTTTGTAGTGAACACGGCGATCTACCGCACCGCCGGTGCCGGGAGCTCGGGCATACAGACCGTCGGGGATGTGCAGCTGGCGGGAGAAGACGTCGACTTTGGCGTTGGCCCAGACGAAAATGCCGACTGGGACATTTCGATCGGCTCGGTGATCGACTACGACGTGAATGGTCTTCAAACCTTCGCCTGCGACGACCAGAAATGCACTTTCGAGTAGTATGCCCCTGAAAGTCCAGCTCCCGAACCTCACCCTGTGCGTGATCGCGCGGGACGAGGAAGCCATGCTGGGGGGCTGCCTCGCCTCTGTCGCCGGAATTGCCGACGAGCTCGTCGTCGTCGATACCGGAAGCACAGATCGCACCGTCGAAATCGCCCGCGCTGCCGGCGCCAAGGTAGTGCATTTCGCCTGGTGCGACGACTTCGCCGCCGCTCGCAATGCGGCGCTCCCGCACGTCACCGGCGACTGGATCCTGGTGTTGGATGCGGATGAACGCCTGATCCCAGGCGCCGGGCCGCCGATCCGCCAGTTCATCGGTCGCGGGGATGTCGACCTCGGATTGTTACCGTTGTACGGCGCCTCACGCGTGGACGCAACGTTGGAAGAGGTTCTCCAAGGGAGCGCCCGCCAGGGGTCTGTGGTACTCCTCCCCCGATTGTTGCGACGAACCCCTGATCTCGCGTGGCAGGGGGTGGTGCATGAGCACGTGGTGGGTTGGTTGCGGGAGCGGACGCATCGAATTCAGCCCCTTCAAGCGCCGATTGTGCACTACGGAGCGGCCCCGTCCCTCCGCAAGCAGCGCTTGAAAACCGAACGGAACCTGCGTCTGCTTCATCGGCGGTTGGAGCTTGAACCCGACGAACCAGCGGTTCTTCTTCACTTGGCAGGTGAGCACGAAAAGCTCGGCGATGCAGCGGCGTCGAAGGAATACACCCAACGATCCTGGGAAACCCTTTGCCGCGTCTTCGCAACGCGCAAGCCCGCCCCCTCGGTGGTGGAGCCGGCCACGATGATGGCGCGCGTCCATCTGTTGGCAGGAAACCCTAAACCCGCGTTGGACGTCCTTCATCAAGCGTTCACCTGGGGTGCCGAGCACCCCAACCTCCGGTTCCTGGAGGGCCGGGCGTTCGAGCTTCGAGGCGAGCAGGCCACCTCTTTGGTAGATCGAAGCTCCTTTTTTGAGTCGGCCCTCGAGCGTTATCAACAGTGCGCCGCACTGAAAAACAATGTCTTCACCGAAGAAATGCTGAATGGCGTCACCACATGGCTTTCGGAGCTCCGTTTCGCACGAACGCTGCTTCACTTGGACAGGCCGAACGACGCCTTGGCCGTATACCAACGCGTCTGGACGGAATCTTCAAGGCCGGAAGGGTTATATGGCCAGGTCGAGGCCCACATTCGTTTGGGAGATCCCCAACGAGGCCTCAGCCTGCTCCAACCCGTCCTGTCTCAAAACAAACGTGAGGCATGGGTTTTCGCTGCTTCGGCTCATGAGTCGGTGGGCGATTTTGACAAAATGTCAAAATGCTTGGCCCATGCGCGGGGGGAGGATGCCTGGAGCTTTCCCGAGGCTCAGTGGCTGTTTGGGGAATTGAACGCGGCGTTTTCCTTGTACCGAGGCGCACCACTCCCGGGAAAAACCACGTCGGCCGTGCTCGGTGCTCTGTTGTTTCGGAAACCGGTGGAAGGGCCTGTGCCTTTCGTTCGTTGGCGGCATTCGTTAGTACTTGCGAATCTTCTCCGTTCACAGAGGCGAATGGACTATCGTGCGTTGTTGGAGCCGAACGCCGATCAGGTTGCCCCTGGGCTGGTGGAGGCGACCCAGGCCTATTTTGAGGGGTTGGGGATTCCGGTCGCGCGTTTGTGAACGGTCTTTCCGGTGGTGAGGGTTCGCGGGTCCATACGGCAGGGGCCGAGGGGAGCGCATGTGGGTTCGAACAGGGATGCTGTTGTTTTTGGTAGGTTGTGAGTCGGGGATCACGATCACCCTTGATCTTTCGGTGGGGGATGAGGTCGCGGAAACCTACTCCCCCGAGGTTCGAGGCCTGCTTCGCGCCAATCCGCAGGGTGGCACCGACACGGGCTGGAATGTCGCGCCGGTGTGCGGTTTGCCCTTCGAAGTTCAGGCGGTGGAGGATCATCTTGGATGTATGCCCGATGAGGAGGAGACCACGGTGAGCGCGTGGATTGTGCCCGTCCCCGACAGTTGGGATTCCGCCTTTTGCGATCTGGAACTCCTTGCGGACAGCTTTGATCTCGGCCTCGATCCTATATTGTACCCGTTGGATGCGCTTCCGGTGCCTGACGTCACCAATCCGCAGGTCGAGGTTGACGCGGTGTGGAAGCACCAGCCCATTTGCGGCGGCACTCTGGACGCGGAAGTGGCGCTGTAGGGCGCCCCGGCTGCGCCGGCGGCGAGCTTCGGAGTCGGGCGTGCGCCCTCCGTTCTCGCCTGGGGCTCAAACCGGCGCTTCGCGCCGTCCTCCGCATGCCTGGCGCGGCTGGGCGATCACCGAGGCTTGTGTTTTGTTTCGATCGCAGGAATGATCGTTTTGGAGGAGACAACCATGCGATCACTCTGGCTGGGTGTGTTGGCGTTCGGGTTGGGGGCGTGCGCAGGCGGCGACGACACGGATGTCGGCGACACGGATGTGGCGGACACGGACGGGTCGGACACGGACGGGTCGGATACGGACGTCGCCGAATCGATGCTAGAGAGCGAGTTTTGGGAGGGCGTTGGGGTTGCGGCTTGTGAGATCATGATCGAGGACGAGTGTGAAGGTGCTCCGGAGTTTGCAGACCTGGACGAATGTTTGGCGTCGGTCAACGACATGATGGGGCTGCCCGGCGATTGCGGCGACGGCTACGACGGCACGTTCGCTGCGGCGTGTTTGGCGGACATTCGTGCCCTGAGTTGTTCGTTGATCGGCGGCGACACCGAGGTTCCAGCGTCGTGTTTGAGCGCCTGCCCAGACATCGACGGCGGGGACGACACGGATCCGCCGAGCGATACGGACGGTTGAGAGCTACGTTACGGCCGTTGCGCCTTCCAGGCTGCTACGGCCGCTGGCAGCGCCGCGGCTTGGCGCGACAGCTCGGGAACAGCGGTCGATTCCCAGAGATCGCCTCGACGGAGCCCTCCGATGACCCACAGGCCGTCGGGGTGGGCCAATCCGTGAGGGTCCGCCTGAACACCGAGCTCCAAAGGGTCCATCCGAAGTGTGCCGTTCTCCACCAGTGCGGCGAGTATCGGCTGATGAAGGGGATTGCCGGAGTTTCCTGTGCACAGCAGCACATGCTGAAACCGGTCCCGGTGATGCGACCATGTAACCTGGATTTCGTCGGCGACGGACGCCGCATGTGTCATCGGTCCGGCGATCAGGGACCAGCCCCCCTGTTGCTGCCAAGCCTCCAGTATGGCCAGGCTGTCGGGCGGTGCTCGGTGCCGGTGAATCTCCCAAAGTGGGCGAACATGCGCAAGAAACGATCGGCGGTCGTCCACCGAAAAGGTCGCCCACCACCTGGCGGTGTGCGGCCTTAGGCTGTCGATGACCGCGGCCCAAGGGAGGTTTTGTGCGTTGGCTTCGCGCAGTTGTTGCCGCACTTGGCCGATGGCGTCCACCAGTGAGGTCGGGTCGCGCCAAACGCAGGGAGCGGGACCGCGCGGGAGCGAATGTGGCCTGGGAAACCGCCCATGTCGAGAAGTGACCACCAACCGGCCGCGGTGTCCGCGTGCGCGAAGGCTCAGCAGCATGTCCACCGCGGTGAGGCCGGTGCCGACGATCAGGACTGAGGCGTCCGAGGGCGCCGCGAAGGTCCACGGATCGCGGTGTATCGACGCTTGAACCTGTCGAAGGGCTGTTGGGACATTGACCGGGCCGTGCCCGGTGGCGACCAACACCCCATCGACGCATTCCATTCCATCGGCGGTGTCGATTTTCCAAAGCTCGCCGCGACGGGTAATTTCGGTGACTTCGACCGGGCGATATTGTAGGCGCGACGGAAATTGGGTTTGGGCCGACAAAAACCGATGTTGGAGGTAGGCGCCGTACCAGGCCCGCGGGACCATGGCCGATGGGTCGTCGTGAGCGTAGGTCTCACGTAGAAAATCCACGAAATCGTTTGGCGATTCCGGATCCACACTCATGCGCGCTGCGGGTACATTGAGGCGGTGTTCGATCGCGGTGGTGCCGTAGGCGATCCCATGCCCCACGGTGGATCGGCGTTCAAAAAGGACCAACTCAGCATCGGTTTGGCGCAGCAGGTGTATCGCTGCGGCGACGCCGGAGAAACCACCACCGACAATGCCTAGGCGAACGCTCATTCCGCCTGAATCCGCGTCAGAAGCGTGAGATCGTAAAGCCCATCGAGGTCAACGCCATCCAACTGCAGCAACCCGACGTCTTCCGCATGCTGTGCGCTGGTACGCAGGCTTTCCGGCAAAGGATCCGAGGTAAACTCCAGGTGGGGCCAGGCGGCATCCAAGGTGGCCGTGGGAAGCGGCTTGCCGGTGATCTTACCTATCCCCTGATTGGTCGATTCTTTTGCTTGATCGGAATTCGCAGCCATCCATTCCAGGGTATCCAGGTAGCCCCGGAGAAAACCCTCCACTTCGGCAGGTCGATCCCTTAATACCTCGGTGCGGATCACCAGGTGGGTGGTCACATATTTGCCGTCCGGCCAAAGTAATCGTTCATCCTGCAATACGTGGCCGCCACCCTCTAAGATCAGCCGCGAAGCCCAGGGCTCGGGCACCCAGGCCCCCGCGATCTCTCCGCTGCGAAAAGCTTCCAGCGTCATCGCATTTTCCTGGGGGAGAATTCGAACATCCCCACCGGTTTCGGTTGTTTGAAGCGAGTTTTTTTGCAGCCAGTGCCGGAGCGCCACGTCTTGAGTGTTTCCCAACTGTGGAGAAGCCACAGTCTTTCCTTGGAGATCTGCTGGGGTCACGACGTCGGGCGATACCACCAAATACGCGCCTCCGGACGTGCTTCCGGCGATCACGCGAACGGCCTTTCCATCGGACTTGGCATAGGCATTGATTGTCGGATTCGGTCCGAGAAAACTCGCATCCAGTGCGCCAGAAAGCAACGCTTCAACGGCAGAGGGTCCCGCATTAAAGGTGGACGTCTTCAGCGCGACCTTTCCTAGCCCATCTTGGAATTTACCGGTTTCTACACCGACGATCGCGGGGGCGTGCGACACATTGGGAAAGTACCCCAAGTGAAAGACGGGTTCCGAACTTGTGCAACCCCACAGGGCCCAAATCCACAGCAAGGGTGCTCCACCGATTCTTCCGCATAACATGGCGAAGCCGCTCGCTCTGATCGCGGGCTATAGACGGGGAGATCGTGTTGGGATACATTGCGCCCGCTCTTATTGTATGAGGCGTCTATGTCTATTTTGAAATTTGGCGCTATTCGCCTTGGTTTTTCATTGTTTGGTGTGGCCCTGTCGGTGCAGGCCGCCCAAGCGGGTCAGTTGCTCAGCGGCAACTATACCCGGATCTACTATGGCGATAATGGTTTGTGGAACTGGGCAACGGAAGGTAAGGGCATCCAGCTCAAGTACAATTCCACTTCCTGGACCGACATGTCCTACCCGATCACCCCCTGGACGACGGCGGCGGTGAAGTTCTCGGTCAATGGGACCAATTACGAGTATCTTGGCAAGACAGCCGGCACCAACAGCAGCCCGTTTCTGACGGTGGAAGAGGACGATCTCTCCTTTGGCACTAAGAATGTGTCGAAGTACGTCTGGGAAGCCGGCGCCCTCGACATCGAAAAGTACGAATACTGGGATGACGCCTCCAAGACGTTGTACATGCATTTTGCCGTGACCAACACCGGCGGTACCCAGGCCACCAACGTTCGCCTGATGCACGCCGTGGACCCCGATCAGGAAGTGAATATCTACGGAAACTCCTTCTATAAAGCATACAATGACGTGATCGATGCCGACGGCGATGGGGTCAAGGATTACGCCCAGAGCGTGGCCACCGTCTCCGGAATTACGGTGGGCTACGGTGTATGCAATCCAACCAGCCAGACGGTGGGCTTCACCCAGTTTTCTGACAATGTGGACTCCACTTTTTCCGATCCTGCGGACGCCAACAATGATGATACTCTGCATTGGCGGCACAATGCGGGCACCATTCCTGCATATGAAACGGTGAATTTTGGCTTTGTGGTTTCATGGGATACTACCGAAACAAGCGCAAAAAATCTGTATGTCAACGAGTCGGATGCTCTCTGCGTAATTGCAGACCAAGATGGCGACAACCACCGCAATGAGGTGTTTGACGGCGATGACTGTGACGACGAGAATGCGGGTATTAACCCCGATGCCTACGATATCCCCAACAATGGGATCGACGAAGATTGTGACGGTGAAGACACCATCGTCGAATACTACTGCAATGAAGATCTCGACGGCGATAACTACGGTTCAGAGGAGATTGTGCTCTCGGCAGATTTCGATTGCGATGATGCCGGAGAATCCGATCTCGATACCGACTGCGACGACAGCAATGCGACCGTTTATCCCGGTGCGACCGAGCTTCCCAACGACGGCGTTGACCAAGACTGCAACGGCGCGGACCTGGTGACCGGCGATCCGGATTCCGATGGCGATGGACTCACCGATGTCGACGAAGAAGAGGTTTATAATACCGATCCTCTCGACTCGGATACCGACGACGACGGGCTGACCGACGGCGAGGAGGTTTTGCAATACGAGACGGATCCGTTGAATCCGGACACCGATTCGGACGACCTCCAGGACGGCGAAGAGGTGGAAGATACGCACACGGATCCACTGGATTCGGACAGTGATAACGACGATTTGGAAGACGGCGAAGAGGTGAACGACACCGAAACCGATCCCCTGGATTCCGACACCGACAACGACGGCCTGACGGATGGCGAGGAAGTGTACGAATACAGCACCGATCCGTTGCTGCCGGACACCGACGGGGATCTGTTGATCGACGGCGATGAAGTTGAGATTCACAGCACGGATCCGCTCGATCCGGACAGCGATGATGATGCGCTTTCCGATGGCCAAGAGGTCATCACCTGGCATACCGCGCCGCTCAATCCGGACACCGACGAGGATTGCCGGGAGGATGGCGAGGAAGTCAGCCTCGGCTCCGATCCGCTCAATCCGGACACCGACGGCGATGGCGTCAACGATTGCGACGAAGGCAACGGCGATGAGGATGGAGACGGTGTGATCAACCTGCTCGATCCCCTGGAAGCGCTGGCATTGATTCCCACCGGCGGTCTTGCGTGCAATTCGGCCGGTTTACCCGTAGGTGGGTTCCTTAGCGGATTTGCGGCCCTCGCTTTGGCGCGGCGCCGTCGGATGGTGCGGTGATGTTTGTGCGTTCTTTAGTGGGGTTGTTGGCTTGTTTTGTAGCGTCCGAAGCCTTCGGGCAGGACGCCACCCTCAACGCCGAACGGTTCGCGCCGGTGCGGTTGTCCAATGGGTTCGCCACCGTCGACACGGCACGACAATTGCCTTCGTTGACCTTTGGGTTTGACCTGTACATGGACTACGCGTGGCGGCCGCTACAGCTGGCGGTCGAGGGAGAAGACGGCCTCGATCGGGAAGTCGGCGTGATTGAGCACCTGGGTGCGGCGCACTTGGGGCTTGCGGTCGGTCTTACCCGGTGGTTGGAGATCGACGTCACCGCGCCCGCGGTCGTAGGTATGGACTCCGAAGCGGGTTTTCAGGATTTGGGTGGCGAGGGCCAGTCGTTTGGCATCGGCGATCTCGGCGCACAACTCCGATTTCAGATCGTTCCGGAGCGCGAAGCGGTCGGGGTATCGGTTGCCCCATTTGTGAACATTCCCATTGGTTCGAAGGATATTTTCCTTTCTGACGGGGTGTTGGGCCTCGGCGGCAGGGTGTCGCTGTCGGCTTCGCCGGGTCCGGTTCATGTCGCCTTGAGTGGCGGATATAAGTACAAATTGGGCGGCGCGACACTGACCGATACGGTTGCGATGGACGATGAGGTGTTGTACGCTTTGGGCGTAGGTTTCGACATCGTTCCAGAAATGTTGCGGTTTAACCTGGAAGGCTCGGGCGCGACCGTGGTTGGCGCCGCGCGTCGGACTCTCGAAAAACAGGATTACACCTTGATGTTGAATTCGCCGATCGAGGCGAACGCCAACTTCCTGTACTCCAGTCCGAAGGGTTGGCATGTGGTGGTCGGCGGCGGGCCTGGAATCACCCCTGCGGCGGGAACGCCCGCGGTTCGGGCGTTTGTGGGCTTTGGCTATGCGCCCTTCAGCGATGGCGACAAAGACAAGGACGGCATTCTGGACCGGAACGATGATTGTCCCCGGGATCCGGAGGACATCGATCGGTTTGAGGACGAGGACGGCTGCCCCGAAGTCGACAACGACAAAGACGGCGTGCTCGATGTCGCGGATCAATGCCCGGACGGACCGGAGGACTTTGACAGCTTCCAGGACGAGGACGGTTGCCCCGAAGACGACAACGATCGCGACGGCCTCTGGGATGTGGCGGATCAATGTCCAAACGACGCTGAAGATGTCGACGGTCGCAACGACCAGGACGGTTGTCCGGAGCTCGATCGGGACAACGATGGACTCGACGACGACATCGACGCCTGCAAGGACGAGCCGGAGGATAAGGATCGCTTCAAAGACGAGGACGGTTGTCCCGATCTCGACAACGACAACGATGGCCTTCCGGACACCCGCGATCTTTGCCCGCTCGATGCCGAAGTGGTCAACGGGGAATCCGACGAAGACGGTTGTCCCGACGACGTGAAAGCGGTGTTGGTCGCCGATCGCATCGTGATTTTGGACAAGGTGTTGTTCTATACCGACACCGCCAAAATTATTCCCAAATCCGAACCGATTTTGGATGCGGTATTGAAAACGCTTATCGATAACCCGCAGGTCAAGAAACTTCGGGTGGAAGGGCATACCGACGATCGGGGTCCCGACAAACACAACGCCGATCTGTCCCAGCGTCGAGCGGATGCGATTCGGGAGTACCTGATCGCTGGCGGCATCGCGCCGGAGCGCCTGGAAGCCAAGGGGTATGGAGAGGCCGTCCCCGTGGCCGACAACACCACCGATGCCGGTCGGGAGCAGAACCGCCGGGTCGAGTTCATGATCATCGAGCAGGACGCTCGCTGATCGTGGCGAAGCTGACCCCAATCTCGAAGACGGTGATCGGCTTGGTCGCCGTGATCGGGGTGAGTGCGCTCGGTACGGTCGCCGTTATTGCGCTCGTCCCTGCCGAAGATCGCCTGCCACCGACACCTGCCGCGGTGTTGGACCGGGCTGCGCCATCCAAAACGAGCTTAGACCCGGTAAGGGTGGCGCCGATGTACGAGTTGTCCGTCGGCGATCGCTCCTGGCCGATACCGGGCTCGGTGGACGTGGACGGGCATCTGATCAAGGTTTCCGCGAAGGAACACTGGACCTTCTCCGCCGATGGGTGGTCGCTCGAACATCCCTCGTCGATGGTGATGACCGCCTCTCGTCTCAACGGAAGGGATGAGTGGACGGCATTTTCACGCGAGGGGCATCGGGCGCGTCTGGTGGCCGCCGAGTCGGCAGCGGATGTGGATGCGGTCGTTGGTCAGTGGCGGGAGGAATTGGGTGCGTTGGGGGCCACTCCTGGCGGGAGCGAAGGGATTGTCGTGGGGGGAGTTCAGGTCCCCGGCGAAAAATGGCTGATCCCAGGTTGGTCGGTGTCGCTGCACAAAGTGACCCGGCCGCGGCCGTTGGTGGTGGGGCTGTATGTTGCGGAACACCAGGGCGAACCCGTAGAATTGCTGGCCGCCCTGAGCACTCTGGCGGAAGAACGACCGGTCGAAGCGCAGTTTGATCTGGCGGTCGACGAACACTCCCTACCCGCCACCCTGGATCAGGCCGTGGAACTCCCCCTGAAACCCGCGGTGACCGCGGTGGTTCGGCGACGGGCGTTGATTCCACGCGGATTCAGTGGGCTCACGTTTGAACATGATCCATCGTTGGTGGCGACGGAGCAGCACAATCCGTTGTTGCCCTCACTGCTGTTGGCGGCGAACGACCACAGCGTCCAGTGGGTGGTAACCACGGATTTAACCCCTTCGGAGCTTCAAGTAGCGTTGCAGGCCGGGATTTCGAGCGAGTCCGTGGAGACGGTTCGGCGGGATTTTGGCGGCCGGGTTCTCGACGGCGTGCTGGGACACCTCGAAAAGCCACCCGCCACCGCGGAAGTGTTTTGTTTCACCTTTGGTGGCCGAACCATTGGGTTGGTGCTCCAATATTCGGCCAGCTCAGAAGCGGCGACGATGGAGGCGGTCCAGCAGATGCTCGCCACCCTTCGTTGAAAACCGGCCGTAACGCAATAAAAAGGGCCGAAAGGGGGCGGTATGCGGCTTGGAGGGTGGTTGGCGCTGTGGATGTGGGCGACTCCGGCGTTTGCAGGCGAAGAAATTCGGGAAAGCTACGACGGACTTGGGCATCCGATCCGCCGGTTGGTGTTGCAGGACGACTCGCTTGTGGAAGAGCAGGTCTTCAAGTTTGACGGGGATAAAATGGTGGAACGGACCACCACCCGCGGCACGGAGGTGACGGTCGAACGTTGGGCGGTCGGTCCCGCCGGCGAAGCGATTTTCGAACTTCAAAAAAATGGAGCATTTCAAAGCCGGGAAACCACCTACTCCGAGAAAGGCAAGGTGGTTCGGCAGGTGTTGGAAGTGGCGAATGAGCCTGCAAAAACCACCACCTGGAGCTATGACGCCAAGGGCAATGTGATCGCCTCCGAAGTGCAATTGTCGGACGGAACGGTGGTTTCTCGCACGGTCGCCGACCGCGCCCCGGCCCCGCGGACCAAGGTGCCGCTCACGTTGGCGGTGGATGCCGGCGTCGCCTACAACTCCACCGTGGATGCGATGGACATGGCGGTGGGATTTTCCGTCGCTCGCAAGCCGACGTCCGAGCAGTATGCGCACGACCCGCTCGAGGTCCGCAGCTCGGTGATGTACCGTTTGGGCCGATCCAAAGGCGAAAAAACGAACGACGACCTGGTTGCCAATTTTGGGCTCGACTACAATCAATTAGTAAAGCACTTGACTGTATTCCTGTTTACCAATTTGAACCGCAATCCGACTGCCCACCTGAATGCGGATCTGATCGTCGCCCCCATCGGCGTGAAATACGACTTTCTGGAAGGCGATACCTGGAAGTTGGACGCGAGTTTTGCGCCGGTGTGGAACTTTCGATCGGTGGTGGTTCAGCCGGGTGCGGCTTGCGAGGGCGGCGCGGTGGTCGACAGTGAAACCCCTTGTGATACCTCGAAATTTCGTGGTTCGTTCCGCGTTCGCGCCGGGTATTCCAGTTCGCGGGTGAAGGTGTCGGATGTGGTCGAGTGGCTTCCAAACTTGGTTCCCGCGGATGGGTACCCCAAGGGTTTGGGCACCGATTCGGTGTTTCGGAATACCGCGGGCTTGGAGGTCGCTCTTTCCCAGCGGCTGTCGCTGAAAGAGTCCTTTGTGTTCACCCGCGACCCGACCCTTGCGGCGCAGGCGGATTGTTCGGCAGATCCGAATAATCTTTTGTGCGACGGCTTGTCGTTTGTGACCACGACCACCTTGTCGTTCAAATGGGATGTAGGGAGCTGATCAGGGAGGCGGGTTTGAAGCGCCCAGCCCGTTGTTGGTGAAAGTGTTGGTGCCCTGTTCGATCCACCCTGGTTTGACCGGGGTGGTCCAGTACACCCCGTATTCGAGGGCATCGTGGACGGAGGACTCGGCGACACCGCTGTTCTCTGCCTGAATGCTTAGGTTATTGATCCCATACCCAACGTCACATTCGAAGAGGTTGAGGCTGCCGCCCTCGTCGAGGCGGATGCCCTCCCATTCCCCGGCGACGTGCCCGCTGCCTCCCGGGATCCCTGAAAAGATCGACTGTTCACCGGACAGTACTCCGTGTTCGTCGATGATGAGGGTGCCCCCCTCCATCAGTTGTACCTCGGCCTCGTCGACGTGGAGTTCGACGCTGTCAGGCCCGCCGATGATATGGAGGTCATCGAAGAATTGGTAGGGAGCACCGTGGTCGAGGAGGACCATGCTGGTGGTGACCTCCCCATCGAGGACGCGGATCGGATCGGCATACAAATCGCTCGGCAGGGACCCCGCGAGGGGGACGGACGCCAGACGCACGGAGGTGCCATTGTTGAAATAGACATTTCCGTTGGTGGTGAGGGAAAAGCAGGGCCCGGCGAGGCAATCCAAGCCTACCCCATTGTCCTCGATGGTGCTGTCGTACATCGAGACGGCGGAGGATTCGACGACGATGCCGACATTGTTGTTGGCGATGGTGACATTCGTCAGCGTGGCATCGCTGTCTTGAAAGAGGAACCCTTGCCCTCCACCAAATTGAACGTTTGAGTTGGATATTTCGAAGTTATCGCTCAAGGAAGTCACCGATGCCGCATATTGGATGTCGGTATTCTGGACGAGCGTGCTTCCGAAGCTGTGGTTCACGATGCCGGCCCAAGCGCCTGGGCTGGGCAATTCCAGCGAGGAGGTAAGGGCAATCGGATTTTCGGGGGTGCCCAGGACGGACAGCGCGCCGGGCGAGTTTTCTCCGATGGCGAGCCCCGCGTTGGCGTCGAAGCGTACCAGCGTACCGGCTTCGATCGTGAGGGTTGCACCGTCCGAAATGGAGACCGGGCAGGTTACCCAGTGGTCGAGATCGGAGCTCCAGTTTTCGTCTTCGGTGATCGCCCCGCAGTGCTCGGCGATGCAATCGAGATTTTCATCGATGCTGTCGTCGCAGTCGTCGTCGGTGCCGTTGCAGATTTCGTCGGCGCCGGCGTAGATGTCCGGGTTTTGGTCGTCACAGTCGTCGCCGAGGTAGTTCTGACTCCACTGGCCATCGTCGTCCTGATCGACGTCCGCCACCACGACGGCGAACGTGTCGGAGGTCTCCGCACCGAGCCAGTCTGCTGCAGCGGTCAGCGTATGTTCGCCGAGGGAAAGATCCACGTCGAAGGTCACTCGGTTGCCTGCGTAGGTCCGCTCCGCGACGGCCAACTCGCCGTCAATGTCCGAGCTCATGGTCCAGGTGACGCTCGGGAGGCTGTCGTCGCCGACCCCGCTCACCAGAAGACTCACTTCGGTGTTGGGCGGTTTGTCGATCACGCTCATCATGTCGAAGTCGATTCCGAAATCGGCGTTCGGACATGCCTCGTCGATGTCGTTGTCGCAGTCGTCGTCCGTTCCGTTACATTCTTCAATTTGCCCGGGGAAAATCTCGGGATTGCTGTCATCGCAGTCCCAAGGTCCTTTCGCGCCGTAAGCCCGGGCCTCCGCCGGCCAAAAGCCATCGCCATCGCCATCCATCAGTTGCAGCGCTGTGGGATTGCCCACAAAACAGGCCGTCAGCAGGAGCCACATCGGTCCTCCGAGATCATCATACACGGGTGATTGTCGCGGCGATCACCGTGTGTACTCTCGGGCAGCTTTGGAGTGGACGATGAGCCGTGTGCCGGATGCCCCCATTTTGGACTTGTTCTTACAGCGCCATTCGTCGCGCGCCTTGTCGGGGGAGCCGTTGCGCGCCGGCGAGCTGGAAGCGCTGTTGGAGGCGGCGCGTTGGGCACCTTCGGGAGGCAATGTGCAACCGTGGCGTGTGGTTCGAACGGTCTCGGGAACCCCCGCTTTTGAGGCGGTTCTTCATGGCCTAGCCGACTCGAATCAAGTGTGGGCGCGGCGCGCCGGAGCGTTGTTGGTGTGGACCTCCAAGACCACCTACGGCGAAGAGAATAAGCCTATGCGAACCCATGCTTTCGACGCCGGTGCGGCGTGGATGGGGCTTGCGCTTGAGGGGGCGCATCGCGGTTTGGTCGTTCACGCGATGGGCGGATTTGAAGAAACTAAGGTGCGGGCTGCCGTTCGCGTGCCCGCCGATCATGAAATTCATGCGGTGGTGGCGGTGGGCAATCCGGGGCGCTTGGAAGACCTCCCCGAAAAACTGCAGGCCCGAGAAGCCCCGAGCCTGCGCAATTCCGTGGGAGAGTGGGCGTTTGTGGACGCCTTCCCCGGGTAGTCTCCGGAATAGTAAACTCCTTTACTATTCCTCGAACAGGACCGGCGCCAAGGTCACGCTCACGCCGTAGTGGTCGGACAGGGCTGCGGTGAAGGTTTCATCGCAGGTTTCCGCGTCGATGGTCTGGTCGAACAGACGCGTCGGGGCGGAGGCCTCCCAGGAGCCGGGAACCGTCGTGAAAATGTGGTCGATCAGCACCGAGTCTCCGCCGCCGACCAACGGATTGTCCCCGCAGAACGTGCAGGTGGGTTCGCCTTCGGTGTAGGCGTCGCTCCAGCCGGCATCGACAAACAGCTGGTAGTTTTCGCTGACCTCGGCGACAATGTCGGCTCCGATCGCGGGTCCTGTGTTGACGTCGCCCAAAACGACCGTATAAGGCTCGGAAGCCAGATCCGTCAATTCGCTGATTTGGACGGCCTGCTCTTCCAACCAGGAGCCCTCTTCGCGTGGGTAGGGGATGACGTCGAAAACGGCCGTGAGATGCGTGCAATACACATCAATGTTGTTGTCTGGGCCTTCCACGGTGGCGTGGATCACGCCGCGGCGGTTGGTGGTGCTTTCGAACACATGGTGTTCCACTTCGGCGATCGGCAGTTTGGAGAGGAGGATGGTGCCGAAAGAGCCGCCGTAGGCCCATTCTGCGTTGCCGGCCTCGCACTCGTCCGCGACCACCTGGACTTCGCCGCCGACGTTCGCCATGACGCAGCCTTGGCAGGTCTTTTCCAGCGTGAGGAACTCGACCGGGCAGTTTGCGAACACGCAATCCACCAGCTCGTCGTCGCAAGAGTCTGCGCAGTTATCGGCGATACAGGTCATGAATTCATCGAGCTCGCCGTCCGGACATGCAGGGTCGCCGCCGGGCTCGGAGGGCATGGCGTCGGGGTTGTACTGGTGCGGAAAATTCGTGGCGGAGGCGGTCAATACCGCGTCGATCTGCTCGGGGGTCCAGATCTCTTGGAGGCAGACGACATCGGCGTCGAGTTCGGCCACCGCGGCGGCCACTTGCGGGGTGCGGGATTCGGCGCCGTCCACAAAGCCGATCGCCAAGCCGCCGTTGTAGGTTGCGAAGGTCACAGGTTCGCCGGGGGTTCCTTCGACGTCCGTATCGTCCTTTGTGCATGCCGCGAGAACCAACAACCAACCGAATTTGCGAATCATGGCGCCTCCAGTGCCCGCATCTAACGGATCGAATCCCATTTTCAAGTCCACACCGTCAAATCGGGGTGCGAAGCAGGCGCTGCCGCTTCGGCGGCGGTTCGGCACCCAGGGCATTCACCGCGGCCGTAAATAGGCCTGGAACATGCTGAAGGGCTGGGAGCATCACCTTGCGCAGAGGGGAACGCCTCAGCGTCAACAATCCGGCCGTCATCCACCAGTACCGGCGGTAGGCCCGCGGCCAAAGAAGGTTGTACGCCGCGGGGTTTCCAGCCTCAATGCACTCTAAAGCGAGACTTGCGGCTTCGAATCCGAGGCGGAGGCCTTCGCCCGTGATCGGGTCCAGGTAACCCGCCGCATCGCCGATCAGGAGGGTTCGACCAGATGCTTGGTGGAGGGTGCGTTGTTCGAACGGTCCGGCGCCGCGAACGGTGGAGCCCACGTCGGTCCCCCGGAGTCGCTCCTGAAGCGCCGGAAATGCGGCCATCAGGCGTTCAAAAGGTGGTTCCGAAGAAGCCCCTTTCAGTCGGTCGTCGAACAAGAAGGCGACTCCAACCTCCCGATCGGACACGGGGGTCACATAGGCCTCCGCCTGTTCGCTCCAATGCACCTCCACAAACGACGACCAGGGTGCGATGACAAAGTGGCGTCGAATGCCGTACCTTCTTGGGAAGCGCGCTGGCAGTTGCAGACCCAGGTGTTTGCGGAGCGGGGAGTGCAGCCCGTCTGCCGCAAACAGCCATCGGGCCTCGATTCCCGCAGCACGGATGCCTTCCGGCTGAGCGTCGATCGTGTGAACGGCGGTGCGTTCCGTCTGAACTCCTAAATCGAAAGCGCGCTCCATAAGCGCGCTGTGGAGGGCGAGCCTGCGAACGCCCCATCCCACCCCACGCGAAAAGCGGCCTTCCGCGGTTCGGTTACTGTCGATGTACCGGATCCCCTCAAACGGTTGGTGCGCGGGCGCGACGCCCACCGCCAGCAAGGCGGCCACCGCCGCGGGCATCAGGCCTTCACCGCAAGCTTTGTCGATCACCCCAGCTTTCGGCTCGGCGATCGCCACCTTCATCCCGTGGGTTGCGGCGAGGATCGCCGCATACAGCCCGACCGGCCCGCCGCCCGCGATCAGAAGATCGTACCTCATGTTTCGCTGAGTTTACTGCGAACAAAGCCGAGCGCGCTTCGGGTGAGCGCTCCCGCCATAGTAAAGAGGTTTACTTTATCCGGTGGGGTGAGGGTGCCGGCGCGCCAACGCCGAAGGGTCTCTCCGCGGCGGATTTTGCCGGAGGAGGTGCGGGGCAGCGTGCCGGCCTCGATCAACAGCACCTCGTCGACGGCGACCCCGGTCGCCGCCAACACGGCCTGATGGCATTCTTCGGCTTGCTTCGGGTGGGATTCGCGGATTTCTACAAACAATAGAATCCGCTCCGCACCACCCTCCAGATCGGCAACGGCCGCGGAACATCCCGTTCGAACGCCGTCCACCTCGTCTACGGCGCGCTCGAGTTCGTGGGGCGCATGGTTCTGACCGCGCAAAATCAGCACATCTTTGGCGCGGCCGGTGACGAACAGTTCGCCTTGCCAAAGAAAGCCGAGATCGCCGGTATCCAGCCAACCGTCGTGGATCGGGCTGTCGGTGCGATCGAGGT
>SXGS01089262.1_pt1 | contig 31863 bp, 21 predicted proteins | sample 3174681 | NCBI WGS metagenome assembly SXGS01 (sample SAMN11356861, study PRJNA531348) | freshwater metagenome | isolation source: freshwater sample F1-80 | place: China: Fuxian Lake, Yuxi | collected 2017-12-25 | reverse complement strand
GGTTCGTCGCCGGGGTGGAACGCCGTCAAAACGAACCATCCCCGCTTCGATCAAGTATAGGGGGGCCTTTCCTCCTTCGGCGCTCCGTCCAGACCTGCGATGTGCTCTCGACTTAGGAGTCTATTTTGGACAAGAGTGAAGTACCCGAAGCCACGCCTACGGCCGTCGCGATCGTGGAGGTTCCGGCCGTCCGAAACCCGAAGGTCCGGCTGGTTCCCCGCCGCGAGCGATTAGGCCGGATCGTCGCCGCGCCGGCGATCCGGCACGCAGCGACGCGACGCGCCGAACTTACTCCGCCGGGCCGCGGTCCGGCGAGGCCGAGTGAGGGTCCCTCGCCGTGCGCTCGCCCACGGCACGCAGGCGGTACAGGTATCTCGGCCACACCACATCGAAGCGGTGCGGCACGTTGCCGATCGCGCGGAACCGGTCCCCCAGGTCCGCTTGCAACTCGTAGTGCGGCGCCAGATAGCCGAGCAGCGGATCGGGCTCGAGCGGATTGTGCATCAGCAGCCAGTCCGGCGGCGGCGACATCAAACCCTTGGTGACCGGACTGTCCCGCTCGTTGCGGCCCGGCCCCCGCACCAGGTCGATCACCGCGACCCAGTGCGCGGCCGGTTGGAGCCGCACTCCCGGCACGTGCCCGAACTTCGGGATCGCGACGCTGCCTGGCAGTCCCTTCAGGTAAGTCTGGAACCCGGCGTACACTTCGGCGGCCTCCGGGCCCGAGCGGTAGTCGAGCGGATTGTAGGCCAGCGGTAAGTACGCGGCAAGCAGGGCCGCGCGGCCCCACCCGGCCGGCAGCGCGTGGCATCCGCGAACGCCCCACAGGATCAGCAGGAGGCCCCATCCCGCGAACACGTTGTCGCTCGACCCCGGATCGAGCGCGCCCATCAACGCCGACGCCGAAGCCATGGCGAGTTGTACGTGCCAGATCGAAAGGCTCCGCCAAGTCCGCGCGAACAGCCACACTCCGGCCGCGGCGGGGATCAAGTACGATCTCGCCAGTAACCGCGCGAGCCGCGTCAGCGACTCGGCGTCCAACTGCGACCAGCTCCGCGGCGTCTCCCACGTGTAGAAGTGAAAGTGCGATCCGAACAGCGCCGGTCCCGCGAACAGGTACAGCGCCGGACCCGCCGCCAACGCCAGCGCCACAAGCGGCCATGCTCGCCGGGGTCCTTCGCTCCACGCGATCCACGCCAAGCCTCCGATCAGGAACAACGCGCCATGCTGCTTGCACCAGAACGCCGCGATCAGCAACGCGATGGCCGCCCATGTCCGACGGCGCGACAACAGGTAGCTGCCGGCCAGGGCGCAGAACAGCATCGACGAATCGGCGTGAGCGGAGTCGAGGTAGGCGTCCTGGGCCTTGTACGCGGCGGCGAACAGGCCCGCCGCGCCGAGCCCCCACCAGTCCGACTGCGTCTCGCGCCGGGCCGCCAGGAACATCACGCCCGCGATGCCCGCCATGCCGAGAATCGCCAGCGCGCGCAACGCCATCAGGTTCACGCCGAAGATCCAGGACAGCGGAATCGCCGCGTAGTAGTAGAGCGGATTGTAGGCGAACGCGACGAAGCCGGGCGCGGGCGGCGTGTAGATGGGTTGGCCCGTCGCGGCGAGTTCGAAATGGCGGAGGACCGTGCCCTCCATGATCTCGAGATACGCGGGAAAGCCGAAGTGTCCGCCCACCAGAAAGGCGAGCAGCGCGAGGCTCCCAACCGCCGCCGTCACGCCCGCCACGCGCAGCAGCTTGTCTATGCGACGATCTCCTTCACCACGCGGCCGTGCACGTCGGTGAGGCGCATGTTGCGTCCGCCGTGGAAGTAAGTCAGCAGCGTGTGGTCGAGGCCCATCAGGTGGAGGATCGTCGCGTGCAGGTCGTGCACGTGGACTTTGTTCTCCACGGCCGCGTAGCCGAAGTCGTCGGTGGCGCCCACGGTCTGCCCGCCCTTGACGCCGCCGCCGGCCAGCCATGTCGAGAATCCGCGCGGCGAATGATCGCGCCCGTTCTTGTTCTGCGACGTCGGCGTGCGTCCGAATTCGCCCGCCCACACCACCAGCGTGTCGTCCAGCATGCCGCGCGATTTCAGGTCGCGCAGCAGACCCGCGATGGGCTTGTCGGTGTCGCCGCAGTGCTTGGCATGGTTCTTGTCGACGTCACCGTGCGCGTCCCAGGTATCGTCGCCGTGGCCGCCCCCCGAGTACACCTGCACGAAGCGAACGCCGCGCTCCACCAGCCGCCGCGCGATCAGGCACTTGCGTCCGAACTTCTCCGTGCGCTCGTCGTCCATGCCGTAGAGCTTCCGGGTCGCCTCGGTCTCGCTGGTCATGTCCACCGCTTCCGGAGCGGTGTTCTGCATGCGGTAGGCGAGTTCGTAGCTGGCGATGCGCGCCGCCAGTTCGGCGTTCTCCGGACCGGCCGCGCCGCGCAGTTCGTTCATGCGCGCCAGCAGGTCGAGCTGTTTGCGCTGCTCCTCGCGCGTCACGCCTTCGGCCGGTTGCAGGTAGAGCACGGGATCGCCGGCGGTGCGGAATTGCGTGCCCTGGAACGTGGCCGGCATGTATCCCGAGGCCCAGTTCGGTGCGCCCGAAATCGGACCGCCGCGGTGATCCAGCATCACCACGAATCCCGGCAGGTTGCGGTTCTCCGTGCCCAGCCCGTATCCGACCCACGATCCCACGCTCGGGAATCCCTGGCGGATGAAGCCGGTGTTCATTTGCAGCAGCCCCGATCCATGCGCGAAGCTGTCGGCCCACGTTCCCCGGACGATGGACATGTCGTCCACCAATTGGCCCAGGTGCGGATAGAGATCGGAGATCTCGATGCCCGACTGCCCGTGCCGCGTGAACTGGCGTGTGGAGCCGAGCAGGCTGCCGGGCTTGCGCTGCTTCAGCAAGGGATCGTTGTCCAGGTTCGGGATCGGCTGTCCGTGATACTTGGCCAGCATCGGCTTGGGATCGAACGTATCCACCTGGCTGGGGCCGCCGTACATGAACAGGAAGATGCAGCGCTTGGCGCGCGGGGTGAAGTGCGGCTTGCGCGGCTCGAGTCCGGATACGGCCGGAGCGGCCTGGGCGAACCAGCCGCCCTGCGCCAGCATCCAGGTGAGCGCCGTGCCCGCGAATCCGCCGCCCATTTGCCAGAACATCTCGCGCCGGGTGGCGCCGCAAAATTCGGGTTTCATGGTCACATCCAGTAGAAAAACTCGTTGCTGTTGAGCAGCACCAGGGTGAACGCGGCCAGCGCGTCCTTGCCCTGGTAGCGCTCGAGGAAGGCGAGCGCCGCCGCCGCTTCTTCCTTCGAAGGCGCGCGGCCGAGCGCCGCCCGGTATGCCAGCCGGATCCGTTCGCCCGCATCCGGCCCCACCTCGCGCTCGAGGCGTCTGGCGAAATGCGCCGCCTGCTCGTGCGCGAACTCGCCGTTCAGGAAGATGAGCGCCTGCGGACCGGTGGTGGACACGGTGCGCTGTTCGCAGCTCGACGTGGTGTCGGGCGTGTCGAGCGCTTCCAGTTCCGGCACCGCCAGCGACCGTTTCGCGAAGATGTACACGCTGCGGCGCGACGCTTCCGTCTCGTTCGACTTGCCCCAATCGGCGCCCGGCCGCGATTGCCCGGCCAGCACGGCTTGCGCCAGCTTGGGATATACGCTTGGCCCGTGCATGGCGGGGTTCAGGCGGCCGCTCGAGAAGAGCATCGAATCGCGCACCACTTCGGCGTCCAGGCGGCGCGGCGTCCAGCGCCACATCAGTTCGTTGTCAGGATCCAGCTTGGCGGTCCGTTCGTCCCAGGCGGACGAAACGGCGTACGCCGCGGACTTCACGATCAGCCGCTGGATGTGCTTCACGCTCCAGCCCGATTCGATGAACTCCACCGCCAGCCAATCGAGCAGTTCCGGATTTCCCGGACGCTGCCCCGCCACGCCGAAATCGTTCTCGCTGGCTACCAGTCCTTCGCCGAAATGCGCCTGCCAGACGCGGTTTACCATCACGCGGGCGGTGAGTGGATTGTCGCGACGCGCCAGCCACTTCGCCAACCAAAGTCTGCGGCCGGAACTCTTCGCCGCCGGTGGAACCGGTTCGTCCGCGCCGCCCAAAATTCGCGGAACGCCCGCCGCGACCTCGTCGCCCGGACGTCGTGGATCGCCGCGAACCAGCAGCTTGGTGGCGGCCGGGTTCGCCGTCTCCTCCATCCAGATGTAGGCGCGGGGCGGCTCCGGCGGCCTGGCCTTGTTGACGGCGTCCTTCTCCGCGCGTAAGGCGAGGATTTCGGCGCGCTCCGTCTCGCCGGCGCGGTCGAGCAGCACTTTGTCGAGCCTGGCCTCGAACTGCTCCACCAGCTTCTTCTGCTCCTTGTTGCGGCGGTCGGCGGGAACTCCGAAGGCGAGCACCGTTTCGACGTGATCGAGGAACGCGATGTCCGCCTCGACGCCCTTGCGATTCTTCAAGAGGCGCTTCAGCACGTCCTGGCGCGTGCGTTCGATTTTGCGATCCAGCTCCTTCGCCGCGTTGTCCGCCTTTTCCTTGGCGGCGTTGTAGGCAGCCAGTTCGGCTTCCGTTCCCACCAGGCGGTCGAACTCGCGACGGCCGTCCTGGGGCCTCTTCAACGGATTGAAGATCGCCAGCGTTCGATAGTAGTCCTTTTGCGAGAAGGGCTCGAACTTGTGATCGTGGCAACGGGCGCAACGGAGCGTGATACCGAGAAACGCCGCCGAGGTGGAGCCCAGGATGTCGTCGAGTTGGTCGAAGCGGTCCTGCAACTCTTCGGCGGGCTCGTCGTCCCAGGTTCCCAGACGAAGGAACGTCGTCGCGATCTGCGTTTCGGCGTTGCTGCCCTCGAGTTCGTCGCCGGCCAGTTGCTCGGCGATGAAGCGGTCGTAGGGCTTGTCTTTGTTGAACGCGTCGATGACCCAGTCGCGATAGCGCCACACGTTCGGCTTGGAGCCGTCCCGTTCGTAGCCGTTCGATTCAGCGTAGCGGACCACATCCAGCCATCGCCGCGCGAACCGCTCGCCATAGTGGGAACTGGAGAGCAGCGATTCGACGACGCTATCTCTCGAGCGCGACGAGTCATCGGCCAGGAAGGCGCTCTGCCGGCCGATGTCCGGGGGCAGACCTGTCAGTCCGATATGCACGCGGCGCAGCCAGACGGCGCCGCCCGCCGGAGCCGCGGGCCGGATTCCACGGGCCTCCATGCGAGCCAGCAGGAACGCATCCACGGGTGTGCGAATCCAGGCTTTGTCGCGCACCGCGGGGACGGCCGGCCGCTTCGGGGCGACGAACGCCCAATGCCTGGAAGTCTCGCCGGCGGCGGCGCTCGCGCCTTCCGGAGCCCCCGCCGCGATCCAATCGCGAAGCAGCGCCTTGGCGGCCGCGTCGAGCTTCACCGGACCCATCGGCATCGAGCCTTCCGAGACCCGCTGGAACACGAGGCTTTTGGCGGGATCGCCTTTGACGATCGCCGGACCCTTCGCTCCGCCTTGCAGCATCGAGGCCGCGCTGCGCATGTCGAGGTCCGCCATTTTCACCTTGGCGCCGTGGCATTGGAGGCAGTGCCGCGACAGCACGGGCGCGATCTCGCGATCGAAGTCCGGCGCCGCGGCGAGCAGCGTGACGGGAATCGTGAACATCGTCCAGGCGCGCGGGAGCATTACAAACATGCTATATGCGCGGCGCGGCGGGCGCAACGCGTGTTAACTTGATGAGAGATCGAATGCCCGACAACAGTTTCGATATCGTCTCAGAAGTCTCCTTCCCGGAGGTGTTGAACGCGGTTCAGCAGGCTTTGAAGGAAGTGGTCCAACGCTACGATCTCAAGGACTCCAAGTCCGACATCGTGCTCAACGAAAAAGACAAGCTGATTCTGCTCACCAGCGCCGACGAGTTCAAGTTGACCGCGGTGTACGATGTGCTGCAGAGCAAGCTGGCGAAGCGCAAGGTGCCGCTCAAGGCTCTGACTCCGGGTCCGGTGCTGCCTTCCGCGGGCTCCACCGTGCGTCAGGAGATCAAGCTCCAGCAGGGGATCCCGATCGAGAAGGCGCGCGAGATCGTGAAGGCGATCAAGGACAGCAAGAAGAAGGTCCAGGCGGCGATCAACGCAGATCTGGTTCGGGTGAGCGGCAAGGACCGCGACGTGCTGCAGGAGATCATGCAAGTCCTGCGCGGCCAGGACTTCGGGATCGACATGCAGTTCACCAATTACCGGTCGAACTGACTTCTAAAAGAAGTAGGGGCGGCTCTCCCCGCCTGTGGATGCGGGATCCGCCGATTCGCCATCGGAGCCGCGTATGATTACGCGGAGCACGTTTCGAGTGCCCTTTATTCCGGCGTTCGCCGATCCCGTTTCACGTCATCCACCGCGAGGCATTCACCGCCCCATCGGTTGCCAGGTTCCATTTCTGGTTCCCTTTTCGATTCGATGATGCGCCTGTTCCGCCGAGTTGTCAATAGTCTTTTTGGAAAATCCCGAGGCGCCTATTTTCGCGTCACAACAACCGACCGCCACGATGAGTTTCCCGACGCATCGAACGCGGTGACCTTGATGTAGTTGGTTCCCCTCGCCAGCGGCAGGTTCGGCGCCGACCAGGCCGTTGTTCCCGACGCCGGGCCCGTTCCCGCCGTGTTCGACCACCAGATGACCAGCGTCACGCCCACGTTGTCGCGCGCCGTTCCGCTGACCGTGATCTTGTCGGCGCTGGTGATGAAGGTGGATTGGGACGGCTGCGCGATGACGATCGATGGCGCCACTCTGTCTGGAGTGGACGGCGGAGGAGTGGTGGCCGGTGGTTGAGGCGTGGCTGGTCCGGCTGGGTTGTTCGATGGCGGCGGCTGTTCGGAGCCGGAACCGCGGGAGGCGTAGAGATCGCGGATGGCCGCGATGTCGTCCGCCGTCAACGCGGAAACGCGAGTGTAGTAGGCGTACATGACGCTGCCCGGTCGATCGGCGTGACCCAGCCCGAGCGCGTGTCCCAGTTCATGCAACACGACGCTGAAGATGTCGGTGTCGCTGCCCACCTGCCAGTTCTCCTCGTCGTCGAAGTGCAGGTCCCCGGCCTGGGGCTCCGGATTCGGCGGCGCCGGATAGAACGTGTGCGCCAGCGTCTTGCCGCGTCCGTCGAACGGATATGGATCGCCGTGCGCGCCCTGGGCGAAGCGGAAGTTCAAGTGCCGCGGCGACGAGGGCAAGCCGCCCGGCTTGAAGTCGATCTTCACCCAGCGCGACCATTCGGCGAGCGCCTTGGCGGCTTCGGCAACGAACAGGCCGTTCGCCACGCGCGACGGTTCCTTCTCGATCGAGTAGAGCAGTTCCACCGCTCCCTGACCGGCGCCGTCCCAACCCTGCCCGACCCGCGCGATGTACTGCCCGACAGGGCCGAATTCGGTGATCGCGCCCTGGCAACCCCGCACCGGGTGGCCCGATTCCAGTTCGGCCGAGGCTGGCCACAAATACGCCACTTCGTCCCAACGAGCTAACGACTCCATCGCCGCCAGAGTGCCTTCGAGCATCAAATGCCCGGGCAGCAGATCCGGATGCTCCCGCACCGGCAGCGACTCCCGGTCCGCGATCGACCGCATCGTCGCATCGGAGATGTCGCCGTGGAACTGGGCCAGGAATCGAACCGCACCGGCTCCCGCCTGCTCCACCAGGACCGGACTGATCTTGGCGGCGGCCGCCAGGGGCTCCGCCAAGCCGGCCTGTTCGCGGGCGCCGCTGACGATCGCGATCCCGGCGCCCGCTTCCAGAACGCTCAGACCCTGGCCGCGCAACTCCTCGATCCGCGCCGGGGCGTCCCATCGCACCACGCCGTGGAACCGCGAGGGGTCGGTCCGTTTCACGTTTTCTTCTTCCGCCGCGCCGCGGGTCCAACCACCCGCGCAAACCAGCAGGGCTGTGACAAGCCGCACAGTTCGATAACCGTGCGCCCGGATGAAGCGGAGGCGCATGTCTGACTCATCGTTTACCGCAAGATTTCTCTCCGGTGAATCTCGCGTACCCCGGTGGTCAAATCCCTCTATCCGCGCGGCGCGAGCGGCTCGCGGTTGAGTACCCCCATTTTTCCCGAAAATCGCGTGAGAATTTTCGCACCCTCGATGCACCTATTCCATAGGGAGTGTATCCCGATGTATTGCACGCGTATTGCTTTCGTAATCGCTTTCGCGGCGGCAGCCTTCGCTCAAACCACTTATACAGTCTCGACTCTGGCGGGCGCCCCATCGCTCGGCGATGGCGGACGCGCCACGAATGCAACCTTTTCCAACATCGAAGGAATCGCCACCGCCGCGTCCGGCGATCTGCTCATCTCCGACGCGGGCGACCACCGCATACGCCGGGTGTCTCCCGCCGGTCCGATCGCCACCGCCGCTGGCGTCTCCTCGCCCGGACTCTCGCCCGACGAGACTCCCGCCGCTCGCGGTCTTCTTCACACTCCTTATGGCCTTGCGGCGGACGGTTCCGGCGCGATCTTCTTCGCCGATTTCGGGAACTCGCTTGTCCGGTGCGTCACCTCCACTGGCGTTTTACGCACGCTTGCCGGAGGCGGCGTGGAAACTCGTCTCGACGCCCCGTTGCCGGCCGGCCGGCTCCAATTGGCGGGTCCGCGAAACGTCGCATCGGCGCCGAACGGCGTTCTCTTCGTCAGCGACTACACGGGTCACCGCGTCTACCGAATCGCCGCCGGGCAGGTGGAGACGGTGGCGGGCGCCGGGGTCCCCGGCTTCGACGCCGAGCGTGTCGCGGCAAGCGCCAAGCTTCGCTTTCCGGCCGGAATCGCCGTCAGTCCGGCGGGCGACGTGTACATCGCGGACTCCGGTAACGGGGTCGTACGCCGCGTATTCGGCGGGCTCATCTCCACCTTTCTCGGGCCCGCCAACGGCTTGACGCTCGATACACCCACCGGCCTAGCCGTGGACGAAGCGGGTAATCTGTTCGTCGTCGACAGCAAGCGCAAACGTCTGTACCGCCGTTCGCGCATCGGCGATATCCGTGTGCTGGGCGGCCCCGAGATCGCCGAGCCTCGCGATGTCGCCGTGGACGGGGCGGGAAACGTCTTCGTCGCCGAGGCCAAGCGCGTGTGGCGGATTCGCCCCGACGGCGCGATTTCGCTCTACGCGGGCCAAGTCGAAGCCGCCGCCTTGCCGGAAGACGTGCCGGCGGGTTCGGCCCCGCTGGCCGCCCCGATGCACGTATCGCTGGACGCGGTGGGCAATCTGTATGTCACCGAGGAGGAGGGCCGCCGCGTTCGCCGCATCGCGCCGAACGGGCTGATTCGAACGGTGGCCGCGCAACTCAACGATCCGGTGGCGGCCGTCATGGACTCTCGCGGCGCGCTTCGTGTGGCGGAGTACGCCGGCAACCGCATTCTCTCGATCGCTCCCGACGGCAAATCGACGGTCCTCGCCGGCGACGGGACTCCTGGATTTCGCGGCGACAACGGGCTCGCCGCCAATGCGCGCGTGAACCGGCCGCGCGGCTTGATCCTCGACCGCAACGGCAACTTGCTGTTCGCGGACTCGCTCAACCACCGCATCCGCCGGATCGGAGTCAATGGCGTAATCACCACCATCGCGGGAACCGGCGTGCGCGGCTATTCCGGCGACGGCAGGCTGGCCACGCAAGCGCAACTGGACACGCCGCAAGGCCTGTTTCTGGACGCGGCCGGCGCGCTGTACATCGCCGATTCCGGCAATCACCGGATCCGCAAAGTGCTCCCCAACGGAATCGCCGCCACGGTGGCGGGCAACGGCTCGGCGGACGATGGCGGCGACGGCGCCCCGGCGCTGCAGGCGTCGCTGAACTCGCCGGCGGCGATCGCGCTCGATCTCCAGGGCGGCCTGTTGATCGCCGACACGTTCAATCACCGCATCCGGCGCATCGCCCCGGATGGAATCATCGATACGGTGGCCGGCGACGGAACGCCCGGTGGCGACGGCGACGGTGAATCCGGGATGGCCGCCCGGTTCCGCTTTCCGACGTCGATCGCGGTGGACGCGGCGGGTGCGATTTATATCGCCGATCACCAGAATCACCGCGTCCGCAAGCTGACGCCCTCGCCGCCGCCCGCCGCCTTGACGGAGGAACCGCTGACGATCGTGCACGCGGCCACGTTCGAACCGGGTCCGCTGGCGGCGGGTCAACTGGTGGTGGTGCTTGCCCCACCGGCCGGCGTGACCATCCGGGTGAACGGCGCGCCCGTTGCTCCGGCGCGTGTGTCGCCCGGCCAGATCCTGTTCCGGATCCCGCCCGGCCTGACGGAGGCGGTGGTGAACGGCTTGCCCTTACGGCTATCGCCCGTGGCGCCGGGGATCTTCGCCGAAACGGGAAAAGGGCAGGCCGCCGCCCTCAACGAAGACGGCTCGATCAACTCGGAGGGCGAGGCGGCCGCGCGCGGATCGGCGTTGACGTTCTACATGACCGGTGAGGGCGGGGCGCCGCTGGAATCGTTGGCGGTCACGGTGGGCCAAGCCGGCGCGGAAGTGCTGTTCGCGGGCGCGGCGCCGGGGCTGCCCGGCGTCTTGCAGGTCAACGTAAAGCTGCCGGGGATCTTCACGCCGCCGGGCGTACGGAGTTTGACGGCCACGATTGGCGGAGTCTCGACGCAGCGGGGAGTCACGATCGCGGTGCGGTAACTACACGGGCAGCGTGACGGCCGACCCGGTGCGAGCCGATTCCTCCGCCGCCAACACGGCGCGCACCGCCGCCGCCGCGTCCTCGAGCGTCACCAGGGCCGGCGGCCGTCCGTCCGACACGCACGACGCGAAGTAGCGCAACTCGTCCCGGAGCGCACCGGCGCGCTCGCCGTCCACCAGGGGCCAGTAGGTCGTATCGGGCGCGCGCCATCCGGAGGCATCGCTGACCGAAATCGCGGGGCCGCTCTCCTGAATGGTGATGCAGCCGGCGGTCCCGATGATCTCCATTCGCTCGTCGATGCGGTACGGCGTTCCGGGCGGCAGCATCCACACGTTCTCACAGACGCCGATCGCGCCGTTGTCGAAGCGGTACATCGTCCAGCCGATGTCCGGATTCGCGAGCCCGCGCACCGAGTGGGTCTTGGCGTAGGCGTCCACGATGCGCGCGCCGCTGAGCCAGAGCATCAAGTCGGTGTCGTGCACGCCGTCGCCCGCGATCGGCCCGATCTTGGGCAGCACCGTTTCGCTGACCGAAGCCGGGATGTTACGCCGCGCGTACATCGACACGATGCGGCCCACCGCGCCCGCCTCGATTTCGCGCTTGGCGGCCCGGTAGCGCGGATTGAAGCGGCAGATGTGGCCGGTCATGCAGAAGCGGCCCGACTCGTCGCGCGCGCGGATCATCGCGTCGCATTCGGCGGCGCTGGAGGCCATCGGCTTCTCGACGAAGACGTGCTTGCCCGCGCGCAATGCGGCGATCGTGGGCGCGGCGTGATCGCGCCACATGGTCGCCACCACCACCGCGTCCAGGCCGGGATCGGCGAGCATTTCCCCGTAGTCGCGATGAAGCCGCGTTACGCCGAATCGCGATCCGAACGCCGCCAGACGATCCGGATTCCGCGTGCAGAGCGAGTGCAATTCGATCTCCGGCATCGCGGCGAGCGCCTCGCAGTGCATCTCGCCGAAACGCCCGAGGCCGATCACTCCGAAACGGACGCGATTCATTCCGCGAATCCAGGGCTACGAGAGCATCGCATGGAAGTTGCCTTTCGTCACAGCCCAGCCTTCCTCCACATAGGTGGCCAGTCTCTTGCGGAACCGCTCGCATACGGCGGGATTCGCCGCCGCGGCGTTGCTCAGCTCGAGCGGATCGGCTTTCAGATCGTAGAGTTCCTCGAAGGCCGGCTTGCCGGGACTCCAGCGGCCGATGTAGTTCCACTCCGGCGTGCGGATGGAGGCATGCTCGCCCCAGCCGGTAATGGCTTCGCCGCGTGTGGAAGCGGCATTCCCGGCGATCAGCGGACGCAGGCTCTCGCCCGTCATGCGCGCCGGCGCCTTGACGCCGAGAACGTCGAGCATCGTCGGCGCCAGATCCACGTGGCTCACGTAGCCGCCGATCTTGCGGCCCGCCCAGTTCTCGCGCGGGTGGCGGATCGCCAGCGGCACGTTGGTGCACTGCGCGCGCAGCCGCGTCTCACCCTTGTGAAGCTGGCCCTGCTCACCCATCATCGTGCCGTGATCGGCCATGAAGACGATCACCGTGTCGTCCATCAACCCCAGCCGCTCCACCGCTTGGAGCAGACGTCCGATGCGGGCGTCGGTGAAGCTGACCAGCCCCGCATACATCGCCACCGCGTGCTCCACTTCGAGCGCGGTCATGTTCTTCGTAATGGGCGGCGGATGGATCAGCCGCGGTCCGTTGTAATCCTTCTTCATGTACATGCGGTAGAAGGACTCCGGCGGATCCCAAAATTCGTGCGGTGAGAAGGATTCGATGTGCAGGTAGAACGGGCGGTTCTCGCCGGCGTTCTCTTTCAGCCAGCGTTCCGCCGTGTCGAAGACCTGCGCCGCCAGCCAGTCGTCCTCGGTCTTCCAGTCCTGGCGGTTGAGCAGGTATTGAAAAACGCCGGCGGCCTTCTTCGTCTTTTGCGAAGGCTGGGACCGGTGCATATGCGCCGCCAGATCGATCTTGGCGCGGTTGCCCGTGCGGAGGCGGTCGGCCTCCTGGCCGCGAATCCACTGCCAGGAGTCGAACCCGCGGGTGAAGTTCTTGCCGGGTTTGAACTGATGATAGAGGTCGCTCACGATCGCCGTGGTGTACCCCGCCGCCTGCAGCGTCTCGGAGAGGGTGACGTCCTCGACGTACATCTGATGCCATCCGCGGATCCTGACCTGGTCGTCCGGCTGCGCCACCAGCAGGGATGGAAACACCTGGCGTCCGGTGTAGATCGCGCGGCGGGCCGGGATGGTGGGCAGCGCCTGCGGATACGCGTCGAGAAATCGCGCCGACTTCGCGATGAGCGAGTCGGCGTGCGGCGTCTTGTAGAACTCGTGGCCGTAGGCTCCCAGGTGGTGCGTGCCCCAGGTGTCCACGCCGATGTGGATGAGGTTGAGCGGTCCACCCGCTGCTTGCGCCAACGCGGGCGCGGAGGCGGCGCTCTGGAGGAGCTCGCGGCGCGACAGTTTCGACATTGCCATATTATCGATCAAATCGGTGGGCGTGGAAACGCGGTGGAACCGGGGGGAGGTCCCTCTTGGAGATTCCGTACTTATCGAAGCGTAGGTGCATCACCGAAGGACTGCCCACTGCCAGCGGCGCCCGACTAGCTGCCGCCAGCGCTCGTCCGCACCGTGATTGCCGTTACCTCGCGGACCGGGTCGAAAACGCCGCCCGGCGTTGTAGCATGGAAGACCATGGCCATGTATCCGGGGATCGAGCGCGAGCGGCGCGCCGCGGCGCCGCCGCTACGGACCTTCGTCAGCGGACTCCTCGAATCGGCGGGGATGCGGGCGGCGGACGCGGCGCTGGTCGCCGACCTCCTTTGCGCCGCCGACCTGCGCGGCGTCCACTCCCACGGCGTGCTCCGCGTTCCCGAATACCTCGCCAAGCTGCGGACCGGCGGCGTCGATCCCCGCGGAGATCCGGCCGTGGTGAGCGACAACGGCTCGGCGCTGGTCGTCGACGGCGGCAACTCCATGGGACAAGTCGCCGCCGCGTTCGCGATGGAACGCGCCATCGAGCGGGCGGCCTCCACCAACGTCGCGATGGCGGCGGTGCGTGGAAGCAATCACTGTGGCGCGATGTTCCCCTACGCGATGCAGGGCCTTTCGCGAGACACCATCGGCCTCTGCGCGACCAACGCCTTGCCGACGATGGCGCCTTGGGGAGGCGTCTCCAAGATCGTGGGCATCAATCCGCTCGCCATCGCCGTTCCGGCGGCGGACGGAGCGCCGCTGGTGCTCGACGCGGCGTTCAGTTACTCTTCCCACGGTAAGATCCGGATCTACCGCCAAAAGGGCGAAACGCTGCCGCCCGGCTGGGCGTTCGACAAGCGCGGAGAACCGACCACGGACGCGGCGGAAGCGATGGAAGGCCTGCTACAGCCCATCGGCGAGTACAAGGGAGTCGCCCTCGCGATTCTGTTCGGAGTTCTGTCGTGCTTGCTTTCGGGAGCGGCCTACGGCACGGAACTCGGCAACATGGTGGACGGCCCCACGGCCGGCCAGGATGGTCACTTTTTCCTGGCGATTCGCGTGGCGGGCTTCACGGACCCGGCGTTGTTCCGGCGCCGTGTGGATGAAGTCGTCCGCCAGATTCGCGAATCGGAGAGAGCGCGCGGCGCCGTCATTTACGCGCCCGGCGGTTTGGAAGCGGCCCTGGAAGCCCAATATCGAGAGGAAGGAATCCCGTTGAACGAAGCGACGATCGAAGGTTTGCGGCGGGCGGCCCTGGATGCCGGATTCGCCGGAGAGTTGGAAGTACGATGAGCCTCAGTCTGTTTCTGCTGTTCCTGTCGGTCTGGCTCAATTACATCGACCGCGGCAGCCTGAGTGTGGCCGCTCCGCAGTTGAGCCGGGAACTGAGCCTCGAGCCCCAACAGATGGGCTTCCTGCTCTCGGCCTTCTTCTGGACATACACCCTTTTCCAGATCGCCGCCGGCTGGCTCGTCGATCGTTACGACGTCGTGAAGGTCTATGGCGCGGGGCTCGCCCTTTGGTCGGTCGCGACCGCGTTGAGCGGTTACTCGACCGGATTCGCCACGTTGTTCGCCTGCCGTCTGTTGTTGGGGATCGGCGAATCGGTGGCTTTCCCCTCCTACACGAAGATCCTCCAGCAGGCGTATCCCGAACACGAACGCGGCTTCGCGAACGCGATGGTCGACGTCGGCACCAAGGCCGGACCGGCGCTCGGCACGTTCCTCGCGGGGATGCTCACCGTCGGATATGGCTGGCGGACCATGTTCATCGCCCTGGGCGCCGCCAGCGCCATCTGGTTGATCCCGTGGTTCTTCTTCGCGCCGAACTCGCGGGGATTCACGAAACGCCCGGCCGGCGGCCCCGGCCTGGGCGCGATCGCCAAGCTCGAGATCGCCTGGGCGACCTTCCTCGGGCTCCTCTGCTACAACTATGCGTTCTACTTCCTGCTTACCTGGCTGCCATCCTATCTGGTCAACGAGCGGAAGTTCACGCAAACGATGATGTCGGTCTACGCGGCCCTGCCCTTCGCGGTGACCGCGATCGCCTCGCTGGTGGCTGGGAAGCTATCGGACCGGCGCATCGCGGCGGGTGAGCCGGCGGCGGATGTGCGGCGGCGATTCCTGGTGGTTGGCCTCGTGATCGGCGCGGTTTGCTTGCCCGCCGCCACGGTGGAGAACAACGTCGTGGCGATGGTCCTGCTGGTGGCCGCGTTCGTGGGCATCGGCATCACTACCTCGAACCTCTGGGCGCTCACGATGACGATCGCCGGTCCGGCGGCCAGCCAATGGACCGGGCTGCAGAACGCGGTCGGAAACATGGGCGGCGTGATCGCGCCGGTGATCACCGGCTTCATCGTCAAGGAGACCGGATCCTTCCACCTGGCCTTCTTCGGAGCCGCCGGGATGTTACTGCTCTCGGCGCTGATCTACGGGGTCTGGATGCGCGGCGCCGGACCGGTGCGTTGGCCCGGCGCCGCTTCCAGTTAGAAGTAGACCTTTAGCGCAACCTGAAAGATTCGCATCGGAGTACGGAGGCTGCGAATCTCGCCGACGCGCGGCGCGTCCGGAATCACCGAGTCGAGACCGGCGTAGCCGAGATCGTTCGGGCGCCCGAACTGAGGCGTGTTGAACGCGTTGAACGCCTCGCCGCGGAACTGCAGGCGGCCCTGTTCGCCGAGCATCGGGATCTTCCAGTTCTTACCGACGGACATATCCAGACTCTTGGTCCCGGGCGAAACCAGGATGCCGTTGCCGGCGTTGCCGTAGTGGCACAGATCCAGGCGGTTGGGGATGTTGCAATCGGTGCGCCGGAACGCGGTGGGATCGTACCAGAGCTTGCGCGTGGCGGCGTCGAAAAGGCGCCCGTCGGCCACGCGATCCGGACGGGTGCCGGATCCGGTGTTCAGGTTCCCGCCGCTCACCGCAAACGGCAGACCGGTGCGGAGCGTGACGATGCCGCTCGCCTGCCAGCCGCCGAGCGCGGCCTTTTTGAAGCCGGTGGAGCCGCTGAAGAACGGCAGATCGTACACGAAGTTGGCGACGGCATTGTGGGTGATGTCGAAGCCATAGCGGGTGCGGTCGGACCGGCGGTCCCTCGGATTCTGATACGTCGACTGGACGTCGCCGGCCGGGTCGTTGCGGCCATAGCCCTCGCCCATCGACTTACTGTAGGTGTAGGCTAGGCCGAGCGTGACGCCGTGGCTGTACCGCTTCTGCGCCTGAACCTGAAGCCCGTGATAGGTCGCGTTCGCGTGACTGTCGAGATAGCGCACGTTGCCCATCAAACGGGGGATATTGCCTTCGCCCGCGCTGACGTAGGCCTGGAACGGACGCCGGCGGTTGAAGTCGGTGTCCGGGGCCGGATCGGGGTTGTTGAAGTTCGGCACCGTGTTATCCAGGTGGCTGGTCTTCGACCCGACGTAGCCGACGGTCAGGATCGTGCCTAACGGCAACTGGCGCTGGATATCGAAGCTCCACTGGATGTAGTGGCTCGCCTTGTTGTCGGGAATCATCGCCAGCACGTTGGTGCGGGCGGCGGCGGTGCCCTGGCCGGGGAACGGACTCGCCAGCGTCAGGACCGGCTGTCCGTCGCGGAACTTGCGCGTCTGCTGGGTCCACGCCTGACCGCCGTACGTGCCGGACAGGATCTGCGCGGTGTCGGTCACCGAGTTGAAGCTGAAGGTGCCGGAAAGCGGCGGCTGCAGATTGAGGATCGAGAAGTTGTTGAGCTGTTGCGCGTTGGCGTACCAGCCCGCGCCGGTGCGGATGACCCACTTGTCCGTCGCGCGGAACGCGAAGCCCAGCCGGGGCATGAAGAACCGCTCCTGCGGCTCGTAGAATTTGTAGTTCTGCCGCGGTTCGGGAACCACGGTGGGAAGCTGGCGGCCGTCGCTGGACGTGCTCAGGATATCGAGCCGGAGCGAACGCCACGTGCGGTTGAGGTCGGTGGCGAGGCCGAAGTAGTCCCAGCGGACGCCGATGTTCGCGCTCAGCCGCCGGGTTACTTTCCATTCGTCGAGGACGTATCCGCTCCAGCGGTGCTGGCGCGGCTTCTGCAGCAGCAGGCCTTCCGCGGTGGTCGATGCGCTGGGGAAGCCCATCAGCCATCCGGCCAATCCGTAGCCGCCCTCGCAGCAACCCAGATTGCCGTTGGGCACGTTCGCGGCGGCCCGCTCGATCGTCAGGCGGCGGTACTCCATGCCCATCTTGATCGTGTGGTTCGACTTCATGATGCTGAAGTTGTCGGAGATCTGGAAGATATCGTTGAAGTCGATGCGGGCGCCCGAGTCGCCGGGCAGCACGCCCGTGCCGGGGATCGCGGCCTCGAGCGGCTTGAACTTGCGGTTGTTATCCACCGCGACTCGGAACTGGCCGATGCCGAGCGAGTCGACGTCGAAGTCCGTGTTGGTGCGCGGATTCCGCTGATCGTGATCCACGCGGTTATAGCCGAAGCGGAACTCGTTGATCACCGTCGGCCGGAACAGGTGCAGATACTGGGACGCGATATTGTGCGGCCGCATCGAAAAAGTGGTCAGGAAGTTCGGGTTCAGGGTGCGCTGATCGTAGCTGGTACGTTGGCCGGCGTACCTCACGAACACGCGGTCGTTGGGGCCGAAGTTGTGATCGATGCGCGCGAAGTACTGGTTCTGGCCGAGGATCGACGGCACCGTGCCGATCACGTTGACGTCGAGCAGATCCTCGGCGCGGAACTGCGGCAAAGGCTGGAACGTGTTGACGAACTTCTGCGCGTTCTGGTTGATCCGGCTCGGTGGAATGATGTTGGTGATCTGCCCTTGCGCATCGCGGAACGGCTCGCCGGTGGTTGGATCGAAGATCACGATCGGGTTGCGAACCGGGCGGCCGTTGCGGATCAGCGGAGTGAGCAGCGCCGAGAAGTCGCCGCGGCGGAACTCCTCGGGATAGAAGAACGCCTGCTGGACGGATTCGATGGTCTGCCGCGTTCCTTCGTAGTTGAAGCTCCAGAACGTGCGGTCCTTGCCGTTGTACTTGGGAAGGATCACCGGGCCCGCGAGCCATGTGCCGAACTGCTGCCGCCGCAGCGCGTTCTTCCTGCGCTCCGGAACTCCAACCGGCAATTCGAAGTTCAGGAAGTAGTCGCGCGCGTCGAGCACGTTGTTTCGCAGAAAGTCGAAGAACGTGCCGTGCAGACTGTTGGTGCCGCTCTTGAGAGCGATCTGCACCACGGCGCCGTTGTTCTGCCCGTATTCGGCCGAAACCGATCCGGTCTGGATCTTCACTTCCTCGATCGCGTCGATCGACGGATTGAACATCACCTGATTGACCAGCGGCTCGGTGGCCACCACGCCATCCATGGTGATGTTCTGATTGGCGTCGCGCTGGCCGTTGGCGCTCAAGCTGGTCGCCGCGCCCGGGAACGGGAACGCTCCGTTGGCCTGCACATCCTGGCCCATGCGCGTGCCATATTGCACGCCGGGCGTCAGGATCGCCAGGCTGGCGAAGTTGCGGCCGAGCAGCGGCAGCTCCTGCACACGCTTGCGTTCGATTGTCGTGGACACGGCCGCGTCGTCCGTCTTGAGCTCGACGCCGGTGGCCACCACCTCCACACGCTCGGTGGTCGCGCCGACCTCGAGCGCCAGGTTGACGCGCGCCTTCTGTTGATAGGCCACGTTGACGCCCGTCTTCGTCTGTGTCTTGAAGCCGCTCATTCCCACCGTGACGGTGTAGTCGCCGATCTCGATCAGCGGGAACGAATAGTTGCCGCTATCGTCGCTTTTGGTTTGCCGCTTCTCTCCGGTCGAAACGCGGAGCAGGGTGATCTCGGCGCCGCCGACCACCGCTCCGGTGGCGTCGGTGACCGTGCCGAGAACTTCAGTGGATGTCGTTTGCGCCGCGGCGGTCGCGGCGCCGAGGACGAACGCCAGCAGGGCTGGCCGGATTCGATTCATCGTGGGCTCCTTCCCTTTCCCTTTGCGAGGTGAAGATTGGTACAGTATCCCCAATTTGAATCGATCGTGCCAATAGGCGATTCCCGGCGATCCGGCCGCCAGCGGCCGCGAGAGTTGCTAGAATCGACCTTCCTCGAGGAGGTCCGCCATGACACGCCGCCGCTACCTGTCGCTCGCCGCCGCGCCCCTGCTCGCGCAGGATGCGCCCTCCGGCCTCCATCTGTTCCTTCTGACCGGCCAGTCGAACATGGCCGGCCGCGGCGTTCCCGAAGCCGTCGACACCGCTCCGATCCCCGGCGTTTCGATGCTGACGAAGGACCTTCAATGGAAGCCGGCCGTCGATCCGCTGCACTTCGACAAGCCCATCGCGGGCGTTGGCATCGGCCGTTCATTCGCCCGCCGGCTGCGGGCCGCGCGACCCGATCGATCCATCGGGCTGATCCCCGCCGCCGTCGGAGGTACGTCGCTCGATCAATGGGCGCCGGGCGGCGAGTTGTTCACCGCCGCCGTGGCTCGCGCCCAGGCAGGCATGAAGTCGGGACGGCTGCGCGGCATCCTCTGGCATCAGGGCGAAGCCGATTCGAGCGACGACAAGCTCGCGAACAGCTACGTAGACCGCTTCGCTTCCATGCTCGCCGCGTTGCGCGCCGAACTCGGCGCCGAGGGCGTCCCTTGCGTCGCCGGACAACTCGGAACCTTCTTCCGCCGCGGCGAAGCGGCGCTCGTCAACCGGCAGCTTTCCTCCATCCCGCTGATCGTGCCCAAGACGATCTTCGTGCCCAGCGCCAGGTTGGCGCACAAAGGCGACGACGTCCACTTCGACTCGCCGTCGCTGCGCGAGTTCGGACGCCGCCACGCGCTCGCCTATCTCAGCCTCGATCCGGAGTGGGACTCCGGCCGCTAGCCGAGGCTCCTCTTGCGGACGAACCCGAGCACCGCCGCACAGCCGAGCACCGCTGTGACGACGAGCAGCACCGTTCCCACCGCCGCCGCCACCCACCACCGAATCGATCCGGACGGAGCCGCCGTCAGCTTCGCCGCCGCCAGGATCGCGAGCGTCAAGCCGGCCGCGCCGGGCAACACCATCCCCGGGCGGCACATCTCCCAATAGACCAGCAGCACGCCCGCGGCGAACAGCAGCAGCGTCACGTTCGGGTCGAGCGGGATCGAGTGGACGCGCATTGCGTTCATCGTAGCGCTACCGCTTCCGTTGCGCGGCCAGGAACTCGAGAACGATGGCGACCGTCCGCTCCGGCTGATCCGCTGGCATGACGTGGCTGCACGCGTGCACGACCTCGAGCTTCGCGCCGGGGATGAGTTTGGCCAGCGCGCGGCCGTTCTCCGCGGGAATCAGCGGATCGTCCGCGCCGTGGATCACGATCGTGGGAATCCGCAGCCGCGACAGGCGCCAGCGCGATCCCGGCCAAAGCATCACCGCGAGAATCTGATTCCGATAGCCCCGCGCCGAGGGCAGATGCCGTAATCGAAGAACCCGGTCCTCCTCGATGACCGCCGCCGCCGTGCGCGGATGATACAAGTGGCCGTCCAGGACTTCGAGCGCCCGCTCCGGCGCCGCTCGCCGCGTCCGCCACACCGCGCGGAACACGCGCCATCGGGGCAGTTTCGACCACAACCATCCACAATGCGTGCAGCCGAGCGTCAGCGACCGCACCATCTCCGGCCGCCGCAACGCCAGCTCCTGCGCGATCATCCCGCCCATCGATGCGCCCAGCACGTGCGCCGATTCGGCTCCCGCCGCTTCCAGCACCGCCGCCGCGTCGTCCGCCATACCGGCGATGGTGAACAGCCCCTTCGGAGCATCGCTGCGGCCCGCGCCCCGGTTGTCGAACAGGATGCAGCGGTAGCTCTGGGCGGCGTGGCTGGACACGCGGAACCACATGTCGAGCGAGAACGCCATGCCCATGATGAACAGAACCGGCTCGCCCTCGCCGCGCGACTCCCAGTAGATCCGCCCGCCGGGCCGGTCGATGTAGGGCATCCCTGGTTTCGATGATAACCGCGGTGCTATAGGCTGGAAAAATGAGCGGAGTCGAAACCGGCTCGATCGCGGACCGCGTGCCGTACATTCGCGGCGGATCCGGCCCGCGGGAGGCGGTGGTGTTCTTTGGAGCCAACGCGCTGTTCCGGCCTCTCCACAAGACCTCGAGCCCGCGACTGTACGCGCGTCAAGTGGCCCGGCTGCTTCCCGGATACCGGTTCACGATTCTGGGATACGCCGGATCCGGCTTCGACGAAATCGTACGCGAAATGGCAACCGCCATCCGCAAGCCGCCGGCCGTTCTGGTGGGGATCTCCCTGGGCGGCCTGGTGGCGATGCGATTCGCGGCCCAGCATCCGGAGTTGGCGCCGCGGCTGGTGTTGCTGGTCTCGGCGCACCGCTTCTCGCCGGGCGGCTGGCGAATGATGGAGCGCCAATTCGAGTCGTTGGAGAGCGGCGACTTCCAAACGCTGATCCGCGAAAATGCATTGCTGTTCCGCAGGCCTTGGTACAACTGGCTGCTGCGATTCGCATTGTGGCGGCAAGGAGCCGAACGGCCCGACGGCTTCCGCGATCCCGCCGCGATCCTGCGAGACTACCGCCAACTGTTCGGGCCGGACTTCGGAAACAACGCCGCGTATTGCCGCCGTATCGTGAGTCCGACGCTGATCGCCGGGGGCACGGCGGATCGGTTCTTCGACCGCGAGTCCTTGGAGGAGACCGCCCGCCTGATCCGCGGTTCCCTCCTCCGTCTCTTCGAAAAGGAAACGCATATGTTGCCCGCCGAGAGAAGCGCGGATGTGGCCGCCGCGATCGCGGACTTCGCGAAAGCCTCGGGATTGAGATAATGACACGATGTTCGCCATTGCGTTGTTGCTCGCCGCCGTCCCCGCGTGGGCGCAGACTCCCGCGGTCGATTGGGGCCGCCAGCGCGCCGAGATCCTGCGACGCTTCAGCGATCTGATCCGGATCGACACGTCGAGCCCGCCCGGCAACGAGACCAAGGCCGCGGTCTACATCTGCCGCGCGCTCGAAGCGGAGGGCATTCCCTGCCGGACGCTGGCGCTCGACAAGGATCGCGCCAACGCCATCGCGCGCATCAAGGGCAACGGACGCAAGCGCCCGCTGCTGTTCATGGCCCACACCGACGTGGTCGGGGTCCAGCGCGAGAAGTGGCCCGTCGATCCGTTTGGCGCGATCTTGAAGGACGGATATGTATGGGGACGCGGCACGGTGGACGACAAGCCCCACGTGGCCGCCGGTCTCATGGTGATGCTCCTGCTGAAACGCCTCGGGCCCGCGCTCGACCGCGACGTGATCTTCCTCGCCGACTCGGGCGAAGAAGGCAACGACTCGGTGGGGATCAACTACATGGTCAAAAACCACTTCGCCGAGATCGACGCCGAGTTCGCGATCAACGAAGGCGGCGGATCCACCATAGAGGATGGCCGTGTCAAGGTGATGCGCGTGCAGACGTCGGAGAAGATCCCGCGCGGCGTCCGGCTCACCGTGCGCGGAACGTCCGGCCACGCCTCGCGGCCGCGCACCGACAACGCGGTGGTGCGGCTCGCCTCCGCTGTGTCGAAGCTCGGAACCTGGCAGACGCCGATGCGCCTCAACGACACCACGCGCACGTACTTCGAGCGGCTCGCGACCATCAGCACGCCCGAAAAGGCCGCGCGATACAACGGGCTCTCCGATCCGCGCCGGTCCGCTGAAATCCAGCGCTACCTCGCCGAAAACGAGCCTGGCCACTACTCGATGCTTCGCACCTCGGTCGTGCCGACGCTGCTGAAATCGGGCTTCCGCCTCAACGTGATTCCGTCGGAGGCGGAGGCGCTCGTCGATGTCCGCGCGCTGCCGGACGAGGACATCGCGAAGTTCGAGCGGGAGATGAAGCGGATCATCGGGGACAAGGGGGTGGAGGTGAAGTCCGCGCTCGACAACATCCGGCCCGGCGCCGCGCCGTCGCGCATCGATACGGAGATGTTTCGCATTCTCGAATCGGAGGCGAAACGGATGTATCCTGGCATTACCGTGCTTCCCACCATGTCCACCGGCGCCACCGACATGGCGCAGCTTCGCGCCAAGGGGATCCCCTCCTACGGCATCGGACCGGCGGCCACCGAGAACGACACCACCAACTACGGCGCGCACAGCGATGTCGAGCGGCTGGGCGAAGAGCAGTTGTACCGCTTCGTCGAATACGCCTGGAACGTCGTGATCGCCGCCGCGGGAGCCAGGTAACGGAAGCGGCATGCGACTCCTCGCCGCTTTGATCGCCGTGGCCGCGCACGCCGCCGAGTTCGCCGATTCCGTCATGCCCGCGCTCGAAAAGGCGGGTTGCCGCCACTGTCACGGCGCCGAAGGCGTGGCGGCTTCCACTCGTCTGCGATTCCCCGAGGAAGGCGCGCCCGCCGCGCGAGTGGCCGCGTTCGGCGACTCACTGGCGCGGCTGGTGGATCGCGCACAGAAGGACCGCTCGCCGTTGCTGCTCAAGCCGACCAATCGCGTGGCGCACGCCGGCGGAGAGCGGATCGCCAAGGGCAGCTCCGAGGAGAAGGCGCTGCTCGCCTGGATCGACACGCTGGCCGCGCTGCCTCCGGCCCGTATGCGCGCGGCTCTCGAATATCGCGACAACGTGGCTTCGGAAGCGGCGCAAGGCGCGGCGATCCGCCGCTTGACGCATCGCCAGTACGCCAACACGGTGCGCGACCTGTTGAAGGAACCGTCCGACGTTTCCAGCCAGTTCCCGCCGGAGGACTTCGTCGACGGGTTCAAGAACCAGTACAAGTCGCAAACGCTGTCGCCCACCGTGATCGAACTTTACAGCGCGATGGCCGAGAAGCTGGCCGCCAATGCGTTCCGGCGCGGCGACTCGCGCAAGCTGATCCCTTGCGACTACTCCGGCGCCAACGCCGCGCGGTGCCGGTCCCAATTTGTCGCCTCGTTCGGGCGGCGCGCGTTCCGGAGACCGCTCACCAGCCAGGAGACGGCGCGCTATGAGGCGCTGTTCCGCTCCGCGCCCTCGTTTCTCGATGGCGCGCGCGCGGCGATCGAAGGGATGCTGAACTCGCCCGCATTCCTGTTCCGCATGGACCGCGCGCCGCGGCCGGAGTGGAAGGGCTTCGCGGCCGCGGCGCGCCTTTCCTATTTCCTGTGGAACACGATGCCCGGCGACGCACTGCTCGACTCGGCCGCCGCCGGCGAACTCGACTCGGCCCCCGGCGTCGACCGCGCCGCGCGGCGCATGCTCGACCATCCGCATGCCAAGGAGGCTCTGGACGAGTTCGTGGCGCAGTGGCTCCGCTTCGACCGGGCCTTCGGGGCCGCGCGCGAACGCCGCACGTTTCCCCAGTTCAGCAACGAACTGGTGCAGGCGATGGCCGAAGAGGCCAAGCGATTCGCCGCCGATCTCGCCTGGAACGACCGCGACTTCATGGATCTGTTCCGCTCGAGCCGCGGCTATCCGAACTCCAGTCTGGCCGCTGTCTACGGCGTGCCCGCGCCCGCGCGCGACCACGACGCCGTCGAGTTCCCCGCCGCGCAACAGCGCGCCGGCTTGCTCGGGCAGGCGCTGTTCCTGACGTTGACCAGCAAACCCGAGGACACCGCGCCCACCTCGCGCGGACTGTTCATTCGCGAGCAGTTCCTGTGCCAGCGGGTTCCGCCGCCGCCCGCCAACGTCGACAACAATCTGGCGCCGCTCGCCGAAGAGCGCCCCATGACCAACAAGGAGCGGCTGAAGGAGCATACGGTCAACAAGGCCTGTTCGAGCTGCCATTCGCTCATCGATCCGCTCGGCTTCGCGCTCGAGAACTTCGACGCCATCGGCGCGCGGCGCGAGAAGTACAAGATTCTCTACTATCCCGACGAGCACGAGGCGAAGAAGCCGAAGAAGACCGTGGAACTGGATCTCGAGACCGCTGGCGAAATCGCCGGGATCAAGGACTCGCGCTATACCGGCCCCGCCGAACTGGGGCAGGTGCTGGCGCGATCGCGCGAGTGCCAGGAGTGCATCGTCAAGCAGGTGTTCCGCTACATGACCGGCCGCCGCGAATCCGCCTCCGACGAGGCTCCGATTCGCGCATCGTGGCAGGCGTTTCGCGACTCCGGTTTCCGTTATCGCGAGCTTTTGATATCGTTGGTGAAGTCGTGGGACGCCGAGCCCCGCGACGGGAGGATCGCCCGTGCCGAACCTGATCGTTAGACGCCGGCGGCTGTCGCGCCGCTTGTTTCTGAAGGGCGTGTCCGCCGCCCAGTCCGCCGTGACGGTGGGGCTGCCTCCCCTGGTGTCGATGTTCAATTCGCACGGGACGGCGTACGCGGCCGGTCCGCGCGGACCCGAGCCTGTCGAGAAGCGCTTCATTTTCTGGTTCAATGGCAACGGCATTCCGGAGCGCTATTGGATTCCCGACGAGACCGGTTCCGGTTACGCGATGACTCCGTGCCTGAGTCCTCTGGCGGCGCTGCGAAACGACGTCCACGTGGTGAGCGGGCTCGACAACTCCGCGATCGTCAACACCGCGTTCGACGGCCATGGCACCGCGATGAGCGCGTTGTGCACCTTGACGCGGTTCTCCGGACGCAGCCCCGGCGGCCCGTCGCTCGACCAATTGGTGGCGGCCAAGTTCTCCGCCAATCAGCGCTTCCGCTCGCTGCAGATCGGTGTGTCGCAGGAGTGCTTCGGCGGCGCGATCCAGAAGAACATGAGCTGGGCCGGGCCCGACCGCGCGCTGCCTCCCGAGGAGATCCCGCACCGCTTGTTCGACCGCGTCTTCGGCGCCAAGGAAGAGGGTTGGGTCAAGCGCAAGCGAAGTATCCTGGACGCCGTGCGGCAGGACTCCGAACTGCTGCGCCAGAATCTACCGAAGGAGGACGCGTTGCGGCTCGACGAGCACCTGTCGTCGGTGCGCGACCTGGAACGCGCGATCGCCTCGCTGCCTCCCGAGTATCGCGACGCAGCGCCTCCGGGCGAGGACTTCGATATGAAGGATTGGCCCCGCGTGGCCAAGGTGCAGTCCGACATGCTCGCTTATGCGCTCGCCACGCGGCAGACGCGGGTGGCCAGCTACATGCTGACCAAGTGCCAGGGCTTGGCGCGATTCCCGTGGCTCGGCCACACCGCCGCCCGCCATCACGATTACACCCACAAGGACGGCAAGGCGCCCGGCGCCACCGGAGCCGAAGGGCAACGCATTCTGCGCGACATTTGCCGCTGGCACGTGGAGGAGTTCGCCTACCTGGTGGGCAAGCTGAAGTCGATCCCCGAAGGCGCGGGCACGCTGCTCGACAACACGCTGGCGCTGTTCGTGCACGAGCACGCCGAAGCCAATATCCACAAGGCGAGCGGCATGATCGCGATCGCGGCCGGCTGCAAGGACCGCCTGGCGCACGGCCGTCACACGCGTCTGGAAGGCACGGTCGGCGATCTGTATCTGACGCTCACCGACCGTGTGCTGGGCGCGGACATGGGATCGCTGCCGACGGCGTCGAAACAGTTGACCGGGATATTGTCGTAGCAGCCTGGCTCCGGATCCCGCCCGCGCGGGCCACACGACCTCAATGACCATCAACCGCCGGGAAGCCTGTCTTCTCCTCGCCTCCGCCCCGGCCGGGGCCTTCCAAAGCAATCTCCCCACCGGCGTCGACCGCCCGTGGCTCGGACCCGAGTATTGGGCGAATCCCCTGCAAGACTGGCGGCTCCACGACGGCCGCATGGAGTGCGTGAATCCGGGCGGCGACCGCAACGTCTTCCTGCTCACCCACGAGGCCGCGTCCCGCAAAGGCAACCTGTCGATGCGCGTCAAGCTGGGGCGCGTGGATCTCGAAGGACCCGCCCTGAAAGAGGGATTCGCCGGATTCCGCACGGGCATCCGCGGCTTCTTCCACGACTATCGCGATTCCGCCGTGTTTGGCATCGGAGTCCACGCGGGCATCGATACCAGCGGACGCCTGTTCATCGGCGCACCCTCCGCTTCCGCGCCTCGCATCGCCACGCCCTTCGACCATCTGGAACTGCTGTTGGAGGCCGTTCCAGCGGGCTCCGGCTACGACCTGCGTCTCGCCGCGTTCGACGCCGCCGGCGTGCTCCTCGGCGAAACCCGCCGTGCCGAAGCGCCGGCCAACTGGGTCGACGGCGGCGTGGCGCTGGTGTGCCACTCGGGTCCGGTCCCCGCCACGCCCGATCCATCCATCGCGCAGATGACCTTCGGCGGCGTGAACAAGCGGGGCCAGGAGAGCGGGGGCACGCTCCGATTCTGGTTCCGCGATTGGCGCGTGGAGGGTTCGAAGGTGGCCGTGGAGCCGGATCGCGCGCTCGGTCCTATCGTGTTCACCATGTACACGGTCAGCCGCGGCGTGCTCAAGATGACCGCGCAGATGATGCCGGTCGCCGCCGGAACGGAGATGGTCCGGCTCGAAGTGCGCCAAGGCGGGAACTGGAAGAACGTGGCCACGTCCACCATCGAACCCCTGGCGCGCACCGCCAATTTCCGCGTCGCGCGGTGGGACCACGCCAAGGACACGCCGTATCGCGTGGTCTATTCGATGGACGGCCGCCGCCACGAATGGACCGGAACCGTCCGCCGCGACCCCGCCGCCAAGCAAAACATCGTGGTGGCGGGCCTGTCCTGCAACAACGACTTCGGTTTCCCGCACGCCGACGTGACGCGCAATCTGCGCCATTTCCAGCCCGACCTGATCGCCTTCACCGGCGATCAGATCTACGAGCGCGTCGGCGGCTACGGCATCGTGCGCGCGCCCATCGAGCGCGCCACGCTCGACTATCTGCGTAAGTGGTACATCTTCGGCTGGGAATGGCGCGAGCTTACCCGCGACATCCCCTGTGTCTGCCTGCCCGACGATCACGACGTCTATCACGGCAACATCTGGGGCGCGGGAGGACGTAAGGCGGAAGGCGCGCCGGGACCGCAAGGGCAGGACTCCGGCGGCTATGTGCAGGCCGCGCCATGGGTCAACATGGTGCAACGCACGCAGACCAGCCATATGCCCGATCCGTTCGATCCCACTCCCATCGAACAGAATATCGGCGTCTATTACTGCTCGTTCGAAGTGGGTGGCGTGAGCTTCGCCGTGATCGAGGATCGCAAGTGGAAATCGGCGCCCAAGACGATAATGCCGTTAGCCCGCATCGTCAACGGCTGGGCGCAAAATCCCCAGTGGAGCGCCCCGCGCGACGGCGATGTCGCGGGAGCGGAACTGCTCGGCGAGCGGCAGTTGAAGTTCCTCGAGGACTGGGCGAAGGATTGGGACGGCGGCGTCTGGATGAAGTGCGCCATCTCGCAGACCATCTTCACCAATCTCGCCACGCTGCCCAAGCCCGCCAACACCGACGCGGTGACGACCAAGCTGCCCTTGCAAGCGGTGGGCGCCCACGCGCCGGACGAGATTCCCACCGCCGACCACGATTCCAACGGCTGGCCGCAATCGGGCCGGAACGCCGCGCTGCGGGCGTTGCGCAAATGCTTTGCCTTCCACATCGCCGGCGACCAGCATCTGGGCAGCACCGTGCAGTATGGCATCGACGATTGGAACGACGCGTCGTGGGCTGTGTGCGTACCCGCCGTGGCGAACATCTTCCCGCGCCGATGGTATCCGCCCACGCCCGGCGCCAATCCCCGGCCCCACGATCCCAAGCGAACCGGCGAGTTCACCGACGGCTTCGGCAACAAGGTCACCGTCCACGCGGTCTTCAACCCGCAAGCCGTGGACTTCGCGCCCAAGCCGCTCAACCAGCGCGCGCCCGGCTACGGCATCGTCGTGTTCGACCGCGCCACGCGCCGCATCTCGGTGTCGAACTGGCCGCGATGGGTGGACGCGCTCGCCGTCGGCGCTCAGCCGTGCGAGGGCTGGCCCATCGAGATCGAGCAGACGGCGAACGGCATGCCGCGCGCGTTCACTCTCGGCGAAGTCAAACTGCCGAAGCCGGACGCGGTGGTGCAAGTGGTCTCGAAGGATTCGGGCGAAGTGCAGTATACCGTCCGGGCCAAGGGCTCCAGCGCAAATCTGGGGGTCGCCAAGGCGGGTTCATATCGCGTCCGCTGGCAGGACGCGCGGGGCAAATGGAGCGAACTGAAGGGACCGTTCGACGCCCTACCCCAACAAGGTCCGAAGGTGTAGCCACACGCGCGACACCGGGAGACCCACGACGTTGAAATAGCAGCCGTCAATCCGCTCGACCCATTTCGAGGCGAGACCCTGGATGCCATAGGCCCCGGCCTTATCCATCGGCTCGCCGGAGAGGGTGTACTCCTCGATATCCTCCGGCGTCATGGGTAGAAACCGGACGGTGGTGGCGACGACGTCGGAGATCGTGCGGCCGCCCACACAGAGGCAGATGCCGGTCAGGACTTGATGATCGCGGCCCGAGAGTAGGCCGAGCATGCGGCGGGCGTCGTCCGCGTCCGCCGGTTTTTCGAGGACGTGGCCATCGACGCACACCGTCGTATCAGCGCCGAGGACGATTTCTTTACGCGTGGCCGTGACCGCGAAAGTTTTTTCCCGGGCGAGCCGGGCGACGTAGTCCACCGGTTGCTCGCCGGGAGAGCGGCGCTCGTCGACGGTGGGCTTGCGGATTTCGAACCCGATTCCGGCGGCGCGTAGAAGTTCGGCGCGACGGGGAGAGGAACTGGCGAGAATGATATATGGAATCAACGACATGGCAAATAGCGGGGTCTCCGCTTCTTCTTTCAAGGGCCGTCCGCCTCGAGCCGATAAGGCTTGCAATGGCACTTGCAACCGCACACCCACAAACCTCAGCCAGCGAATTGACCAACCACCACTGGGCTCTTCGCGAACTCCCCACATTTCCAGCGATCGTCACGAAACTGCTGCGCGCCTTGAACGACGATGGAGCCAGCATAAAACAATTGGTGGACCTTTTGCGATCCGACGCGGCATTGAGCGCGGAAATTCTGCGCCGGGCCAACTCGGCGGCGATGGGCCTGCGTTCTCATGTCGGCAGCCTGCAGCACGCGGTCATGGTGCTGGGGTTCACGCAGTTGAAGAACCTGGCCATGGCCGTTTCCATGTCCACCTATCTGAAGCCGGCCATGAAGGCCGAATCCATGAAGAAGTGCTGGAAACACAGCTTGGCCGTGGCCCATCTGGCAGGCAGTCTGGGGCGCGCGGTGCAGTTCGAGCACGACCGCGCCTACACCGCGGGCATGCTGCACGACATGGGGATGTTCGGCCTGATGGTCCATTTTCCGGGCGAGTACAACGACCTCATGATAGAGACGTTGCTATCGATGGACGATCTGATGCGCGCCGAGCGCGAGATCTTCGAACTCGACCACTGCGAGGCCGGAGCCGCGCTCGCCGAACAATGGAACTTCCCCCCGGAAATCTGCCATGTGGCCGGCCATCACCACGACGAAATCGCGCCGGACGACACCGGCCTCACCGCGATCGTCCACTGGAGCGGCCGTCTGGCTTCGGCACTGGGCTTCGAGATCGTGGGCTCGTTCGAGCGGTACCAGGACGTACGGGAGCTAGTGCCGGCGTCACTCCGGGCGGTACTACCCGAATCGGCGGAGGATGCCTCTAGGGAGATCATCGCCAAAGTCCAGTCTTTGTGCTCCTGACGGCGTGTGCCTGCCAGGAAAGTTCTGGCTCCCGGGCGCGTCTTGGTGTATAAAACAATCAGGCTCTGAGTTGTTTGAGGACAACCTGTGGAAATCTTTCGCCCGCTGTCTTGTTTTCCACCGGATGCGATCCACAACGGCTCCCGCCTCCCGCGCCCGGCTTATCCAGAGGCTAAGTAAAACGCCCGTATAGCGCGATTTTTTCCTCGCGCCACCCGGACCGTTTGCCGTATCGTGGGGAATCCGCCCATGGCTGCGCACGACATTACCTTCGAACGGGGACTCCCCTCCAACGTCGACGCCGAGCAACTCATCCTCGGAGCGATCCTCATGGACGACTCCGCGTTCATCTCCGCCGCCTCCGCCCTCGACTCGAGCGACTTCTCCCTCGAAAAACACAAACGCATCTTCCACGCCATGCAGGCGCTCAACGAATCCAACGAGCGCATCGACCGCATCACCCTCGCCAACGAACTGATGAAGCGCGGCCAACTGGAATCGGTGGACGGCCTCAGCTACCTGATCTCCCTCGATTCCGGCCTGCCCCAGATCTACAACCTCGACAGCTACGTCCGCATCGTCAAGGACAAGTCGATCGCCCGCCGCGTCATCCTCAGCGCGCAGAAAATCATCGAGCGCGCCATGCTCGATCAGGAGCCGCCCCACCTCATTCTCGCCGACGCCGAGGAGTCGTTCCTCAAACTCGGCGAGATCAACATTCGCAAGTCCCTGCTCACCCCCGGCGAGATCATCGAGCAGTTCGAGGGCGGCCTCAGCACGTTCCTCGATCCGTCCAAGCGCGTCACCGGCGTTTCCAGCGGCTTCCTGAAGCTCGACGAGATGACCAGCGGTCTCCACGGCGGCGAATTGATCATCCTCGCCGCCCGCCCCGCCATGGGCAAAACCGCCCTCGCGCTCAACATCGCCCAGCACATCGCCACGCACGACCGGATTCGCAAGCCCGTCGCCGTGTTCTCGCTCGAAATGTCGCGGGAGCAGCTTCTCACCCGTCTGGTCTGCGCCGAAGCCCGCGTCGATCAGCAGAAGTTCCGCCTCGGATTCCTCAACGGCGACGAGCGCCGCCAGCTCCAAATGGCCGCCAGCCGTCTGGCCGAAGCGCCGCTCTATATCGACGATTCGGCCGGATCGAACATCCTCGACATGCACGCCAAGCTCCGCCGTCTGAAAGCCGAGCACGGACTGGCGCTGGTGGTGGTCGACTACCTGCAACTG
>SXGS01449211.1_pt1 | contig 31872 bp, 28 predicted proteins | sample 3174681 | NCBI WGS metagenome assembly SXGS01 (sample SAMN11356861, study PRJNA531348) | freshwater metagenome | isolation source: freshwater sample F1-80 | place: China: Fuxian Lake, Yuxi | collected 2017-12-25 | reverse complement strand
GGCCGGGTCTTTCCCGCTTGCGCAATGTACAGGGTAACCCTACCGGGCTCCCTGAGGGGCGCCCCCTGCGGAGGCGGCGATGAAGGAATGGGCAGCGCTACACGAGGACGTGGTTTTCGGCCGGAGCGGAGGCCGCATCATCTGGCAGCCGCGTATCCTGTGCTGGTACACCGACAAGCAGTTCGCGGGCGAGGGCCTGCCGGCCCCGTACGCCGGCCTGGAGATGCCGGCCATCTACCGGCTCCTGGGCTGCTCGGACCGGCTCTACAACTGGTACAATCCCTGTTTCCGCCGCCGCGAGGACCCGGCGGTGAAGGTAGAGCAGGAAGCGCTCAACGAAACCGACACCAGGATCACCATTCACACCCCGGCGGGGGACCAGGTGGCGGTGCACCGCCGCACCCCCAACAGCTGGCACCACCTCACCCTCAAGCGCGAGGTGGAGAGTGAGGCTGAGCTCAAGGTGGCCACCTGGCGCGAGGAACACGCCACCTGGGAGTGGGATCAGCAGGCCTTTGACCGGGCCCAGCGCGAGGTGGGGGACCTGGGGGCGCCGACGATGTTTATGCCGCGCATGAATGTGCAGAGCCTGTACATCGAGAAGATGGGGGTGGAGGGCGGGGTCTTTGCCCTCTATGACTGGCCCGACACCACGGAGGCCTTTTTCGCTGCGCTGGAGGCCTGCCACGACCGGCTCATCGAGGTGATCAATCACTCGCCAGTGCAGATCATCAACTTCGGCGAGAACGTACATTCGGGCACCCTCTCGCTGCCGCTCTTCCTCAAGTATCATCTGCCGGCCTGCCAGCGCCGCTGCGAACGCCTGCACGCGGCCGGCAAATTCGTGTACTCGCACTGGGACGGGGACTGCAAACCCCTGTTGCCCTATGCCCGGGAAACCGGGCTGGACGGCATCGAGGCCATCACCCCCTGGCCGCAGGGGGATGTGAGCATCGAGGAGATCAAGGCGGGGCTGGGGGACGAGATGTTCCTGCTCGACGGGATTCCGGCGGTCTACTTCGACGGCACCTTTCCGGTGTCCACCCTGGAGGCCTGCACCCGCCAGCTGATCGAGCTCTTTGCACCCAAGCTGGTGCTGGGCATCTCGGATGAGATATCTTCCACCGGGGATATCGAGCGGGTGCGGATTGTGGCCGAGATCGTCGAGCAATACAACGCGCGGTGCGGGTGACCGAGAGGAGAAGCATAGTGTATGTCAGCCCACTGACCAGGGGGAGGGGGTCGCTCCTCGCTGCCGGCCTCCGGGCGCTGGCGCTGGTGTTCGGCGCGGTCCTGGGTGTCGAGGCCCAGCCGGTGGTAGTGCCCAATCCTTCCTTCGAGGTGGGGCAGGGTCAGCCGGCGGGCTGGACCCTGGAGGGGACCGGTGAATGGGGAGCGGGAGGCGCTGAGGGGGAGCGGGCGCTGGTGATCAGCGGCAACGGCGAAAGCACCAGTTTCTGGCGCTCGGCGCCGCTGGCCCTCCGGCCGGGCGGGCTGTATCTGGTGCGCTTCCTGGCCCGCGGCCTGGAGGGCGGTGGCGGTACGCCCACCAGTGGGCCGGTGTTCTGCAACCGCGACCTGGGTGACCTGGGCAGTGAGTGGACGGAGCAGACCTCGGTTTTCCAGGCCCCCGACTCCCTGGCGGCGGAGCGGGCCTGGCTGCGTTTCGGGCAGTGGCACCTCGAGGGCAAGGTGGCCTTCGACGCGGTCTCGCTGGCCGAGGCTCAACCCGTGTACACCCGCCAGGGCAAGGTGGTACTGGGCGAGGGCGAAGGGGTCGGTGGGCTGCGCTATACCTTCGCGGCCCCCTTCCACAGTCCCTCCCGGAATCACAGCCGGCCCCTGGCTTCCCATCGCTGTGACTTCAACACCAACCGCTGGGTCTTTGGGGCCGGCAGTTATGTGATCTACCGGCACGAGGTGGGCGGGCAGCACCAGCGCGAGGCCCAGGTCTCGGTGGCCATCGGCTATTACCAATCCGGGGAGCTGGTGGTGGAGGCCAGCGCCGACGGGGCGCAGTGGCGCGAGCTGGGCACCTTGGGCGAGGCGGGCAGCCGCAGTTTTGCCCTGCCCGCCGACCTGCAGCCGGCGATTTCGCTCTGGGTGCGGCTGCGTGCCCGCGCCAAAGAGGCCGTGGGCGCTGACTCGGACCCAGGTTCGTTTCAGGTCCACAACTACACCTACAAGTCCACGCTGGCAGGACAGCCGCTGCGCGTGCAGGGCCAGACCCAGTTCGCGGTGATCCAGCAGCGCGACCCCCGGCTGCAGGTGCAGTTCACCGGGCTGGGGGAACAGGTGCCCGGCGGCGACAATCGCCTCTCTCTGCAAATCGAAAACATCACCGGGGACACCTTTTCCCTGCCGCAACAGATGCGGGTGGTGCAGGATGGGGGGAGGGCGGTCTTTTTGGAGGCCAGCGAGGTCAGGCTAGCGCCGGGGACCACGGAGCTACATCCCCTCTACGAACTGCCCGGCGCCGGCAGCTTCTGGATCGAGTATGTCCTGGGGGATTTCCGCGCCGGGACCGGGGTGTACCTGCCGCTGCTCTATGCCACTGGGTACGGTGAGCAGTTGCCCGCATCCAACAACGAGGTGGGTCTGTGGTGGGCCTCCTCCGGGTGGAAGGTGAGCCAGACCCGACCTTTGCCTCAGGTGAAGGGCGAGGCGCTGCTGATCCGCGCTGCCGGCGATGAACGCGAGGCTGCCCAGTTGGTGGTGCGGCCCACCCGCAAGTTGCGCCGCCTGTGGGCAAAACCCCAGGACCTGAGCGGGCCGGGGGGCAGCCGCATCGAGGCCGGACAGATCGAGATCCTGCGCGTGGCGTACGTGCCGGTGGCCCAGCCCTCGGACTACAGCGGGGCCGCAGCGCTCTGGCCCGACCCGCTGCCGCTCCTCGACCGGCCCATCGAGGTGCCGGCCCACACCAACCAGCCCCTGTGGGTGCGGGTGCACGTGCCGCCGGGTACACCGGCTGGCCTGTACACCGGAACCATCACCCTGGAGGCCGAAGGCTTCAGCGCCCAGGTGCCCCTTCAGGTAGAGGTCTATGGTTTTGAGCTGCCCCGTCGGGCCAGCTGCACCACCGCCTTTGGTTTCTCGCCGGAGGAGGTCTTCCGCTACCATGGGCTCACAGACCGGCAGGACAAGCGAGCCGTGTTAGATCTGTACACGGAGAATTTCAGCGCCCACCGGATCTCGCCCTACGACCCGGCCCCCCTGGATCGCTTCGAGGTGAAGTGGTCGTCTGAACTGAAGCCCTCCTTCAACTGGGCCGCCTGGGACCAGGCCATGAGCCGGGCCATCGACACCCTCGGTTTCAACTCCTTCCGCCTCCCGGTGCAGGGCCTGGGCAGCGGCACCTACCAGGACCGCACCGAACCCCAGCTGCAGGGCTTTGGCGAAAATACCCCGCAGTACCAGCAGGGCCTACGCGCGTACCTGGGCGAGTTGGAGCGCCACCTGGAGGAAAAGGGCTGGCTGGACGAGGCGTATGTGTACTGGTTCGACGAGCCAGAGCCCAAGGACTACGACTTTGTGATGAGGGGCTTCGGCAAACTCAAACAACACGCCCCGCGCATCCGCCGCATGCTCACCGAACAGGTGGAGTCCGGACTGGTGGGCGGGCCAAACACCTGGTGCCTGCTCACCCCAGAGTACGATGCCGCCGCCGTGGCGCAGCGCCAGCAAAAGGGCGACACCTTCTGGTGGTACGTCTGCACCGTGCCCAAGGCGCCGCACGCCGGGCTCTTCGTCGACCACCCGGCCACCGAGATGCGGGTCTGGCTCTGGCAGACCTGGCAGCGGGGTTTGCAGGGAGTGCTGGTCTGGCAGACCAATTACTGGACCAGCGACGCGGCGTACCTGGAACACTCGCAGAATCCGTACGAAGATCCCATGAGCTGGGTGAGCGGGTACAGCACCGCGAAGGGCAACAAGTTACCTTGGGGCAACGGGGATGGCCGGTTCCTCTATCCGCCCGAGGCAGCGGTCAGTGGCCGGCCCCGCGCGCCGGTGCTGGCAGGGCCGGTGGACAGTATGCGTTGGGAGTTGCTGCGCGACGGGGTCGAGGATTACGAGTACTTTGCCATCCTCAAAGGATTGCTGGCGGAGCGAGGGGAAGAGGAAGGCCGTCAGTACCAGGCCTTGCTGCAGGTGCCCGAGGCCGTGAGCGCGGAGTTGACCCGCTTCACCAAGGACCCTGTGCCTCTCGAAGTGCATCGCCACCGATTGGCCCGGGCCATCGAGGCCCTGAAGCGCTGAGAACTACTTCAGGCCCATCTCCACCCAGGGGGCGCACAGGCTCCGCAGGCGCGGGCTATGGTGGTGGAGGAAGGCGTCGGTGAAGAGCCGGCCCGGCTGGCTGTGCTGCAGTTTTCCGACCAGACTCAGGGTGCCCGCGTGATTCTCGCGCAGGCGGGCCAGGTCCGCGGCAGTGGTGGGCGGCGGGGCGAAGTTGAGGGCCAGGTGGCGGCGGCCCGGCGGCCCGCCAAAGGCGGCGTGCCAGAGGTTCATGTTGGCGAAGAGCACATCCCCCGGCTGGGTCTCGCAGGGCAGGGCGGGCAGGTCCTGCCCGGCCACCCCGAGTTTGGCAACAGGCTTGAGCTGCTGGTGGTAGGGCAGGAGGTGGGAGCCGGGCAAGACGCGCAGGCAGCCGGTGTCGCGGGTGAGTGGATCGAGGTAGAGCGAGACCTTCATCGGCGGATAGTCGAGGCGGGTGCCGTCGGGGTGCCAGTGGGTATCGCCCACGTACAAATTGCCCTCGGAACAGAGCCAGGCAAAGCCGGGGCCCAGCAGGTTCTCCACGGTTTTGTAGATGCGGTCGTCCTCGACTAGGCGGGTGAACGAAGGAGATTGCTCGGCGATGCCGTAGAGGGACTGGCGGCTCTGACCGGCAAAGGGCTGACCCTGGCGCTCGCGGCTGAGCCTTTCGTCGAACTCGTGGCTGATCGCCGCCATCTCCTCCGGCCCGAAAAGCCGCCGCTCTAGCAGAAAACCGAAGGTCTGGAAGAACGCCCGTTTTTCCTCGTTGGTCATCGCTGGTCGCCGGCTCCTTCGATCCGGTAGAGGTGTACTCCGTACTCGCTGAACGCGTCGGCAAACCCCCCCTCTTTTATCTCGATGCGCCGCCCCTCGCCGATCACCTCCACAGTCTTTTTTCCTCTGATGTCGCCCAACTGAAATGCCCCCTGCACCGTGCCGGGTCGCATGGCGGCGGCGAAGAGGTAGAGGTCGCCCCCGTGTTCTTTGGCCATCAGATCTATGGGCACCGCCGGGGCGCTGGAAACCACCTGCGCCCGCTCGACGGTGGCGCTATTGAGCACCGGGGCCAGCTGGCGGATCTGGGCATTGATGGCGGTGACGGCGGCCAGCATCTCGGGGTCGTGCAGGAGCTGGGCCTCGACGAAGACCGGCTCCCATTCGTGTACGAAGTAGATGATTCCCTGCGAGCCGTGGATCAGGGACATCCACACCTCCGAGCGCACCTGGGCGGGGGTAGCTTTTCTGTCGCTCTGGATGCGGGTGGTCTCGATCACGTTCCACACCGTCTTGTTCCCCGACCACTGGCGCAGGCGGTCCACCCCCTTGGCCACGTACCACAGGTAGTTCTCGCCGTCGGGCTTCTGGATGCCGGCCACGGGGTACACGTCGAAGGAGAGGATGTCGGCACCCTTGCAGTACTCGGGGTAATCCTCCCAGGGCGCGCCGCGCCCGACCCACTCCTCGTTGGCCACGGCTTGGCCCAGGTTGAGCCAGATGGGGCGGCTGGGATCGCTGGCGGCGAGCTGTTGGTAGTCGGCGATGATCCTGGCCGGGGGGATGGCCGGCCCCCAGCCTCCGCCGGCAGCGGGCTGGGCATTGTCCGGCTCGTCGCCGTGCATCCAGGCGATGATGGTGGGATCGTCGAGGTGTTTTAATCCCACCGCGTTCTGGTGGCAGATCACCTGCATACCTGCGGCCCGCAGGCCGGCCAGTTGCTCCTCGGTAGGCCCCTCCCACAACCCCACGTACAGGTTGATGCCCGCCTCCTTGAAGCGGGCGGCGTTGCTGGGGGCCTGCAACCAGACGCCGATGGGAAAGAAGTCGGGGTCCGCAGAGGGGCCGCGACTCCACTGCGCATAGGGGCTGGGGGGCATGGGGGCATCCTCCGGGCCAAGGGCCGCGCCGCCGCAGCCAGGGACGAGCAGCGCCAGGGTCAGGGCCAGCAGCGGGGAGAGGGCGGGCATGGGCAAGAGACCTCGCAAAGGAAAAGGGGCTGCAGCCTTTTCGCCGCAGCCCCTTCAAAGTACAGCCCTCTGGTTCTTACTTCAATACCACCAGTTCGGCGGCCTCGCCCTGTACCGGGTAGGACTCCAGCACCGGGCCGGTGAACACGGCCTGCACCTGCTGGCCCTCGCTCAGGGCGCTGTAGTCGGCGGCCACCGGCGCGCCGTCCTGCAGCACGTAGATGCGGGTGTTGGCCGAGATGGCGAGCACGGCCTTGTCCACCGTGAGCCCCTCCTCGAACTGCCCCTCGATCAGGACCCGGACGTGGTAGCCGTCCTCGCTCAGGGCTTCGAGCCGGGTGAGGCTGCCGCGCACGTCGGCCTTGGGGTAGTGCAGGGCCAGTTCGATGCCGGTGCCGCCCCCGCGGATATCGTTGCCGGCCTGGGCCAGCAACTTGCCCTCGCTGGTGAAGAGCGACCAGGTGGCGCCCTCGGGCGCCGGGGCCTGGGTCTTGGGCACAAAGAGCACCTGGTGCGGATAGGAGAGCACCTGGGCCACCATCGCGTCGGGGTCTGGGTCGCTCAAACTGGCGTAGAGCTTCACCGTCTCGCCGTCGCTCTGGAGATCCTCGATGGCGATGCCGTACCCGCTGGTGGGCATCTGGCCGCGGAAGGCAGCCACCACCCAGGTGGTGCTGTAGTCGTTCTCCCAGATGCGGGCGACCAGGTCGGGATCGTCCAGCCAGTTGATGAAGAGGGCGGCCTGGTCCGGGTTGCCGGCCACGTACAGGGCCGGCTGCTGCAGGTGATCCTCGGCAAAGCCAGGATCAAGCTTGCTGGGCACCGTGCTGGGGGCCAGGCTGTCGGGCGGGGTGTCGTCGGTGGAAACCTGGCTGACAAAGGCAGAGAAGTCGGCCTGGTCCACCACGCCGTCGCTGTTGTAGTCACGGGCATAGACCCCCTTGGTCCATTCCTCGTAACTCCACCGGTACTGGGGCAACTGGCTGGGATTGTCGGTCTGCTCCTGCTGCGGGGAAACCGGGTCCTTGTCGCCGCAACCGGCGATGAAGAGGGCGGCCAGCGCGCCGCCCAGGATGCCGAACTTATACATAGAAATCTCCTTGAGGTTGAAGGGTGTGTGAAAGCCGGCCATACCATCTGCAATCCGCGTGCCAGAGCGGCGGGCAACGGACGGGGGAGGGAGGGGATGCTGCGCTGGCAAGGGGTTGGGTTTTTCAAGCCGGGTTTTTGTGGTGACCCCGCCTGCTGGCAGGGTGGCCAGACCTCAGCTTTTTGAGAGGGACTGCTCAGGATTCCGAGGCGGTTTGCGGCTGAGGGGGCTTTTTCTTATTCTGCTGCACCCATTGTCGGTGCAAACAGAAAGGAGTGTTATGAAATTTCAGGTCTACCAGTCCCTGTGGGGCATGGTGGGGCTCCCCTTCGGGGGCGCCAAGGAATGGTCGCTGGAGGAGAAGGTGGCCAAGATCGCCGAGGCCGGTTTCGACGGGGTGGAGTTCCTCATGGAGGATGCGGCGCACCTCAAGGCCATGTTGCCCCTGGTCGAGAAACACAAACTTCGGCGCAGCAACATCGTCTTCCCCTGGACCCCAGAGGAGTTCAAGGCGGATATACAGGCGGCCCGCGACGGGGGCGCCACCCACATCAACCTGCAGCCCATGCCCATGCCGCGCACGGTGGCGGCCGGGGTGCCCTATCTGGTGCGCTGTATGGATATGGCGGCGGCAGCGGGTTTTCCGCTCTACTTCGAGACCCACCGCGACCGCATGACCACCGATATGTACTTCACCCTGGACCTGATCGACGCCGTGCCCGACCTGGTGCTCTGCGGCGACCTGTCCCACTTTCTGGTGGGCCGCGAGTTCGCCGGCCCGCCGCTCTCCGCTGACAATGACCGCTTCATGAAACAAATCCTGGAGCGCTGCGGTGCCTTCCACGGCCGGGTGGCCTCCCGCGAGCAGGTGCAGGTGCCCATCAACTTCCCCCACAATAAGGTCTGGCTCGACCTGTACGCCAGTTGGTGGGAGTACGGTTTCAAGAAGTTCAAGGAGCGGGCCAAGCCAGATGACACGCTCACCTTTGTGGTAGAGCTGGGCCCGCCGACATACGCCCTGCAGGGGGCCGACGGCAAGGAGCTGTCGGACCGCTGGCAGGAGGCGCAGCAGCTCAAGGATCTGGTGCGGGAGATCTGGAAGCGGGTGTGATCTATCGCCGGTACAAACAGAAAGAGCCGCTTCCCCAGATGGGAGGCGGCTCTTTCTGTTTGATGCTAGACCAGTTTCAGATCAACCCCAGCGCCTTGTCGATGGGGTCCTGGTATGCGCTGGCCTCGCCGCGCTCCACTTCCTGCAGGGACAGCGGCCGGCCGCACCAGCCGGATTCGAAGATGGCCATACAGATGGCCTGGGCCTTGAAGCCGCCCTGGCCATCCACCTCGGGTACCCGGCCCAGGCGCACCGCGTCGGCGAAATCTTTGAGTTCGATGGCGATGGCGTCGTGGGTGCCGCCGGGGAAGAGTTGTTCCTGCTCCTCCTTGCCCAGACTCTTCGTGAAGGCCGCCACCAGTTCGTCGCGGCCCAGGTTGCTGCCGTCCCGCCCCCACCAGCCGCTTTCCCAGTCGATGCAGCCCTCGCTGCCGTAGAGCACCCGCTTGTTGAAGGCCTTGCCCGGGGCAGAGCTGGCCCAGGTCCATTGCACCACCACCTCGTCGTCGAATTGGATCAGCGCCGAGGCCGCGTCCTCCACGTCTACCCGGTAGGCGCCCTGGCGCAGCTTTGGCTCGTCGTAGCGGTAGGGTTCGAACTGCCGGGTGAGGGCGTAGACCTGGCGGGCTTCGCCGCCCAGGTGGTAGCGGAAGAGGTCGGTGAAATGCACCCCCCCGTCCAGGATCCAGCCGCCGCCGGCCGCGTGTTTGAAGTTGCGCCAGCCCCACTTGCCCAGGCTCTCGCCCGCGTCCTGCCAGAAGAAGAGCCGGGGCCGGCCAATGCGCCCATGGCGGATGGCCCAGTGTACGGCCCGCTCGTAGGGAGCGCGCCGGTAGTTCTCACCCACGGCCAGCACCCGCTGGGCCGCCACGGCGGCGTCCATGATGCGCTGGCCGGCGCGCAGGGTGATGGCCAGGGGTTTTTCGATGTGTACGTGTAAACCCGCCTGCAGGCAGGGCAGGGCAAGGGTGTGGTGCTCGGAGTGCAAGGAGCAGATGTCGGCGGCCTCAATATCGAGACCGCTGGCCAAAAGCTGGGAGAGGCTGGAGAAGGAGCGCGGCAATTTTTTCTGGAATTTTTTCAGCTCACTGGCCCGTTCCTTGGCCCGCTCCAGTACCACGTCACAGGTGGCCACTACCTCGATGTCGCGCACGCCGCGGTTCCACAGCTCTTCCAGGGCCCGCACATGGGCGCCGGCGATGCCGCCGCAGCCGATGAGGGCCAGCTTCACACGTTCCATCGGTTCTTCTCCGGGTTGGTTTGGCTCAGGGGCTGCCGAGCAGTTCCAGCACCGCGGCAGCCATGGGCGACACGCCGGTGCTGAGGATGGGTGCGGGTACGGGCGCAAAAAAAGGCTGAGTGCAGCGGGCCGCCGCCGGCGACCAGTGCCCGGTCTGCGGCGCCCGCCCCCAGACAGGGCAGAAGCAGCGCCAGCCAGGTCACGCGCCGGCCTCGATGGTGTACCAGCGGTGTCCGCGGGGCGGCACCTTCAGCGCCACCTCGATGTGGTGCTCCCGGTCCAGCGTATAGGGGCGCGCCAGTTCGCCCTCCTCGCGAACCAGGGCTTCGGTCTGCAGGCCGGTGTAGTAGAGGGGCACGCGCCAGGTGCGCTCCACCAGCTCATCGAGCGGGTTGAAGACCATCATCAGCCCGCGGGTGGGCAGGGCCGGGTTGACGTGCAGGATGCCGTCGAGGTCGCGGCCGTCGGCGCGACGCAGGTGGATGATATCGGATTCGAGGATGGCGCGGTGCTCCTTGAAGAAGGCCACCCAGCGGGCCACCGCGGAGCGGGTTGGCTCGCTGTCGTACAGGCGCGGGCCCCGGTAACAGGCCTGCACCCCCCAGCCCAGGTTCTGGGCCAGATGGGCTTCGTAGGCGTCGAGGTGCTCCGCCAGGGGTTCGAGAGTGGCCGCCTCGCCGCCGCCGTGGTACTCGACCAAGGGCACGAACATCCAGCCCATACTCGGGGTCTTCTGCCAGGTGCCGTCGTAGAGGTTCTGGCGGGCCAGGAGCAATTGGCGGTCGCGCGGCAGCGACCAGTTGGTCTCGCGGTAGCCCATGCCGGTCTTGTTCGAGCCGTTGAGGAAGTACCAATCCGGCACGTTGAGGTAGATACCCCGGGCGCGGCAGTGGTGGTAGAAGTTGCGGATACGCTCCCACTGCCGCCACTGTGAATCCGCCAGCCCTGCGTGGCCGGGATGCGCCCGCGAGGCGCAGGGGTCACCCGGATAGGAGCCGTCGTGTTCGAGCACATCCAGGCCGGTGGCAGCATAGAGGTGCTCGAGTTTGCGGAAGTATTCCCCGCCCCACTCACTGCCCAGGCAGGGCGAATGCCCGAAGATGGCCCCGCCGGTGGCGCCGGTTTCCGGGTTGATCACGTCCTGGTCCTCGGCGATGCGGCGGCTGGCCAGCAGGGAGTACCCGCCCAGTTCCACCCCCCGCTGGTGGGCGTACTCGGCCAGTTGCCGCAATTGGGCCAGGTACGCGGGGTCCTCGCTCTCGGCGTCGAAGCCACTGCCAAAGGTCATGATCACCATCTCAAAACCTACCTCGGCGCACTGGTCTACCGCCCGCCGCACCGACTCGGGATCGGCCTGGCGCACGTGCATGAGGATGGGGTTCTCCTGGGACCAGGGGGCGAGGGTCCGGTACATGCGCCGCTGGGCCAGGCCGCGGCGCTCCCGCTCGCTGCTGTCGTGTACCAGTTCGAAGGTGCGGAAGCTGGTGAAGGTGGCACCCGCCTCCAGTCGCAGGCCCGGGCCCAGGGGCGGACGGCATTCGAGCAGGCAGGGGGTCTGGCGCTCGTAGTTGACCTGGGTGGCGTACTGGGGGTCGGGCACCCAGTATACGGTGCGTCGCGATCCCTTGGGGGTCATGTCGTGGAAGGCGTAGTCGCTCTCCACGTGCAGATCCGGGGTTTCCCAGCGCTCCACCCCGTCCACCGAAACCTCGCCCTCGACCACGGCCAGCAATTCGCTGACAAAGGTGTCCAGGCACAGGGGGCGGTTGCCGCCGTGGCGCAGACTCAGCCACTTGCCCAGCAGGGGTATGCCGTCGTACAGCTCGTAGTGTACCGCGGCCACCAACCCGGCAAAGGGGCCGGAGGGGGCGGCAAAGTGCAGGTCGAGGGCCACCCCTGCGGGTGGCCAGGAGGCGGGGGGGCAGGAACGCCGGCGCAACCAGGCAAAGGGCGCCCGGGTGGGCCCGGTCTCGAAGTGGGTGTACAGAAAGGCATCGGGATCGGCGGTGAAACCGTCGAGCCATTCGCGGCGCAGGTAGGCGTATTCCTCCTGCCCCTGCAGGCCGCCAATAGCGAAGGCCACTCCATCGAGTTCGACGCGGGCCTCGGGTTTGACCCCGCGCAACAGCGAGGCGCCGGTCATCAGGTTGTCGAAAGCGATAGTGGCGGCAGTGGGGCGCAGGCGGAAGGTGCGGCTGAGCAGGCCGTTGCTGAGGACGAGTTCGTGCGGGTGGTCGCCCTGGCAGAGGGTCGCCCTATAGGGGGCGGGATCTAGCAGCCAGTCGGGCTGGTCCACGGGCTCAGCCCGTGACGATGTAGCGGATCATGTCCTCCTCCAACTCGCGTATGCGCCGCGACAGGGTCTGGAGCAGGCGGTAGCCCAGCTCGGGGTTGTCGTGGATCCGGTGGAGAATGGTGTCCTGGGAGACGGAGATGACCTGGACCTCACCCAGGGCGCGGGCGGTGGTGCGGGCGATGCTGGGCGAGATGATGCGCTCAAGAAAGGGCACCTCGCCGAAGAAACTGCCCTTGCCGAGCACGGCCTTTTGGGTCAACGTGCCCTGGTCGTTGTGCAGGATCTCGACCTGGCCCCGGCGGACGATGTACATGTACTCACAGACTGCCCCCTGTTCGACGATGATTTCGCCGTCGGTATAGGTACGGCTGGCGGCTGGCTTGGAACCTTCGGTGGGCATCGAGGTTGGGTTAAATAGGGTGGCCGGTCGATGGCAAGTGGTTTGGCATAATCTAAGGCCGATTGACCAGGTTGTCCAACTCGACGGCTGTTGCCAATTTCCTGGTTTCTCTTTCCTCCAGGTTGAGCGCCTGTTCCCTGAGTTGGTCGATCTGCAGCTCGAGCTTGTGCCTCTTCAACTGCAGCTCTGTTTTCTGGCGTTCGGCGGCTTCGCGCTGCTGGCGCAGGGCTTTGAACACGGCTACCAGGCCCTGCCATTCCTGCAGCAATCCCTTCAGTTCCCGCCGCTGCCGATTGAGCAGGCGCTGGGTGAGGATCTTTTCGCCGACCACCAGCGCCACGGCGATGGCGGCCAGATAAATCGCTTGGGAGGTAGAGGGGAATTCCATGAATAGGCCTCCGGGGAGGGGAGGTGGTTTTTAACGGGAGAGCCCCAAAGCCAAACGCTGCACCCAGGAGCGCGGCCGGGGAGCCGGTCTGGGCTGGGCAGGAGGCGGAGCTGGGCTCCACAGCGCCTCGAGTTGCTGTAGGAGGGCTGCGGGACTGAGGGCTAGGTGTTCGGCATAGGAACGCAGCGCCAGGCGGATGTACACCGGTTCCACGACCGCGAAGGCGCCGGCCTCCAGGTTTTCCAGGATATAGAGGCTCAGGCCGGTGTGGCGGTGGATCTGCTCCAGGGTCTTGCCCTGTTCTTCGCGCGCCTGCCGCAGTTGCCAGCCCAACTTCGCCAGTTCATTCATAAACGACCTTCTCCTTGGTCGAGGGGTGTTGAAACTGCCCGGTGGCCACTCGTCCGCTGCATGGGGGTTAGGCGTGGGCGCGGCGGCGGGCCCTGGTGCCGGCCCACAGGTCGTCCAATTGCTGCGCCAGTTCCCTCAGGACCACGGGTTTTCCGAGGCAGGAGTCGGCGCCGCACTCCAGGGCCTTGCGCACGTTCTCCGGGGTGGCGTACCCGGTGAGCACCACCACAAGGGTGCGCTGGGTCTGACGGTTGGCCTTGATGCCGCTGCACACCTTGAAGCCGTCGATATTGGGCATCATCAGGTCGAGGATGACCAGATCGGGATGGTTGCCGGCGATCTGGAGGCCGGCCTCGAAGCCGTCGGTGGCCGTGGCGACCTCGTACTGATCGTCCCTGGTGAAGAAGGTGCTGAGCAACCTAAGGATGGCCGGGTCGTCGTCGACGATCAGCACCTTCCGGCGGCGAGAAGAACCGGCGAGAGGGGGCAGGTTGTACTCGGCGAGGAAGGCCTCGAAATCGGCGCGGCTGACCCGGTGGTGCCGGCCCGGAGTGGTGTAGGCCTTGAGTTTGCCGCTTTTGATCCACTTGCTGACGGCTTCGTAGGAAACGCGGCAATGGGCGGCGATTTCCCCAGTGGTCAACAGCGCCTTGTCTCGCATGGGGCCTCCGATATAGTCAGGAAAGTTGGCTTAGATTGAAAAGTTGGAATTTTCCATAAATAAATCAATGCTGGCGCCATTGTCAAGGGACCGAGGGTTTCGTATGGTTAATTGGCTAATTTACAACAAATTGAGCCAACACCGACGCTTTTTCCGGCAGGCGTGTAGTCAGGGTACTCCAGGAACCGGGACCCAGAGGATGGCCGAAAAAAAACGGGGTAGGCACCAGTCCACGGACAAGACCGGCAGGCGCACCATCGCCCGCCTGCGCCAGGTGCCCGGGGTCAGGAGTGTGGTCATTGGCCGCTCCTACGGGGGCAAGTCCATCGGTCGGGACCGGGGGGTAGGGGACTTCAAGCTACAGGGGGAGGTGCAGGGCGGTTTCAAGGGCATCCTGCAGACTTCCAAAGGAATCCAGGAACTCTATATAAGCGTCAGCGGCGAGAAGGCGGCCACGGCCAGGGCCATCCGCGAACTCTTCCCCGGCTGAACTTGCCGCAAATGCCGGCCATGGCTAAAATGCTTGGGTTGGCACCCACGGAGAAAGGACAGCGATGACAGAGGTGGAGAAATACTTATTCGACGTACACGGCTACCTGGTGATCAAGGGCGCCTTGTCCCCGGCGGAAGTGGCGGCGGCCAACGCGGCCATCGACCACCATGCCGGCAAGATACAGATCCGCCCCAACGACCTGGCGTACGGGTCGGCGAACCTGCAGGGCAAGATGGGCCGGGGCGACCTGGGCGGTGTGCTCACCTGGGAAAAGCCCCATTGTGAGGTGTTCCGCGAGATGATCGTCCACCCGCGGCTCGCCCCGTACCTGGAGGAATTGCTGGGGCCGGGTTTCCGCCTGGAGGGGCTGGGTATCATCACCATGGAAAAAGGGGCCGAAGGGTTCTGGTTTCACGAAGGGGGCACGCCGTACGATCGCTCGCGCTTCTACCACTACCACAACGGCCGCATGTACACCGGCATGACCAACCTGGCCGTGCAGCTGACCGATGTGAATCCGGGGGAGGGTGGTTTTGCCTGCCTGCCCGGCAGCCACAAGGCCAACTTCCCCTGTCCGGGGGAGATCCGGCTCTACGAGGCGCACCAGGAGCGCATCGTCCAGATTCCCGCCAAAGCCGGCGACGCCATCCTCTTTGCCGAGTGCCTGATGCACGGGGCCCTGCCCTGGGCCGGCGGCCACCAGCGGCGTTCGGTGATCATCCGCTACAACTCCGGGGTGGTATCCGAAGGGATGATGGGCACCTACACCCCGCCGTCCTTTCACGCTGAGTTGACCGAAGCCCAGCAGGCAGTGATCTCGGCCCCCCACTATCGCCACGAATTCCCCAAGGACCAGGAGGTCCGCGCCTTTCTCTCTGCCCGGGAAGCGGGCCAGACCCGGCGTTGAGACCCGGGGGCATTGGGCTGGTGGCCCGGGTCCTGGGCGCCGACCCTTAGGCCGCAAAGTATACCACCGCCAACCGTTTCACCTCCACCTCAAGACGACAAGACCTCATGAGAATCCACGCAGACCTCGGCCTCCTCGTCCCCCGGGTGTACCTCCCCGGGCCTGATATCGACCCCCAGCGCTGGGCGGTCATTGCCGTCGATCAGTTCACCTCCCAGCCCGAATACTGGGAAGAGGTAGAGCGCCTGGTGGGGGACGCCCCCTCCACCCTGCATCTGACCCTGCCCGAGATCCACCTCGAGAAGCCTGGGGAGGCCGATCGCATCGGGTGTATCCAGGCCACGATGCGGCAGTACCTGGACGTGGGCGTGCTCCAGCCGCACGAGGGATTCCTCTACGTAGAGCGCCGCCTGGCCGGCAGGACCCGCAAGGGGCTCATGATGGCCCTCGACCTGGAGCGCTACGAATATACCCCGGGCGCCACCAGCCTCATCCGCGCCACCGAGGGGACCATTGTCGAGCGCCTGCCGCCGCGCCGCAAGATCCGCGCCGGCGCTGCCCTCGAACTGCCCCATGTGCTGGTGCTCATCGACGATCCTGGATGCCGGGTGATTGAGCCTTTGGCCGCAGTCCGCGGCCATTTGCCCAAACTCTACGACTTCGAATTGATGCTGGGTAGCGGGCATTTGGCCGGGTACTCGGTGGGTGAAAAAGGGTTGGTAGATCAGGTGGTGGAGGGGTTGGGCCACCTGGCCCGCAGTGCGGGTCCAGAGCCCCTGCTTTTTGCCGTGGGGGACGGCAACCATTCCCTGGCAGCAGCCAAGGTGTGGTGGGAAGAGTTAAAACCCAAGGTGGGCATGGATCATCCGGCGCGGTACGCGCTGGTGGAGGTGGTCAATGTGCACGACGAGGGCCTCAGTTTCGAACCCATCCACCGGGTGCTCTTTGGGCTGCGGCAGGATTTCTTTGCCTTTCTGCGGCAGGCCTGCGGGGCGCGCCTCAAGGTCACCTCGGTTGCCAGTACAGCGGCCCTGATCGAGCGGGTGGCGGCGGCCCGGCACGGGGCAGCCCACACCCTCGGCCTGGTGGGCGGGGGCGGCGAGAGCGGTTATTGCACAATCGAGGTCACCGAACCCCGCGCCAGCCTACCGGCCGGCACCATCCAGGAATTACTCGACGCTTTCATGGCGGCGGGCGGGGCGGAGAAGATCGACTATGTGCACGGGGAGGAGGTGACCGTGCGCCTGGGCAGCCAGCCGGGCAATCTCGGCCTCTGCCTGCCGCACCTGGAAAAGGTGGACTTGTTCCGGGCCGTCCGTCAGGACGGGGTGATGCCGCGCAAGACCTTTTCCCTGGGGGAAGCGCACGAGAAGCGCTTCTACATGGAAACGCGCCAGATCGTTTCTTAACCAGACTTCCCTGCCCTTCCCCGCAAAAACCTCGGGGCGTCTCCCCGCCGCGTAAAGGATGCGCTGTTATTCGCGGGACAGCTGCTCCCGGGTGAGCGCCCCCAGGGCTTGGGTTGCCGGGTCGGCGCTGGCCTCCAGCCTGCCGAGCACCCCGAGCTGATCCTCGCGGGAGCGGTTCTGCCCCAACTTGAACTTCCCCTCGATCCGCTCGATCTCCAGCTCGAAACCCACGATGGCCTGCAGCAGCTTTGCCTGGTACTCGGCGGGCAACTCCCCGGACCAGGGTTGGGGCTGTGTGGCCTCGTAGGTGGCCACCAAGCGGTCGACCAGGGCGTCGAGTGCATCCCCCTCGACCAGGCGGGCAGTGCCGTACACGTGTACCGCCGCGTAGTTCCAGGTGGGCACCGCCGGGGAGGTGGCGTACCAGGTGGGCGAGACATAGGCGTGGGGGCCGTGGAAGATGGCCAGGGCCTGGCGCTGGCCGTCGAAGGCCTGCCAGTGGGGGTTGGCGCGGGCGACGTGGCCCAGCAGCCTGCCCTGGTCGAGCAAGAGGGGCAGATGTGTGGCGAAGGGGGCCCCGTCCACCGCGCTGATCAGGGTGGCAAAGCTGTGCGCCCGGATGAAGGCGGCCAGCACTTCGGGGTCGGTTACTTGAAAGGATTTGGGGATGTACATGGTGTGGTCCTGACTCGATGTCCTGGGGGCAATTTCAGTGGATTCAGATGACCCTCTCGGTCAGGTTTTCGACGATATCCCAGTCGAGATCGATGCCCAGACCAGGCCCGGAGGGCATATGTACGCAGCCCTCTTCGAGCTGCAGCGGGTTGCGGATGAAGGGTTGGCGATCCTGCTCAAGGGGGCGGTGGCACTCCATCACCGGGCAGTTCAGCACCCCGCCGTTGACGTTGAGGCCGGCAAAGCCCCACATGCCGCCCTTGGGGATGTGCACCTGCTTGCCGAACGACTCGGCCAGGTGGGCGAGTTTGAGCAGGTCGGTGATGCCGCCGCTCACCGGATCGCTGGGCTTGATGCCGTCTACCTCGGCGATGGCGATCAGCTGGGAATAGGCGTGCAGCTGGAAAGGGAAATACTCGCCGGCGATCACCCGGATGTCGAGGGCTGCGGCCACCTGCTTGAGGCCCAGATAGTCCTGGTCGCGGATGGGCTCTTCGAACCACTGGTAGTCGTACTGTTCCAGCACCCGGCCAATCTTGATGGCGTCGGCGACGTCGTAGGTCTGCACCGCGTCGTGCATCAGGTGAAAATCGGGTCCCACGGCGCTGCGCATCTGCCGCGCCAGTTCGGCCATGAACCTCACCCCCTTATAGCAGTGATCCTTGGCGCCCAGGTACCCTTCGGCCCTGGCCTGCAGGGCGTACTTGAGGTAGTGGTCGAGGTCATCGCCCTCCGGCCCGAAGGTGCCCCCCTGGGTCTTGTACCCCGGCACCCGGTCGCGGCAAGCCCCCAGCAGGCGCCATACGGGCTGCCCCAGGTATTTGCCTGCCAGGTCCCAGAGGGCGGTGTCGACCACCCCGCGCAGCCCGCGCGGCAGCCAGCGGTAGCGCTCCCAGTGCAGCAGTTGGTGCCAGAGCTTTTCGCGCTCCAACGCGTCGGCGCCGATGAGCACCTGGCGCAGGGGCGGCTCCAGGAGCAGGCGCGCCATATCCTCCGTCACCTCGTTGCACCAGCCTTCGAGGCCCTGGTCGGTCTGCAGGCGCAGCAGGCTGGCGCCCCCGCGCAGAAAATGCGTTTTGACGCCGGTGATGCGCAGGGGATCCCGCGCCTGCCTGGAGGGGGCGCGGCTGGATTTGGTCGAAGCGCTCTTCGCCATCTCGGATGTCTCCTTCAGGTAGCGGTCCTCATGTACGCCAAATCCCGGCCAGCCAGCCCATCAGCCCGGCAAAGAAGGCGCGGTAGTACTGGCCCCAGCCGTCCCACACCACGTTGCCGCGGTGGGCGCCCCAGGCGGGCCGGCTGGCCAGCATGGCGAGGCGGCCCTGGCCGTAGCAGGCCAGCCCCAGTGCAGGAGGGTTGCCGGCAGCAGTGAAGCGCAGCGGGACCAGCGCGTCCGCACGGGCTGTGACCGGCGTCCACCAGGTGATGCGCACCAGGGCATCGGGTTCGAGCATCAGGCGGGAGACGGTGAGGTGGGGGGTGGCCAGTTGCAGTCCCAATGGAGGTTCAGCGCGCTGGAGTTGGCCGGCTGGCTGCAAGGGCAGTATTGCTCCCAGGGCAGTGGCCAGGCCGCCAAAGGGGGCGCAGAGCAAGAGCCCGCCTCCGTCCCCAATCCAGGTGCGCAGCGCATCGGCGTGTTCGGCAGGCCAGGCTTCGCCCACCAGGCAGAGGGCGGAGCAGCCTTCCAGGTCCTGCAGGCCCCGTGGGCCGGGGCCCTTCCAGTCCACGTGAAAGCCGGTCTGCAGGCCGCAGGCGTGCAGGTACTCGCCGTCGGACTCGGGGTTTTCACCCTGGTGGTGGCTGGCGACCAGTACCCGGGTGCCCTTGCCGGCAAAGGGCAGGTGGGCGGTGGGGCGTTGGCCTTGCAGCGGCACCAGTTCGCGGCTGTGGAGCATCACGCGCCCTGCTTCCTGGTAGGTGATCTCGGCGTTGGCGAAGTCGCCGCTGTCCGGCAGAGGCAATTCGAGGAGCAAGGGGGTTCCGGGTGCGGCAGCACCGGTTTTCTCGGCGTGGCCCAGTGGGGCGCCGGTCTGGTCAAAAAGGCGGACACTCAGGGTGCCATGGCCCTGCTGGGCCAGGTGGACGCCGGCTGCGATGGTGTATGGCCCCAGGCGTTCGAGGGTGAGGCCGCCCTCCTGGCCGGCGCGCACGAAGTGTTTGCCGCCCGTACCCAGGGTGACGTCGATGCCCCAGACCGCACCATCACCGGGCGGCACCTCGATATGGCTGATGCCCTGCGGGGTGTAGGCCCCGTACCCGGCGAAGTGCAGGCCCCAGTACGGCTCGAAGCGGGCGTTGAGCAAAAAGAATTCCTCCCCGTCGCTCGGGCCGGTGGCGTACCACCAGGGCTCCCCTTCCAGGTCCCAGCGCAGGCGGTCGAAGACCCGTTCCTCCAGGCGGGGGGCGGGAAAGAGCGGGGAGGCTTCCTTGAGGACCGTGCGTAGGCGGGTATGGCCGCTGCTGATCCAGGCCCGTTTGGGCGCCACCAGCCAGGCGGGGGTATCGAGGGGGCCGGCGTCGTGGAAGGTGTGGATATCCCAGTCCGAGGCCAGCAGGGAGGTACCGCGGTTTTCCCAGACCACATCGAGGGCGAACCAGGCTGCGTCCGGGCGGAAGCGATAGCGCTTCTCGTAGACAAAACCGTAGCCCTCTAGCGCCTCCACCTCCTGGCGGAAGACCACCACCGTCTCGGCGCCCACCTCTTCGGTGTGCCAGGTCCAGGGCAGGGGCTCCACCCCGGCCGGCGAGAGGACACCCACGCCCATTTTGAGCTGGCGTTCGCCGGAGAGGGGGAAATGGGCGAAGAGTTCGTCGGGCAGGCCAAAGGGGCTGAGGTCCTCCAGGTCGATCATTTGGGGCAAGAAGAACTCGCGGCCCGTGGGCTTGTAGACCAGCGACTGGAGCCGGCCGCCCCAGGTCCAGCGGCGCTTGTAGAAGGCGGCGCCCAGGCGGCCGGGATGGCGCAGCACGGCGCGCAGGTAGGGGTTCTCGACCACGACCTCGGGGTCGCCGTCGGCATCGACATCGGCAAAGCGCACTTCGACGGTCATCGACACGGCTCGGGATAAGTTGTGGGGCGGAGGGGCAGTTCTATATTATCCCATGTTGCCGACCGCAGGGTCGCGATGGGTGTCGCTCACGATAAACAAAGGAGTCCGGGATGTCAAAGCAGGTGAAGGCAGTAGTCCCGTGCTGATCATCGACTGTCACGCTCACATCACCTCGTCGGACGAGCTGCGCTACCCGCCCAAGGAGAACCCCATGCGGGTGCCCGACGGCAAGGGGGCGCTGGAAGATCTGCGCCAGGTCAGCCAGGCCAACGGGGTGAAGGCGGTGCGGGCCGTGCAGACCGTCTCCTTCTACAACTACGACAACACCTACCTGTGTGACGCGGCCAAACCCAACCCCGACTGGGTCTCTGGGGTCTGTTGCCTAGAACCGGATGACCCGGCCAGCCCGGGCCTGCTGCGGCAGGCTGTGCGCGAGTACGGGGTCAAGACCCTGCGCAGCACCCCGGGCAACCAGCGGCGGACCTTTGACCACGAAGGGGTGCGCCAGTTGTGGCGGGCCTGCGCCGAGGTGGGCGCTACGGTCGATATCTTCCTGATGAATCTGGACTGGGTGGAGGGGGCGGAGAAGTTGCTGCGGGAATTCCCCGATATGGTGGTGGGCTTCGATCACTGCATGGATCTGAAACCCGGGCCGCAGTACCAGCAAGTCCTCGGCGAGGTGCTGCGCCTGGCCAAGTACCCTAACCTGTACGCGAAGGTGGATTTCATCAGCACCGGCAGCGAAACCGGCTATCCCGGCGCTGACCTGCACCAGGCGGTGTTGCAGATCATCGACACCTACGGGCCGGAGCGCTGCGTGTGGGGCAGCAATTTCCCCAACGCGCTGTGGACGCCCCAATTTACCTATGCCGAACACCTGCGCATCTTCACCCACGAACTGCCCTTGAGCACCGAGGCTCGCGCCCAGATATTGGGCGAGACGGCGCGGCGGTTGTGGTTCCCACAGCTCTGAACACGGGGGGGCCTGAAGGTCAGACCTGCCCGCCGGGGAAGGGCGGACAGGTCTCAGGGCAGCGGCGGGGCCAGCAGGGGCTATCGCTGCTGCAGGCGGGCGAGGGCAGCGGCGAGTGATGCAGATGGATAACAGAGGTTGAGCTGACTCTTGTGGTCTGCCCAGCACACCGTCAGCAGCACATGGAAGATCGGGTCTTCAGGCTCCAGGAACTTTCCCTTGGGATTGGCGATGTGGTAAAAAGGATTGGTCTCCAGCTCGGCCTGATTGATCCCCATGGCCAGCACCTCCTGCCAGATGCCGATCAGCTCTTTCAGCATTTGCTTGGCCAGCAGGTTGAGTCGCGGGATCTCTTCCTGTGACAAGTGCGCCACGTCGACAACGCGCAGTGTGTCCCCTGCGGCGGGGTTGCGACCGACCAGGGCGCCGGCCAACTCCATACCGACGTCCAGAATTATCCGCTTCTGTCCTGATTCCGGGGCGAAGCTGTAGGTGCAGCAGGGGTTGGTGAAGTGCTGGATCGCCTCCACGGCGATGGTGTGATTCACCGAGGTAATTTCGACCTTTACCTCCGTGTTCAGGGGTTCTGATAAGAGCGCGGTCAGCGGGGGCACCAACTTCTCGTGGAGGGTGCGTATGGCTTCGAGGTGTTCGCGCACGCGGCCGGAGAAGGCTTCGTCGCGAGAGGGCCTTTTTTCCTGTAAGTTTCCTTGGGTCATTGTCTCCAGCTCCTTTTGTAATCGTTTTTTGGCGGCGTGTAGCCGGTTGTTTATGGTGGTCTCAGGCACTTCCAGAAAAGCGGCGATCTCCTTGTGGCTGAAGTCGGCGATATGGAAGAGGGTGAACACCGCCCGCTCGGGGGTGGGCAGCTCGCGGATGCCCGCCTTGAGCCAATCGCTTCGCTCCTGCTCCTCCAGGTGTTCGCCAGGGTCTGGTCCGGCAGCGTGGAACCGCTCCTCATCCAAGGGCACCTCGAAGTGATGCCGCTGGCGCCGGATGCGGTCGCACTGTTTGAAGACGATACGGCGGAACCACCCTGGAAAAGCAGCCAGTTCATCCAGCTTCCCCAGGTCGAGATAGGCCTGGAGAAAGGCCTCCTGGGCAGCGTCTTCGGCCAGGTGGAAATCACCCAGGATCGAGAACGCATACCCCACGGCCATGTCCTGGAAGCAACAGACGATCTGGGTATAGGCATCCAGATCGCCTCCCCGGGCACGGGCGACCAGCGATTTCAGTTCTTCCATACGAACAGCTTTCCTGCAGAAGGCCTTCTGACCATAAAGCCCCAAGTACAGCGGGAGATCTTTATCCAGATGCGAAAATTTCCTAAATATAGACAACCCTTATAGAAAGGCGGGAAGCATATGCGCAAGGTCAATACCAGGGACATCGCCGAGGATTCGTGGAACTCACCCAAGGGCAAATTCGCCGGCGCCAGCAAGGAGATTTCCGTGGCTCTGGGGCGCAAGCCTCAGTCCACCGACCTGATGGAGCGGCACCCCTTTGACGTGGAGTTGTGCCGCATCCCGCCCGGCAAGATCGCCTTCCCCTACCACTCGCACAGCGCCCAGTGGGAGTTCTACCACGTGATCTCGGGAAAGGGCAAGGTGCGCGACCCAGAGGGGATCACCCCCATCGAGGCGGGTGACGCCTTTGTTTTTCCGCCCGACCAGCCGCATCAGTTTATCAACGACGGGGCCGAGGATCTGGTCTTCTACGTGATTGCCGACAACCCCATCGGCGAGTCCTGCCATTACCCAGACAGCGACAAATGGTTCGTGCGCTCCCCCGAGCGGCGGCTGATCCGCTCCGAGGGGCTCGAATATTACGACGGTGAGGAGTGAGGCCTCAGGGCTGGTAGTAGCGATCGATCTCGCGGCGGGCGATCTGCACGGCCCGGTGGGCATTGCCCAGGTCGCCGTGTACGGTGTACACGTCGCGCACGATGAATTCCGTCTTCACCCCCCGGGTGAGTTCCAGGGTCTGGCGGATGTGCGCGGCCCAGGCTTGCTCGTCGAGGCTCTGGTCCACACTGAGGAAGTTGGGGTCCGGCTTGCGCGAGAAGACGATGTCGGTGCCCTGCAGGGCCTCGGCCACCAGGGTCTGGTCGCACCAGCGCGGCACCGAGACCTTTTTCAGGTTGGGCAGCCGGCGCACGTCCTCCCAGAAGGGATGGACTGGTTCGCAGCAGCCGTAGTAGAGCCGGCCCATGGGGGCGCAGGCGTCGCGGTAGTAGGGGAAGCAGAATTCGTGATACATCTCCGGCGAGATGCCGATGCTCTCCTGGCTGTTGGCCGAGCCCCACATCTCGTCCAGGCGGGCCGGCCGGTCTTCGGGCTGAGGCAGCTGCCTGGTGAAGTTGAAGCTGGACCCAAAGCTGACCTGGTTGCCGGTATTGGCCCGCAGCAGGCCTTCGGTTTCGGCCCAGCGCATCATGCGCAGGGCATTGTCGCGCAGGTAGGCCATCAGCCGGTGTACCTCGTCGGGCTGGTCGTACATGGCCAGGAAGAAGGCCTCCATGCCCATCAGTTCGACTACCCGATGGGTGAGCATGGCGCAGCCGTAGACCCCGGTGCGGATGGTCACCGGCAAGAGGTCGCCCAGCAGTTCGTCGAGGAAGGCTTTCCAGGCCAGGGTGCCCTCGCGGTCCACGCTGCACTGGGCCGGCTTGAGCAGATGGAAGTCGCGCTTGAGGTCTTTGATGGGGTGGGTGAACTCGTACCCGGTGGGCACCCCCTCGGCGTCCTGCACCCGGCGGATGGGGATGGGGACGCCCAGTTCGTCGATCTCCACCTTCCAGCCGATGTCAAAGGTGTTGGGCATCACCTTGTCGTCGCCGATCAACTCGTGGTTGCGCAGGTGGCGCAGGAGCTGGCCTTCGATGGCCCGACCGGTGGGCGAGGTGCAGCGCAACACCAACTCGGGGAAGAAGTCGCGGTCGAAGGTCCCGGTCTCCACGACGATGGGCGGGCGGGTGTTGGGCCGGTTGTCGTTGAGGTCGTACCACAGCTCTTGGCGCGCCGCCGTCAGCGGCAGGGCCGCGATCTCGGCCTGCCGGCGGGCCAACTCGCGCAGGTACTGGCGCTCGTGCTCAGCAAGCTGCCATTCCATATGCCCTCCTCGTCAGTTGGGCGCCCTTTTAGCGCCCTCTTGGGGGTTTGGTACTTAATGTAGTAAAGTGCCCCCGGTACTGGAGCCCGCGGGCCGCAGGGCATGGCGCCGAACAACACCGATCATCCACCCCAAGAAGGAGGACACCAATGGCCATCAGGATCGTTACCATCGGCGGCAGCATCCGCCCCGGCAATTACACCGCCATGGCCCTGGAACTGCTGAACGACGAGTTCCGCCGCACCGCCGACGTCGAACTGCAGACCGTGGATCTGAACACCGTAGACCTGGTCTTTCCCGGCCGCGAGCCCAAGGACCAGTCGGCAGAGGCCTTCCGCGCAACAGTGGCCGCTGCCACCGGGGTGGTTTTGGCCACCCCCGAGTACCACGGCAGCTTCAGCAGCCTGACCAAACTGGCCATCGAAAACCTGGGATTCCCCAGTGTGCTGGCCGGCAAACCCGTGGCCCTGCTGGGGGTGGCGGCCGGACAGATCGGGGCGATCAAGTCGCTGGAGCACCTGCGCAGTGTCTGCTCCCACGTGGGGGCCTTGGTGCTGCCGGCGCTGGTGTCGGTGGCCCGGGTGCAGGATGTCTTCGACGAATCAGGCAAATGCCTGGAGCCGCAGACCGAGAAACGCATCCGCGGGGTGGCCCGCACCCTGCTCGACTATATCCACGGCGCGATCTGCCCCAAGGTGGTGCTCGAGGCGATGATGCGCGAGCAGGCCGCCTGAGGGGTTGGCATATGCCCAGTACCCTCGCCGAATGCCTGCGCCAGCACACCTGCCTCTACGCCTCCTTCGACCGGAGTGCGGACGCGGATTTCAGCCGCGGTGACGGGACCGCCAGGTACCAGTCCCGCGTGGTGCGCCACACCCTGCACGGCGGCCGTTGCGGCGGCGCCCTGCATTTCAGCGCCGCCGATTATGGGTGGGCGGAAGACGAGTTCAGCTTTGCAGCCGAACACAACTTCCCCTATGACAGCGGCCCCTTCGAGGGGACGGTCTCGCTCTGGCTCAACTGCAGCCCGGACGAGGACCTGTCGCCGGCCTATCCGGTGGACCCTTTCCACCTCAGCCGCCACCCTGCGGACGGCTCCTTCTACCTGGACCTGACCCGCCCCGACGACGAGCGCTACGGCTCGCCGCGCAAGCTGCGTTTTGGCATGTATGGCGACAGCCCGGAAAGGCAGCGCCACCTGGGCGGCCGCCTCATTGTTGTCGGGGAGTTGGGTTGGAAGCGGGGGGAATGGCACCACGTGGTGGCCACCTGGCGCAAGGTCAACAGCGGCGGTCAGGACTGCGTTGCCGAGGTCTATATCGACGAGGTGCGGCGGGGTTGGATGGAGGGGTTCACCCACCAGCTGAGCTGGGACCTGGCAGGTATGCGCATCGGCCTGGGGCAGCGCTTTGCCGGCCTGATCGACGAGTTGCTGATCCTCGACGTGGCGCTCTCGGCCTCGCAGGTGGGGGCGCTGCACCGCCTGTCCGGGCCGGCAGGAGACCTGCTGGGCTGATCAGCGGGCCAGTATCAGACGAAGGTGTCCTCGGAATCGCCGCGGACCACGGTGATCTGGCCCTGCTCCTCCAACTGGCGCACCTGCTGGACGATGCGCAGCTGCACCTCCTCCACCTCGCTGAGGCGCATGGGGCCCAGGAACTCCATCTCCTCGCTGATGAAGGTGCGCACCCGCTCGGACATGTTGTTGAGGATCTTGGTCTTCAGCTCGTCGTCGGCGGCCTTGAGGGCCACCACCAGGTCCTTCTGGTCCACCTCGCGCAGCAGGGTCTGGATCTCGCGGTCGCTGAGCTTGACGATGTCGGTGAAGGTGAACATCAGATTGCGCACCGACTCGGCCACCTCTGGATCCTGGGCGTCCATCTGGTCGAGTACACTCTTCTCGGTGGTGCTGCCGGTGAGGTTGAGGATATCGGCCACCACCTTGGGGCCGCCCACGTCCTTGTTGCCGCCCAGGATGTCGCGCAGCGAAGAGGAGAGGCTCTCCTCGATCTGCTTGAGCACGTTGGGGGTGATATTCTCCATGGTGGCGATGCGGTAGGCGACGTCGGCCTGGATACGCTCGGGCAGGTGGGTGATGATACCCGCCGCCTGGGGAGACTCCAACTGGGAGAGGATCAGGGCGATGGTCTGGGGGTGTTCCTGGGAGATGAAGGGGGCGATCTGGTCGGGGGCCACGTTCTTCAGGATGAAGAAACCCGAGGAGGTGGTATGCGCCACCCGGTCGAGGATCTCCTGGGCCTTGCGGGGCCCGACCGCCCTCTCGAGGGCCTGGCGGGCGAAATCGAGGCCGCCCTGGGTGACCCAGGCGCCGGCCAGCATGTGTTGCTCGAATTCCTCGAGCACCTTGTCCTGCTGGGCCACGGAGACATTTTTCAGGTCCGCGATGGCCTGGGTGATCTCCTCCACCTCGAAGTCGCTGAGGTACTTGAGCACCTCGCCCGCAGCTTCCTGACCCAGGGCCACAAAGAGGATGGCTACCCGGACCATGATCGGCAGACCTACCTCTGCATCGTCGTCATCGCCCTGGTCTCTGGATTCAGTCATCGCAGCGCTTTCGGCCTTGCCGGTGGCATTTCCAGTGGGTGTTAAAACAATAGGTGTACATTAATATATCGGGCGGGGCGGATGTTTGCTTGACCAAACTGAAAAACAATTACCACCGTGTTCTTTGCCGAAGGGGCAGAACCTACTAAAGGCAAATCCGGCAGGGCTGTTGCCGCCGCCGGATTTTTCCATGGAATCCCATCCAGTTTCAACCAATATCGCGTCATTGGGTCATGGCTGGGACATGGAGGCCGTTCAGTCCAAGGAAGACCATATCGCCTGAAACGCGATTCGTTTGTTGCCGTCCACAAAGGGGTGGTTCTTTGCCAGGCCCATCCCATGATTCCTCCCTGCTAACCGGATAGCTGGAGTCTCATGTTGACAGAAGACCAGAAACGACGCCTGGATGATGAGGGATTCGTGCTGCTCGAAGGCGTTCTCTCCGAAGCCGAGGCGGACTCCATGCGGGAATCATGCCTGGTACTAGCCGCCCAAGATCTGCGTGAAGGGCGCAACTACACCTACGGCAAAGGCGCGCAGCGAGTCTGGAACCTCGTCGACAAAGGCGAGGTGTTCGAGCAGGCAATACAACACCCCCGCGTATTCGCGGCGATGGCGTACTTACTGGGCGAAGATTTTACCCTGAGTTCGTTCACCGCCAATATACTTGAGCCAGGCACACCTGACGGAGGTCTGCATATCGATTTTCTGGGGAGCCTGCCTTTCCCTCGCCCTAGTTTCCCTCTGGTCGCCAACAGCGTGTGGTTTCTCGACGAGTTCACGCGCGACAACGGTGCCACCAGTTGTATCCCCGGCTCACACCGTCGTCTGGACGCCCAGCCTACTGCAGGGGTCGAATACAATGACGAGGTGCAGGTTGTGGGACCCAAGGGTTCGGTGCTGATTCTCAATGGTGCGGTGTGGCATGGTTCCTCGGCCAACCGCACGGATCGGAGCCGCGTCGGTCTACTCGGGTTCTGTTGCCGCGCGTTGCTCAAACCGCAGCAGAACCACCGCGAAATCGTCTCACAGAAGGTGGTCGACCGGGCTACACCTAGGCTGAAACAATTGCTGGGCTACGACTCGCAGCCCAACGTCAACAGATAATGTGGGGGGACTGATCTGTCCGAGGTGAGGATGGCCGGGAGTCTGTATATTTGAGGGGTAACAAGGTGGTAAGTTGCGGCATATTGCAGCCACCCTAAACAAATGCTAAAAAGCCAACTGGAGTCGCCGATATTGGGCCCAGGCTTTTTAGCCTGGGCTTTTTTGTTTGGTGTTCCCGGGAGCAGGTCGGGCCGTTTCCCGGGGCCACGGATCGCCCAGGTCGCACACTTGCCGGCAATCCACCCTTTGCGCAAGGAGGTGGCCGATGCCATCCCAGCCCGTGAACCCGGGCCAGTTCCAGCAGCCCCAGGCGGAACCCAAGATCCAACCGTTGCCGCCGGATCACCCTGTTGTTTACAGCGAAGGAGCGTCGGTACTCCTCTCACTGCGCCTGGACAGCCCCGTCCTCATCCCGCCGACCCATCCCGATCCGGTGCGGCGTCGAGACAACCCGGTGAGGGAACTGCCCCCGCGGCCGGTAGCGTTCCGCACCGATGGTACGGGGGGGAAGAGCAATGCGCTGTCCCCGCCCGTATGCCTTCCTCGGCCCAGTATCTGGCGCGGGTCGCCTGGTCCTGGAGCCCATGGAACTCGCGGACCGAGGCCTATTTCCTCTCCAAGTAGCGGTGGTGAGGGACTACCGCCTATCGGGAGGAAGTGTTATCATCGGCCCATCAGAGTACTCGCCGACAGGACCAAAGCTTTGACCAGGAACCAGATCCTCGATAAAGTTGACTCGCTGAACGTCTGGCGCCGTGGTGGCCAACGGGCACCGCACAAACCGTTGCTCCTGCTCCTGGCGTTGAGCCGGTTCTCTCAAGGCCAACAATCCCTCCTGTTTTCGGAGTGCGAAGAGGAGCTCGCGGAACTGATCCGCGAGTTTGGCCCGACCCGTGGTTCATATCATCCCGAATACCCGTTCTGTCGTCTTCGGCGGGATGGGATCTGGCAGATCACCTCAACCGAATCCTTCGAAGCAGAACGCCCCAACGGCAATCCCTCAAAGGCGAAACTTCGCGAGGTCAGCGCGACAGGCAGCTTTCCAGACGATGTTCGGCTTGCGTTCCTCGCAGACCCGTCCCTTCTTTTCGAGGCAGCTCAGCGTCTGCTATCAGCTCATTTCCCGGAGTCTGTCCACCAGGATATCCTCGATGCTGTTGGCTTGTCCCTTGAGAATACCTCTGCCACTCGCCGACCACGCGATCCCCGGTTCCGCGCCCGCGTGTTGGTTGCTTACGAGTACCGTTGTGCTCTATGTGGACTCGATCTGCGCATTGGCAACATGACCATCGCTTTGGAGGCCGCCCACATCCAGTGGCACCAAGCGGGTGGGCCGGACACCGAAACCAATGGTGTCGCACTTTGTTCGCTTCATCACAAGGTCTTTGATCTGGGGGCGTTCACCATCCACACCGATCACCGGGTGCTGGTATCCGAGCTTGCCCATGGTGCAGGCCTGTTCGAGGAGATCCTCTTGCGGCATCACGGGCAGCGCCTCAGGGGGCCGTCGCGGCCAGAACACGTGCCCTCACCCAGATACCTGGCCTGGCACCGCCGTGAAGTGTTCAAGGAAGGCGCACGGTTTCTGGAAGGCGTTTCCTGAGTTGACCGCCGCGAAGGGAGCAACCAAGGTGAACTACCGGAACCTCTTGTTCGGGGAAACCTCCGGAGCCGGACCCGGATCGGCGGTGGTCAGGCCATGAGCACACTCACCAGATTCCTTTAACGCCAGTTTTCGGCGCACTGCCCAGTTGGATGGCGCTGCCATCACGAAGTGCCGGTGCTTTCCTGCGAACTAGAAGAGCAACTGGGGTACGCACCTCGTGCTGATGTGTTGCTAGAGCGCGTTGAAGGGAAGCGCCGCCTGTGGATCGAGTTCGAGGTGAGTCGGGCGGACCCCGTAGCCAATCACGCGAAATTCGCCACCTCTCACCTGTTCAAACCCCAGGCAGAGGGGGACGTGTTTGTCGCCATGGTCAGTTCCCATGTTGCGCGCGGCCGGAGGAATTTGGCCGCACACACCATCCTGTTGATGCGCCACCTGGGCATGAATGCCTTCCAGACCGTGCTGCTGCCCCGTTTTTCCGGCGAAAAGATCAAATACCTGAACCACCTGGAGCCCAGCGCTCTGGAGGATCAGCATCTCCCGGTGGCGGCAGAGATCGAACGTGTCCTTGCCGTTAGCGAACCGGTTGGTCAGGCAGCAGGGCACCGCATCTTCTACGCCGGGGACTGGCTGGATGTCTGGACCAATGTGTCTCGTTGGAACAACTCGATGCTGGTCGATGAGATACGGGTACTCTGGGGGAAGAGGACCATCAAGTACTTCGTCTTTGATCCGGGGGCGAAGCTATTTGCGCCATCCAAATTCTGCGCTTTCCTGCAAGTGCCGGCCCCAGGGGTGAAGGCAGATCGGATAGGGGAGGAGGCGGGCCGGTGGTCCACAAGTTCCTCGTTGGCCATGGGCATGACGGTACCGTTCTACGTGCAGCTGGATGAGGGGGAGACCCGGTTCGACGGAGCGATTGCCCGGAACCACCTGACCACACGCCTGGCCATGCGCCTGAGTACTCCAGATGAGGGACCTCAGATGGGACAGCGGTTCTCGGAGTGGGTTTCAAGGTGGGATAGTTGCGTGCGGGTTCATCCAGAGGGGCCGGTGTTCCTGCTGCCGCCCGAAGGAAGGCCTCGATAGTACCCCAACACTAAGACACACGAGAACCTTGGCCTGACACCCAGCAGTCCCGGGACCACCGCGGCCTGGCCATCGAGCAGGTGGGCGCCTGTGACCTGCGCTATCCCACCACCGTGCTCGACCGAGCCAACCGGCAACAGCAGACCGTAGCTACGGTCTCCCTCTCCGTCGGCCTGCCGCACCACTTCAAAGGCACCCACATGAGCCGCTTCGTCGAGATCCTCAACCGGCACCGAGGGGAGATCACCATGCGCACCCTGCCCGCCATCCTCGACGAGAGGAAGGCGAAGTTGGAAGCCGAAGCAGGAGAGTATCCACAACCACTCCGCCTTTGCCCACATCGAGAAGCGCAGGGCAGTGAGTAGGATCGGAGGGGCTCAACACGGCAGCCTACCCTATGGTTTCCCTTTGGGCAGACCTTTTATTGCGGTTCCAGTCATAGAAGGCTTTGGCACCTCGGACCGCCGCTGCTCTACCCATCTGTTCCACTGGACGCAGGTACCTTCGATCGCCGTTTTCCAACGGCTAACCCACATCCGTTTTCCCACCGATGCGGCGGTGTGTCTGTGGAACCTTAGCTGCTGAGCGGCAATACGCAGGATATCGTTTTCGCTCAGCACCCTTTGGAAAGATGGGAAGCGGGACACGTTTGAGGCATGAGTGGGTCATAGAGAGCATTAGGCACGAAAAAAGGATCTATACCGAGGATGGCAACTCGCTATAAATCCTTATTTTCATTGGTGCCGGGAGCCGGAATCGAACCGGCACGGGCTTTTACGCCCAACGGATTTTAAGTCCGTCGCGTCTACCAGTTTCGCCATCCCGGCGCAGATAAAAAATTGGAGGCGACGCCCGGAATCGAACCGGGGATAAGGGCTTTGCAGGCCCCTGCCTTACCACTTGGCCACGTCGCCTCCGCTTGCTGCAGCAGATGGAGAGATGAAAATAGGGGATGGCCTATTTCCTGTCAACCGGAGGCCCTACTTTTCAGCCGCTGCTGTTTTATTTAACTTTAGGCCCGCCCGAACCACCCATTCTCTCCGGAGCCACGGGATGCAAGAGTACCTGGACCTGGTCCGCCACGTCCTGGAAAAAGGGGTTCCCAAGGACGACCGCACTGGTACCG
>SXGS01660659.1_pt1 | contig 31907 bp, 29 predicted proteins | sample 3174681 | NCBI WGS metagenome assembly SXGS01 (sample SAMN11356861, study PRJNA531348) | freshwater metagenome | isolation source: freshwater sample F1-80 | place: China: Fuxian Lake, Yuxi | collected 2017-12-25 | reverse complement strand
GCCTGATTTCGAGTCAGGTGCCTTAGACCACTCAGCCACCCTTCCCGCCTGCACCATTCATCGGATTGCTCCGAAAAATCGAAGTGACACACTACCTCGCGAATCCACTCAGTGTAAAGATCGAGTTGGAACGTTTTCTGACTCAAATTCCGAAGAAAACCGACGTCATGATTGACTTGGAATACCAGCGTAGTTACCGTCGTTGTTAGATATTTTGAGACCATGCTTCCCGTCATAGAAAACTTGTTGATCCTGCAAGATCGCGATCGAAAAATTCAACGTGTGGAGCACGATCTCGCACATATCGCCCCGGAACGCGCCCAACTCCAAGACAAAGCACGCCAAGGTCAATCCGGGTTGGAAGCGGCTAGGCAGAAGGTATTCGGAATAGAATCTGACAAAAAACGTTTGGAACTCGAAGTCGAATCCAAAAAGACTCAGATTGAAAAGTATTCGGTTCAACAGTTTCAGACCAAAAAGAACGACGAATACAAGGCGTTGGGTAACGAAATGGAATCCTGCAAAAAGGCGATCTACCAACTTGAAGACCAACAATTGCTGCTGATGGAATTGGCGGAAGACGCTGTGAAGCTGCAAGTTGAAGCCGCTCGCGTTGCTACCGAGGCAAAGAAATTCATGGATGGTCAGGTTGCCGAGTTAGCAAACCGAGAGATCCGATTAAATCGACAAATCGACGAACTGAAATCGGACTATTCTCAACTTCAATCGGCTTTGGATTCATCCGTACTCTCACGGTATGAGAGACTACGGAAGAACAAGGGTGGCAATGCGGTCGTGGGGATCCAACACAGCGTGTGTGGTGGGTGTCACATGAAACTTCCACAACAAGAGGTTGTGTCCTGCAAAAACCAATCAGACTTAGTGGGTTGCCCCAACTGTGGAAGAATTCTTTACTACAGCCGAGATATGGATCTAGCGGTTGTAGATTAGCTTGCGAATCGCTTGCGGGTTTTAGGTGAGCTGCACGGGTTGGCCACCCAGTTTGATCGACTCGTAAATTGCAGTGATTATTTTAATATCCCGCAACCCTTCCTCCCCAGAAACTTTTGATTTTTTCCCAGTCGCGAGGTTGACTGCAAAATCATCCATCTGAACTGCAAAATGATCGGTGGGTGGAAAACCGAATGGTCCTTTGTGAGTTTGACCTTTCTGTCCCTCATAACCATACGCTGAGGAAAGCTCGAAGAATCCCTGGTCCGCTCCTGCCCACAGTCGATTCATTCCCGGAACCAAATAGGTTGTTCCGCAGTTCGCGATCAGACCGCTAGGAAACTTCAAGGTCCAGAAAATCGACTCATCAACTTCAGCGAATTTCTCAGTGTCGGACTTGGTTTCATAAGCTGTGACCTCAATCGGCTCTTCTCCAGCAAGGTAACGAGCTCCTTGCAGAGCATAAATGCCGAGATCCATCAACGCACCGCCTCCGGCCAAATCCCGTTTAAGTCGCCATTGGTCAGCCCCATCCAGACGCAACCCGAAACTAGCTTCAATCAGTCGCACTTGGCCAAAGACCTTTTCGCGCGCAAGTCGCATCATCTCCAGATGATGCGGTTCGAACTGACAACGGTAACCGACTGAAAGTTGTTTCCCTGCACTCTGGCAGGCCTCAATCATTCGTTCACATTTCTCAACCGAAACTTCCATCGGCTTCTCACAAAGAACGTGTTTACCGGCCTGAGCAGCTCGAATGGTGAAATCGGCATGCATCGAATTCGGAAGCAGAATGTAAACAACGTCCACTGCTTGATTGTAAATGATCTGATCAAACGTCTCGTAACTGTAGAGGCAATTCTGGGGAAGTTTGTACTGGGTGCCCCATCGCTGGAGCTTTTGGGAATCCCCGCTCACCACGGCGGCTAAGGAACAATACTTAGATTTTAAAAGGGCGGGTGCAATTTGATTGGTCGCTAACGAGCCTAGGCCAACCAACGCAAACCCTACTTTCCGATCCAAATTCTGCGCTGCTTCGGCCATTTTTTCCAACTTGCCGAGCATCCCCCCAACACGGAGAACCCCACCAACGGAGCCAAAACTAAAATTACGCAGAAATCCGCGCCGTGAACCTGATGGGTCTTCCTTCATGGATACCACCAAGATTACTTGATGGCAGAATAATCGGTCGCGGTAAGAAACTCCGAAAGAACTCCGCCGTCAACCGTCAGCGAACCACCACCCTTTTCCGACGCTGCCCTCGCTGAAACCCAAGCTGGATCCTTTCGGAACGCATCGAAAGAAGCCTGCGCCGCTGCCTTGCTCTGGTGGGAAATGATATAAATCAGTTTGTTATCGGAATTCTTTTGTTCGGACATCAAATTCCAATAAGCGATATTCTTCATGCCATGTTTTTGAAACAGATTCACGGTGTGATCCCGGAACCGTTTGTTCAAATCTCCTAATTTACCTGCCGTCGCGGTGTACGTGCGCAGTTCGAACACTCGACCTTTCGGATCTACTTCGGCCTTGGGACTGGGGGAGTAATCAGTGAGTTGCATGAAATAGGATTCCACCTTGCTGACAATGCGACCGTTTTTTTCGGTCTCTTTCATCACTGCTTGCCATTCAGGGTCAGCCATAAAACTCTTCCACGATTTGTCACGCGCAGCACGGTTTGGAGATGCCAAAACGTAAACCAACTTATTCTCCTTATTCTCAGTCGGAACCCAATAACCGATGTTTTCTATCCCATGCTTGGCGAATAGTTTCGTGGTATGTTCGCGAAACCTTCCTTCGAGGGTGGGTAGTTTGCCTTCAGGGGAATAATATACCCGCATCTCGAACACTCGGCTATCGGTGGCAGAAACCGTTGTATCTGCTGCCGAAACAGTGACTGCAGTAATTAACATTGCTATAACAGCTGAAAGAATTGTGAAGTTCATTTGTTGCATCTGATTAAAGCAATATGCCATCCAGATCCACCTCAATCGTCAAATGAATTATCCCTCACAAAAATCAATTCGAAACCGATCAGGCTTGGCACTGGCTTGGTGGTGAAACTATAAATAACACGATTAATTGCCACAGCGAAACCATGAGCCTCCCTGACTTTTCGATTATCACTCCCAGTTTTCGCAATTCGGATTGGCTCAAGCTTTGCATCGCCTCGGTTCATGATCAACAGGTGAGGTTGGAACACATCGTGCAAGATGCGGTTTCTGACGACGGAACGTTGGATTGGTTACCGTCGGATTCGCGAGTTCAAGCCTTCGTCGAGAAGGATTCAGGGATGTACGATGCTGTCAATCGTGGATGGAAACGAGCAACCGGTGATTACCTCGCTTATCTCAATTGCGATGAACAATACCTACCGGGAGCTCTCGAAAGGGTGAAATCTTTTTTTAAGACACATCCCGAGATCGATATCGTGTTTGGCGACGTAGTGATTGTGGAATCTACAGGTGAATTCAAGTGTTTTCGTAAGGTGAACATGCCGTGGTATCATTACACGAAAGTCTGTTCGAACCTTTGCACTTTCACAGCAGCAACCTTCATGCGTCGATCCGTATTGGATCGGCACCAATTATTCTTTGATCCAAATTATCGGGCGTTGGGAGACGCAGACTGGATGTTGCGAGCACTCCGCTTGCCGATTCGGATGGCAATCCTAGGCACCTACACTTCGACCTTCACAGAAACGGGCCAAAACTTAGGCCAATTCCCCGTCTCGATCAAGGAACAGCAGGCCATGTTCGCCTCAGCACCGTGCTGGGCACGTCGCGCTGCCCCGTTGTTCCAGTGGACGCATCGCCTCCGACGATTGCTGCAAGGTTCCTACAAACAAAACCCTTTTGCTTATTCGATCTATACCAAGCAGAACCTCAATCAACGAGTCCAGTTTGATGTGAAAAAACCAACCTCTCGTTGGGTCAGATAAGGCTGTTTATTCGCCTCATCGGCAACCAAACCGGCGCGCTTAAATCAAAGCGCGTGTTCAGGCACACTACAGGTTGGTGGAGCGTCGATATTACCGTAAGTATAGGTTCCACCGCCCGGACAATTTGGACGGCCGCCGGTGATATACTGATCCACCTCCGCATCAACAGTGGCTGCGCCGGAAGTTTTTCGTTTCTCTAGGGCCCACTGCTCTTTTACTCCGTTAATTTGCCGTAGATTAGTGATACAGGCATTTTTCTGGGCCGTATTGCGGGCTTTGACAAAATTGGGGATAGCCACAGCTGCGAGGAGTCCAATAATGGCCACCACGATCATGATTTCCACCAACGTAAAACCGTGGTTGCGACGGGATCGAATTTTCATATTGTCCAATAACATAACAGTAGCAGAAGCGATTCGCAGCTTTTTTTGCCCATTTTTTGGGCAATCGATGTGGCATCGGTTCGTTCAAATTAAGACACCCATAGCCATCAAAAGTTGCGGAAAAATGATTTCGTTTTGGAGTGAAATCAAAGGTGTGGGTTCAGGCTTCGATATTGTTGCAGGAGAAGATCATTGTGGTCGTCCCCGTTGGTATTGCTACTAATAAAGACCTCCGGCTGGTGACCCAAACGAACCGCTGATTCGATCCCAGCGACAATGATGAGATTGATTAATAATGCTCCAGTAGCTGTGGAAGGAGAACCCACTGGGTAAGGAAAGGACGCAAGCCGAGTCGCGGCATCTCCTTCAATTCCGCAAGTGTCCAAGACCAAATCAGCTGCATCGGATAATCGCTTTCCAGAAGCGTGCCTCGTTGGCCAAGCAAGGCTATGGTTCAAATTCGTGATCGCGATCACTTTCATACCGCGTTCTCGACCCGCGACCGCCATCTCGATGGGGACGGCGTTTCGGCCTGAGTTAGAAGCAACAATCAACACATCCCCCGCCTTCACTGGGTAGCGATCCAACACAGTCGAAGCATAGCCGGATTCGCGTTCGTTGTAAGTCGCCTGTATAGCTTCCTCATGAAGCATCAATCGAGGATCAAGGATCGGCGTTGCTCTGGCCAGACCTCCGGCACGGTAAAAAATCTCCTCAGCCAAAAGGTGCGAATGGCCTGTCCCGAACGCATAAAGCCAACCTTGGTTCGCCAATGATTGTCCAAGCCAATCCCCCGCGAGTTGAATCTTCGACCATTGGGTTGACCTGATTCTTTGGAAATGGGTCAGAACCGTTTCATAAAATTCTTCGGAAGCACTCATCGACATCAAGGGGAACTATTCTACTCGAATGGTTTCCAATGTTTGTTCATGACTCCTCACGGCATCAGTGTCTTCCTCAAGAGATACCATCCGGGCAGGTGGCACTAGCGGAACTGATTCTTCGATACGACTCCGGGTGTTGTCGTCTGCTTTGTGGAATTTAACGCTGACCAACTTGCTAACCCCCTGCTCTTCCATGGTGACACCGTAGAGAACATCCGCCATTCCGATTGTCCGTTTGTTATGCGTGATAATCACGAACTGAGACATTGACAGAAAACGCTGCAGGATTCTGATGAATCGGTTGATGTTCGACTCGTCCAACGGAGCATCCAGTTCGTCCAGCACACAGAAAGGACTCGGCTTGACCTGATAGATTGAAAACAGCAACGCAACTGCGGTCATCGTCTGCTCGCCGCCCGAGAGTAACGAAATGCTTTGCAATTGCTTGCCGGGCGGACGTGCCACGATATCGATCCCACTCTCGAGAACATCCCCTTCATCCACCAACACAAGGTCTGCTTTACCTCCATTGAATATCTCCACAAATAGAGTCCTGAAATTGTCGCGAATCTTAGTAAAGGTCTCGAGGAACATCTCTTTCGTTTGCGTGTTGATTCTGGTGATGACGTCCATCAACTGTTCCTTGGCCTTTACAAGATCATCGTGTTGACCCGTAAGAAATTGGTAACGTTGTTCGGTTTCCTCGTATTCATCGATTGCCACCAAGTTTACAGGCCCAATTTCCTCTACCCGTTTCTGTAACGTACTAACCTGCTGACTTACGGCATCCCAATCCGTTGCCAATCCTCTGGCTTGCATTTCCGACGGTGTTAGCGTTTCCACCTGAGCGACACCTTCATCTGCGAGCGTGATGGTGATGCACTCGCTCCTCACAGTTTCGATATCGATTTGGTATTTCTCTTGCGTCCGTTGCCGCAGGTTTTCAGCGGCCATCGTCTTTTGCGCTAACTCAACCTCTACGATACTGCTCTGCCGTTGCAGGTCGCCTTGACGATTGCGTTGCCCCCGCAGGTTCTCCTCCCTTTCCAGCACTGAGAATTCTTGAGTGTTTTTCTGCACCACCAACTCCGTCAGTTGGGTGTTCAACTGTAAATGATCGTGAGTTAAGGATTCTATCCTAGAACGGGAGTCCACGATCTCCGCCTCGAATTGTGCTTTTCTGACAACGAATGAAGAAACCTCCGTCCGCCTTTGGTTGAGGAGGTGATCTAACTCCCGCAACCGGTGTTGCAGTCCAGACTCCTGTTGACGAAACGATGCAGAGACCTGTTGATCCGTCGCAAGTGCGACTTTCGTTTCCGTCAGCGTCGTGTTTGCAACGTCTCGTTGCTGACGCAGCGCATCCACATCCGAAGTTCCATCCCTGACCTGTTGTTGTAATTCAATCTCTCGCTGTTCAAAATGAACAATCTGCGACATCAGCGCATCTCTTTTTGAGACACTTTGTGTTTCCTGCGCTGTAAGACGCTGTAGTTCTTGAGCGACGCTCTCACCCTTCTGTTGCAAGGATCTTCGAGAGTTCTGTAATGCATTGAATTCCCCCTGTCGGGTCGCGATCGCTACCTCTTGGCTTCTCAACTCTGTCTGTGCCTCTTGCAAACTCGATTGCAGCGAAGTTTGTTCACTTTGCAACGCCCCTTTGCGTCGGCTCGCCTCCTCCACTTGTTGTTGGATTTGAGCAATTGCCAACTGGAGTTCGGCCACTTGGTTTTTTCTCAACAAAGCAGAACCTGACGCTTTCCCATTGCCACCGCCTCCGGTGAACACTCCCTCACGGCTCAACGTTTCGCCAGCGGTTGTGACAAACCCGAATGCCCCGTTGCTCTCTCGCCACGCCGAGGCAGCCGCAGCTAGATCCGGAGCAACACAAATGCGACCCACCAACCGGCCCAACAACGGTTTCACTGATTCATCTGCATCGATAAGACTCAGAAGTGGAACCACTCCAGTCGGAGTCGCTAGCTCCGAATCCGCGAGTTCTATCGAGCCGATCATCCCGATCGCGGCGAGACTTGCCCTACCCTTTTTCTGAGTGGTTAAAGTCTGAATGATTTGCTGGATTTCCTCAGGTTGCTGAGTCAACGCAATTTGCAATTGTTGGCCGAGGGCTGTCTCAACGGCTGCCACATGTTGGTCTGGAACCCGGATTCTATCCGTCAGTGAACCAAGCACACCTCGAGTCCCCTTGAGCACCGCAACCGCTCCGGCACTGAACCCTTCGTAGTCGGTTTGCAGTTGCTGCAAGACTTGGCAACGCGATTTCTTTTCAGCCTGCGACCTGAGAGCCGAATCAAGAGACTGGGTCGCCTCGCTCAATTCTCCCTGAAGTTCACGCAACCTCTTCTGCCTATCCTCGACAGTTCCACGTCGTAAAAGGACACTACGCTTCTCATTCTCCGCATCCGCCGCGAACTCTGCCAACCGCGCCTCGAGCCGATCCTGCTCCTCTTTCCACTGGATTCTCTCTGATTGCAGCTTCTCGAGCCTCACGAGATTTCCCTGTTTTTGAAGATCCAAACTATTGACCTCGTTCCTCACTCGACCAAGTCCTTGAGCGGCGGCAAATAAATCCGCTTGAAACTTCCGCACCGATTCTTGTTTTTGACTCAAAGCAAGATCCACACTCTGCAACGCATCATGTTTGGCTTCGAGCGCCTTCCGGTGCGACTCTAAGTTGGCCAATGATGTGGCTAGGCGACTCGAGACCTCGACCAAATCTGCTTGCGCAGCACGCTGACGCTCCTCTGCCTGAGAAATATCATCAATGGCTTTCTCGTTTTGTGCCTGCAATTCTCGCAACCGTTCCTCGTTGAATTGGACCTTGTTCTGGTTTTGATCAATCTGCGCTTTAGTTTCTAGTCCGAGTTGTTGAGTCGCTCGCAAATCGGCCTCGATCTGGCTCATTCGTTCCCTGAGCTGCTGAACCTCGTTCTCACCACGAACCACGCTCTCCAAACAGATCTCCGATTCGATCCGCAATTTCTCTAACGCGTTTTTCTTAGCCAATACTTCTTCAAGCAAGACATCGTAATTGTGCCGAGCTAATTGCGTATCTAAATGCTGCAACTCGGTCATGATCTGTTTGTATCGGCGTGCCTTTCCTGCCTGCCGTTGCAACGATCCAATCTGCCGCTTCACCTCCCGGATAAGGTCTTGGACCCTCAGTAAGTTTTGATCGGTGTGCTCGAGTTTCCGAAGCGATTCCTTCTTCTGGGCTTTGAATTTAGTGATCCCGGCTGCCTCCTCAAAAACCATCCGGCGATCATCAGGTTTGCTGGAAATAATCTGGGTTATATTTCCTTGGGCCATGATACTATAACTGGATCGACCCATCCCAGTTCCCATGAAAAGCTGCTGGATATCCTTCAGTCGGCACGAAACCTTGTTAACGAAATACTCGCTCCCACCATCTCGAAACACACGCCTCGTGATCGTCACTTCGTTGAAAGTGACTTCTACCCCTGCCGCCTTCAGATGCGCCTCATCAACGTCACCAATGGTAAGGGACACTTCCGCCATGCTCAGCGGTTTCCGCGAGTCGGTCCCGTTGAAAATCACGTCCGCCATTTCGCCGCCACGCAAGGCTTTGGCGGATTGCTCACCAAGCACCCAGCGGATCGCATCAGATATATTCGATTTTCCACACCCGTTCGGGCCGACAATCGCCGTAACGCCGGGAATGAAATTGATGGTGGTCTTGTCCGCAAATGACTTGAACCCAAGGGCGGTTAAACTCTTTAAGTACATACAAGAATTGAAACTCAACAACGAGGTGAAGTAAAGTAAAAAACCACTATAAGTTGTGGTTGCTGTCGGCCGCAACACAACCCATTGTGAATAACTCTGGACATTCCTTGAAACCGAGTTACCAAAATGCAGCATTGCAACGACTTGCATATCTGCGGAGGTGACAAATGGAAAAACCAGCAACACTCCTTGCATCCTCAACCCAACCTGAATAAGAAGTTGTCGACCAGATTGCTGGGATATTTCAAATTATTCTGACATCGCCAATGCCTAATATGCCCCTTTTGAACTGGATCCTTCGGCCACACATGGGTTGGTTGGTGCTGGTTGTGCTCATGGGGGGATGCCACTCGCCTCGGTCGATCCAATTTGGATTTTACGCCGTTCCCGAGGCCGATCTCCCGGCGGTGGGTCGTTTAGGAGTCGATTTTGTCGTTGGAACCAAAAGCAAGAGTTACCTCGATGCAGCGAAACAAGCCAACCTGCAGGTCATCGGGACTGGATCCAAATTCCTGAACCATTCATCCCTCTTGGGGAACTACCTTTCTGATGAGCCTGATCTAAATGGCCTTTCTCCCGGCCAAATCCGTATCCAATACCAAAACGCTAAGCGACGATCTGCTAAGCCCGTTTTCCTCAACTTGTCCTCGGGTTACTCCATCGAATCGTATTCCCCTTACTGCGACGTGGTGATGTTTGATTGGTATCCAATCGGTTGGCAACCAATCGAGACATTCCATTCCCATTTGCGTGCAGCGCGTGTAGCGGCAGGGAAAAAACCTTTCTATGCGATCATTCAAGCCTTCGATTGGTCGCACTATCCCTCTCTTGTCCCCCCGAGTAAGTTGTATCGCAAGCCGACCCCGCTTGAAGTGAAAGCGATGACGGTGTGGGCTGCCATGAGCGGTGCCACTGGCGTAATGTATTACCCTTATCACGATAGCAAGACCGAGATCATCCACACCCCCGAATTGATCGATGCCATCCAAGAGAGCATCGAGTTCGTTCGGATGAATAATGAATACTTCGGTCCGGCGAGAATCTGGAATCCATACCCGTTTTCGTTTGAAAACTTGACCGATCGCTACAACGAAATCTCCGAGTCGAGTATCGCCATCAAGTATTCTAAGACCCCAGCTGATGCAGGTTTTTATCGGCTTATCGCTGCCAACACCACGAGCCGTGAGATCGTCGTGACACCCGCCCCAAATATCGAAATAGAATCTTCCCAACCCCGCATCGTATTCGGACCGTTGGAATTCAAATTGCTTAAAGTCAGAGTTCGGTAGTTATCGCATGACTCGTCGTCCCCAAGCCTGAATCCTTGACAACTTTAGCGTTCAAGCTACCCCGCCGATAACCAGCAAGATCCACAGTGCAATGGGCATAACCGATGCTCTTGAAGCCTGTTGCGACGGGTTCAAAATGTGCGCCGATAAACATTTTGGGCAACTCGGCGATACCAATTTCGATTCGGGCGAGATGACCTTGTTTGGTTTCGTGATGCCGAACTCGGACGTCGTAGAAACCGAGATCGCGCAGCAGGTTTTCACCCTCTTCAATCATGCGCAATTTTACTTCGCTGACGGGTTCACCGTAGGGAATTCGTGAACTTAAACAGGCCATTTGTGGCTTGTCTGCCGTGGGCAATCCCAGTTCTTTCGAGAGGATCCGAATCTCTTCTTTTGTCAGATCCGCCTCTTTGAGGGGGGCGCGGATCGAGAACTCCGCAGCTGCCTTCGACCCGGGACGGTGATCCCCAATGTCGCTTGCGTTTTCGCCATAGATGATGACTGCAAATCCCTCCGCTTTAGCAATCGGAACGAGTTCAGTAAATAACTCGTGCTTACAAAAATAGCATCGGTTGGTTGGGTTCTCCAAATACTCGGGGTTTTGAAATTCTTGAGTCTTCAGAACCCTCACCGGAAAATCGAATTCATTGGCGATCTCCAATGCCAAATGGAGTTCCCGCCGAGGCAGACTGGCAGAATCGGCAATCGCAGCTAGGCTTTTCGTCCCGAGAACCTGATGGGAAACCGCCGCAAGGAAAACGGAATCGACCCCTCCAGAATAGGCAACGATGCACGAACCATAGCCGTGTAAGATTGCCTTTAGTCGTTCAAATTTTTCCCGAATCATGCACCAAAACTGCCAGTCTTAGCTCTGTTTGTCGAAGCGTTTCCGCTGAGCATCCTCGCAAACTCACGATTCTACCCGAACTGAGTTGGAAAGTCACAAATTGAATAATCCCATGCAAGTTTGGTCTAAAATAATGGAGCTTGTGAAAAATTTCACAAATCCACTTGCGAGCCTAATTAAGCAATGCTAGTGTGAAAACATTGGATTGAGGTTAACACGAAAATTGATATGAAATTGAATCCTAGTTTATTGGTTGTGGCGGCTGTGCTTACCACGTTGCAGGCGGTTTCGGCTGCGGATATCGTCGGCAAAATTACTCTTAAAGGGACACCACCCGCTGAGAAAGAACTTCCCTTGGATGCAAACTGCGGGAAACTTCACCCAGCGAGCAAACCCACCACACGCTTTTACATCACGGACGGGAAAGGTGGTTTAGCTGACACATTCATCTACCTCAAGGACGGATTGACTGGCAAAACGATTGAAGTTCCAGCTGAAGCCAAGGTCTTAGATCAAAAGGGATGCGAATACTCACCCTACGTGAGCGGTGTTCAGACAAAACAAAAGCTCGCCGTGAAGAACAGCGACGAATTGCTCCACAATGTGCATGCGACGCCCGCTGTCGCTGGTAACAAGGAATCCAATCAGGCTCAGTTGCCGAAATCGAAAGATTTAGTTTATTCTTACGACAACCAAGAAATCCTACTGCGCTTCAAATGCGACGTACACCCTTGGATGTTCGCTTACGTGGGAGTGGTCGATCACCCCTACTACGCAGTTTCTGCCAAGGATGGCACTTTCAAAATCGCCAACGTCCCCGCCGGTGAATACACACTCGAAGCCTTTCATCGCAAGGGTGGTAAAGTGACGCAGAAGGTGACCGTGGGTGCTGGGAACGCGACTTCCGATTTCTCGTTCACAGTTCCAGCAGCCCCATAAGGCTGTTTGCCTTTGGCGGACGTTTTTAATCTCGGCCCGCTGCAAAGCTAGCAGCGGGTCGATTTATTGTTTAAAACGCTCAGTCAACCATGAAATCAGAGTCTCAAACCAACTGGGCCGCACGTTTTGCTGCGTTTTTGGTGGTTTGTGTACTGGTTCTGATCGGAATCGGGGGCTTGGTGACAAGCAAGGGGGCTGGGATGGCGGTGCCCGATTGGCCGACGACCTACGGTTACAATATGTTTTTATTCCCGATCTCCCAATGGCATGGGGGCATCTTCTACGAGCACAGCCACCGCTTAGTCGCCTCCTACGTGGGTTTCATGACTCTGATCCTCACGGTCTGGCTCTGGTTTTCGGAAAGTCGGCGTTGGGTGAAATGGATGGGTCTGGCCGCCCTAGTCATGGTGGCAATCCAAGGTTTGCTAGGGGGGTTACGCGTAACCCTTTTCAAAGATCAGCTAGGAATCATCCACGCGGCCTTGGCTCAAGTATTTCTCTGCTGGATTGCTTGCCTCGCTTTTGTCGGGAGTCGGTGGTGGAAGTGCGTCCAACCTTCCACGAGTGAAATGGTGGTAAGCCGATCCATTAAGCCATCGTTCGTCGTGGCTTCTGTCCTCGTGTTTGCTCAACTCTTCCTAGGTGCCTGCCTGCGGCATCAGCACGCAGGGCTTGCGGTCCCAGATTTCCCATTGGCTTACGGAAAAATCTGGCCACCAACGGATTCGACTTTTATCGAAACGATCAACCAGTCCAGAACCGATGTTCGGGATTTCAAGCCGATTACAGCGGGGCATATTCACTTACACATGGCCCATCGGATTGGGGCGATCCTTGTCCTCGGAGCAATCCTCATTTCATCCTTGAAGGCTCGACAGGGATTCGCGGTTGGGCATGGATTGCGAAGCTTAGCTAACTTTTGGATCATCACCGTTTGTGTTCAGGTTTGTTTGGGGATGGTAACGATTTGGTTCAATAAACCGGCGGATATCGCCACCCTTCACGTGTTGGTGGGAGCGATTTGCTTGGTGACGGGCGTGCTGGGTTCACTTGCACTCGCCCGGTTATCCTTTCCAGCGACCGACTTGATAAGATCTGCAGGCGGATCAACTTCCAATCCCCAAATCGCGACCGTATAATCACCCAATGAAAGTAACGGTTGCAACCACTGATCTCGCCCAACCTGCCATCGAGGAGAAAGGATTGTTCGCGGTGCTAACCGATCTGGTGAAAGCCCGACTGACGAGCCTCGTGGTAGTGACAACGATGGTCGGATTCTATGCGGGGTCAAGAAACGGCGTAGACTCTTGGCGTATGTTCCATGCAACCTTGGGGACGACACTGTTGGCTTGCGGAGCTGCCGCTCTCAACCAGTTGCTCGAAAGGGATCACGATGCGTTGATGCGTCGAACCGAGTCTCGTGCGCTGCCTTCGGGACGCCTCACGGCCGACCAAGTGTTGTTGATTGGAGGTTTCCTCTCAGCAATCGGCTTGGGTCATCTCGCGTGGCTCGTCAACCCTTTGACGGCCTTTCTTGGGGCGATCACTCTAGTCACCTATCTTTTTGTCTACACTCCTCTGAAACGAGTCACAACCCTGAATACTGCAATCGGTGCGATCCCCGGTGCATTGCCTCCGCTGATGGGCTGGACAGCCGCACAAGGAACGCTTTCGTTGCAAGGGTGGTCACTATTCGCTATTCTGTTTTTCTGGCAGTTGCCTCATTTCTTAGCCATTGCATGGATGTATCGTGAGGATTACGCGCGCGCGGGGTTCAAAATGTTACCCATAGTGGATCCTGACGGAAACCGGACCGCTCGTCAGGCATTGAGCCATTCACTCGGTTTGCTCCCGATCAGTTTATTCCCTTCCTTGCTTGGTGTTTCGGGAATGATATACTTTATCGGTGCCCTTGTTTTGGGAATTATTTTTATCGGGTTCGCGGTGCAGTTTGCTCGCACCAAGTCAATAAACAGTGCTCGTGCGCTTTTCATTGCCTCCATTATTTACCTGCCAGTGCTACTCGGATTGCTCGTTTTCGACAAAATTTAACACAAGAACTCAGTGCACCCTTGACATGCCTTAACTCAAATCCTTTACTTGCGCGACCGAAGTCGGGCAGGAGCCGATTTTTGCAGACGGGCCCGAACTTTAAGTTTAACTGAACCATGCAACACAGTCACGATACACACAGTCATTCGCACGACGCGCACCACCATGAGGAGATGGGGTTTTGGTCCAAGTATGTATTTTCTACCGACCATAAAGTGATCGGTATTCAATACGGCATCACCTCCCTGCTCTTTCTGCTTTTTGGATTCGGACTCATGGGGCTGATGCGCTGGCAGATGGCGTATCCCGGAACCCCAATCCCGGTATTTGGACCGATTCTTGAGAAATTGCTGGGTTCAGCCGCTGCAGGCGGTGTGATGAGTGCCGACCTTTACAACAGTTTTGGGGCGATGCACGGAACGATCATGGTGTTCCTCGGCGTGGTTCCGCTTGCTTTCGCCGCGTTCGGTAACTACGTGGTGCCACTGCAAATCGGAGCACCGGATATGACCTTCCCGCGTCTGAATATGGCCAGTTACTGGCTGTATTTCCTTGGCGGTATCGTGATGTTAATCAGCTTTTTTCTTCCGGGAGGTGCGGCGCAAGGAGGTTGGACCAGCTACTCTCCGCTTGCCACAATTATCCCAACCCAAGGACAAACTTGGTGGCTGGTGGGGATGGTGTTGTTAATCAACTCCTCACTGTTAGGTGCGGTTAATTTCTTGGCGACCATCATTCAATTACGCGCTCCTGGCATGACCTGGATGCGGTTGCCTTTCTTCGTTTGGGCGCAGTTTGTGACAGCTTTCCTACTGCTGCTCGCTTTCCCTCCGCTTGAAGCAGCGGGTGTGATGCAGTTGATGGATAAAGTGTTTGGTTGTAGCTTCTTCCTCCCAACAGGCTTGATGATCTCCGGAAAAGTAGCGGATGTGAGTGGCGGCGGTAGCCCGTTGCTCTGGCAACATCTCTTCTGGTTCCTAGCACATCCTGAAGTTTACGTTTTGATCCTTCCAGGGATGGGTATCGTTTCTGAAATCCTTTGTAACAACATCCGGAAACCAATCTGGGGTTATAAATCATTGGTCTATTCCCTGTTCGCGATCGGTTTCCTCTCCTTCATCGTTTGGGCCCACCATATGTATATGACTGGAATGGGAACCGCGATCAGCACGTTCTTCCAGACGACAACGTTGATCATCTCTATTCCGTCGGTAATCATTCTCACCGTCTTTTTCATTACCCTCTGGGGAGGCTCGATCCGATTCAATACTCAGATGCTCTTCACGCTAGCATTCCTCGTGATGTTCGGCATCGGAGGTCTGACCGGGTTGCCCTTGGGCTTTAATTTCGTCGACCTATTCCTCCACGATAGCTATTACGTCATCGCCCACTTCCATTACGTCGTAGCACCCGGAACCATCTTCGCCCTCTTCGCGGGTGTTCATTATTGGTATCCTAAAGCAACTGGGCGTTATATGTGTGATTTCTGGGGACGAGTCCATTTCTGGTGTTCCCTAGTGTTCATGAATATCGTGTTCTTCCCGATGTTCACCCAAGGCATCGCCGGCATGTCCCGGCGTATGTATGACGGCGGAGCCAATTATTCGGCGGCGGCGAACAAGGGTCTTTTAGGAGCTCTCCCAGATTCCGCAATCTATTCAAACGTCATCATCTCCATCGGTGCGTGGATGCTAATGCTTGTTCAGATCCCATTTATCATCAACTTCGTCTGGAGTATTTGGAAGGGCCGGAAGGTTGAATCAGACAATCCATGGGAGGCAACGACTTTGGAGTGGCAAACCCCGACTCCTCCGCCGCATGGAAATTTCGCAGTCGCTCCTACCGTTCACCGTGGTCCCTACGAATACAGCGTTCCGGGAGCTGCGAGCGATTTTATTCCACAGAACCAAGCCGATACTAAAGCCAAGGCATCGAAGAGTTAATTCTAGCAAGTAAACATCATGGAAATTCCTTATACAGTCAACGCACGGAAAGATACCGGGCTTTACAATGCCAAGTTGGGTATCTGGCTGTTCCTCGCCTCGGAAGTCATGCTCTTCGGAGCACTCTTCTCTGCCTACATTCTCCTCCGCGTCGGTGCCACCCCGGGAACTTGGCCGCATGGTCTCCTCAACGTCCCGTTGGGAACACTCAACACAATTGTCCTGATCGTTTCATCGGTCACCGTGGTGATGGCTTGGGCATCACTTAAAATGAAACAATTCGGCAAATGGCGGATGTATCAAGGAGCCACTCTGGTCTGCGCGCTCATTTTCTTGGTGATCAAATCATTCGAATATAATGATAAGCTCACGCATTACGAAGTCGTGACGAAAGAAGGCGACAAATTCCACGTCTATGATGGTCATTTAGTGCAAGAAGACAAAGATAAGATTGTCCTGCACCCTTCAGCTCACCGCCTCTATACGGCGCGAGCCATCGCCTATGGATTTGGGCCTGAACCTGCTGGAGCACATGCTGCCGCCGACCATGGAGCGAAGGAGCATTCTGACAAGCATGAGCTCATCACGATCCAACGATCCACGATTGAACACATGGAGAATTATGGCCCCAAACATCATGCCTATCTGGCAATTTATTTCACACTGACTGGGTTACACGCTCTGCATGTGATCGGTGGTGCAATCGTGATGGCGTTCTTCTTTGGCCCGGGTGCCAAAATGTGGAAAACCAATCCTGAGCAGTTCACAAACCGTATCGAAATCTCCGGGTTATTTTGGCACTTTGTAGACTTAGTCTGGATATTCCTGTTCCCTGTATTGTACCTTCTCTGATCCATTTTATGAGTCATTCTTCAACCCCAACGACCGGACACTCAACCTCAGACGGACACCATGATGTGGCCTCTGAAGTTCGGCGGTATTTGATAATCTTTGGTGCCCTCACTGTAGGAACCATTGTCACGGTGTTGGCTTCATACGTCAATTTCGGCTCATCAACGATGAATATCGTTGTCGCGCTAATCATCGCTAGCATCAAGGCTTTCCTTGTTGCTGGTTATTTCATGCATTTAATTTCTGAAAAGAAAATGATTTACGCGATCTTGGTTGCTACCGCGTTTTTCTTTGCAGGTTTAATGTATCTGACGCTGTGGTCTTCCGAACCTGCCAGCTTGATCCATCATCAAAGCTATGTCCCTTAAAGCATTCCATATTGTTTTCGTGCTAGCCACATTGGCTCTGACCCTATTCCTCACGGTGTGGGCCTATCAGGAATTTGCTCGCACCCAATCATCCAATCACTTGACCGCTGCGATCTGCGCTGCTGTCACAAGTCTGATGGTATTGGTGTATGGTCGGTTTTTTCTCAAAAAACTAAAGCACATCAGTTACCAATGAAGGGAAACCTCCTCATTCAACGTCTCGGTGCTACGTTTATTGGGCTAATGCTCTTCTACCCTTCCACGGCTTCTGCCTGCGCAGTCTGTTTCGGAAAATCCGACTCCCGATTAGCCGTGGGGATGAACTGGGGAATCCTTACTTTATTATTCTTTATCGTTTCTACTTTGGCGACGATTTCGACGTTTTTCGTCTTTCTTAATCGCCGAGCTCATCAAAATCCGCTTCCCGTTAATGACACGACCGATGTCCCGACTCCTTAACCTTTTACATTAATACTTAGGAATGAATCTGTTTGGTTTTCTTGGTTTGCCAGTGAGTATGTCCGTTCACGGGCCTCAGGTGGATAAATTGGTCTATTATGTTCACTACCTGATGTTCGCGCTGTTTGCGGGCTGGCTTGCTTACTTCCTTTACACGGTTTTCAAGTTTCGGAAATCTGCGAACCCAAAGGCCTGTTATACCGGTGCCAAGTCCCACGCCTCGAGTTATATCGAACTCGCGGTGGCGTCGATCGAAATCGCCCTACTCGTTGGTTTCGCCGTGCCGCTCTGGGGTGGTTTGGTGGATAAGTTTCCTGCTGAGAAGGATGCAACCGTCCTTCGTATTACGGCAGAGCAATTCGCTTGGAATACTCGTTATTCCGGCAAAGATGGCATATTCGGGAAGCAGGATGTCAAATTCCTGAGCACCTCGAACCCACTAGGCTTGGATAATTCTGATCCCGCAGGGAAGGACGACATCACTGCCCCGCTGAACGAGATGATTGTTCCGTTAGGGAAACCGGTTATCACCTACTTTACCTCAAAGGACGTCATCCATTCATTCAAAGTTGTTCCGTTCCGTATCACTCAAGATTGCATCCCCGGGCTCAGTATTCCGCTTTGGTTCGAGCCCACCAAAGTCGGCGACTACTTGATCAACTGCGCACAACTCTGTGGTAATTCGCATTATTTTATGAAGGGTGTGTTCAAAGTTGTCACCCCGGAAGACTACGAGAAATATATGGCTGAGAAGAGTAAATCCGGTGGGGGAGCTGTAAGTTTCGAGTAATAAATCTGGTGTAAATAAGGGCTCCTTCGGCCGTTTCACGGTCTCGGAGGAGCTTTTTCATTATGGTCAGTAAACAGTCAACTTTGGTTTCTTGGGTGGTATGGGGATCGCTCGTCGTTGTATTGATCGGCGTGTCTATCATGTTCGTTCGCACGCGGTTCGATGAGTCGATCCTACTCACCGATCGAATGCCTGTTTATGGTCAGGTAGGTTCATTTCAACTTACCAACCAGTTAGGTGGAGTCACGACGTATGCCGATCTCCAAGGAAAGGTTTGGATCGCCGATATTGTCTTTAGCCGATGCCCCGGTCCGTGTCCTCGGATGACGGAAAGAATGGCTGCTTTACAAAGAGCGTTCCCAGAAGAGTCTCCCGTTCGATTCGTGACGTTGACGACAGATCCAGTTCACGACACTCCGACAGTTCTTAAACGATTTTCAGAACGATTTGGTGCGAATCCGAGTCGCTGGTTTTTTCTAACGGGTTCGATGAAAGAAATCGCGAACTTGGCATTAGAAGGGCTTAAACTCACTGCATTGGAAAAGGAAGCCAACCAGCAAACCGTTCCGGATGATCTTTTTATCCACAGTACCGTATTCATGCTGGTTGATCAAAAGGGCCGAGTCCGTGGGAGTTTTGAAAGTTTGGAACCTGATTTTGAGAATCGCTTGATCACTGCTGCGAACGCTTTAATCCGCACAAATCCTCGTTGAACTATGAGTATTACTGACCTACCCCTCGTAAATGCCTGCTTGAACAGTCTGAGTGTGATCTTTCTCTCGGTCGGTTTCTGCATGATTAGAAAAGGCAATAAGGTTGCCCATCGGAATGCGATGATTTCCGCGTTCGTCACATCGACGATCTTCCTTGCCTCCTACCTTACTTACCATTTTTTTGCAGGAAGAACCGAATTCCGAAATCCTGCTTGGTTTCGACCGATTTACTTAGTCTTGCTCCTAACCCACACAATCCTCGCGATCGTTGTCGTTCCGATGATCCTGATGAGCCTCAATCGTGCGTGGCGCGAACGTTGGGAGCTGCACAAAAAAATCGCACGCTGGACTTGGCCCGTCTGGATGTATGTCTCGGTTACAGGAGTTTTAATCTATTTACTCCTGTATCAAATCTTCCCACAGAAGTGAGAATTGGGTCTTGGATGATCAGGGCAAAAGTTTGCTCACCAAACCGCTGATCGATTTGCCATCCGTTCGACCTGCCGCTTCTGCTTGAACCGCTTTGATGACCGCCCCCATCTCCTTTTTTCCTGTGGCACCCAACCGTTGGATCGTAGCATTCACCAAAGCCTCGAGCTCAATCGGAGTCAGGGGTGTGGGGAGGAAGGTCTGGAGAACAATTGCTTCCTGCTTCTCCTTCGCGGCTAACTCGACCCTCCCCGCTAGTTCGAATTGACTGATGGAATCCTGACGTTTCTTAATCTCTCGCTGAACCATCGCGATAAAGTCAGCATCCGTCAGAGGTTCCTCCTTACGCTCGATTTGGAGGTAACCAAGAGCAGATTTGAGCATCCGTAGCGTTGACAACCGCTCGGCATCACGGGCGAGCATCGCAGCTTTAATCTGCGCAGCTAATTGATCCTGCATTGAAGGACTAGACATAGTTGGGTCAGGAAACTGATTTGAGATTACGCAGCGCATCACGAACCTCGGCCGCCTTCTCGTAATCCTCACGCCTGACCGCATCGTTCAACGCTTGTTCGAGTTGCTCCCGCTGACTGAGGGGGCGCGTGGATCGAATTTCTTGAGACCACTGTTGCAACGACTGAATCTCACCGGATAACTCGGCGAGTTCCGGTCGGTTTTGATCCCGGAAAAATGTCCGGATTTCCTCCATGGTCTGTTCGATGGTGTCAATCGCGGTGCTATGCTGGTCAGCCTCCGTTTCCTTGGATCCTTTGGCCCGAGCTCTCATCATCAGAAGCTGCGGACGCAACTGTCCAATGTTTGCCGCTATTTCTGGAGTATCTGCAAACTGATTTACAAAATCGAAGACTGCAAGATTTCTCTCTGTGTCACGGATCACCGCGTCGTATTCCTTCAGTTGAAACAAGCAGATGTAACGGTGATGAAACTGAATTACCTCCTGCTGCAATTTGCTGCAATCTTCGACAGTGAGCTTAAACCCTGAAGGATCCGAACCTTGAGCATCGGCGTGTTTGGCTAATCGGGCGAGGTAATGTTCAAAGAGTGATTCGTGGCCGAACGGCATTTTACCATCGGGTCGGCCTGTTAGGTTCATTTGCAAAATCCCCAGATCCACCCGAAGCTGTATCTTCGGCTGTCCATCCTTGCCCTTGATTTTGCGAACCACAATCTTGCCGGGCTGGTATTCCCAAGAATCGAGGAAGCGTGAAATGTCGAGTCTCATCCCCCACAACTCTACAAAACAACCCCCAAAAGTCAACGGACCAGCCGCTGGTTTTCGCATTTGCATGGGGGTAAATCTGATCGCGAAGAGGAACAAATGGTGGGTTGGGTGGGACTCGAACCCACGACCAATGCCTTAAAAGGGCACTGCTCTACCGACTGAGCTACCAACCCGCCAAAAATCGTTCCGAAATAAAACGGACTTGGAAACTAGAGGACTCCCGTCCCGTGAGCAAGTGAAATCAATTCCATTTTTGACACCCGTGTAGAAAAACTGTCCTAGGGAAAATGATTGGTGGCTCCGATATCGAACTTGCGGGGAAAGCTGGATTGTGGGCTTAATGTCATGGTTTTAATGTGTTCATGAACGTTGAGGATCGAGTTTTAACGGATGGTGGCTCTTGTGAGCGAAACATTTTCCATGACCACCTATTTCAACACGATTCACAATTATAGGATCACACAACTAGAGTAGTTATCATGGCTAAATCTTTACTTCCGAATATCCCAAAGATCGAATTCGCTGGATCCAAATCTCGCGACTCTTTTACCTTCAAACACTATAATCCCACCGAGTTAGTCGAGGGAAAAACGATGAAGGATCACCTCCGTTTTTCTGTCGTCTATTGGCATACGATGTGCGGAGCCGGGGCGGATATGTTTGGCTGGGGCACGGCTGTGCGTCCTTGGGAGAAAGGAACCAAAGCAGGATCGCTGGAACAGGCTAAACGACGGGTGCCTGCGTTCTTTGAGATTTGTGATAAACTCGGTGCTCCCTACTACGCTTTTCACGACCGCGATCTCGCACCACACGCGAAAACTTTAAGTGAATCGAATCAATACCTCGATCAGATCGTTGTGTTGCTTAAAGAGCAGATGCAGCGAACTGGGGTAAAGCTGTTGTGGGGAACCGCGCAGAATTTTGTGCATCCTCGCTACATGCATGGAGCCGCTACAAGTTGTAATGTTGATTCATTCGCGTTCGCTGCCGCTCAAGTCAAAAAAGCGATGGAGGTCACTAAGGAATTGAACGGGGAAGGTTATGTTTTTTGGGGCGGCCGCGAGGGTTATTCCACCCTGATGAATACGAATCTGAAGCGCGAGATGGATCATCTCGGGGCATTTCTACATTTGGCGGTGGATTACAAAAAGAAGATCGGGTTTAAGGGATCTTTTTACATCGAACCGAAGCCTAAAGAACCAACCAAGCACCAGTATGACAGCGATGCGGCGGCATGCCTGAATTTTTTACGCGAATACGATTTGATGGAGCATTTTAAGCTCAATATCGAAACCAACCACGCCACGCTGGCGGGGCACACGATGCAGCATGAATTAGAGGTTGCGAGTGCCGCTGGTGCGTTGGGAAGTATCGATGCAAACATGGGAGATCTGTTCCTAGGTTGGGATACGGATCAATTCCCGACTGATATTTATCTTACAACCCAATGCATGCTGACGATTCTAAAGCATGGAGGTTTTACAACCGGTGGAACCAATTTTGATGCCAAGGTGCGTCGTGAAAGTTTTGAACCGGAAGACTTGATCCACGCACATATCGCGGGGATGGACACGTTTGCACGGGGGTTAAAAATTGCTGCCGCGATTCGTAAGGATGGTCGGATTGATGAGTTCGTCAAAAACCGTTACCGCAGTTGGGACGGATCGTTGGGCCAAAAAATCGAATCCGGCAAAATAGGTTTTGCTGAACTTGAAAAGCACGCATTGAAACTTGGTGAGGTAACGAATATGGAGAGCGGCCGTCAGGAATACCTTGAGGCGGTCTTCAACGAGTTTATCTGACGCGACGTCTTATTCCGCGGTCCGCGCAGATTCTTTGGCCTTTTGATAAGCGCGAACGTATTCACTAGCGGTATGGTTCCATGAGAAATCTGCAACCATACCGTTTTTACGATAACTTGAAAGGCGCGGAAAATCTGAGTAGATTATTAAGGCCTTTTGAATGGCTTCGGTCATTTTTTGGGCTGAATAGTCGTGGAACTTGATACCGTTTGCCCGGTGTTCATCTTCGCTTGAATCGATGATGGTATCGTTCAGGCCTCCTGTAGCTCTCACGATGGGTATGGTACCATACCGGAGGCTATACATTTGATTAAGGCCGCACGGCTCAAACCTCGAAGGCATCAGAAAGAAATCAGCGCCAGCCTCAATTCGATGCGCGAGCCCTTGATTGTAACCGATTCGAACCGCCACCTTTGTTGGAAAGCGAGATGCTAGATTTAAAAAGGCCGTTTCGAACTCAGGTTGGCCATTACCGAGGATCACGAACTGAATGTCAGAGACCAGAATTGTTTCGAGAGCCGCCAAACATATGACGATTCCTTTTTGTTCGGCCAACCGTCCTACATTCCCCAAAAGTGGAATCTCAGGCCGGATGGGAAGTCCAAGTTCCTGCTGAAGAAATTGTTTGTTGGCAACTTTCCCTTCTAAATTCTCCGAATTATAGGGTGAATGCAGAGCAGTATTCTGGGTTGTGTTCCACTCCGTATAATCAACCCCGTTCAAGATGCCGTGGAGGTCGTTTTTTCGAATCCGAATGACGGGATCAAGGGCACAACCAAATTCTTGAGTCGTGATCTCGTCCGCGTAGCTTGGGCTGACGGTTGTGAGCAAGTCCGCAAAAACAATCCCAGCTTTCAAACAATTCATCTGACCATAGAACTCCACTTCTTCAAACCGAAAATGATCCTGCGGTAAATTCGTTAAGGCATAGGATGTCGCGGGGAAAACGCCCTGGTATGCAAGGTTATGAATTGTGAGAACTGTTGATGGCGAGTTCTGCCAATCTCCTTGTTTAGCGGAGTTCCGAATGAAAAGCGGAACCAGACCTGTTTGCCAATCGTGACAGTGAACGATGTCGGCTTGCCATGGAAGATTCTTGGCAAGAAAGACCACGGCTTTTGAGAAAAAAATGAATCTCGCATCATTGTCTGGATAGTCGCTTCCTCGCTCCGTGTAATAATCTGAACGGTTAAAGTAATGGCTGTTCTCGATGAAATAAAGGCGTTCACCGGAAGGGCCTTGCAAATACCAGACCTTTCCCTCAATCCAATGAGTGCCTAGTTCGATACGGATGTCGAATCGGAGAGGCTGAATCTCTGGAAACCGCTCACGTATTCCAATGTAGAGCGGTGTAACAATTCCCACCTCATGGCCTAGATTTGCGAGCGTTTTGCCAAGCGCACCCACCATATCGGCCAAGCCACCGCTCTTGGAGTACGGATGAATCTCGCTGCTCGCTAGAAGAATCTTCATCGAGGACACAACGCTCTATGCTCGGATGCAGTCCGTTCGAAGGTAAGGGCGCAAGGGTTCGGGGATTAGCACGCTCCCGTCGGGTTGTTGATGCGTCTCGATGAGAGCAACAAACAGCCGAGCTAAAGCAGTCCCACTGCCGTTGAGGATATGCGGCATCTTATTCTCTCCGCCCTCAGTCTTGTATCGAAGGCTCATCCGCCGTGCTTGAAAGTCTTCGCAATTCGAGCAACTGGAAACTTCTAAGAATTGGCCTTGGCCCGGTGCCCAGACTTCGATGTCATAGGTTTTTGCACTCGCGAATCCCATGTCACCCGTGCATAAATTAATTACCCGATAATGCAATCCAAGTAGTTGGAGAACTCGTTCGGCATGGCCCACAAGTTTTTCTAGCTCCGAGTAACCATCCTCAGGTTTCACAATCTTGATCAGTTCGACTTTATCAAACTGATGAATACGGATCATTCCGCGCGTGCCTAATCCGGCAGCCCCAGCTTCTGCACGGAAACATGGACTGTAAGCCACATAGGAGATCGGGAGCTGGGTTTCCTTAAGGATTTCCTCTCGATGAATATTGGCAACTGGAGCTTCTGCAGTAGGTAGAAGGTAAAGGGTTCCCAGAGTGGATCCGTCCTGACCTTCCTGAACTGCATATGCTTGATCAGCAAATTTTGGAAATTGTCCGACCCCTTCCATGCAGTGTCGACCTACGATGTAGGGAGGTGCCACCTCAGTATAACCATGCTCGGTGATGTGAAGATCTAACAGGACTTGAATCAACGCACGTTCTAACCGAGCACCCCAGTTGGTGTAGAGCAGGAAACCGCTTCCTGACAACTTGGTGCCTCGAGCAAAATCAACCAACTTCAGCCGATCACAAAGTTCAATATGGGTTGCTGGTGGAGAGCTAAACTTCGCTGGTTCCCCGAACAACCTGATCAGAGGGTTATCCTCGGCTGTATGACCCAGTGCGACGCTGGCGTGCGGGAGGTTGGGGAGACGCACCATTAGCTCGTGTAGAGCTTTTTCCGTCTCAACAACTGCCTTGTCTAACCCAATTATCTTTTCTCCAATTTCGCGAGTTTCAGCTTTTTTTGATTCTGCCTCCTCCAGTTTTTTCTGACCCATCAGCGCGCCGATCTCCTTGGAAACTCGGTTCCGTAAGGCTTTGAGCTGCTCCACCTCGTTCAGAAGACTTCTGCGTTGTTCATCGAGGGAAAGGATTTCATCAATCTTTACCTCATCACCGCCGTGGCGGGTCTTCAATCGTTCGCGAACCTGTGTCGGGTTTTCCCGAATCAACTTAATATCGAGCATCGGTCGAGTATAGAAACAGAGGCCTGTGGATCAAGAATCGAGTAGAAGCATTTAATGTCCAGCCCGGTTTTCGATTGAAACTCTCGTTTGAAAGCCGTAGTTCATTTTCCACACCTTATTATGCAAAGCAAAGCGACCTCAGTAGCAGAGTATCTTTCTGAGTTGCCGAACGAACGACGTGCCAGCATTGAGCAAGTGCGGGCGGTGATTCTAAAAAACTTGGATCCCGTTTTTGAGGAAGGAATGCAATACGGCATGATCGGCTATTACGTTCCACACCGGATCTACCCACAAGGCTATCATTGTGACCCGACTCAACCACTCCCATTCGTCTGTCTGGCATCTCAGAAGAACTACATGTCCATCTACCTAGGTTGCGTATACGGACTGGAGGAGGGTGAGAGATGGTTTCGTGAAGCATGGGCAAAGACCGGCAAACGCCTCGACATGGGAAAGTGCTGCGTTCGGTTCAGAAAACTGGAGGATCTTGCGCTCGATGTAGTCGGTGAGTCGATCCGTCGAATGCCTGCACGTAGGTTTATCGAGTTCTACGAGTCCGCACTCAAGCCGTCACCGAAGAGTTCTGATGGCGGAGCAAGCAAAACAAAGCGCAAATCTACCAAGACCAACCGGAAAAAATAACGGCCTCAATCAATCCGCGTTTGATGAACTAATCCAGCTTTCCACTGAGGAGCTAATCAATTGTTTTAAATGTGCTTTGTAGCGAATGCGGTCGGCGGCTTCTTCGGCTTTTGCCAATGCATCTGGCGGATAGTTTGCTTTGATAAACTCGACGTATTCCGTCGCGTGGGCAGTATCGCTAAAACCAGCAACTGTGGATCCTGCATAAGCATTCATGAAGGGGCCTCCCAACAATTCCATCAGTTGGCGATGGTGTTGTTTCATAAAATCCCAAGCTAATGAGGCATGTCGACCTGTATTGCTGACCGCACTTACCAAACGGGTGGATTGAACGGGGGAGAACTCTCCCGCGAGTGAAAGCGAAAGAGTTTGATTAGCAAGATCCGGATTCGATGCACTGGCGATTGCTGAGAGTAACATCCCAGATTCTTCTTCCAACGTCGCGGCACGTGCAAGGCGGAGCAATTCGGCATAGTCCTCCTTGGAGGCATATTGCCCGACGATCCGGAGTAATGTTGGTCTGAGAGCCCCCGTCAAACTCGATGGATCCTTGACATAAAAAGTAAATCTCTTACGCGCTTCATCAATGATTGCCTGAGAACCCAAGCCTCCCAAGAGCCCCATCAGACGAGCGCGCAACAACCCCAGTTGTGGGGAATCTCCCGCTCTGGATTGAAATCCAATCTCAGCAACAACTGATTGAAGCAATGCGATGACGCGACTACGATAACCTCGCTGCATCACGTTCCCTTCCAATAAAGAATCGATCAATCCGAGACCCGCCAACCCTTGTTCCCAAACTGGGAGGCTTGTCCCCTTCCCCATTGCTGGAATCAGGTCGAGGTATTCGGAGGCAGATAGACGCTCTGTTTCCACCATCGCGAAAGCATCGCTCAAGAAGTTAACCTGATCCGAAGGTGAAAACTTGTGCCACGAGCAACTGAGCTGTTTGAACATCGGCGCGTCATACGCGGTGCGATAATAGCCTCGGCTCCCGGCGTTCAGTTTGATCGGTTGGTTTCCAGCACCCAGTTTGAGACTCACAGGCGTTTCCTCTAATAGAGTTCTTGCAAGCGATCCTTTGCTTCCGGGGGTAGCAATCGTGACAGGGACTTTCCACTTCAAAGGCTGAGCGTTGGGATCAAGCAAAGTGAACCGTTCCTGTCGGAGCACAACCGACTTTTCGCGGCCGACTTGAGTGGTGCTGGCAAGTATGACTGGAAGTCCGGGTTGCTCAGTCCAGCCCGCTGCGAACCGAGCCACGTCTTGCTGAGACGCTTCGGCCATTTCCGCCCAGAGATCGGCGGTTGTCGTATTCCCAAAGGCGTGGCGTTTCATGTATTGCCTCAATCCCTGTTGGAACTTTTCTTCGCCGAGATAATCCTCCAACATTCTGATGAAAAACATTCCCTTCTGGTAAGTAATACCATCGAACGAATCTCCGATCTGAGACTCACTCTTCACAGGCCGTTGAATCGGGTGGGTGCTCTTCTGGGCGTCGAGAGCCATGAGTCCAATCTTGCCTGTGTCCACCCGGAGCCAGTGATTCCAACTTGGATTTAGATTATCCGTGGCTTTTGTCCCCATCCACGAAGCGAAACCTTCATTCAGCCAAAGATTATCCCACCACGCCATCGTCACAAGGTTTCCAAACCATTGATGCGCCATTTCATGAGCCATGATGGCAAAGGATCGTTCCTTGGTGTCCTGAGAGTTCTGGGCAGGGTCGAAAAGGACTGTGGATTCGTTGTAGGTAATCGCGCCCCAGTGCTCCATGGCCCCGCCGAACCCACCGGGCAATGCAATGTGATCTAGTTTAGGAAGGGGAAATGGCACATCAAAATACTTCTGAAAATAGGTCAACAATCTTTCAGAATTCTTCAACGCATAAAGTGCTTTATTCCGCTTTCCTTCGGTGAACCAAACTCGGGTTTCGATCCCCCCTACCCTTCCTTCGATATGATCCAATTCACCGACGACTAGAACCAACAAGTAAGTAGGCATCGAGGGTGTCTTTAAGAAACTCACTTTTTTCGAAGTCTCCGTGGAGACTACGGACTGTGACACCGGCATGTTCGATACCGGCGTGACACCTAATGGCACTTCTACTGTGAGGCTAAAGGAAGCTCTGAAAGCAGGTTCATCGAAGCAAGGAAATACCTGCCGCGCATCGGTGGCTTCGAACTGCGTCGCGATCATCTCTTTCGGCCCACTTGGTGACTTGTATTTAATAAGAAACATTCCGACGGGGCTCTGTGAGATTTTGCCGGAAAAATCGAGCCTGATTAAATGGCGTCCGGGAGCAAACGCGGTGGATGAACGTAGGTTCACACATTGGTTCGTGACATCCAATGAAATGGCCAAATCCTTCCAGTGAGCCGAGGTGGGGACTGGTGTGGTTGGGATGCCGCCGCCATCCGCCGATCGCGAATGTGCCGTTGCGATCGTAAGATTATGAGCATTCAGAACTATTTCTGAGACTGATTCCAAAACCTCCACCTCGATCACCTCGGAACCTGTGAAGGACGACGATTCGATTTTAGGTTTCAGCGAGAGCTCATAATGGTGGGGCACAACCGTTTTGGGGAGTTTGCCCGGGGTCTTATTGAACGAAAATGGTTCCTCAGCAAAGACTCCGAGGCAGCTCAAAACGAGGAACAGCGAAAACGAAGGAAAAGCTAAAATGGGTTTCATTCGGACCAAATAAAAGAAGTTTATTGTAATGATTCCAATTCCTGACGGAGCAATTGTATCAAAGGCCGAACGGCGCCGGCAGAGAAATCCCACCGACATCCGGCAATCTGAAATAGTTCAGGCAACGGACGTGCCCCTCCCATGCGTAGCCCCTCGTGGTATTGCTGCAGTGCAATAACAGGGTTTCTCTTGAAATTATCCCAAATTTGAAGGGCTCCCAACTGTGCGATTCCATATTCGATGTAATAAAACGGATGAAGAAAAATATGCAATTGTCGGTGCCACGAATGGGATCTCGCAGCGTCCAAACCACTCCAGTCAACCACTCCCCCAAAACGGCTCATTAACTCACCCCATGCGGCGGCTCGTTCGGAGCGGGTATGCCCCGGATGCGTGTATATCCAATGCTGGAAAGCATCCACAGTGGCAATCCATGGAAACACTTCCACCACCCCTCCGAGGTGATCGCGTCTGGCCCTCCGAGCTTCAGGCGCGGAGTAGAAGGATTCGATCTTCTCATTCCCTAGCAACTCCATTGTCATCGATGCCACTTCACAAAACTCGATTGGAGCACTTCGATAGGCATACAAATCTTCATCTCGTGTCGCCAACGCATGGAACGCATGTCCAGCCTCGTGCAACATCGTCTCCACGTCACGCTGCACACCGACGGCATTCATGAAAATAAATGGCCATCGGGATTCCGACAATGTGCATTGATAACCTCCTGGGGCTTTTCCTTTACGATTTGCAAGGTCGAGCAATGATAATTCCTGCAACGTCTTGAACCCATTGGAAGTGATCGGGTCGATCTGATCGAATATGTTCTGAGTTCGTTCTACTAGGGTTTCCACCGCCTCGAATGGTCGGAGCGGCGGAAGATTAAGAGGATCCACCGCGAGATCCCAAGGCCGCAACGTTTCCAGTTTCAGTTGGCGATTTCGCTGGTTCTGGAGTTGGTTCAGTAACGGAACAACTTCTAATTCGATGGCCTTGTGAAACCGAAAACAATCCTCGGGGTTGTAATCAAATCGACCACGAAATTTGAAAGCGTAATCCCGATAATTATCGAAACCAGCATTGCGGGCCATGCTGTGCCTCAACCTAACAAGCTCATCAAATATGTCCTCGAATTGATCTTTCATTTCGAGCCGCCTGTTTGCAACCAGACTCCATGCCTCTTGACGCAAATCGCGATCGGTTTCCTCAAGGAACCGGCCCATTTGCGTCAGCGTCTTTTCCTCCCCGCGAAAAAGGACGGTGAGTGATCCACTCAGTTTTTGATACTGCTGGCCTAGTTTGGCTTCTTCAGTTTCCAGAGCGACATTTTCCTCCCTGAAAAGTTCGACACGGCTTTCCACCCCACGGTTGAAAACTTCGAAACGATCCGGGTTCAATCCGGGCCTTGATGGATGTTTTAAGTAAAGCTGCTCCAATACGAATTGCCTTGGTTTACAACGAGGATCAACTTTTTCTACCAAATCGAGATACGCCCGCTCAGCCTCCGGGCTGTCGGTGTGGCAAGTCATCGCTATGTAGCGTTTCGAAGACTCCTCATCAACCGCTGCACTCAGTTCACCCCAATCCAAAAGCCAATGCTCCAACCCCTCCGGAGTGGTGACCCCAGCGATGCTGCGCTCCAGAGCATCGAACAGTGGCTCGATTGATTCCCAGTTCCCGAGATCAGCCGAGAGAGGAACAAACCGTCGAGGATTATGGGCAGGCAAATGACTGAATGGCAGCAAACTCATTCCTCAATGTTACAAGAAGGAACTAGCAAGGCGAGTTGAGAAGCAATGTGCGCACCGCAGCAAGGTGCGACGCTATCCGCAACGAGAGTTCAAAATCAGAAGGTGCTTCGAGTGTATAATTACGATGAGTTTTCTCTTGAAGTAAGAAAAGAGCTTCTGGCCAGTCGAGACGTTGTTGCGGAACAATCGATGGTCGGATGATTCCTGCGGAGCTATGCCAATCATCCACCTGCCCATCCTCTTGAATCGGGCATACCTGCCCCACGGATTGGATGATCGCTTTGGAAACGGAACACTCATCGACCGCGTTCAACTCGTAGAGGTAAAAACCGTTGGCCTCCCAATCTTCGTGCAGTAAGGCGGAATAATGGAATCGTGGACAGTCCTTCAACCATTGAATATGCGACACAGTCTCCCTAGCAAGCAGTTGGCGGTAGTCTCGATTTAAATCTATCCCTTGTCCGTTCTGCCGAGTCCCAAGAATGCAACCCACAGGATTCAAACAAGGCACTATCCACAAATTTTTATCCATCGGCCAAAGTTGCTGACGAAACATTTCCAACAGAGCGAGCGGGCCCGCAGGTTCATCGCCGTGGATTCCAGACGAGAAGTATACGTTTAGAGGATTCGTGCAACTCGATCGGACGTAAGCATTGATGATCAAGTCGTGATGTCCGCAGACTTTTTGCATCTCCCAACCGGATTGATGAGCTAACTCATGAATCTCCTTCAACACCTCGTGAATCTCGATCCGCTCACCTCTATACCCGCCTTGATTGCGTCCTAGCCGCTGTTTCATCAGGCCGTCGCCATTGCGTCAACGGCCTTTGGAGCTTCCTGATCACTAAACCCGTGCTTTTCCCAATTTGGATCAAGGCCAAGGTCTCGCAACATTTGTAAATCTTTTTCCACGGACTGGTTCAAGGTTGTGAGGTAATTCCCAACCATCATCGCACTTGCACCGGCCATAAAAATCATTCCCTGAAGATCACGCAGATTGATGCTGCGTCCGCCAGCGATCATTATTTCTTGCTTGGGCAAAATGAAACGAAAACACGCGATCGACTTAAGAACTTCCATTGGGGCGATCCCCTCGGCAGTTTTTGCCATCGGCGTGCCGTCCACCGGATTCAGGATATTGATGGGAACGATATTGGCTCCAACCTCGCGAAGCGCAAATGCGAGGTCACATCGATCCTCTCGTGTTTCACCCATGCCCAATATCCCACCGGAACAAATCTTGATCCCAGCAGTTTTGAGGTGCCGGATGGTGTTTACCCGATCTTCGTAAGTGTGACTGGTGCAAACCTCAGGATAGAAACGTTTCGAACTCTCCAGATTGTGGTTGTAGCACTCTAATCCAGCTTCCTTGAG
>SXGS01070213.1_pt1 | contig 31938 bp, 28 predicted proteins | sample 3174681 | NCBI WGS metagenome assembly SXGS01 (sample SAMN11356861, study PRJNA531348) | freshwater metagenome | isolation source: freshwater sample F1-80 | place: China: Fuxian Lake, Yuxi | collected 2017-12-25 | reverse complement strand
GCTGGACGCGGTGGAAACCGGCATGCGCGAGAAGGCGGACGAATTCCGAGCCCGCGGGAGTGAACTCTATCTCTCCGAGCCGCAGCCGGTCGGATAGCCGGCCGATCTCCGCGATGCGGATGCGGGCATCGCGGTAATCACACGCACGTGGGGAGGGGGAGGCTGCCTCCCCCTCCCCACGTGCGTCGGCGCGGGCAATCCTGTGGAGTCGCCGGCCGGCAACCACTGGGGTTACCCACCCGAGAGGTGAGGTCCGTCAGGCAGCGGCCGGCACGTCGGAGGTGCAGTGAGCGCAGCGCGTCGCCGCCTTCGGGATCGCCGACAGGCACCTCGGGCAGTCGCGAGTGGTCACCTCGGGTGCGGGCGCTTCGGCATCAGGCGATTGACCGCCTTCACGACGAGGAAGATGCAGAACGCCAGAATGAGAAACTGGATGACGTTGTTCAGAAAGTTGCCGTAGAGCAGCAGTGCCCGCCGGATTTCTTCGCCGCGTCCAGATCCGCGAACTCCTTGCCGGATAGGTTCAGATACAGCCCCTTGAAGTCAATGCCGTTGGTCAGGGGCCCGATGAGCGGCATCAGCATATCTTCGACCATCGAAGTCACGATCTTACCGAATGCGCCGCCGATGATGACGCCCACGGCAAGGTCAACCACATTGCCGCGCAAGATGAATTCTTTGAATTCCTTGATCACTGGGTGCTTCCTTGAGGGCTCCGACGCATGCATGCGATGGCAACCCCGGGTGACGGGAGATAGACTGGGCAGGAACGCGGGTGGTTTCCTCGCCGGAGAGTGTTCGATGTTCTCGCTTTGGCCGCACCAAGCGAGTAAATTGGAGCCACACGGCAAGATCAGTTAGTATCTCAGAACACTGCCTTGGGCGCCGGAACGGGCGCGATGGAGGAGCGGCAGGGAACAATGGTCCGCCACACGTTCTCCCAGATTACCCATGATATCCTGTCTGACCTCGCGGTGGTTCGAGACCGCGGCGTGCTGCCCGAGTTCTGGCCCCCGCTCAGCGTAACTCTAAACAACGCTGACCGCGCTGGGTTGGCGCATCTCGCTCGTTTCCTGGAGAATCGCTCCCTTGCCCGCCTGAACGAAGCCACTTTGTGGTCGCGCGTCCTGTTCCCGTTGTTGATGATGGCGGAGCAGCCCCCGGCTGAAGCCTGGTCCGGTGTCACCCTGCGCGCCGAGTTTTCTCGTTTCATACTGGAGGGGACACTCGATGGGGTAATCGGGTTTTCCCGGTCCGGAAACCTGAGGCGTCCCTTCCTGGTGGTGGCGGAGGCAAAACGGCGTGTGGAAGCGAGCGATCCGCAACCCCAACTGTTCGCCGAGCTCCTCGCCGTAGCGCATGCCAACCGGCTGGTGGTCCAGACGGAGCCGCAGGAACTCTTCGGGTGCTACACGATTGCGGACATCTGGACCTTCGTCCACGCCCGTGTGGAGGGCTTCGACGCTGACCGGCCCAGGCTGGAGGTTGTGCTGTCCCGGGAGTACGCCGGGTGGGTAGAAGCGGAAACGGTCCTGGGGCTCCTCAAGGGTATCGTCGCTCGCTCCCTCGCCGCCTGGCAACAGTACGACGTGTGATTGTGGAAGTCCGACGAAATTGGATGCAACTTGTCGGCGTGGATCATGCGTGTCCGCGGGCGACATCCAGGCCCATCCTGCTCACGAACGGAGTTTCCGCAGTGGACCCAACCTTCCTCACCCGGGTGGTGATCGAGAACTACAAGAGCATTGCCGCTTGCGATGTGCGGCTGGGTCCACTGACGTTTCTGGTGGGGCCGAACGGAGCTGGCAAGAGCAACTTTCTGGACGCCCTCTGCTTCGTCAGCGATAGCCTGCGCACCTCGCTGGATCTGGCGCTGCTCAGTCGCGGGGGAGTGGATAGCGTGATCCGCTTCCACGAGCCGGGGGAACTCCCGCACGCGATGGGCATCCGGCTTGAGTTCCGCGACCCCGCGGGATCCTGGGCCGGACACTATGCGTGTCGGTTGGCCCGCACCGGCACGTCATCCTACTCCCTTCTTCGTGAAGAAGGACGAGTGGACAGGGGGCCGGAGCGAGAAGACGCATTTGTGGTCACATACGAGTCCCGACGCGCACACCTCGTCTGGCGACATGGAGAAAGAGAGGGACAGGCATGGTTTCGTGCGTCGCAGGGTCAACTCCATCTCGGTCAGATACAGGCGGTGCTCTCTCCCGCGGAGGTGCCCCAGTTTGAAGAAATGGCGCGACTGCTGCGCGAGATGCGCTGCTACAACATTGTCCCGGAGCAACTGCGGAAGGCACAGGCACCGGACCCGCGCGGTGGGGCGATCCTGAACCCGAATGCAGACAATATCGCTGCCGTACTGGCGCGCGTGGAGCACGCCGCGCCGGATGTTCTGCGTCACCTGGATGCCTTCTTGCAGCAGATCGTTCCAGGCGTGATCTCCGCACGTGGCGTGGAATCCCCACCGTATGAGACCGTGGCTTTCCGGCAGCAGTTTTTGAGTGGCGATCCGCAGCGTCTGGTGTATGCCACAAACATGTCCGACGGGACTCTGCGCGCGCTCGGGGTGCTGACGGCCCTGTTCCAGCCGGGCAGTGCGGAAGACCCGATTCCAGTGGTGGGGATTGAAGAGCCGGAGGCGGCGTTGCATCCCGCTGCGGCCGGGTTGCTTCTGGATGCCATCCGGTGGGCAAGCACAACCCGGCAGGTTCTGATTACGAGCCACAGCCCGGATCTGCTCGACGACAAGGAGATCGGCACCGATCAGTTGCTGGCTGTGCGGCTGGAGGCAGGCGCCACCCGGATAGGGCCGGTGGACGAGGTAGGGCGCGAACTCCTGCGTGACCACCTGTACACGGCCGGGGAGGCGCTGCGTCAGGACTTGCTTCAGCCCGAAGCCCTCCTGACTGGGGGCTCGGAGATCTTCACGGAGTCCCTTTCCGGGTTCCTTGCCGACGAGGGATGAATGGTGTTCACCTTTGCTTCAGTCGTTGAGGGACATGGGGAGGTCAAAGCCGTACCGATCCTGCTGCAGCGGATCATTCGTAGTCTCGATCCGCAGCTTGTGGTCGTGACTCCGCCTTCGCTGCGATGCTCGCGCGGGAGTCTTCTCAAAAAGGGGGGGCTGGAGCAGCAGGTCGAGGCAGCTGCGCGTCTTGCGCGTCCCGGCGGAGCTGTGCTGGTCCTCGCGGACAGCGACGACGATTGTCCGCGCGACAAGGCTCCCCCGTGGGCACAGCGGGCCCGGAAAGTTCGTCCGGATCTCCCGGTGCGTTTCGTGCTGGCAGAGAGAGAATACGAGGCGTGGTTCCTGGAGGCCGCTCCCTCGCTCCGTGGGGTCGAGGGGTTGCCTGACAATCTGGCACGACCCGAAGGGCCAGCGGATCGCATCCGCGGCGCCAAGGAGTGGTTGGGGGATCGTATGAGTGCATCGTATCGGGAGCCGCTCCACCAACCGCCCCTAACGCGACGATTCAGCCTTACCCTCGCGCGGCGCGCCGGGTCCTTCAACAAGTGCTATCGGGATGTGGTGTCAGCCGTGAGGGAAATCGTCCTGGAGCAGCCGCTCGACGACCAGGATTTGTGTGCAGTCGCCTGCGCCGCGAGATGCGACCTGTCGCGGCTGCCTTCCGGCGGGGAGTTTGACCCGTGGGCAGGACTGGAACGTTTTCTCTTGACCGGCACCTGGGAGTTGTCTCCCGACCAGCAGTGGTTCACCTTCACCCGGCTGCGAGAGGGGATAGCACGGTGGTCAATTGAGGAGGAGCCTCGACACAATGGCCTCTGGCGCGCCTTCCGGTCGTTGTTCCTGGAACTATGTGGAACGCAACCACCGGCGCGGTGCTTGGCGCGCGACCAGGAAGCCGTCTGGATACGGGACTACCAGCCCCATCGAGATGAGTATCTGGAGTTGATGCGCGAGATAGACAGTGAGACGCAGTACGAGGACAGCGGGCGTGGCGGCTGATTACCAGTCGTGCCACACCCCATGCTGATGAGATTGCCCCACCGGTCAGTGCAGGGAGTGTATCCCGCTCCACACGCGAAACTCAGCGTACCGGTACGTCTCATACAGCCAGTCGCGGAAGGCGCAGCGTCGTTGGTGCGACGTGCGGAGTGCCGCCGGATCGTAGTCTGCGTGGACGCCGCACGAGAGGAGCGCGGGGAGCCCTTCGTGGAGCGCCATCGCCCGGACTCGGTGCAGATGGGCGGGATCGCTGACGATGAGGACCTGCCTCCAGCCCTCGCGGCGCGCCAACTTCGCGATCTCGCGGACTTCGTCGCGAGTGCCCCAGATCGGGCCTGTCTCTTACACCTGCACGTTCAACCCGCGTGCTGTGATCTGGCGCCGCACTGCCGGCACGTAGGATACCGTGCGCACTCCCAGGCGCGTCATCACCAGCACCGGCGCGCAGCCCCGCTCCAGCAGCGAATAGGCATGATCAAGGCGCGCCTGCGTGGTGCGGTCGGGGGAGCCGTCGGGCCGAACATCGCCTGCCAGTACGGCAATGGCGGGGACCCGCCGTAGTACGTCCGCGACGGCCAGTTCCCGGACCAGCACTCCCCCCAGGTCGGTTCTGCTGACCGCCGCGTTGAGCAGCATCAAGCCTGTCACGATGGGTAGAAACAGGCGCTGCACCGGTGCGGCGCACAGCAACAGCACGATCCCGACGGCAAGCCCTGGAATCCGACACCAGGCGAACAGCGGAATCACGTCCAGCATCAGCGCCCGGGCGAGCCACTCAGCAATCAGCCCGCACATCACTGCCCCGACGAGGTCCGACGGGCGCTGGCGTCGCACCCGGAAGCGCCATCTGCGTCCGGCCCCCGGAGGACGTTCACCCATCGGCGGGTCAGCAGCCGGTTCCATCTGGTTGGACTCTCCCCTCTCGCACTACAATACTACGCCCGGCCGGCCGACGGCCGGCCCTTTTGCCCGACCCAGGAGAACTCATGGTCCGTCTCGCGATGCTTTCCATGGCGCATGTGCATGCGCGCGGTTACGCTCAGCAAATCGTCCGCAACCCCGATGCCGAGATTGCGTGTGTCTGGGATGACGATCCCGCCCGGGGCCGGCCGGCGGCGCGTGCCCTGGAGGCGCCGTTCGCGGACAACCTGTTCGAGATCCTCCACGACTCCGGGATTGACGGCGTGGTGCTCAACGCGGAGACGAACAAGCACCAGGACCTGCTCGTCGCGGCGGCAGAGGCGGGCAAGCATATCTTCACCGAGAAGGCGCTCACGATTCGGACGGCGGAGGCGGACGTGGTGGTGTCGGCGGTGCGGAAGGCGGGGATCAAGTTCATGATTTCGCTGCCGCAGCGCTCCCATCCGGAGACGCTGTTCCTGAAGCGATGCCTGGATGACGGCTTGCTGGGCCAGGTGACGATGATGCGCGCCCGGATCGCACACTCGGCGGCGCTGGACCGCTGGTTCAAGGAAGGGAGCCTCTGGTTCGGGGATGCCGCGCTGGCAGGCGGTGGGAGCCTGTTCGATCTCGGCTGCCACACGGTGGACTGCATGCGCTGGTTCCTGGGAGAACCGGCCTCTGTGATGGCGACTACGTCCAACCTGTCTGGGAACTACGACATTGACGATCAATGTGTCGCCGTCGTCACATTCAAGAGCGGCGCCACGGGCATCCTGGATGTCTCCTGGGTGCAGCGCGCCGGGCCGAACCTGTGGGAGATTTACGGCACCGAGGGCTTCGCCGGACGGGGCTTCCCCGGGGCGCCCGTTCAGGTTCAGTCACGCCGGGCCGAGACGGCCGGACTGACGGGCACCTTTGTGCCGCAGCGGCTGCCGGACGGGTTGCCGAGTCCGCTGGAACAGTGGATCTCCGCGCTGGTCCACGACACGCCGATGCACATCACGCTGGAGGATGGGCGGAATCTGACCCAGTTACTGGAAGCGATTTACACCAGCGCGCGCGAGGAGCGGACGGTGCGGTTCGAGTAGCCTCGGCCCGAGGCGCACCCTGTGGATGGGGACAGGCCGCGGCGGCCCGTCCCCAGTGGGTCTGTGTGACGCGGCTCAGTCGCCGCACTTCGATCCGTTGCGGATCAGGAAGTCGCGGCAGTAGGAGACCGAATAGCAGCCCCACCACTCCGTCGGCTTCGTGGTTTCCAGAGGCACGGTGCTGACATGGCCGTCCGCGTAGGCGACATTGACGCGGGCGTTGTGGAGTGGGGTGGGCCACTGCACCGGACCGGTGAGGCTGGTCTCGTGGCTCCGGACGCCCGCCCACTTCTGGCCCGCGTCCACGAAGATCGGGAGCTTGGTGTGGAGATAGATCGCCGCTTCTTCGCGGTTATTCCAGATCATCCACCAGTTGGAATAGTAGGCCGTATTGATGCGTCCGGCCTGGAAGAGACTGCCGCGCGGGGCGCTCGGGCAATCGAAGATGCCGTCGTTCTTGATGTAGGGCTGGAGCTGGGAATACCAGTTGGTCCGCTGGTTGGGCGCCTCCACGGGCGTAATCCAGTCGCGAGAGCTGTTGCTCGGCCAGTACTCGTCGTTGTCGCTTACGTACATGCTGCACGCGACCAGCAACTGCTTCAGGTTGGACTTGCATGTGGAGCCGCGGGCCGTCTCGCGTGCTCGTGCGAACACGGGGAAGAGGATCGCAGCCAGAATCGCTATTATCGCGATCACGACAAGAAGTTCGATGAGTGTGAAGCCACGGCGTCGGGTCAAGAGGGGGATCTCCTCAGGAACGGATGGGCCGCACCCGCGGCCAGAAGTAGGTTCTACACTTCATACGTCGTGGTCCTGGATACGTCACATAGAATTTTTTGATACCTTGGCCCCAAATCTCGGCTTGAATCAATGGGTGGCGCCGGCCGTTTCCTGGGTGTAACCGGTGGCAACCCCAGAACACTTCCCGGTGAAAATACCGAAACAGCGCCGGCCCATAGTTTGCGGTTTCTCCTCAACGTCGTGCTCGACCGCCGGGCCGCCCCGGGTCATAACCGCGGGGCTACTGCCGCGGAAAACCGGTTCAAACCGGTTGCCGGCCCCGGCAGACCCGCGGCCCCGTGTGGAGTCCTGCAACTCCGATTGCAGGTCGAAACCGCGGGCGCGCGCCCGGAAAAATTGCGATGGCACCTCGCCGTCGTGCTCGACCGCCGGGCCGCCCCGGGCCAAAAACCGCGGGGCGACTTCCGTGGAGAACCGGTTCAAACCGGTTGCCGGCCCCGGGCCACCGCCAGCCCCGCGGCCCCGTGTGGAGTCCTGCAACTCCGATTGCAGGTCGAAACAGGTCGAAACTGCCGGCGCGCGCCCCAGGAAATGAGGGCGGCCCTGGGTGAATGAGTTAGACTGAGTTTTTCGCGGGCAGCGCCTCCGTACTCGGGGATAGGGCGGCCCGGCTGGGTGGTTACCCCGGTAGATCCGGGCCGCGCCCCGCCTCGCTTGGGCGAGGGGCGATGGGCCACGGGGCTGCTCGGTACTCGGGGCGGGCAACCGGTTTCCTCGGGAGTAGCCCCGTGGTTTTGACCCGGGGCGGCTTGCCGTTCGAGGACCACGGGCGGGGAAACCGCAAACGATCGCCCGTAGACTCGTGTTTCGGCGATTTCACCTGCGAGTGTTTGACCAATTGCACCTTGACCACGCGGGGACGTGGGGCGTCCGCTGTTCCCCACTCGCCACTCTCCCCACTCGCCGCTCGCCTGTCCTGTCGGTGACATAATTGCGCTGATGGGCTCGCTCCCTGGTGTCCGGGATGCGGGCGAGGGGACTGTGGGAGGGCGACAACAGCGTGATCCAACTGGACCAGGTTTCCAAGAGCTACGCCGGACGGTGTGTGCTGCAGCCCACTTCTCTTCAGGTGATGCCTGGCCAGACCGTGTCGCTGGTGGGGCAGAGCGGCTCGGGGAAGAGTACCGTGCTGCGGATTGTGCTCGGGTTGATCCGGCTCGATGGGGGCAGCGTGGCCTTGAACGGCGCTCCGCTCACGCCGGGGAACGCTCGCCGGCTCCGTCACGGAGCCGGGTACGTCATTCAGGACGGCGGGCTCTTCCCCCATCTGACCGCGGCGGACAACGTGGTGCTGCTGGCGCGGCACCTGGGCTGGGACGCAGGGCGCCGGACGGCGCGCGTCCGGGAGTTGGCGGAGATGGTGCGGTTGCCGGAGGACGCACTCGGGCGCTACCCACAGCAGTTGAGCGGCGGGCAGCGGCAGCGAGTGGGGCTGATGCGCGCGTTGATGCTGGATCCACCCGTACTGCTCCTGGACGAGCCGTTGGGGGCACTCGACCCCCTCACTCGCGCCGAATTGCAGCGGGAGTTGCGCGCGCTTTTCTCCCAATTGCGGAAGACCGTGCTGTTGGTGACGCACGACCTGGGGGAAGCCGCCTATTTCGGCGGGAACATCGGAGTGATGCACGCCGGCCGCCTCCTGCAACTCGGTACCCTGTGCGAGCTTCGCGAGGCGCCCGCCGATCCCTATGTTCCTGCTCTCATCGCGGCCCAGCAGCAGGCTGCCCTGACCGGAACTGCCGCATGATTCGTTGCCGCTCCGTTCTTTCCGGCGTGGTGCTGGCCGGGATCTTGCTCGGAGTCGGGGGACGAGTCCCGGCGGCTGATGGGCAGGTCACCGTCGGATCCAAGGCGTTCGAAGAGTCCTGGATCCTGGGAGAGGCGCTGACGACGCTGGCGCGGGACGCGGGCGCCGCCGCGCGTCATACCAGCAACCTCGGCGGGACCGACGTCGTGTACGCCGCGCTGAAGCGCGGCGATGTAGACCTCTATCCCGAATACACCGGGACCATCGCGGAGGCGATTCTCAAGACCTCCGGCCGCGCCGATCTGGCCCACCTGCGCGCTGCAGTGGCGAAGGAAGGCCTCGGAATCAGCGATCCGCTCGGGTTTAACAACAGCTACGCATTGGGTGTAACGCAGGAAACCGCGGCCCGCTACTCGCTGCGCCGGATCAGCGATCTCGCCCGTCACCCGGATCTGCGTCTCGCCCTGACCCACGAATTGCTCCAGCGGAAGGACGGCTGGCCCGGCGTGTCTGCCCACTACGGTCTGCGCATGCGCAACGTCCAGGGCATCCAGCACGCCCTTGCCTACACCGCTGTACGCACCGGTCAGGCGGACGTCATTGACATCTACACGACCGACGCCCAGATCGAGCGCCTGAAGCTGGTGCTGCTGGAAGACGATCGCCACTTTTTTCCGCCCTACGATGCGGTGCTGCTGTACCGTCTGGACCTGCCGCAGCGACAACCTGCCGCCTGGGCGGCGATGCAGCGCCTCCTCGGTCGCATTGACGAACCGGCCATGATCCGCGCCAACGCGCAGGTCACGCTCGACCACCGGACACAGGAGCAGGCTGCGGCCGATCTGCTGCGCGAGGTGCTGGCGCCCGCGGCGCCCGCGGGCGGGGCGAAAGGGCAAACGAGCAGGAAACCGGAATTCGTGCCTCAGACCGCACTCCCCGGCGCCTCTCCGTCACTCCTGGGACACACGCTCAAGCACCTGCAGTTGGTGGGCCTGTCGCTGCTCGCTGCGGCATTGTTGGGAATTCCGCTCGGAGTCCTCGCCAGCCGGTCCCGCGGGATTGCCGCAGTGGTGCTTTCGATCACCGGCGTATTGCAGACCATTCCGTCGCTGGCCCTGCTGGCGTTCCTCATCCCGATCCTGGGCATCTACGATCCGCCCGCCTACGTCGCACTGTTCCTGTACAGCCTCCTCCCCATCGTACGCAACACGTTCACCGGCCTCACCACACTCCCGCCCCACCTTGCCGAAGCGGCGGAGGCATTGGGTCTCGCGCCCGCCGCGCAACTCTGGCGGGTGCGCCTGCCGCTGGCGTCACCGGCCATCCTGGCCGGGCTCAAGACCAGTGCGGTCATCAACGTGGGCACCGCGACCCTGGCCGGGCTCATCGGCGCGGGCGGGCTGGGCGATCCGATCTGGCGTGGGTTGCAAACGAACGACCACGCTCTCATCTTGCAGGGGGCCGCGCCGGCTGCGTGCCTGGCCCTGCTGGTACAACTGGCCTTCGATCTCCTCGACCGCTGCCTTGTCCCGCGAGGGCTCCGGCTGCGTGCCGACGGAGACTGAAGGGGCTTTTGCTGTGCGGCGGCCTCCCCGAGCCACGCGCCGGAGATGCAGGGGAATCCGTCGCGGGTCGGGAACCTGACCCATCCCCCTATGGATACAATCCCGCATGGCCAGAGTCGGCGAGCAATATGGACCCTACCGGCTGGAGGAGCGCCTCGGAAGCGGCAGCTTCGGAGCGGTGTTTCGCGCGACGCGGGAGGGGGGAGTGCCCATCCCCGTGGCGGTCAAGATCCCCCATGATCAGGCGGCCGGGGCGGCGGAATTCCTGAAGGAGGCCGAGGTCTGGGTGCGCGCCGCGGGCCACCCCAACGTGGTGCCGGTGCAGGATGCCGCTGTGTACGATGACGATTTCGTGCTGGTCAGCGAGTACGTCGAGGGCGGCGCCCTGCGCCGGAAGATCGGACTGCGGACCGGGCAGGGCCTCCCACCGGCGGAAGCGGCGGAACTGGTGCTGGGAATTCTGCGCGGGCTCGAACACCTGCATTCCCGGGGCGTCATCCACCGGGATCTGAAACCCGAGAACGTGCTGCTGCAAAGCGGCACGCCGCGACTGACGGACTTCGGGGTGTCCCGGGTGCTCACGCGCTCGACACACACCGGGAGGATCTCCGGCACGCTCGCCTACATGCCTCCTGAGGCGATTCAGGGGCGCATCAATCCGCAGACGGACATCTGGGCCGCGGGGGTGATCCTGTTCGAGCTATTGGCAGGCGCACTTCCGTTTGACGGGGCGAACGAGTTTGCCATGATGGACGCGATCCGCTCCGGACCGCTGCCTCCGCTGCCGGCTCACGTCCCGCCCGCGCTTACCGCCATTGCAGAGCGGGCGCTCGATCGCGACCCCGGCGCGCGCTATCCCACCGCGCGGTCCATGCGAGTGGATCTCGAGCCGGTTCTCCGCGCACTGCATGGTTCCGCCGATCCGCCCGCCCGCACACAGCCGCCGCCGGACCCCACTCCAGGCGCGGATCCGGTGCTCCCCCAGGCGCCGACCACCCGGGCAGCAACTCCTGCGCCTCCTCCCCCGGCGGGACCACGTACCGGTTCGGACCTGTCCGCCGCCACAGCGCCACCCCGACCGGAGCCGGTGCGCGGTGCAGACTTGGCTGCGATGGTAGAGTTGCGCGCCGCAGACGCCGCGCAGGGCGGACGGCGCCTCGTGGCGATCTCCGGCGGCGGCACGCAGGGGATGTCCCTCCCCCCGGGCCTGCGTGATGGGGAGGAACTGCGTTTGCCCGGACTCGGCCGCCCCGGGCAGCACGGAGGTCCGGCCGGAGATCTCTGCCTCCGGGTGCGGGTGGTTCCCGACGCGGGTGATGCTCAGCCGGCTGCGGGTCAAGCCATCGCGGGTCGCGCGGAACCGCAAGCGGGTCGCTCTCCGGCAGATCGTGCATCACCACAGGCGGGCCGCGCACGGGCGGATGGCGCGGAACCCGGGACGAGTCCCCACAGGGCTGATATGCGCGGCGAACCCGACAGGAAAGTCGGGCCACGCTCGGCCGGAACGCCGCCTTCCGTTCCGCCTCCTCAGAAGCAGGAGCCAGCCCCGGCGGGCCCCTACCCACCCCCGGCGTGGGCGGGCGCCACCGACCCTCGTGACTCCACCACTCACCCTTCACCTCCCCCGCCTGACCCCCGTCGTGGCCTGCCGCAGCCCGCGAAGTGGCTCATCGGGATCGGCGCGGTCGTGGCGGTCCTCGTGGTGGTACTGGCGCCCGTGTTCGAGCAGGCACGTGCGAGCGCCCGGCGGGCCGACTGCCGCTCCAACTTGAAGCAACTCGGGACCGGGCTGATGATGTATGTCCAGGACTATGATGAGCGGTTGCCGCCCGCCCGTGAGTGGAGCGACATGCTGCATCCGTACACCAAGAACACACAGGTGCTGATCTGCCCCGAACGTTCCGGTGTGCCGGGATACGCCTTCCACCTGCGTCTCGATCGGATCTCGCTGGCGTCCATCGAGCGCCCGGCGGACTGGCCCGCTATCTTCGACTCCAGCGCCGCAGCCGGGAACTTTGCTGACCGGCTGGAGTCATTCGATGCCCGGCACGGCGCGAACTCCGGCCAAAAGGAAGGGGAAGTCTGCTTTGTAGACGGGCACGCCAAGGGACTGCGTATCGTCCCGTTGCCCTCTACCTACGAGATGTCCCCACCGGGGAGTACTCGCGATGCCAAGAAATGAGGGACTGTACGCAAGAGGTCCAGGAAACCATGTCTGAAGGCGGTTGCGGAGGAAGCAGGGACTCGGCGTGCTGCAGTGGAAACTGTCTCCGTCACTGCAACAACCCGGCGGACCGGAGCCCGCGGTGTCCCCGACCGGGAGGAGTCTGAGCCCGATGCCTGAATACCGTGCCGCTGTGCTGGGTTGTGGCGGCCGTGGTCGCGCGCACGCCGCCGGCTATGCCGCTGCTCCGAACGCCCGCGTTGTTGCCTGCGCCGACGCGTTCGAAGAGACTGCCCGGGTCCTCGCGTCCCAGCACGCCGGCGCGGTGGTGTACACCGATTACCGCCGTTTGCTCGCGGAACAGCGGCCGGATGTGGTGAGTATCTGCACCTGGCCGCACCTGCACCGGGAGATGGTCGAAGCTGCCGTGCAGTCCGGCGCGAAGGCAATTCACTGTGAGAAGCCGATGGCCCCTACCTGGGGCGATGCGCGCGCGATGCACAAAGTCTGCGCTGCGGCCGGTGTAGTGATGACCTTCTGCCACCAGCGCCGGTTCGGAGCACCGTTCCGGATCGCGCGTGACCTCCTCCGGGCGGGCGAGATCGGCGAGATCGTCCAGATCGAAGGGTATTGCCCGAACCTCTTCGATTGGGGCACGCACTGGTTCGACATGTTCCACTTCTACAACGAAGAGACTCCGGCCCAGTGGGTGATCGGGCAGATTGACGTTACTGAGGAGCAGACGGTGTTCGGGGTGCCGGTCGAAACCAGCGGCATCTGCCAGGTGTTGTTTCGCAACGACGTCCGCGCCCTGCTGGTCACCGGACAGGCGCCGCAATCGCCCCGGCTGGCGAAACTGGTGGAACGAGTCGGCATCGTGATCCATGGCACAACCGGCCGTATGGAGATCGCCACCGGGGCGGTGCGGCTCCGCGTGTGCCGGTTCGGGCACGCGCCGCTGGAGCCGGAAATGCCCGCCTGGCCCGAGGCCACGATTCTCTCCGTCCAAAACCTCCTGGAGTGTCTGGAAAGTGGGGCAGAGCCGGAACTGAGCAGCGCCCGCGCCCTCCGCGCCACGGAGTTGATCTTCGCGACCTACGAAAGCAGTCGCCGGCGCGCCCGCATCGTGCTCCCGCTGGAAACCGAGGACTCGGCGCTCCTGACGGGCCTGGAAGCAGGCTACTGGAATCCACAGCCCCAGCCCCCGGTCTGACCCCGTGCAGGACCGGCCGGAACCGGGGCGCAAACCGGGCGCTCGTCAGTGGTGTGAAGGTTGGGCAACGGGCCACGACCGGGATGTGCGGCAGGTGGCGCCGCAGACGGATCCGGGGCCAATTCTAGAGTGGACCCGACCGTGCCGCGCGCCCTCGCTGCCGTACTCGCTACAGCCCGCACCGCCGCAAGGGGCAGTTCACGCGGCATTCGGATAGACTCGCTGAGACAAAGCGGGACGCCGACGTGGGCCCCTGACGATTTTCAGCAGTTGCTGACCCGACTCGGGCAGCCAGGGTACGGGACCCTGCGTCCGGACGGAGTGGCGGTAGAACTGGCGCGGATGGCGGACCGTTTCCCGGATGGAGTCGCCTGGATGGAGTCGACGAGTGGCGCGGCGCCTCCTGCTGTTCGGCTCCCCTGGTCGACCCGGCAGCGGTAACAACCGCAACCACGTGGGCTTGGTTCCGTTTCATGCATCGGGAATGTACCGCGACATCCGCGGGCTGCCGATGGGAGAGAAAGAGATGTACGGTCCGTCCATCAAGCCGGAAGAGCGAACCTGGGCCATGATTGCCCATCTCGGCGGGATCGCGGGGCTCATTGTGGGCGTCGGACAGTTGGGGTGGGTCGTGCCGTTGGTGCTGTGGTTCGTCTACCGGGAGAAGAGCTCGTTCGTCGCCTTCCACGCGCTGCAACAGTTACTGTTTCAGCTCGCCTGTCTGGCGGCCTTCTGGATCGTCTTTGGGGTGGTGACGGTGCTCACCTTCCTGGTCATCGGAATCTTCCTGTGGCCGCTGGTGGCCCTCATTCCCGCGGTGCCGTTCATCTGGTCCATCGTCGCGGCGCTGAAGGCGAACGTCGGCGAATGGTACGAGTACCCGGTCGTGGGTGCGCTGGCCCGCCGTTACACCCTGCCGGTGTAACCGCTGCTCTTCGAGGAATCTTGCATGCAATTCGCCGCGGCGATCGCCCAGGGACAGACACTGCCGGACATCGCCGCGGCGTTGCGGGCCGGGATCGAAAGCAGGTTCAGCGGCACGGCGGATCTCGCCGTGCTCTTCGTCAGTCCCCATCTTCGCGCTGTTGCGGCGGAACTGGCCCGGGAACTGCGCGAGGAGTTCTCGCCCGGCCTTTTGCTGGGCGTCACCGGTGAGGGCGTGATCGGAGGCGACGCGGAAATCGAGCGTCTGCCCGCCGCCGCGCTGCTGGTCGGCGAACTCCCGGGGGTAGTCTTCCAGCCGTTCGCGGTGGATGCGCCCGAGTGGGATGCCCTGCTGGCGGACGATGAGCGCCTCCAGCAGCGCCTGGGAACCGGCGAAGCGCACCGGGCCCAACTCCTGCTCGCCGATCCGTTCACCACTCCGATCGCCGACGTGCTGCCGCGCCTGGACCAGGTGCTCGAGGCGCCGACCATCGGCGGGATGGCCAGCGCCGCACAGCGACCCGGCGGCAATGTACTGCTCTTGAATGATCGCGTACTGCTCGGTGGGGCGGTGGGGGTGGGCATCGGGGGAGCGGTGCAGATCGAGCCGGTGGTGGCGCAGGGCTGCCGGCCGGTGGGCGAGCCGATGGTGGTGACGCGCTCGGAAGGACCGTGGGTGCGGGAACTGCGGCGTCGCCCGGCCCTTGAAGTCACGCGGGAGGCGGTCGAGGCGCTGTCGCCGGCGGATCAGGAATTGCTGGCGCAGAACGGACTCTATGTGGGCGTGGTGATTCACGAAGCGCGGGCGTCGTTTGGGCGCGGGGACTTTCTGGTGCGCAGTCTGATGGGCGTGGATCAGGACGCCCAGGCACTGGCAGTCGGAGACTTTGTGCGTCCCGGCCAGACGATCCAGTTCCACGTGCGCGACGCCGCCTCCGCCCACGAGGATCTGGTGGAACTGCTGCAACCGAAGGCGGCCGCCGGTCCGGCCGCCGGCGCACTGCTCTTCTCCTGCAACGGTCGCGGCACCCGCATGTTTTCGGAACCGCATCACGATGTGCGCACGGCGCTCCAGGCCTTTCCCGGCCTGCCCATTGCGGGCTTCTTCGCGATGGGGGAACTCGGCCCCGTCGGCGGGAAGAGTTTCATCCACGGCCACACGGCGAGTTTCGCGCTCTTCCGCCCGATGTAGGACCCACGGGGTTGAAACCCCGCGCTGTGACGCGAAGTCCACCTGCGTGGACTGGGGGCGTGCGGTCTCCGGGACTTGACCTCGAACCTGGGGTTTTGACAGGATCAGGAGTGTTGAGGGGACGGGGGAAGCTGTTCGGGGTCTCCCTGTGTGATTTCCTGTTGGGGAACCAGGCCGAATCAACGATCCCGCCACGTCTGGCCAGATGCCGGATGTTCCGGGCGCAGTCATCCGCGGCGCTGCGGCAGCCAGGATCGTGTGTTCGGCGGGCTTCCCCTGGTGTGAGCTACGGCGCGGCTGCTCCCTCCGGCGCACACTCTCTCTCCGATTCCGTGCGGCCCAGGAGAGTCCTTCCGTCGGGGACGTCCGACCCCGGGGCGGCGGCGGCGCTCGCCCACGCCACCATTTGTATAAGAATCCCCACGATGCGGTCCACCTCCGCGAGGGAGTAGTCCCGTAGATCCATCACGACGCTGCGCTCTGATAGCGTGACGAACCGCCAGTTGAAACCGGTGGTGACGGCCCCATAGACCACAGGGATCGGGCGCCCGCGGGCGGCGTTGAAACGTTGCGCGGCCACTCATTCGGCCAGGCACTGCCCCAGCCCGCGCTCGACATCCTCCCGCTTCGCCTCAACGATCATGATCACCGGGGCGTCTCCCACGAGCGGGACGGGAGTCAGATTGAGGAGGAAGTCGCCCAGTGCACCGAGCGCCTCGGCGGGATCCACCGGGAAGTCCACCCTGGAGAACACCATGACTTTCCGGCCGGATTGCTGCCACACCTCGGACAGAACGGGCGCCACGAGAAACTCGGATCGTGCCTTCTCGGTGCCGGAGTGCTGCGCCAGCGACGAGTACAGGTGCAGTGCCTGCCGCAGGTGGGCGCTCACCGAAGCCGGGGGCACCGTACTGAACGCATCCGCCTGGCCTTGCAGTTTGAGACGAAATCGCTCCACGACCGTTTCCAGGGTAAATTGGTTGTACGCCATTGGGTGCTCCGACCGCCTGCCCGCTCCCCAGCCGGTGGGGGCGGGATCTGCGGGTCGCTTGCCCATTATAGTTGCGCAGAACACCTGTGGCGTGGAGAAACCTTCCTGCTTTCCGCCGTCGGACCGGGGTGTGATCTGCCGATTCGCACGCCGACGAGCACCTGCCCTGCGGCAGCGCTCCGGGGTCGGGGCGCTCACTCCTCGCGAGGAGGTCCTCCAGCCGGGACGGGTAACTCGTGCGCACGTGGCCCGGGATTCGCCACCACTACGGGCAGGGCGCGCAGGTGCTGAGTGGACCCGTTGATGGAGGCAATCGCTTCCTGGATCTGTTGCCGTATCTCACGATCGGTTTCGCGGACGCCGAACCACCCGAGCCGCGCCCGCAGCGCCGGGAGCGCCGCCCGGGAGTTCAGCGTCCGCAGTGCCATCACTGTGGTTTGCCGCACACTATCTGCGCGATCTTGGAGGCAGCTACAGAGTGGCGCCACCGCCCGCGCGTCGCCCAGCTGCCCCAGCGCCGTGGCCGCCGCCTGCCGTACGCCTGAATCGCGATCCCCCAGGCGGGCGCACAGCGGCTCGACGGCCTCCGGAAGTTGGAGTACCGCCGCGCTCCAATCACCGATCGCAATCGCCCACCAAATTGCGGTCTCAGTTCGCTCCGCTTTCCAGCCCAACTGCCCCAGCACCTCGGCCGCCGCCCGCCGTACGTCTGAATCCCAATTCCCCAGGCGGGCGCACAGCGGCTCCACCGCCCGCGCACCGCCCAGCTTCACCAGCGCCGTGACCACCGCCTGCCGTACGTCTGGAACGCGATCCCCCAGGCGGGCGCACAGCGGATTCACCGCCCGCGCATCGCCCAGCTGCCCCAGCGCCTTGGCCGCCGCCTGCCGTACGTTTGAATCGCGAGCCCGCAGGCGGGCGCAATCGGAATCGAACGTGGACATCATCGTTGCCTCACAGCCGGGGAATGCGTTTCATTGCTGCTTGGGGATATCGTATCCGCCTGGGGGTAAGGGGGACATACTTCGTCGTGACTCTTGTGGGAGGCCGGTTCGCAGCGATGCACCTACTCGGGGGCCACGATGTCACGCACTGGTTGGGACGCGCTACCCGGACGGGCCGCGCGTACGCACACCGGGGGCCGCCGAACTCGACGGACTCCGGCGGTCCCCACACGCCGTACGTCGCGTCGGCCATGTGCGGAGTCGCCTACTTGCTCCCGGAGTCGGAGAGTTCCGGGAGGCTGTTGACCAGCGCCGTAACGCTCTGTGCAGCCTGATCCCGAGCGGGCGCGCCGGTTTCTCTGGGGACCGTTACCCACGGCACGCGGCCCTCTTGCGAAACGTCACGCAACTACGGCGCGCCTGCTCCCTCCGGCGCGGGCTCCCGCTCCGAGTCCGCGTGAACCGGGACGATCTTGCCCGCGGGGATGGCCGACCCCGGGGCGGCGGCAGTGCTCGCCCACGCCACCATTTGTATAAGAATCCCCACGAAGTGATCTACCTCTGCGAGGGAGTAGTCTCGCAGATCCATGACCACATTGTGCTCTGATAGCGTGACGAACCGCCAGTTGAAACCGGTGGTCACGGCCCCATAGACCACCGGGATCGCGTGCCCGCGGGCGGCGTTGACACGTTGAACGGCCACTAATTCGGCCGGGCACGGCCCAAGCCCGCGCTCAACATCCTCCCGCCTCGCCTCGACGATCATGATCACCGGAGCGTCTCCCCCGAGCGGGACGGGAGTCAGATTGAGGAGGAAGTCGCCCAATGCACCGAGCGCCTCGGCGGCAGCGCGTCGGACCTCCCGATTGCTCGTTTGCAGGCGGGCATGCTGGAACTGGAACTCGGATCTCATCCTCGACTCACAGCAGGGTCAGGTCGGCGCCGCGGAGCAAATGCAGCATTCCCGTCGGGTTGTGGATCGCCGACAGGCGCCGGGCTGCCCTGCGCTGTACTGCGCCGGGTTGCGCTGCGGTCGGCGCAGTGCAGGGGAGCTGGAAAGCACGGCGGATCCCTCATTCCCCCGTCTTCATTCCTCCGTCTTCATCCTCCCGCCTTCATAGAGTGCTTCCATCCGTTCCCGGATGATCTGTCCTTCCAGGCTCGGTTCGCTCGCCAGGAGCGCCTCGACCGCCGCGTGGGAGCGCCGGCGGACGGGCCACGGTTCTTCCTGTGACATGCGCAGCATCAACCGGGCCGCCACCGATGTTGCTTCGCGCAGGTCGGCCAGTTCCACCTTGTCGAGGGTGTCGTATGCCGTGTGGTCGAAGCCGCGTCCGGTATTCACCCCGCCCGGATCGCCCATCATCGCCGTGGGGACGCCCTCCAGGAAGAAGGGGTAGTGGTCCGAGTAGGCGCTGGTGCGCTGGCCGACGGGGATGTCAATCGCCATCTGCTCCGCACAGCGCTCGAAGAACGAGTTGAGCTCGGGCCAGCGGTTGACCAGCACGCCTTTGCGTCCCGGTCCGCCCGCCGCGTCGAGATTGAGCATGAACCGGATCGAGTCCAGCTCCTCCTGGTGTTGGGCGACGTATCGGCGGGCCCCGAGGAGTCCCGTTTCCTCAATGCCGAACAGCACAAACCGAATGCCGCAGCCCAGAGCGCCGGTTGCGTGCCGTGCCAGCAGGCGGGCGGATTCCAGCACAGCCACTGCCCCCGAAGCCGGATCGTGTGCTCCCTGCGCGATGTCGTGCCCGTCGTAGTGACAGCCCAGCACCAGCCACTCATCCGGCCGGGACGTGCCTTGCAGGTCGGCAGCGACGTTCCAGGAGGTCAGGGAAGGGCATTCATCGGTGGTTTCGAGGCGCAGCCGGAGGGGACCGTACCGGCGCTGGAGGCGTCGCAGCAGTTCCCCGGTTTCCAGGCTGATGGAGATTCCGGCCATATGCGCTTCGCGGTCGTTGGCGATGCTGCCCGTCTCGGGACCATACCCTGCGTACTGGTTCACGTAGAGGAATGCGGCGGCGCCCCCGAGAGCACTGCGCTGGTACTTCTCGGACCGGTGCACGGTCCGATTCAGGCCCCTGGGGGGCCGGCTGCACACCATTGCAATCCGGCCGTGGAGGTCCGCAGCGTGGGCCTCGAAGTCGGCCGGGGCGCCGTCTCGCAGGTCCACAAACTGGGCTTCGACCAGCCGTGCAGGCGACATCGGGAGCGAGATGCAGGGCAACTCGCGCTCAATCGGCGCCACCACGCGCAAGCTCGCCGGGCCTCGCACCCAGCCCACATATGGAAAGGGCTCCAGGCGGGGTTGGCTCAGGCCGTATTCGCTGAACTTACGCCGGAAGAATTCCGCCGCCAGCCGTTCTCCCGTTGACCCGCCCCACCTCGAGCCGAAGTCGTCGCAGAGCACTTCCAGGTTGTCCATGACCTCTCGCGTGGTGTAGAGGTCGCCCAGCATCCGCTGCTCGAGTTCGAGAAAGGAATGGCTCATCGGATCTCACAACTGCCGGATTTCGACCTTGCGGAAGTCCTGGCGTTCCCCATGGCACTGGAGGCCGATCAGTCCCCGGCGGGGCCGCTTTGCCAGCGCGACTTTGCCTTTCCCGAGGGAGTCGGCGAAGTTGTCCAGGTTGACATTCTGGATCTCCACCTGGTTCAGATGGATCACCACCTGCGGTCCCTGACAGCGGATCACCATCCGGTTCCACTCGCCGGCCGGACGCGCGGCGGTCGCCACTTTTGCCGGAGAATGGGTGTAGATCGCGCCGTTCTGGTGCAGCGCGTCCAGACCGGCGTATTTGGGATGCGGATCGTCCAGAATCTGGATCTCCATCGCATCGGTGGAGGGCCAGCCGCCCGGCGGGAAGCGAAGGCCGATGCCGCTATTGCCGCCCGGCGGGATGCGGTACTCGAGCCGCAACTCGAAGTCGCCGTATTCCTGGTCGGTGGCGAGATAACCGCCCCCGTTTTTCACACAGGAGATCATCTCCCCGTTCGCCTGCCAGCACTCCAGCTTGCCCCGCTCGATGTGCCAACCCGCGAGGTCCTTCCCGTTGTACAGCGAGGTGAACTTCTCCGCCGCCCCGGTCGGAGAGCCCGTCAGCAAGGCGGACGGCGCGGCTAGCCCGGTCACCCACCCCAGGGCAGGGAGGGCTGCCAGGCGTCGCAAGAATTGCCGTCGCGCGCTCACAGTTCGCGAATCTCCACGTTACGGAAGTCGCACTGATCGCCGTGACTCTGCATGCCCACGAACCCACGGCGCGGGCGCTCGGACAGGGGCTTGTAGTTGCCCTCTGCCGTCGTCACGGTCGCCACGTCCACATCCTGGATCACCATGCCGTTCAGGCGGATCACGATCTTCGAGCCCTGGCAGCGGATGTTGTACCGGTTCCATTCGCCGGGAGCCTTCGCGGCCTTCAGCTTCGGAGGCACCTGATAGTAGATGCCGCCGCAATACTGCGCGGCTTTCAGATTCTTGTACTGTGGTGCGTCGTCGTCCAGAATCTGGATTTCCATGCCGATGTGCGCCGGATCGCCCTGTGCCGGGTAGCGGATGCCGATCCCGCTGTTTCCGGCGGGGCCGATCTTCCACTCGATGCGGAACACGAAGTCGCCGTACTCCTTGTCGCTGGTCAGCCAGCCGCCGCCGGGGGCGACGCAGGAGATCATCTCTCCGTTCGCCTTCCAGGCTTCAATCTTGCCGTTTTGCACGTGCCAGCCCGAAAGGTCCTGGCCGTTGTACAGCTTCATGAATTGGGCCTGTGCGCCGGCCCCGGTCGTGGCCGCCAGCACGCCTCCGCCCGTCATCAGCACTCCCCGCCGGAGCAGTTCTCTGCGTTCCATGTGCAATCCCCCCATGAGCGTCGCTTCACGAGATTGGTTCCGCACCGAAGCGGGAGAATCCTATCCCCGGTTCTGATTTCGACGCAGGCTTTCGTCAAGGTGAGCGGCGAGCACTCCCACGTGCGGCTCCCGCATGATGTCCCCGTGGTAACCCGGAACGTGGTGGACGATGATCTCTCCGGCGAGCCCCTGCCAGCCGCCGAACGGATCCGGATAGGAGCCGACCGGTTGTTCGATGGCCCGGAAGAGATCCACTGTGCCTGTATAGGTGCGGGGTCGGTAGTCGAGGAGCGACGGGATGAAGCCGAGATTAGTGGCGTGCCGCAGGTGGTAGGGAAGGGGCAGCCGGAGCGTCTCATACAGACGATAGACGCACTGATTCCCGGCACGCCGCAGCACGTGCCAGACGGCGGTGCCGCGCATGCGGGCATATTCGGCCTTCTGGTCGAGCGGGAGGCGGAGGAAGTTGCGCAGATGGCAGCCTATCCGGGCGAGTGGCGCCATGAATTTCGGGTATCCCGGCCCCCAGCCGTCGAGCAAAGCTACCATGCCCACCGCTTCTCCGGCAGCCTGGAGTTGCTGCGCCATCTCGAACGCGACCATGGCGCCGAAAGAGACGCCCCCGACGAAGTACGGCCCGTGCGGCTGGAGCATGCGCATCTCGCGCACATAGTGCGCCGCCATTTCCTCGACTCGGGTGTGTCGCTCACTGACTCCATCTACCCCCTGGGCCTGCAGGCCGTAGAACGGTTGATCTGCCGGGAGTTTCTCGGCCAGATGCCGGTACCACATCACGCCGCCGTCCGACGCATGGACACAGTAGAACGGCGGCCGGTTCTCGGCGTTGCCCAGGCAGGGCTTGATGGGGGTCAGCGAGGTCCAGGGCGAAGGATGTCCCGCGCGGCGCAGTGTATCGGCGAGACGAGCCGGCGTGCGCGCCTCGAAGAGCGCCGCCGGAGCCAGGCTATGGCTGAAAATGCGCTCCACCTCCGAAAACAGGCGGAGCGCCAGCAGTGAGTCGCCGCCCAGTTCGAAGAAATCGTCGTGGATTCCGACCGGGCGTACTGCGAGCACCTGGCTCCAGAGTTCCACGAGCTGAATCTCCAGATCGTCTCGGGGACACCCGTCCGCAGTGCTGACCGTGTCTGTGCCGGACACCGTCCAGGGATCCGGGAGTTGCTTGAGATCCAGCTTGCCGCTATCCACACGCGGAATCTGCGGCAGAACCTGGATGATGGAGGGCACCATCGCGCCGGGGAGCACTCGCTCCAGTGCCCGGCGGAGTTCATCCCCTTGCAAGCGGGGGGCGTGCGGCGGGTCCGGCTTCCAATCCCGGGCATGCCAGGCTCGATGGAATGCTGTGGCGCCGTGCTGCTGGGAGTGGTGCGGCGATCGGTGCCGTACCGAGCGGAGTTCCACGCCCTCACGGAGCAGCGTGCCGGTGATCAGGTAGTCGGGGTGAGTCTGATCGTCCGACAGCGAGGTGACGCAGTGCAGCGCGAGTTCGTCCCCCAGCCGTACTGTCTCCCCGAGTTGCTCGAAGGGAAAGAAGACGGGCAGCCAGCTCGTCGTTTCCTCCAGCACATCCAGAACGATGCCCGGCGCCGCAGACAGGCGCAGCCAGAGGAGCAACCCGTCCAGCCGGCCGGTGCGGGTGATCCGCAGCCGCATGTCCTGTACGCCGCTCGGGGAAATGGGGCGGCTGAAGTCCAGTTGTTCGAACTGCGCGCTCTCGCTGATCAATGCGGTGTGGGGCAGATTCTTGAGGCAGACTCGCAGGTCGAACGTCCCGCCAACCGTCGCGAACACCTGGCGCACATAACCGGCGGGCAGTTCACCTAGACGGATTTCGGTGGGGTCGCGCACCGGCAGTTCGACGGCCGCCACCCGCGTCTCGCAGAAGGCGGGCAGCATCTGGCCGGCCGGTTTCAAGAAGCGCCGGGCGTCGTTGAGGATTGCCGCAGCCCCTTCCGATCCCGCGATCGTGCCCAGGATTTCCGACACACAGAGGTCCACCGGCTCCGGGAGTTGCACTTCGTTGGACATCCCGACGATGACCTCAACGCGTCCCTCCAACCCGTTCTCGCGGATCACCGCGCGCGCCTGCGCCGCGGCCTCGGGCAGTGCCTCGATCGCGTAGACCTTCTGCGCGCCGGCTTCCACACACATGCGCGCCAGCAGCGCGTCCTTGCCCGTTCCGATGTCCACCACGGTTCTGCCGGCGGCGGCACGGGCGATGGCTTCGCGATAGTGCGTGGTTCGCCGCTCATCGTGGGTCATCGCGTAATAGAGCACGTCGTCGTAGAGCGGGTACTCTCCGACCGAGGGCCAGAGTTCCAGCGGCAGGGCCCCCGCCGGCGGCGGGGCCGCGTACGCGACGAGGCGCATCTCGCCCGTCTGATCTTCGCGCGCGAGCACCACCGCGTCTCCCACGCCGGGCTGCCGGCGCAGGGCGCTCTCCACTTCACCCGGCTCGATGCGATGGCCACGCACCTTGATCTGGGCATCCCCCCTGCCGAGGAAGATGAGGTCACCGGAAGGGAGTGTTTGCGCGCGATCGCCGGTGCGATAGAGCCGCTCTGCGCCTGCCGGCTCTTCCCCCACGGCCCACCCGAACCGTTCGCGCGTAAGTTCGGGAGCATGCAGGTAGCCGAGGGCCAGCCCGGCGCCGCCGATTGCCAGATCGCCCGGTGCGCCCAATGGCGCCGGCAACCCGGTCGGATCGAGCACGCGCACGTAGGCGCCCGCCACCGGTCGGCCGATGGGAATCTCCGTTTCGCCGGCAGCCAGCACCGCCTGCCATTCCGGGTCGCGCAGCGCCGGGTCGAACAGGGTCGCCGTGATGGTTGCCTCGGTGGGTCCATAGGCGTTGAGCCACCGAACGGACGGCGCCAGCCGGCGCCATGCGGCGTAGGCGGCGGGGGACACCCGCTCGCTCCCGGTGACCACGAGCCGCAGTCCCGGAGGCAGCGCCTCGCCGCTGCGGGCATGGGACTGCACCCAAACTTCCCAGAAACTGGCGGGGAGATTGACTACGGAGATGTTCTGCTCCCGCAGTTGCCGGCTGAACTCCTGGGGCGAACCCAGGTCGCCGTCCGGCCGGCACACCACGGTCGCGCCGTGCGCCCACGAGGGGAAGATCTCCTCGACGGCCACGTCGAAGTGGATCGGAGCAAACTGGAGCACGCGATCCCCGGGCGCCAGACGGTATTCTTGGCCGAGAGCGACGGCGTGATTGACCACGGCCGCGTGGGAAACGGCGACTCCTTTGGGGCGGCCCGTGGAGCCGGACGTGTAAATCACGTAGGCGGTCTGGGTTGCTGCTTCTGACGGGCGGCCGGAGTGACCGTGGGCCGGTGGTTCCGGCCCGGCAGGTCCGGAACCGATCGCCGCCGAGTCGGTGGCGGCGCCCGGATTGCGAGGGGGAGTTCCGGAGTGCCGGCATCCTGCCGGCACTCCCGGGTCATCCAGCAGTCTGGTGGGACAGGGGAGCGATCCGAGCGCGTCTGCCGTCCCCCTCCAGGTCACACACAGGGCGGCGCGCGAGTCCTCGATCAGATAGCGGGAATGCTCCACCGGGGCGCGGACGTCCAGGGGCAAGAAGGCGCCGCCGGCCTTCAGCACCCCGAGTAGCGCCACCGCAAGTTCGACGGACCGCGGGAGAAGCACGGCGACAATGCTTCCGCGCACTACCCCCAGGTCTTGCAGACCCCGCGCCAGATGCTCCGCACGGTCGTTCAGTTCGGCATAGGTCAGGCGCTCGCCGCCGGCCTCGAACGCGACCAGATGCGGCGTGCGGGCCGCTTGCTGCGCCACGAGATCGTGGAGGCGCGCGTCGGCGCACAGCGCATGGATTGGGGCCGGCGTATCCTGTCCCGTGTCTGCGACCGGTTCCGGCTCGGGGGCGGCGAATGGCGAACGGCGAATGGTGCGGGGTCTGCTCTCCTCGCGATTTGCCAATCATCATTCGCGGTTCGCTTCACAGGAGCGCCCTGCCACAGTTGCGACAGTTGGGCCAGTTCCGCCTCGTCCAGCATGGGCAAATCCGCCAGGCGGGCATGCGGGCGGGCGGCCATGACTTCGAGCAGTCGCTTGAGCTGACCCAACAGCCGTGCGGCGGTGTCCGGGGAGTAGCAGGTGCGGTCATACCCGAGTTTTAGCAACAACTCCGGCTCGCCGTAGGCGGCCAGATTCAGCGGGTACCCCACCGATTCATGGATCCGGGCGTCGCATGCGGCCCAACGCTCACCCAGGCGGCGCAGACCGGAAGCGTAATCGTGATTCTCAAAAACAAAGAGTGTACGAAACAACGGCTGGCCCGGCGACAGTTCGCTCCAGCGCTGGATGTCCGCCAGGGATGAGTGCTCCACGTCTCCGAGACCGAGCCAGTCCGCGCGCACTTCCTGGAGCCAACCGGCAAGCGTCCGCGCGCCGTGTACCCGTACGCGGAAAGGGAGGGTGTTGATGAACAAGCCGATCATGTCCGGCGCTTCGGGCAATCCCGAACGCCGGCAGGCGCGCGTGGTGCCGAACACCACGTCGGCCTCGCCGCTATGGCGGCTCAGCAGCAGTCCCCACGCCCCCAGCAGGACAGTGTTCAACGTCACATCGGCGCTTCGCGCCAGTTCCCGCAGTTGATCGGTGGTGGATCGGGTCAGCCGCGTCTCACACTCCGCTTCCCCGGAGAGTTCTTGCGCCGGGGGGTTGGGTTCATAGGGCAACGGCGTGGGACGCCGGAACTCTGCCAGCGCCCAACTCCAGAACCGTTCGTCCGTGATGCTGCGGCGCCGCGTCAGCCACGCCAGATGGTCCGCATAGTCACGACGGGGTGGGAGGACCACCTCGCGGCCGTCCCGGAACGCGTCATGGAGCTGGAGCAACTCGTCGAGCACCAGTGGGATGGATCTGCCATCCAGCAGGATATGATGGAACGTCCAGAGTAGTCGGGTACGCTGCCCCGGCAGGAGGAATGCATGGAGGCGGGTGAGCGGCGGACGAGTCAGGCAGAACCCGCGGGAACGATCCGCCTGGAGGTGTGCCGCAAAGCCGCCCTCAACTTCGGCCGGGTCGAGTGTGCGCCAGTCCGACCACGAGGTCTCGGCTGCTACCGAAGGGTGGATTTCCTGCGTGGGAATGCCGCCGGCGCTGCGCTGGAAGCAGGTGCGGAACACGCCGTGCTGCCGATGCAATGCCTCCCATGCCAGGGTGAGCGGCCCGCGATCCAGCCACTCGGGCAGCTCAATCTGCAATTGCTCCACGTACGCGCCCGAAGCGGGTTGGGAGTGGTGGTGGAACAGCATCCCCTCCTGTAGAGGGGAGAGAGGATGACTGGTCGGATTGGACATAGAGGGTACACGGAATTCCAGGCGCTGCGTCTGCGGTCCTGAAGAACGCGTGTGTGCTGGTGGATGCACAGTGGTTAGAAAAAGCCTGTGGGTTGCTGCGGCTGGTGGTCTATTTGAGTTAACGGTGTCCGGCTCCCTACGATATAGGGTGAATCGTGACCGACAGCAGACGCAGATTGTTCCGGAAACGGCGCGCGCGGTCCGGGGCGGCGATGGATTGTCTGGCTTTGATGCATCGGTTCATCAAAAACGCACAGTTGATCTTTGTTCATGGCGCGGTTGACGACGGGAGGCCTGCCATTCCAGACTCCAGGCCGTGTGCCGGCTGCTCACACCAGCCCGGCCGCGAATGCAATGATCGCCATCATTGGAGTTACCACGGGTGCGTCAGTCGTGCAGAAATCCGCGGGCACCGAGATGAGCGGTTGGTCACTCCACAGGGGACGTACTGCACGGAGAAGTACCCGCCATCGCCGCCTGCCCGCGGCGGGCAGGGCGCGAGGCGTATGCCGGCGGCTACCGCGGCAACTGCGCCACCTCCACCGCTGCAAGCAGCGACATCGCCCCACCCCGGTCATCGAAGCCGGCGATCGCCGCCCGGTCGTAGTAGTAGCGCAGGGTCGGCCCGGACCCGGTGCCGGTGCAGACATCAGTCAGGGCGCCGTCGTCCGCAATGCGTGCCGAGAGACCCGCCCAGGCTCGGCGCGCCACCTCTCGATACTCCGGCGACAGCCAGCCCAGCCGCACGCCGCGCGCCATGGCCGTGAGATTCATCGCCGTGGCCGTGATCTCCCGGTAGCTGCCCGGCCGATCCACCACCTGGCGCCAGGTGCCTTCCGGCGTCTGGTGACGGCGCAGTGCCGCCATCTGCAGGCGGTACGCAGCGAGGATCCCGGCGCGCTCCGGGTGAGTGTCAGGGAGCGCCGTCAGTCCTTCCATCAAGCCCAGCGAAGCGAAGCCGTTGCCTCTCCCCCAGCAGTGCGGGCCTTCCGGCGCGTGCACGAAGAGGCCGGACGGCCGCTGCAGCCGTGCCGCATACAGCCGCAGGCTTCGTCCCAACAGTTCGAGTGAGGCGCTATCCCCCAGGTGTGCGCCTGCCCGGCCCAGCAGGCAGCACTGCATGTACATGTCGTCCGTCCAGTAGCGCCCGTACCGGGCGGGATCGGTTGCCGTCTCCGGGCGGTAGCGGACAGCCGCGTCCAGCGCAATGCGTCGTGCGGACGCGCGCGCCTCCTCGGACACCTCCGGCATCACCGCCAGATCGGCGAAGACAATGTGTCCTGCGAGTTTGACGACATCGGGGGGGCCGGTCAGAGCCGGTCGCTCGCCGGCCAGGTAGGGACGCATCGCCTCGAGCACTCGCTCACGAAGACGGGGTTCACGGCGCAAATCCGACAGGCGTAGTGTGGCGCTCCAGGCCGTCGCCGGGATGTAGCCGATCGCCGGCGACCGGGGGTACTGCATCGCAAGTTGCGCCGCCACGTCCAGCGGCGCGCGCGCCAGTCGCGTCCGCAGGGCGGAGTGGAGGCCGGAATCCGGGCCCGACAGGGCGCGCTCCAACTCTTTGGGCAACTCTGCGGGAAGTGTCCCATCGCCGGCAGCGATCACCGCACCCGCCGCGGGCCCCAGGCCGGGCGCCCGCTCTCCCCCGCTCCGCTCCGCTGCCAGTGCTGCGATGAGGCTGTCGGGCGCACGCCCCGCCGGGGCTTCGCCCGGTCGGTCCGCCCGGACCTCGATCACCCGGTCGGGACCCTGAAATGGGACCCAGCGCCAGATGTATCGCCGCTCCGGCGCGGCAGGATCCAGGAAGAATCCATCTGCCGGCGGGTAGCCCCGGTCCACGCGCTGTCCGGTACCATTCTCGGGCCGCCCGGCGCGCAGCCCCTCCGGGTTGCCGCACGGGAGCACGGACAGGCTGAGCCGGCGGCGCAGCGCCGCGGGTGCCGCCGTCTTGAACCAGCGAACTGCTGCCAGCACGGCGTCCACGCTGCGCTGATCGCCGTCCAGCCCACCGATCAGGACCACCCGGCGCTCGGGTCCATCGAGCGGAACACTGCTCTCCAGCGTGTGGAGCAGCAGTCCCTGGCGGGTCACTCCGGCGGCCTGGCGCTGCGACGGCTCGCCCGGCAGGGCGGCGATTGCCTCGAGTTCACGGTCGAGGCGGGCAAGCGGTGGTTCCTGCGATTGTGACATGCGGACTGCTATGAGAGACAGCGCCGCCCCGAGCAGGACGGCAGGTGCAATTCGCCGGATCAACGTGGGTCCTCCCCTCTATCCCGACCCGGTGAGGTGCTCGAGCGTCGCCCGGATGGCGGCCGCCGCCGACAGAAACTGCCGTCCCAGCGGCGTTGGTTCGTCCGTCTGGGAGTGCCGGTTGTTTCGCGACTCGCTGGTCAGCTTTTGCATGCCGGGACAGCGGCCCGCCCAGTAGTCTTTGAAGAACTGCTGGCGGGGCTGGCCGCGATAGGGGATGTAGGAACCCTTGTGACGAATGCCGGCCGCCTCCCATCCCGCGAGAAGCGCCTCGGCCCACGCGCGAATGCCCGCCTGCCGATCGGGGGGCAGATCGTCGAATACCGCCGGAAACAGCGCCGCTTCGTCGCCTTCGTGCTGATGCAGATCCAGATAATGTGTGAACTGATAGTCTGCGAACAATGTGTCCAGCGCCCGGGTGTGCGTGGAGCGCCGGCTGGTGTTCGATTCGACCCAGAACCCCGGTTCCACCTCCTCATACACGATCCCCACCCGCCGGGGAGAGTGGTCGGCGAAGCGCCACTCGGGGTAGCGTCCGAAGCGGTTCCCGTCTGCCGCCTCCCCGAACGCCACTTTGAGGAACTCGTCGTTGTCCACCGCACCGTTCCAGACCCGGGATGGACTCCGGGCTCGCCCCTGACTGTTCGTATCCGGCAGCAGTGTGAGCAGGCAGTGGCCGAGGATCCGCTCGGAATCCAGGGCGGCACGGGCGCCGTCCGCGTGGGCGCCCGTGAGGAGTTGGAACGCAAGATCTACCAGCGCGGCGGTCGGGGCGGGTTCGTGCGCGTGGGGGACTGCCGCCAGGAGACGCACCGGGCGTTCGGCGCCCGCATCACCCAGCGTCAGCCCCCGCACCACCTGCCCGCCGAATTGCGGAAATGCGTGCAAGCGGACCCGATCCGGAAATTGCTGTGCCCAGCGTTCCAGCAGCGGGTGCCACTCATCCGGGTGACTGAACCAGCAGTCCTCCGGATTCATGCGGCTGCGGGCCGGGCCCCGGCAAATACCCGGGTCCAGGTTTCCAGAGCGACACCGCCCAGCCGTTCGGCCATGCCGCGAAACGCCGCTGACCGCAAATCCCAGTTCTGCGACCGCTCCACCTGTTCGAGGCGATCACAGAGGTGCAGGGTCAGCAGATCCGCGTAGTCTTCGTCGGTGATTTCGAGCGGCGCATTTCGGAAACGGTCCCAGACATTCGGCCTGCCGGCGGCGAGCACGCTCGCGTCCAGCGAATCTCGGGTCAGGGCACAGTTGGCGTAGGCCAGACGCTCCGCGCGTTCGCCGATCAGCGAGCGGACCTCCTCGCGCCGGTCGAGCGAAATCCGGAAGCCCTGGAACGCTTCGGTCCCGTAGATGGAGTGAAATAGGCCCGCCAGGGCCAGGTGCTCGGGCGCGCCCCATTCCTTGAGATCGCGATAGACCCCGATCAGGTGCGACAAGAAGTAGGTCTTCGAGTGCGGTACCTTGTCAACGCCAAGCCCCACCAGGAAGTCGGTGAGTTCTTTCAGATTGTGGGTCATTGTCGTTCTTGCCTCCCTTCCGATCGCGCCACAGCCCGCGGTCGTGAATCATTCGCATTCGGCGCCAGGGCGACACCGGAAGCAGCCCGGAACCATCGGCCAGGTGGGTCCTGCCCCAGCGCCCAGTGAAGAGCATGTTCTACTCCGGCCGGCACATCACCTGTCGCTCTACGCCCGCGACGGGGTGTTTTCCATGACGGCGGTACCTGGAAAGTGCTGCACCGGGTCATAGTCCGGGAACGGGAAGTACTGGTTTACGCCGGGAACCGCCGCACCGCGCATCAGAAAGGTCTTCCAGTCGTCGCGGGTGATCCGGGTGCTGGTGGGGATGTAACGGATGGTGAGGCCGCACCGGCGCCGGGAGCTGCGATTCGGGTTGCTGCCGTGGATGAGCAGCGGATGGTGCAGGGACACTCCGCCGGCAGGCACCGTCACGTCCACCGCGCGCGCCTCGTCCAGGTCCTCCGGCCGGATCTCGGTTCCGAGCACGGCGTCCTGGTCGTGCCGATGATGGCGGAGCAGGGGTCCCCGGTGACTGCCGGGGAGGACCCGCATGCAGCCGTTCTCGGGAGTGCTGTCGTCCACTGCGAGCCACGCGGTGATGACCTCCATCGGCTCGAGCGGCCAGTAGGAGCCGTCCTGGTGCCAGAGCACGGGAAGGCCGTCGCCTCCAGGCTTGCAGATGTAGTGGGAGGCAAACAGCGCGATGTTCGGCCCGAGCAGCGGTTCAACCAGATCGAGGAGGGCTTCCCGGGCCACCAGGCGGGTCCAGAATGGATCCTCCCACATCAGCCAGTGGTGGAGTTGCTCCGGTCGAAGCTGCGGGTTCTTCTCCCGCAGCCATTCGACGTGGTCGGAAGCCAGTTGTACTGTGTCCCTGTCCAGCACATTCTCGAAGACGACATACCCGTCGTCGTGGTACTCCCGGCGCAGCCGTTCCCAATCTTGTGCCATTGGTTCGTTTTCATCCTCGTTCGCAGCTTCGGTTAAGTGGCAGCCGTCCGCGTTCGCGCGGAGGAAACTGTACGGGTGCGTTGCGTGCGTCCGGTGCGCACGCGTGTGCGGTGAGGGGTGCCGGCGGGACGCCGGCGTTCCCGGGGTGGGAGCCGCGTTGGTGCTTGCAGTGTGGGCGGCCGGTGGGACGCCGGCGTCCCCGAGGTGCAAGTGGGCGGCCGGCGGGACGCTGGCGTTCCCGAGGTGTAATCGGCGAAACAGGGGACGCTTCCCGGCGGAAATTGGCACACACCACACTGCTCATAGTTCGCTGCCTCCCCTTCCGATCAACCGTCCCGCGTCGCCAGTCTCGCCGGAGTTCGCTGCCTCCCCTTCCGATCAACCGTCCCGCGTCGCCGGTCTCACCGGAGTTCGCTGCCTCCCCTTCCAATCAACCGTCCCGCGTCGCCGGTCTCGCCGGAGTTCGCTGCCTCCCCTTCCGATCAACCGTCCCGCGTCGCCGGTCTCACCGGAGTTCGCTG
>SXGS01389935.1_pt1 | contig 32013 bp, 28 predicted proteins | sample 3174681 | NCBI WGS metagenome assembly SXGS01 (sample SAMN11356861, study PRJNA531348) | freshwater metagenome | isolation source: freshwater sample F1-80 | place: China: Fuxian Lake, Yuxi | collected 2017-12-25 | reverse complement strand
GCATCCCCGCGGCCTGCTGCGGCCTTGTCGGCCTGAAGCCGACGCGTGACCGCAATCCCAATGGCGGCGAGGATGCCGATCGTGCCATCGGGTTTTCTGTCGACCACGTCGTGTCCCGAACGGTCCGTGACAGCGCGGCAATGCTCGACGCGACGGGCTATCCCGAACCTGCCAGTCCGTATGCGTATCCGAAAAAGGAGCGGCCCTACCTCGAAGAGGTTGGACGCGCGCCCGGACGGCTGAAAATCTTCTGGTCGGCGCAGACCCCCAGCGGCCGGCCGGTGGCACCGGAAATGGCCGCTGCGACCGAGCGGACTGCGCAGCACCTGGCGAAGCTCGGGCACGATGTCCGCGAGCAGGCGATCACCCTGGACTGGCGCACCTTTTATCGCGCGCAGGCCGTCGTTTCAGGGTCAAACTTCGCGGCGGGCATGGCGCGCATGGTGGAAGCAGTCGGCCGTGAGCCGGGCAGCGATATCGGCCCGCTGGCGCGGCGCGGTTATGACCGGGGCCGGGAAATCACGGGCCAGCAGGCGATGTGGGGCTGGCAGCAGTTGCGGCTGATGGGACGGATGATCCTTGCCGTATTCGAGGACTGCGATGTCTATCTGTCCCCGGTGCTTGGCAGCGAGCCGCCGCCGGTTGACTGGCTTGATCCGCTGAACCTTGAGATACGCGAATATGACAAACGCTCTGCGGCGACCTTTCCGTTCACGCCGGCCTTCAACATTACCGGTCAGCCGTCCCTGTCTTTGCCGCTCTGGCAGTCGGACACCCGTCTCCCGCTCGGCATGATGTTCACCGGCCGGTATGGTGACGAGGGAACCCTGTTCCGGCTCGCTGGCCAGCTGGAGCGGGAACTTCCGTGGAAGGACCGTCGGCCACCTCTCTGGAACTGAGACAGGGGGGTAGCAGATTTGCTGAGGACCCACCCTGCACGTGAAGTGCTGAAAACCGGATCGCGATCATCACTGCCGGACGGCCTGTTCTGAATGAAAAAGGCGGGTGGGTTTCGTGGCTGCAGTTTTGCAGTCCTCAGGGGAGCGCAAAAGGCGCTCCCCTGAGGCAGAGGTGACTTAGTTGAAGATGTCGCGCGCGGGCAGGTTGGGGTTGACCGCCAGGAGATCGGAAGCAGTTTTTCCATCCCTGTTCTTCAGGTCCGCTTTCGCACCGGCGTCGAGCAGGTAGCGCATTGCACCGGTATTGTAGGTCCCGGATGCGTAGATCATCAGCGGCGTCATGCCCTCACCATCTGACTGGTTTACATCTTCACCCGCCTCCACGAGCATCCGGAGTATCTCCGAAGGCTGGTTCGCGCGAGCTGCAATCGTAAGTGCTGTGGAACCATCCGGAAGCGCTCCCGTCGGGCGCAATCCGTATACGTCCATGAGCAGCTTCACATTCTGAGGTCCGTTTTTGTATTGATCGCCGTTTGTCAGGGCGTTCATCAGCGCGTTTGCCCCATCCCTGTTGACCGCATGTACATCGGCGCCAGCCTGCGAGAGCAGCTGAAAGAGAGCGGGGGCTTCCGTGATCGCCAGACCTGACCTGATGAAGGCTGTGTTGCCGTTCTTGTCGGCGGCATTGACATCCTGGCCCATGCCGAGGAGCTGAGACGCAACTTCAGCGCTGTTTTTTCCGGAACGAACGAGGGCTGTCGCGCCGTCCGCGTCGACACCATCGACCGTCAGGCCCTGCTCCAGAAGCCACTTGAAAACCTTGCCATTCGGGTTGTTCTCAGCAGCGAGCATGGCTGCATTCAGGCCATCATGTCCGACCCGCGTGATGTCGCTTTTCTGCGCGAGGTGAATCACGACATCCAGGTTGGGGTTGCGCCACGCCGCGTTCAGAAACGGATCCCATCCATTTGCGTCACGCTGATCATATTTCAGACCAAGGGTCTCAAAGAACTCGAACAGATGGACATATCTGGTGCGCATCGCAGCCTCGTGCATGGCTGTCCGCCCGTTGATGTCGACTTTGTGGATGTCCACGCCAGCTTTGATCAGTTCGCGATAGACTTGAAGGTCAGGCTGCAGGCGGACGGCATGAGCAAACGAATTTCGACCCGTATGGTCGAGGGAGTTTACATCCACGCCTGCTTGCCCAAGGACGAGCCTGACAGCCTCGGGCGTGCCGCCTTTCGAAACCCAGAAGATCGCCTCACGGCCCTCCAGCTGTTTTTCGGTCAGCCTTGCGCCCTTGTCGATCAACAGCTGCCAGACATCTTCCCCGGCCATTGCATTTCCGGCGCGAACGATCGCGGAGGATCCTGACAGGGTCAGGGCATTGATGTCGACGCCGGCATCGAGCTGTTCGAGTATCATCCCGGTCGTAAGGGGCTGGAACCAGAAATCCGGACGATTTAGCGGGGTGTCTTCCTTGGCCAGGGCCGGGCCCGGTGTCATGCAAAGTGCCATGCACATAAACGCAGACAATGTCCGGACCGCCCTGCTTCTGGTCCTCCTGGCAAGCGGTGGGCTGTAAGCGAAAATTTGAGGCGGTTTTTCCATTGTCGGCTCCAATTGTCTGGAATGCAGAGACCCCCGACCCAGATCCTTACTGGAATGGATCCTGAGCTCCCGGGTAGCCTGGCTGCCATATCCAGGGGTGTGAACATTGTTGCGTGTTGCAACCTGGCGATATGTCCCGTCAGGCTGGCATGTATTGATGTCCCCTCAGCGGATGACAGGTGCAAGAGTGAAGGATAATTCTGTCATCGTCCTGACCTGTTTATCAATCCGTACAAATGCGATTGGTGAGGACAGGCCATCGCCCGTCATCTTTCCGCACAACCGGGCTGAAGGTGCGCCCTGCGCCTGCGTGAATTGCAGGCGTGCCAGAAACGTTCCACCGCGCGCCGGCGAAAATGGCCGATTTCGACTCTCTTACAGACGCCGGAAAAAGGCTGCGCGAGAGATGTGCCCGGAGGCTCCGGTCATCTGAAGCGGTCCGGACCCGGAATGTCGGAATTTCCCGTACCTTTGCCGAAGCTGCACAGGCCAGTTCTGAACAAAGGCGGGTGCTGTTCGCTGTCCTGGAACGTCCTGGCGCTTGCCTCAGATGTACAGACCGATAGCCCAGGCAAAAAAGAACAGGATCAGTGAAAAGCACCACATGATGGGCAGCGAGTAACGGATATGATGGCTCATGCTCTGACCCGATAATCCCAGCGCCAGCCAGAGCGCCGGAGAAAAGGGACTGATGAACGTTCCTATGATGTTTCCGATCGTGAGTGCATAGACGGTTCCCTGCGGGGAGACTCCGGCCGGCGTCGTGATTTCCAGGACAACTGGCAGAAGGCCGAAGTAGTAAGAGTCAGTCGACAGAACGAGTTCGAGCGGAAGGCCGAAAAAGCCGATCAGGATGTGCAGGAACGGCAGGAGGGCGGGGGGGAGGACTTCCACAAGGCTTTTCGACATGGCCCGAAGCATGCCGGAGCCGTCCATGATGCCCAGAAAGACGCCGGCAGACAGGATGATCGCTCCCATCAGCAAGGCTGGTTGGGCGTGTGACCTGATGCGTTCCATCTGGTCCTGAACATTCGGGTAATTTACGATCAGAGCAACAGACAGGCCCAGCATGAAGATCAGGCCGGCCGGGAGGATCGCCGAAAGAAGCGCCACAATCACCGACAGGAAGATCAGCGCGTTTATCAGAACATTCCGTGGGCGAAGGAGCGGGTCAGCGTGCAGGGGCGGATCAGCCGGGCTTGCAGACATGTCTCCGTGAGGCGATGTTCCAGGGCATTGCGTCGCCCGGGGCGCGCCTGAAGCTGCAATTCGGCGCTGTTCCCGGATTCCCAGCAGGGCGGCCAGGGCAACAAGACAGAGGGCGCCGGCAATCTGCACCGGGATGAGCGGGCGCCACAATTCGGAAACATCCATACCCGTTACAGCCGCTGCCCTTCCCAGCGGGCCCGCCCAGGGCAGCATGTTGAAAATGCCTGCCCCTGTTGCCAGAACGAGCAGCATCAGGAGAGGATTGATACCGAGGCGCTGGTACAGGGGCAGGAGGGTGGGGATCGTCAGCAGGAAGGTGGTGGCGCCGGCGCCATCAAGATGAGCCAGCATCCCTACAAGAGCTGTTCCGATCACCACCAGGACGATGTTTCCATCAATTACCCTTATGATGCCATCAATGATCGGACGGAAGAGGCCGGTATCCTGGAGCACACCGAAGAACGTAATGGCGAAGATGAACATCGTCGCCACGCCCGCGACCCGGGAGAGACCGGAGTCAAAAAAACCGGTGATCTCTTCCGGGCTGAAACCCACGGCGAGCGCGGCGCAGACCGGTACGAGGCAGAGTGCCGCGATCGGAGACACCTTGTCCAGTATCAATAGTCCGACGACGATCAATATCGTGATCAGTGCGGCGATCGTGAGCATCACCTTGCCTCCCTGGCCGGAATGTCGGGTTTGAGGTATGGCGTGTTGGCCTAGAACCTGCGGGTGATTTCGGCGAAGACCGACCTCGGGGCACCCGGGAAGTGCCCGATCACTTCAGTGAAACCCGAAGCGGCATAGGTTTTGTCAAAGACATTGTCGATGCGGACAAGCAGCTTCCAGTCGTCGGTTTCGTAGATCACCGATGCGTCGAAGACAGTGTACGGCTTCACGCGCTGTCCGCTCCGGCTGATCCGCTCTCCGACATGATCGCCCCCGACAGCAAAGGCGAGTCCCAGCGGGCGTATCTGATAGCGCGTCCAGAACCCCAGCTGATGTTTCGGCGCATTGGCAAACCGGTCTCCGACATCGCCGATCTGGCCGAGGCCGCCATCCTTCGTCACGCGGGCGTCGTTATAGGCATAGGTAAGCGTCGCGACCCAGTCTGGTGTGATGTCGGCGGCCAGGTCGAAATCGAAACCGGTGCTGGTGACTTCTCCGAGCGACACGAAGTTATCGACGCCATCATCTTCAGGGTCAGTGCCGGTACTCTGCACAAGGTTTGACCGTTTGATTTCATAGAAGGCAATGGAGGGCTGAAGCCGGCCGTCAAACAGCGAGGCCTTCGCGCCGCCCTCTATCATGTCCCCCGTCGTCGGCTCAAACGGGCCGCCGGCGCCAGTGGCCTGAGTGCTGACATCCTGGGGTTCAAAGCTCGTCGCATACTGACCGTACAGGGAGAACGTCGGCGTTACCCGGTAAACGATGCCCCCCCGGTAGGTGAGCTCTTCATCAGAGTAACTCACGCCGTCGACATTGTTTTCGAAGCTGTCGAGACGGATTCCGCCCGTCAGGATGAATTGTCCGAGCGTCAGTTCGTTGAGCCCGTAGACCCCGAACTGCTGTACATTCAGGTCTGACCCCGGATTGTTGATGTCCAGCGTGTAGTTTGCCCGGTTGGTGACGCCGTATCGCGGGTTTACGAAGGTCAAAGGTGTGGGGACGGTGCTGGCCGATGTGGAGCCTGCCGTCCCGCGCGCGCGAGCAGCTTCTTCATATCCGCGATCTTCGGAGAAGTCTGCGCCGGCCAGAACGCGATTGGAGATGTTGTCCGAGAAACGCGTCGACCAGATGGCATTTCCACCGAGCGAAAAAATTTCATTCGCCCGCAACTGCTTGCGGAACTCCCGTGTCACGCCGTCGGGCGAGCCGTCGGCATTGTTGTCAAAAAGAGCGCGGGGATTGTGATATTCCTGGTGCTCTTCGGCATCGATGTAACGGCCGGACAGATCATAGGTCAGCTGATCAGTCAGTTCGCCTTCAAGACGGAACTGCGCAGTGCTGGAGTTGAGTCTCAGGAAGTCATCGGCTTCATTGCCGTTCCAGCGCCGGTCAGCAAGAAAACTGCCCTGATCATCAACCGGGATGCCCCGCAGCCGGTTTCCGCCAAGATCGGTTTCCAGATGCATCAGCTGAACTGTGAGCGTCTGGTTTGCAATATTGAAGGCGAGCCCGCCATCCGCGATGAACACCTCGCTGTCAGCATTGAAGCGAAGCGTATCCTTCGTTTCGTAGAACAGACCTGCGCGGCCATTGATATTGTCCGCGATCGGGCCCGTAATGTCGCCTGAGCCACCGTAACGCTTGTTTTCGCCAAGGGTGGCGCGCAGATTTGCCGCGGGTGAGGAACCCGGCTTCTTGGTCACATAGTTGAAGATGCCCCCGGGGGCCGATTGCCCGTAGAGCATGCCTGCGGGCCCTTTCAGAAATTCGGCGCGTTCAATTCCGAAAAGCTGGGGCACCGAGAAACCATTGTAGGGGTCCCCGCGCAGTCCATCGAAGAAGTTTTCTTCCTGTTCGAAGCCGCGCGCGGTCACGCCCGCATAGCTGTAGAAGGAAACACCTGAAATGTTGCGGTAGAGGTCCTGCGACGTCCTGGCACCCTGGTCTTCAATCAGATCATCCGTGATCGCCGAAATGAGCTGGCTGGCGGCGAGCGGTTCAGTCGGGAGCTTTCCGGCGCTTGTGATTTCCGTACGGTAGAGCTGCTGGGCCCGGCTTGTCACGACCACCCGCTCAAGCGAGCGTTCCTCGTCAACGTCGGTTTCAGGTGCCTGATCAGGGGCTTCGCTAAGGCCGGCAGGTGTCTGCTGCGCAGGGCCTTGAGCAGATGCCGGCGCCGCCAGGAGCCCGGCCAGGAGCGCTGCGCCTGCGGCGCCCAGCATCAGGTGTGCACCGGGGTTGATAGTCTTCTGCGCCTTAAGGTTTACGCGGTCGTTTGACATCTGGTCCTCCCTTGGTCCGGGCTCTTTTGTTGCGGGCACCGGTGTTCCAGCATCTTGTACACAAGGAGTCTGTCAAAGTTCTGTCGGCATACGAACGTGGCTTCTGCTTCATGCTTTTCTGAGCTAGGATAAAATAAAAAACGGGGAGAAGAAGATGCGGTTTCTTGTCGTGGAGGACGACTGGGATCTGGGCGAGGCGGTCTGCCGGCGTTTCAACAGGGATGGTCACGCTGCTGATCTTGTCAGCGATGGCGGGGACGCGCTCGACCTCCTTGAGTATGAGCGTTACGACGTTGTTTGCCTTGATCTGGGGCTGCCCAGAAAAGACGGATATGAAGTCATCCGTAAGCTGAGAGAACGCGGTGACCTTACACCGATAATTGTCCTGACTGCGCGCTCGCAACTGGACGCGAAAATCGAGACGCTGGATGTCGGCGCAGACGACTACATGGTCAAACCGGTGGATCTTCTTGAGCTTGAAGCGCGCTGCCGGGCACTTCTTCGCCGGCATCATGGCAGTGCGTCCGGCGTGATACGGATTGGTGGCGTGGCCATCGATCCGGGCGCGAAACGTGTGACGGTGGATGGCGAAGTCCTGCCGCTTCCAAACCGGGAATTTCGCCTGCTTGAGGTGTTTGCGAGCAATCCTGGCCGCGCCATCAGTAAAGAAGAGATATTCAACAAGCTTTTTGACCTTGAGCGGGATGTCGCCCTCAATGCGGTTGAGGTCTATGTCGGGCGCCTCCGGCGGAAGCTTCAGGGGATCGTCAGTATCGAGACCGTTTACGGTTATGGCTACATGATCAATGCAGACCGGGCCGACGCGCCTGCAGCACATCAAACGTAACTTCCGGCAGTGCGGGCGCCCGTAAGATCCGGAAGTCCTGGCTGAAATACCGAGAGGCTGTATTGTACAGTATTCATGCAAGTTCCATCAGGGTACAGCTTATCACCCTCTTTGGAATCCTGATCATTCTTTGCTGTGCAGGTCTTTATCTGATCGCATTGTCATACGGCCGGTCTGTCGCCAACAGCTCGTTTGACAGGCTGCTTGCCGGCTCGGCCCTGTCGATTTCGGAAGTTCTCACGGTTTTTGAAGGCGAGATCGATGTGGATGTGCCGTATGCTGCGCTTGACATGCTCTCGACCGCGCCGGACGACCGCGTTTACTACAGTGTGACCCTGAGCAACGGCCAGTTGGTTGCGGGATATGAAAACCTGCCGGAATCCGACACCGGACGCGGCATAAATGTCTCAAGACTGCCGGGCGCGCTGCTCGCTTACTCCGCGGACTTCAGGGGCGAGGAAACCAGCTTCGTCGTGCTTCGCCGGATCATATCGACACCCGATGGCTCGCAGCTGGTGCGCATCCAGGTTGGTCAAACCCAGAAAGCACGTGAGCAGCTCGCGCGGGAGCAGGCTCTTGCGGCGCTGCTCCCTGTTATCGCCATCGGTGTCCTGGCGCTGGTTGTCGTCCTGTTCACAATCAACCGTATCCTGAGGCCCATCAGCCGGATCAGCGCAGACATTGCCGGTCGGGCAGCAACCGAACTGCAGCCCACAACGCTGAGAGTACCCATGGAAATCAGCGAACTTGTTGAATCCATCAACGAGTTCATGCGCCGCCTCGATCTGAGCATGTCGTCCCTGCGTGCCTTTGTCGGGGACGCCGCGCATCAGGTGCGCACCCCGCTTGCGGCGATCCGGGCGCAGGCTCAAGCCTCCCTCGACGGGTCCGATCAGGAGATGCGGAGCAGCCTTGCGGTCATTGAACGCAAGGCGGTCAATCTGTCGGATCTCTTCGACAGGATGTTGATGCTGGCCACACTGCACCACCGCGCAGCAGTTCGCTTCATCGAGCGATTTGATCTGGAAGAGGTGCTTGAGGAGGCTGTTGCAAAATACGTGCCCTCCGGAGTGGAAAGCAATTGCCATCTCCTGCGGTTTACTCAGGCGGTCCCGATGAGCGGGGATCCGGTCATGCTTGAACAGGCATTCAAGAACCTCATCGAAAACGCGTACGCGCATGGAAATGCGCAGGCCCGCGGCTTGTATATTGAATGCGCTGTTACGGACAGTGAGCGGATCATATTCTTCAGTGATCGCGGGCCGGGTGTGCCATCTGTTGCGCGCCAACGGCTGTTTGAAAGGTTCAAGAAAGGGGACCTTTCCCTTGGCGCGGGTCTTGGTCTGGCCATTTCAAGGCAGATCATCGCGGACAATGGCGGCCAGCTGCAACTTGAAGATCGCGAAGGCTTCAGCACGACTTTTGCCGTCCGGTTTCCCAGGCCGCCAGGCGGTGTCAGGTCATGACCGGGAGACAGGTGACGCTTTGCCGGTTGCGCGGTGCGCTCGCGCTGTTCCTGCTTGCCGCTTTCAGCTTCAGCTGCGCGCGGTTTTCAGATGAAGTCCGGAATGAAGACGGCGGCGGGCCGCTCCTGATTTTCGGGACCGTTGACCGCGCAAATTTCGAACCGATCCTGCAGGGGTTTCTCAAGGAGCAGCCGGCGATAACTGTGACTTATGTAGAGATGAATTCTGCAGACATAGAGAAACATGTCAGGGAGCTGAGGAATCCCTACCCGGACGTCATTCTGAGTTCAGCGATGGACCGGCAGATGAAACTGGCAAATGACGGATACGCCGCAGCGCACCCGGGCGCCGTCGGAGATCGTATACCCGGCTGGGCAAAGTGGAGACAGGAGGTGTTCGCCTATGCCGGCGAACCTATCGTCATGGTGTTCAGCGCGGAAGGTATCAGGAACAGGACAGCGCCAAGATCGCGGGACCAGCTTTATGATGCGCTGCTGTCGGACCCGGAGTTCTGGCACGGGCGGATAGCCACGTATGATATATGCGAGAGTGCAACGGGATACCTGCTGATTTCGCATGATGACCGGCAGGCGGGAGAGTTTACCGCAGTAGTGGGTGCGATGGAGGCGTCGGGAGTGCGGACCGAGGGAACGTCGGTCGAACTTTTAAACAGGATTGCCGACGGTACTTATGTCATGGGTTACAACCTGCTGGAATCTTACGTACGGGCCCATCCGAGAAACGAAGATTTCGTGGTCGTCTATCCGGAAGATTATACGCTGGTGCTGCTTCGTACGGCGCTGATAAATAACCGCGCGCCTAATCCTGAGCAGGCCGGCATTTTCCTCGACTACCTGCTGTCGACTGATGGCGAAACGGTCATCCGCGACGAGGCGGGGATATGGCCGATCGGTCTTATCCAGCATCAGCCCGGTGAAGGGTTTGCAGAATTTCCCGGCCTGGTGGCGGCCCGGCCTATTCCGCTGACGCCGGGCCTGATCGTCTATCTCGACGACCGCAAGCGCAGCCACATGCTCAAGCGCTTTGCCGCGCTCTGCATGCACGGAGCAGGCTCCAGCGGAGCGTCAAGCCAGTGACGGATTTCAGCATGAGGCCGGATCGGCAGCCGGACTCAGCCAAAGGTCCGGTCGGCTCAGGAGCTCCGCTCAGCGGGCCTTGACGACCCAACCCCAACCGGAAAGCAAGGCGAACGGAGTCTCCGATTAAACGGCCCGGATCAGGGGGCTGGGTCAATGGCTGAAAGCCGGCGAGTGTTGCGGAATTGCTGCAAGTTATTCCACTTTGTTTCCTTTCCGCTGATACGCGATCGCGTATTAACTTGATTTATACGAGAATGCGTATAAGTTCACTTTATGCGCGAACGCGTATCAAGAGGAGTTTCAATGGCAGATCTTGTCCGAAGCCCGAGAATGGCAGGCGCGGTAGTCCGAAAGACGCGGCTTGCCCAGGGTTTGACCCAGAAGGAACTCGCGGACCGCATGAACGTGCGTCAGGCGACAATCTCGAAGCTGGAAAGCGGGGAGCCGGCAACCCGGATGGCCGTTCTGTTCGATGCACTTGCAGCCCTCGGCCTTGAAATCACCGTTACAACGCGCGGCGGAAAATCGAACTTCGAGGAAGTATTCTGATGGCACGCCGGTCCAACGCTGAGGCCCTTGCAGTCTTCCTCAATGCAAAGCCCGTCGGACGGCTGACGCGCGCCGCCTCGGGAGCTGTTGCCTTCAGTTATGACGCTTCATGGCTCGACTGGCCGGGTTCAATGCCCGTTTCGATCTCACTGCCGCTGACCGGCGAAGTATTTCGGGGCGCGCCTGTCATCAACGTCTTCGAGAACCTCCTGCCTGACGCTGAACAGGTTCGTCGCCACGTTGCAGAGCGCCTTGGGGCAGGTGGCACTGACGCGTTTTCATTGCTGTCTGTTGCTGGCCGGGACTGTGTCGGTGCGCTTCAGTTCCTGCCGGATGGCCAGGCGCCGGGGCCGGCCGGAGAGGTGAGGGGCGAAGTCCTCACCGAAGCAGAAATCGCTGCCCTGATCCGCAGGCTCCGGGTCGCGCCCCTCGGGATGGAACGCGAGGATGAAGATTTCCGCATTTCCATTGCGGGCGCGCAGGACAAGACCGCGCTTCTGCGGATCAGCGGGCAGTGGAAGCGCCCGGCCGGGACAACCGCAACCACGCATATCTTGAAGCCTGCCATAGGCGTCCTGCAAAATGGCTTCGACCTTGCCGACAGTGTACAGAATGAGTTCCTAAGCCTGAAGCTCTGTTCAGGGCTTGGGCTGACGGTTGCAGAGGCTTCGATTGAACAGTTCGAGGACCAGTTGGTCCTTGCCGTTACCAGATTTGATCGTTTGTGGACGGAAGACGGCCGCCTGCTCAGATTGCCACAGGAAGATTTTTGTCAGGCACTCTCGGTGCCCTCGACGCTCAAGTATCAGCGGGATGGCGGGCCAGGTATCCAGACGATACTGGAAAGGCTCAAGGAAAGTGACAGCCCATTAAAAGACAGGCGTACCTTCCTGAAAGCGCAGATGGTATTCTGGCTGCTGGGTGCAACCGACGGGCATGCGAAGAACTTTTCAATAGCTCATCGCCCGGGCGGAGGTTTCAGGCTGACGCCGCTTTATGACATATTGTCTGCTCAGCCTCTGGTGGATGCGGGAAAGCTGCGGCGAAACCGGTTCAAGATCGCAATGTCCATCGGCGCGAAAAATCACTACCGCATGGACGAGATCCAGTTGAGGCATTTCACGGAGACAGCAGACACTGCCGGTCTGCCGGTCGGTACGGTTGAGGAAATCTGTGCAGAGCTTGAAAGGGACATTCCGATGGTGCTCGATGAGCTGGCATCCGATGTCGGAAATGTCATTCCTGCGGCTCTTGTCGAAAGTCTGGCTGCCGGCATCAGGTCGCGTAAACAGATCCTCGGAATGAACTGATCTCGTCCCGGCTCCGATTTTGGATTTGAAACTCCGGCCAGATTGATAATCCTGAAGAGATGAGCACCGGGCCAGGTGGCCAAACTGCGATGATCCGGGAGCACGAGAGCGGCGAGAAGCGCCAGCAATAAGCCGCCGCCTGAGTTGTCGTGATGCCGGGACAGCGATGCTTGGGCTGGCCTGCAACTGTTGTGATGCTTCTGGTGGGCGTGCGGGCGGATCTGGCAGACATGATCTGAGGGAGCAGGACCGGGGGAGCTGATTTACTGAGCGCCGCTGGCTCTTGAGGCGGTAGCCGCGGTTTCTGAGTTTTGGTTCTGGTTATGTCAGAAACTATGGTGGTTTTTGACATAGCGCTTGAGGGCTGAGGGGGCCCCAGGCCCCCTTCCTGACGTGAGGGCTTGTCTAGCAGCTATAATCTGAAGGCGCATGGCCGAGGGCCTTAATTCCCCGGGCGATGCCGGTCCGGATGAACTCAAGCTGCCTGGCGTCTGTTTGCCTGAGACTGGCCTGGATGGCCTCGCGCCAGGCGGGACCGCGGTCCCAGGCCTCCATGAAAACGTCTGCGATCGCTTCGTCCTGGTGCTGCGCGATCATGGTCTCCATGAGCGTGGCTGCCTGCAGCCGGTCTTTCCGGCTCTTGGCGGTCGCGTCATCTGATGCCAGGCGGCGTGAGGCGATGATCAGCTTGTGGACTGCGAAACGTGCCGGGGCCGGGACGTTCACGGAAACGCCCGCGCCATGCAGGACGACCGCGCGGACAGGTTCACGGATCAGGAAATCCAGGAACCTCAGGGGTTGCGCGGCTGCGCCGCCAAGAGCGGGCATCGGGGCGGGGCGCCCCGCCAGCTCATCCGGGCCCCTGTTGGGGGTGAGGAACTCGACCCTGTAGCCAGACCGTGTCGTAAACCGGGTAGAGAAACGTGAATCATTCTGATCGGGAATTTCCCGGAAGGTCGGATCGACCTCCCGCAGGACCTCCAGGACGGGCGGAATGGAATCCTGGACGGCAACCGAGATGGAATGGAACTGTGCGAAATCGGCGTCCCCGGTCTGCATCGCCGTATTGGGTAGGCGCACCCCGAGAAGGGCGGAATAGCACTGATACGCAACGGTTCCGATCAGCACACCCCGCAGCCTGAAGAAGCCTGCATTTGCAAGGGCGTCGATGATGTTTCCGGCCAGTATGTCGGGTTGTGGCAGATAGGCTTCCCGGATCAGGGTGGACACCAGCTTCCGGCGTGACCTGTGATCCGCCTTCAGGTCCTTGAAGTGCTCGACCCGCTGATTGATTTCCGGATCGTCGACCGGGCCGACATAGCGCCGGTGTTTCCCGCCATCTTCCTTCGCCGTATCAAAATACCAGTACCGGCGGCCTCCGCTTTCCATCGAGATGAACCGGCCTTCGATCGGAAAATCGGCCGAAAAGCGGGCGTCCAGCGTCCGCTGGGCGAGCTCGGAATAGAGCGTCTGATAGATGTGATCGATGGGTTTCATGGCTGACTATTACCACTTTTGCGCTAAAGGTAATAGAAGTGGATTGCCAGAATATTACCATTTTCACAAATATGGTAATAATTCAACTTGGCAGGGTGGATGCGTGCCGAAGGCGGTCCCGAGTGTGCTGCCGGCAGTCAGACAAAGCGCATGCCAGTTAGAATTTCTCCCTGAAGGTTCAGGTCCGATTCTGACTTTCGCTCACGGAGCAGGCCCGGCATGCGGGGCTGACACCCTATACCTGCAGATCACTCAAGGCGTCCGGTTAATTGCCACCGACAGGGCCAGAGAGGTCGCGAGGGTTCACCCGGGGGGCAGGCGCGCGGCTGCTTGCGTGAAGTCAGGGCTCTGAGTGCGCCGTAGACAGGGTTGACGCATACAGATTAAATGTTCAGAGATTTTGAACGAGGCGTTTGCAAGACAATTGCAGAGATCGCCACTGAACCCATAATTCGGAAGGCGTCTTCCGCTGGAGCCACGAGCAAGTATCTGCTTCGTGTGGTGTTGAAGGCTCCACGGCAATGCAGGCTTTCAACGACTTGCGGCTGAAATCGGCGCAAACTCAGACACAGAGAACTGACGACGCACTCGCTGGGGTTGGCCCAATGCAGTCATCTGCAATTCTTTGCTTTGCTCAGCTTTAGGCGGTACCTCGAAGTGTTCCTGCTTGAGGCGACGCAGGTCAATCAAGGTCAGATGCTCACAGAAAACCTGGCCTTCAGAACACCAGGTTTGCAATGAGGCCTGAGGGGCTTGCAGGCAAAAGCTCCAGCCTGCCACCATGCGCTGTCATAATCCGATCGGCGATAGACAATCCGAGTCCGGCTCCGCCGGCTTTGTGGCCCGCCCCGCGCGCGAAAGGCGCTTTGAGTTTGTCCAGACATTCCTGAGACAAACCTGGCCCGAAATCCCTGACCGATATTCGCAACGGATTCTCGTTCAAAGCAATGACAACTTCCGAACCCAGTGGAGCGTGCTGAACTGCATTCTCCACAAGGTTTGAAAGCGCAATGGCCAACGCATCGGGCTCTGCCTGCACGAGTGTCCGCGAAGAGTGTCGCTCAAAGGCCAGTTCTACTCCGGCCTGACGGGCCAGAGGATCAAGACGTGTAACGACGTTGATAATCAGCTGCTCTGCATCCACGCGCTGCATCGGGCTGATACGAAGCCGGTCTGCCAGAGCGGAGGTCAGCATCTGCTCGCACAGCCTTATGAGGTCGTCGATATCTGTCCTTAACGTCTGTAGGTTGACTTCGTCCTCGTTAATTTCAAAATCTGCCTTGATGGCTGCGAGCGGTGTTCGCAATGTATGCGCAGCGTCGAGCAGGAACGCGCGCTCCCGCTCCATAGCCTCTCTTAGCCGGTATAGAGTGGCGTTCAACGCAGTCGTCAGCTCACGGACCTCCAGCGGTGCGTCGCCGAGTTCGATAGGTTCAACATCCCGGAACTCTCTGATCGATATTGCCCGTTTCTGGATTTGCAGGAGTGGCTTGAGCGTTGAATCAATGATCCGGCGCGAAGCCAGGAGCATAAGAAGCGCGAAAGGAAGGATGGGCAATATGATGTGAACGAAGATTTCACTGAGTATTAACAAGACCAGTCGATTTGCAGGATCACTCATTGCAATGACCTCGACCCGACAAGACCGGCTGTCGCAATCAAAGCGTTTGCCTGCAACCCAGCCGCCCGCTTCGAGTGCATGGGTCCATTCATCCGCTTCGGATTTTGGAAGACCTGATATCGAATCCCAGTTGAACGGCGAGCTTGCCAGAACGGTATGATCGTCCAAAACACGCCATCCATATGCATCTGGATACTCGACGAAAATCTCATCGCGCATCGCGCCTTCGTCGAGAGCAACCAAGCCATCAAAATCCAGGGCACTGATCTCTCTCGAGATACTTTCTGCTCGTTCGAGCACCTTCCTTTGACGAAGATCTGACGGGTCGCGGCCATAGTGAAAGGCAACGATCAAAGAGGTCATGACAGTGACCGCGCAAGTCGCCAAGGCAAGCCGCCCATGCATGCGCGCTGCGAGAGACCATCCCCGAGCTTTAGGTGACATCGGCGGGTTCCAGTATGTAGCCGATACCACGTACAGTACGAATAGTGGCTGAGGCAGCGCCGCTTTTCAGGATAGCGCGCAAACGGGATACCGATGCCTCCAGTGCGTTCGGGCCGGTTGCCGTGTTGAAATTGTAGAGTTCGTTTTCGAGGAAGGCTCTGGAACAGATGCTATTCCGGCGTTTGAGCAGAGAATTGAGCAGCTGCAATTCACGACGAGCAATCACGACTGCGTTGCCCTCTATTCGGACTTCGCCCCTGGCCATGTTTAGACTGATGTTGCCGAAGGCCTCCTCAGTCGCGTCCAGCGAGGCAGGGCGCCGCAGCAGGGCGCGGCACCTCGACAGGAGTTCGGCCACTTCAAACGGTTTGACCAGGTAGTCGTCTGCGCCACCGTCCAGGCCATCGATCCGGTCGTTCAAGCCGCCCCTGGCCGTCAGAACAAGGACTGGCATCTGCTTGCCCGATGCTCGAAGGCTCTTGAGCAAGTCAAGACCGCTACCATCCGGCAGACCCAGATCGAGAAGCATTAATCTGTAGTCGGCAGCATCGAGCGCGGCGCGGGCTTCGGCAAGGCTCACCACCCAGTCGGGACTGAATGCCTCCCTGGCGAGTGCATCATAGAGGCTTTGTCCGAGCCTTGAATGGTCCTCTACCAGCAAAACACGCATTTTTCAGTCCGTCAGCTTCTCATCAGAAAACTAGTGCAGCTCTGACCCCGCAACCATTGTCCGGGCGGAGTCTTATGAGCAGCTTTATCCAAAACGTCATGCCGTTCACAGCATATCCCTACACAGGCGAGGCGATCGCCTGCAACCTCTGCGGCAGCGACGCAAGAACGGTGATATGTAAGACCGACCGGCGCTGGAAGAAACTCAAAACTGTCGCCTGTTCTGACTGCGGACTGATGCGAACCGATCCTATGCCGACAGATGCCGAACTGGACGACTATTACCGTAATGAGTACCGGATCGATTATCAGATGGCCGGTAATCGTCCGCCGAAATTCCATCTGGTCAGGTCAATGCGGGAAGCACGCAACCGCGCTGCATATCTGGCGGAGGCGCTGAAACCCGGCGCGAAAGTCCTCGATCTCGGTTGCGGTACCGGCGAGTTTCTTAAGCTCGCAAAAGATAAGGGCTGTGAAGTTGTAGGCATCGAACCCGGGCACACCTACGCTGCGTTTGCCCGCTCTGAATATGGGGTCGATGTAATCAATGCGCCCTGGCAACAGGCAAACCTGCCGCTTGGTGGATTTGACGTTGTTACCTGCCAACAGGTTGTCGAACATCTGCGTGATCCGATGGCTGCCCTGGCAGCCATGGCCGCATGGCTGAAACCAGAGGGCGTCCTGTATGTGTCTGTTCCCGACATGCGTGCAAATGACAAACCGAGTTTTGAACGTTTTCATTTTGCGCATATCTATGGTTTCACGGCAGAAACACTCGATGTTGCGCTTCGCCTGAACGGGATGGTCTCGGTGAGCAGCGGACCGCTTAACACAACGACGGCGGCGTTCCGCAAAGACCCGAGCCTTTCGCCAGAATCCATCGTGATAAAGGACGCCGCCCGAGCCCGGCGCCTTGCCGCCAGCTACGGCGACGACTCAGTCGCCAGTTATGTTTTTGGGGGAGGCTATTTTCGGCATGCAGCTCACCGTTTCAAAAAGTGGCGCCGGGACACTTTTCAGACGAGAACTGCTGTGCCTCAGACTGACAAAAGCAACCCTCCAGTTTCCCAGCCGTCACGCGTGTAGGCTGCATTGCGGGCCATCGGAGACATCCGGTCTCAATCGGACTGAACGAAAGCTGAGCGGCCATTTGCCAGTTGGTAGAAACCGTCCTGCGGCACCGGGAGCATCAGCATGGCTTCCTTTGACAGGTGCTCGTACGAACCGCGAATCAGCCTGCTTGTCAGTCCATGCGTCACCACGATAGCCGGGGCGCGGGCCTCCCGCAGCCAAGCCGTCACGCGGGCGTACGCCTCTTCGAAGGTTTCTCCGTCTGGGGAGCGAAAATACCAATCGTGAGGTTTGCTCCCCTTCAGTGCACCCGGGAACTCCGCGTCGATCTCATACATCGACATTCCGTCCCAACACCCCAGCGAAACTTCGGCAATGCGCTGCTCTATCCGGATATCCAGTTTCACATGCTTGGAGATAAGTGAGGCGGTTTCCATTGCTCGGCCCAGCGGACTGACGTAGGCGCGAACTGGCGCCGCCGAGTTAAGCATCGCGGCAAGCCTTCTCCCCGCCGATTGTGCCTGGTCGCGGCCACGAGATGTCAACGGCGAATCCTTGGCCCCCTGGAAGCGACCTGCGCTGTTCCATTCGGTTTCTCCGTGACGAACCAAAAGCAAGGCGGGCCCACTTCCTGAAAGGGCCATGCGGTCAATCTCCAATCATCTCTTTAGCCGCCGTCAAGCGCTGCGTGTTTCGGCCGCCGCTGTTTTGGCTCAATGGCGACTTTTGGCGAGATAGCGCCCCTCTATAGCGAGTATGGAACGGCAGGGAAGTTTGCTCCCGGCCGTTCGAGGTTTTCACAGATCGGCGCCGGTCGGGATTTCCAGCGCATCGTCAATTCCGAGACAGCTGACGGTGCTCTCAAACTTCGTATGTCCGAGCGAAAGCTGGACACCCCCTGGATTGCCAGTCTTGCGAGAAGTAAGGGCGGCCTCCGCCAACCGAAATCTGAACTCTGACGTAACAGTCAATTGTGATTCCGGGTACTCGCCCGCTCCGGTGCCTATTGCCGCTGGGCCATCGGCCGCGCCCGCGTGCGCACATCGGCTCGCGGATTTGGCGTCGCATAGGCCTTCAGATCCCGCCGTGTCGTATCGGCTGAGCACAGCTGCACCGGGACCACTTCGGTGCCCCAGCGGTTTTGCAGCAAGCCATCGCTCTGGTTATCGCCCACCTGCTGGATGGATCCGTTGAGATTGCGTCCCGCCTGGATGAGGCACGCCGTGTTTCCCGTTCCCTCCTGCGTGATCACGCCGGTATTGCCCTGGCCGAACTGCAGGATGCCGGCGGTGTTTCCGCTGCCCGTCTGCAGCACGCCGGCGCCGTTGCCGCTGCCTTGCTGCGCGACGGAGGCCCGGTTGGCCGCAGCCGCCGGCGCTGCCACGCTCTGCCCGCGCAGCCGGTCGCCCGGGAACTGCCTCGGGTATCCTCGCCCCTGATCGGCGTATGCGGCTAACGGCATCGTAAAGACAGCGAGCGCCAGGCTGGCGAGCATCATCTTGCGGGAACAGATCATCGTGGTCTCCTAGGAAAGCTGCTGAGCCGAGCAGAGTTCACCGCCCGCATCCCGCAGGGTCAGAATGGCGCGGTAGCGACCGCCGGAGAATTCCGTCGAGCCAACGGTAGCGCTCTTGCCCTGCATGAGGTCGACCTCGCCGCCTTGCGTCACGTCAGTCCCGCCGCCCGGGCCGAGCGACGTCACACTGAAATCATAAGATCCGTATACTGCGGCGTGCGCCCGCACGACGGCTTCAAGCCGCACGCCGTTTGCCGTCTTCGTTTCGCGGATCCGGCAGTCAGCAGACACAGCCGATGCGGCCTCGGGGCGCGCTTCCTCCGGCGCCAACAGGGCGTAGGTCGAGGCAGGGACGGCTGCGGCGCAGGCCGTGACCACCGCGAGCGCAGCCGCAATCAATGGGATTTTCATCCGCGTGTCTCCTTGGGCGGGCGTTGCGGGGAGGCGCATCGGCCTCCCCGCGCGAGGCGTCAGTTGTAGCCGCTCTGCACGACCACGGAGATGTTGCCTTCGCCGCGCTGGCGCACCGTCACATCCTGACCATTGCCGACCTGGATGATGCCGGAGGTGTTGTTGTAGCCGTCCTGGTCTGCCACGGCCCTGTTGCTGGTGCCGATCTGGGCGATGCCGGATACGTTGCCATAACCGGTCTGCAGCGTGTCAGCACGAAGGTTCAGGCCGTCCTGCCCGGTCACGGCGAAGTTGTTCTCGCCGATCTGGGCGGTGCCGACGCTGTTGCGCGTGCCGTACTGGTCCATGCGGAGGAAGTTGTTGTAGCCGGACTGGACGCCGCGCGCATACTGGCCGCGGCCGCCCTGCACAATGACGGTGCCGTTGCGGTCGCCTTGCTGAGCGGCGGCGGCGCCGTTGCCGTAGCCGGACTGGTCGACGCGCACCCGGTTGCGGGGGTCCGCATGCGCGGCGCCGAGGCTGAATACCATCAGGGCCGCAGCGGCAGTGGTGAGAAGACGTTTCATGTTTCAGACTCCTGTTTTCATCTCGAGCCCGGTTGAAGTGTCGCTCGATCCCGCACAGGAATGACGGCCCCGTACTGAACGCGCTTTGAATGGCCGGTTCAGCTTCGTTCATGTCCGCAGCCCGCCCAGGCCAGGAGCATCCCTCCGTAGACGAATAGTAATCATGAGCGCGCTGGCCACCAGGCCGGGCCGCCCTTTCGCGCCCCTCGCTTCGCACTCCAGTACCGGATATTCAAGGAACGGGGTTCGTGATTCAGGGATCACGTGATTTTAGAAGCCCGAGAAGTTCGACCTCGGCGCGGCGACCGCCAGAAGCTTGAAGCCCGCTGCCTGATGCCGATGATGATTCAACGGAATTTGACACGGGCGCGGATTGTTCGGCGGGCGGCGCAGGGTCGCCGCACGCGTTCGATTGTTCAGGAAGTGGGCGTGCAGCTGCGCGTTGTGAGCCTGTGGCGCGCTATGCCGACTATCGCCTTCCGGGCCTGGAATAAATGGCACGGCCGGGCAAGGTTCCGGTTTGTACGCAAGCCACGACCGGCAAGCGTATCCTTGAGCTGCCGGATACGACGCCGCCGGCGGGATATGGGCGCTGGACCGGTCCGCTTCTGGCCCTTTTCCGCCATTGCTGGCGCAACTCGAAAGAAACCCTAGGCTCGCGGTTTCAAAGACAAATTGGTTTCGGACTGATCAATGTCTGCAATATAGGCTGGCATATCAGCAGACATTATAGGCCTTGAGTACGGACAAAGGGGATTCTCGGACCTGCGCTTTCGTTCTTTTCTGGCCACTCAAAAATCTTGGTCTGGCCATTATCAATCGTCCGATCGCACCGGATAAGGGCAGGGCTCCTACCCTGCCTTTTTTATTGCCTTTTCTGTCCGTGCGGCAATACGGTCTGGGCGGTTTGCCGGAGGGGTGATTGCAGGAATGTACCGTAACAAAGCTGTGCTTGAAGCTATTGAGCGTGTGCTGAGCAGCCGGGGGCTGACACTAGAAGAGTTCGAAGACGAGATTGGTTGGTCTCGCGGCACTATGCGCAATGCCCTGCAGCCTTTGGAGGAAATGAGCCATAACCGGAACATCAAGCTTCCGGCCGAGCTTTTGGGGCTGGACGCAGTGGAGTTCTTTGAAATGGTTCGGCAGATCGACGCGGTCTACGGCGTCTAGACTCCTTCGGGAGACTGCGTTCCGGTCCCGTTCATTCGCGGTTAAGGGCGGCAAACGCCAACTCGGTTGTCAGAGCGCCGTTGGGAGTCGGTTTGGCTTGCCGCCGCAACGGATTGCACTAATGATTTGCGCGTGAAGGGGGGGGCGGATGTGCAAGAACACAGAGTGCGGGTGTAATCAAAATCAGCGCACTACAATCGCGGGTGTATTGTCCCGGCGGAAGCTACTGCTGGGGGCGGCATCCTTGCCGGTTCTCTCGGTGGCAAGCCCGGCATTGGCTCAATCGAGCGGACTGCTTGATCCTTCGCAGATGGGCCGAAGCCAATCAGCTGCGTCCTCTCTTTCAACAGTCACCGGTCGCCGGCCCAGCGACGCAAGCGCCCGAAGTTGGTTCACGACCACCGCGGATGCGCTTGAAAGCCTGTTTGCGAAGGTCAGTTCCGGTGGCGCAGAGCACGATGATCTGAGAGCAAAGGAGCGGGATATGCGTGACAGGATTGCCCGCGCTGAACGTGATCGGGACGCCAAGCTGGACGAGTTTCGCAATGGCATGTTCTGCTCTGGTTGCTATCAGACGCGCTCGGAGATCCTTGCAAAGGGAGAAAGCTTTCCGCATTCCGGCCAATCTATAGTCCGGGCGACAGCGGAGCAGATTGCCGCAAAAGAGCAGCAGCTCAATGCCGCGATCAATCAGCTGATAGCCTCCCTCAACGAGTTGTTACGCCGTACGAAGGAAAAACTGGCGAACTTCCAGGAAGCGTTCGATCAGATCCAGGCCGGTTGCGGACTTCTCAGCACAACCCTCTACAACTGGAAATCAACTATCGTCGCGCATGAGCGCGCACTCGTGGAAGAGTTCACACGTGAGCGGGATACAGCTTTCGTTGCTGCCGGCCAGATGGTTGACCGGGTGGAAAAATCCGCAAGCCTGCAAGAGGTCCAAACCGGGCTGTCTGACCTCGGCATGTGGGAGGATATTGTCCGTCAGCTGAATGCGTCATTGACGGCAGACTGGAATGCTTGCCAGAGCGCTATGACAGACCTGCACAGCCTTGCCCGCAGCCGGCATGACCGGCTCATGGCAGAAGGGGACCGGATCACTCACGCGCTGGGCGTAACAGAAATCGCCGGAGGTTTCACGAACGCCTATTACTATCTGCTCAAGGGCGCTGGGCCGGAAATCTCGCCTGGACGCTTTGGCGGCGAGGGGACGGAAGGACTTCGGTTTCGGATGGGGGACGCAACGCCGTCCCGGCGGGGTGAAGTCCTGAGCACTGTGAAACAGTTCGTGGATCGCTATCGAAGCAGCCCCCTGGAACTTGAGTTCCGCTTCTCCAGAGCTCCCGATTTTGACCCGGAGCCTTTCCGGCATGAGCGGCGCAGGCTCGAAATCCGCGAGCGCGAGCTGTCCTGAAGTCTGTCGAACCCGAATTGCAGTTTCCCATACATGTGAGGCCTCAGTGATGCGCTTTAGTAAAAGACCTTCAAACGTTGCAATGCTGCTGATGGGGTGGTTGCTTCTGGCGCCGGCATCGGCGCTGGCCCAAGGGAGTGTGTCGCTGGAGATCCAGAAGACAGAGACCCTGATTGCTCAGGGCGATTATGTCGAGGCGCTGGCGACGATCCGGGGGGCTGGTGCCATCGCGCCATCAGATTACCGTATACGGTATTATACCGGGATGGCGCTTCTGGGGCTGCAGCGTTTTGATGAAGCGCGGACCGAAACGGAGCTGGCCCTGTCTCTGGCGCCGGAAGAAGACAAGGCCGGTGTTCAGCGCCTGCTGGACACGATCGCGCTTCAAAGCGTCTCGCTCACGGCAGAGGCCGATGCCGAGGCAGCCCTCGCTTCCGGATTGAATGGACGTGCCGCACGTCTTTTTGCGCAGGCCTTCGAGGCGGACAGCACAAAGACCAAGGCTGGTTTTAAGGCGGTCGATCTATACGTAGGCGTGTTGGGGCAGCCGGAAGAGGCTGTGAAACTTCTCAGACTAATCGAGGGGCGCGCCATTACCCCAGTTGAGCGACTTCAGGCCGCAGATAAATTGAAAAGCTTACAAACAACCATAAAAAAAATGGTATCGTCATATCTCGAAGTCGCTGAAAATTACCATCGAGAAAGGAATTACGCAAAACGCAATTCAACTCTCGAGGAAGCCGTACAAATTGCTCCAAATTCAACAAGGCTTTCCATGGCCTTGGTCTCCTATTACTCAGCCAACGGCGACGAGGACGGCCTTAAATTTGCTCTGGGCCGCTTGCCAACGATGGGAATTGAGCTTCATCACGGCCTATATGCGGTCAGGCCGAAGCAGTATTGGCTGGAAAAACCGTGGTTTTCGCAAATGGTCGAGGATTACAAAGATAAAGCTTATTCGGATTATTACTATTCGATAGCCTCCGCCCAGGCTTTGGTGCCGTTCAGAGACTGTGAGGAAATATGTCCTGAACTGACTATCATACCAGGCACATACTTCCTGTTCAATGAAGATGCAGAGGGGCGAGCATCTGTTTTGACCCTTCAACCTTTCGCAATCGGTAGGTTCGAAGTCACATACAACCAGTTTGATGCCTGCACTCGCGATGGGGCCTGCCGCAAAATGGATAGGCTTGACTTCGGTTTAGGAAACCACCCGGTTTCCTTCATATCTTGGACTGATGCGAACGATTACACGGCTTGGCTCAGCAAAAAAACGGGAAAATCCTATCGCCTTCCATTGCGAGATGAGTGGATTTACGCGGCACACGCTGGCACGCTAAAGACATACATCACAAGCAATACGATCGACAAATCCGTTGCCGCAGTCGCCGGATTTAAGTCATGGCCACAAAAAGTTGGTTCCTATCCCGCAAACGAATTTGGTCTTCATGACATGTTGGGGAACGTGATGGAGTGGACCGCAAACTGCGTATCTTCGCAATTGACTTACCAAGATAACTCAATCGACACACTTCGTAAGGTAAATTCTGAGAATTGCAATCAGAGATTGCTTTACGGTGGTCACTATGCCAGCCCCATATCGGATATCACAGGATTTTTGACTTGGCGTAAATACCCTGGAGAACAGACCTACGATACTGGGTTGCGTGTATTGCGGGAATTTTAGGGGCTATTCAATTCTCGGCGCCTGCGGCTGATTTGTCGGCAACGCTGAACCAGCCGAAGGTGCTGGATTGGCGCTGTTACATCAGGCTGATGCCCCCGCGCAGGGGCATTCCGTCAGTGCACGTCTTATCCCCTGATTGCCCACGCCGTATCCTTGCTTTCAGGCGGTTTAGGGGGCATCGCGCAGCGTACTTCCTGTACGCCCGAGTTTTTCAGGTTCACCTCTGATGCAAGGACCTTTTCGACGGCTGCTTGAGCGGTTTCTGCGTCACCTGCGACCTTCCATGTGAAAGTTCTCCATTCACAGGTGCCAACCTTTTTGTCCATGAAAGCAACAGCAACGCAGTTTTTCGGTGAAACAGTCGCGGTATGCACTTTCGAAACGCCTGCGCCCTTTTTGGCCGCGACAAGCTCTGCAAGTCGTTTGGATACCAGGGTCCCGCCGGATGGATCAACACTTTCAAGCGTGTATCCCGACTTGTAGGAATACCCATGGGGCCCGCAGGCTTTTTCTTCCGGTGACGCGAGGATCAATGTCTCCGCAGAAACGGGCATCGCCATGCAGGCAATGAGGATGCCACTGCAGGCCAAACGTTTCATCAATCGCCTCCCTGAAGCGGACCACAGTATTCTTGCTGCGTGCAAAAGCATTGATCAAGGTTCTGTCTGTCAGGTTGTGCGGAAAAACATTTTGCTCCAGCTGTTCTCCGCCAGTGCTGCCTGGACACGCAGCAGCTGTAAAATTAGGGCGCTACCTACAAAAAGCAGCTAGATGCAAAATCCTGAACGGGCTTCTTTCTGCGCAAGATGTATTCGGTAGGTAATTTTCGCGAGCGTATGACAAGGGCGCCTTGCGGATATTCATCAAATTCAAGATTCATAATAACTACCCTCACGTTCGTATTGTTGATCTGCGTCAGTTCGAGCTGATCGCTCGTATGACCATTATCGGCGAAGTCCTGCCAGGTGGCTGTTTTCCTTCCCAATGACATCACTGAAGCGACCGTGCCGGTAGCTGACAGTCAGGACCGGCTTTCTGATCGGGCGCTCCAAAGCGGCTCAAACCGCAATCCGGAGAGCAGATCAGGCCCCTCGGTATTTGATCAGAGGGACGATCCGTCGGTGATCATCATGAGCTCATTTCAGGGGATCGGGTCAGTCTTCTTTTTGTGCTTCTGCGGTTGGGGCACCCATGCAGACTGGAACAGATGCGGCGGCCGGGCCGACTGTTCAGCGCCTGGTGAAGCTCCTCTGACCCGGCAAACTTGCCAGGGCCACACCGCCCAGGACCAGGGCCGCAAGAAGCCAGAACCGCAGCCCGGGTAGCTCGGCCAACAGGATAGCCCCACCCAGAGCCGCAATCACCGGCACCGTCAGTTGCGCCGCCGCTGCCCTCGCAGCCCCAAGCCTGGGCAATATCCGGTACCAGAGGGCATAGCCCAGACCCGAGGTAATCGCGCCCGACACCACGGCCAGCACAACCCCGACGGTGTCCGGTGTTGCCGTTCCGGCGATCAGCCACAGGGGCAGAACCAGAGGCACAGCAAGACCGAAATTCCATGCCGTTTCCGCGAGCGGATCGGTGGCATGCCTCCCGGCCAGCGAATAGGCCCCCCAGCCGATCCCGGCCGCCGCCATCAATCCTAGCGGCACAAGCGCAGTCCCGCTGTCCCCCGGTGCGGCAATCAGGACCAGGCCGGCAAGGGCCAGTCCGGCACCTGCCCAACGCCGCGCCGGAATCGCCTCACCCGACCAGAGGGCGCCTGCAAACATCATGACTTGCACCGTGCCGAACAGAACCAGCGCCCCGGTTCCGGCATCGATCCCGCGATAAGCCAGCGAAAAGCCGATCAGATAGACCGCCAGGCCCAGGACCCCGGCCAGGCGACCCTTAAGCCCGGGCCAGGCTGGCGCGCCGCGCCGGCAGAGGAGCAACGCCGCCAGCGTCGCGGCCCCCGCCAGGAGGCGCACACAGGCGAACTCTACCGCTTCGATGTGGCCGGCCCCCACCGCCCATCTGTTCAACACCGAGTTCGCAGCAAAGGCCAGCATCGCGAGGGCAGTCAGCAGGAAGAGGCGCATGGCGCATATCATTTCTCGCCAATCCAGCCCGGGCAAGCCCGGAACGCAACCCGCCTTGCTATGTTATCCGAGGCGGACCCTCGCGCGTAATCATCACCAGACAATCGCAGCGGCAGAGCGACCCCAATCAGTGAAGCCCGGCTGTCAGGATCGGGTTCCTGTGTCGGCTGAAACGGGCTCAGAGCCAGGCACAATGACCTGATGGTCGCGACCGCCGGTATTGGCACGTCTCCGCTTTGCGACCTATAGTTCTGGCAACCCAGCGGAGACCTCAGGGATGTTCACACCAGACGCGCGGCAAGCCATCGAAACGCTGGCATCGGCCCCACAGGACTTCGGCGCGATAGAAGCCTCTGCCGCCCTCCTGAAGGCAGAGCCGATGACAGAGAGGCCGGAACGGCTCGTCTTGCCTGCAGCGCTGGCTTTTGCAGCCTTGTCGGCCCCCGATGCAGTGACCGACGTGTACGATGCGGCGGCGCGGGGATGGCTCGGCAGGGCGGTCGAGGGGCCGCGTATAGCCCGGTTCACACGCGCGCCAGAACCCGTCCCTCAGGAACTCTGGTCAGACTTCTGGGCCCTGAGTGATGACGCCCGAGAAGGACGGCTCACCGATGCCGGCGCGATTACCGCCCGGACCGCTGCCCTGGGCGGCCATACGCACGACAGCTTCCGCGCCCGGGTGGCTGAAGCGGCGTACCTCTGGCCGGGCGTCGCCGAAGCTGCCTCCCGCGGCTTTCCGGATAAGCTCGACGTCCAGGCCCTGGCGTGTTGCCCGCAGGGCTCCATCGGTCACGCCCTCTATCGCCTTATCGTCGACAACAAGTTCGATCTGGAAGTGCTTGACCGCGACGCCCTAGGCCTTCGCCACTTGCCCAAACCGCTCGACTATCTGAACGTCAGAATGCTGCAGACCCATGATCTGTGGCACATCCTGGCTGGCTACCAGACAACGGCGCTCCACGAGATTGCGATCAGCGCATTCCAGATGGCGCAGTTCGGGCATTCCTATTCGGCGATGTTTCTCAGTGTGGTTTCGGCGATCGGGCATCAGGGCGAGCGCGCCGGCCTCCCTGTGCTTTATGAAACGATTTTCCAGGCCTACGCGCATGGACGGGAGACGCCCCCGCTGATGGACATTGACTGGGAAAGCCATTGGCATACCCAGGTCCCCGACCTGCGCGCGGCCTTCGGCGTTACGCCCTTCGTGTCGCCCTTTCCGGCCGACCTGTTTGAGCAACTGCGAGACATGCAGGCGGCCTGAGCGCGCTGCAACCGGATGTGGCGGGCTCCGGGCGCTTGGCGGCTTCGCCAGCCGCCGTCTCTGCGCCGGAGCGGCCGTCGCTCACGGCTGGCAATCCGAAGCCTGCCCGGACTAACGTTCGGTGCGGATTGATTTCACACTCAGCGCAAAATCGCCATCGACGTCATCTGCTATGATGAAGCCGAGCTCTGTGACCTTCGCTGGCGAGAACGCCCTGGCCGGAACGATGCGGCCGAAAACACTCGGGACGAAGTCGCTGACCGCTACACGAACGTCCGACCATTCGCCCGCTGGGCTTGTCGGGATCGGGGCCTGATACGAGACGGCGCGCCCATTGAAACGCGCATCGGTTTGCGCAATCAGCTTATACGAACGTCCATCCGGTTTTACTGAAAGAATTATGGCCTGTGCGTCTTCCAGCGCGCCGGGTTGCATCTGGCGGCGAACGGAAGAAAACCCGCCGCCGTTCGTGTTGATCACTCCGGAGAAGAGGAGCTGGCCTCCCTCGACGGCGCTTTTGCCCAGAGAGCGGCCGCCCATCACGTCGTCATTGACCGTCCGCCAGGTGCTCGCCTCCTCCGGCGATTGAAAGGAAATGAGGGGTGTTCCGGCACCTGCTTTGGGTGTTGCAGAACTGGTCATGGATGCACCCGAAAAAATTGAGGCCAGAAACAAAGCTGTGATCAAGCGCGGCATGTAACGGAATACGCTTGCTGATCGCCAATGGATCAAAGCTGCCTCTTTTCTGCCGCCAGGCTTCCTGTGCCGGGACGCCATGGCTGATGATGTCGACACGGCATTTGCCGGCCCGGCTGAAACTCATCTCTGACGGCCGACGCCTGAGCCGAATTTGTGACAACAGCCTCTGCGAATTCCTGCCGGATATAGTCTCCCGGATACCGGGGGAGGCCGGCATGAATGGAACAGGGTGGCCATTGTCCGCGGGCGCGGCGCTTTTCCAGGCCCGCCAGAGACCAGCCTGTCAGTTGCGAGCCCTGTTTGGGCGTCAGCCAGTTTGTTTCGTCAGCGAAATCGGCTTCATGAATTCGGGGTCTCGTCATTCGAATTTGCTCCATGTCCGGAGGGCGCATCGGCAAGTATCACGCCCCGGCTGGCCGTTCCTGGCCGAGGCGGGGGTCGGGACGGCGCAGTCAACATCGAACGTGTGATGCTTTCGTTCCGTGATCCCGCGGCTGCGGGATTTCAGCCCTGTTTCGCACGGTTCCAGACAAGCACGCCGGTACCTTCTTTCGCGTTCTCGAAAAACGCGGCGCGCATCGGCTGCGCGAAACCCGGATCATCAAGCCTGACCGCCAGGAACGGCGTCTCGCCATCCCTCGACTCCTGATGCCAGGCCGCGCCGAGTTCCGCGCCCCCGGCATAGAGGCGGAAGTCAGGGCTGTCCTTGCGCCTGCCCTTTTCCGTGTTGGGGACAAGCTGGGCTTTGACATTGATGGTCAGGGTCCGGATGGTTCCGGTCCAGGTCCCGTCCTTCAGGGTGAATGCGCCGATCTGTGCCATGGGTCAGTCTCCTTTGCTGGCAGGGGCATGAAGGGCCCGGCGCGCCCGCCTGAATCCGGCGTCCGTCGTCAGGAACGTATCGATCATCGCAGCAGCAAGCGTTTCAGGCTTTTCCTCACTGCCATAGGCCTGCTGATAGAGCGCGGCGTAGTCGAGCAGGGCCGCATAGGTTTCCGGATCCAGCGCGAGGGTGAGCTTCGCCGGGGTGCGGTCGGGGAGCTGGCTGAGACGAAGGGTCATGGGGCGGTCTCCTCATACGGGCGCAGCAGAAGATCCCGCGTGACGATTATCCGGACCGGCCAGCCCGGGCGGATGGTGATCGACGGCTGAATTGCCAGACTGCGGTCCACCGCGCGCTGACCAGCGGCACTGACCGTGTCGGTAGACCCTCTGCGGATCGCGCGTTCGATATCATTGCCCTCGTCGGGGCCGAGTTCGGCGCCGATCCCGAGCAGGGTCGCCAGACCGGCCGCCGCCAGGACCCGGCCCAGGTGATGATCGGTCCGGTCCCTGAGACCCGCATAGCCTGACACATCGCTCGCCGGCTCGGAGATCGTGACCGAGGCGCCGTCCGGGAAGAGGATCCGGTCCCAGACAATCAGGGCGCGGTCCTGACCATAGGAGACTTCCGACTGATAGCGCCCGATGAGGCGGCTGCCCTGAGGGATCAGAAGGTATTGCCCGCGGACGGTGTCATAGACGTTCTGGCTGACCTGCGCGATGACAGGACCTGGCAGGTCAGAATTGATGCCGGTGATCAGGCTGGCCGGGACCAGTGACCCTGCCATCAGCTGGAAGGGCGAGAGCGGGTCTTCGACCATGCCGGTATTGCGGACGGCTCCGGAAGAGGGCGAAGTGGCGAAGGCGGACTTTTGCGCCTGAAGGTTCGGGTCAGCCGGGACCACGGGAGCTAGGGCCCCTGCCTGCGGGGTGCGGGTCAGGGCAAGGAGCTCTGAGGTCAGGGAGAAAGACGGGTCTGATGCGGCGCCCGGCATTGCTGGCGAGCCGGGGACTTGCGAGGTCTCTTCAAGCCGGAAGAAGAGCGGCGCGCGCGCCGCGTCTTCCGCCAGCGCCGCCTCCCGGAGCTTTCGCGCGCGGGCGGCGTCTGCTTCCGGAGAGGGACGGAAGTCTCCTGTGAACACGTCAGAATAGTCTGCGTCGATTCCGTAGCGGCGCTCGGTCTCAAGAATGGTGGCGCCAAGGTCTCCTGGCATCGGGGGACCGAGCTTTGGCGCAGGTGCGGCGTCATAGGTCGCAGGCAAAGCCGTCAGGCCAGGGGGCTTGCGGGTGTTCAGGGTAAGGATCTCTGCTGCCTCGGTGGGGGTGACAGGCCGGGGCGGGGCGAGGGCAAGGCTGGCGGCGGCAAAAAGGGCGAGGGCGCCAAGGCCCGCCGCTCCGAACAGGACTTTGCGGCTGAGACGGGCGACCGGGCGCGGCCTGCCGCGGATCTGCAGGGCTTTTGCGTGCTCGTCAAAGGGCGCAGGCGCGCTCATGGCCGGCCTCCATCCTGGATCCGGGGCTGGCTGCCAGGCCGGCGTGCCGCCGAGGCGGGCGTTTTTGTGATGCGCACCACCCTCTGCGGCTTCTCACCAAGGCGGAGTTCGGCGGCCTCAAACAGCCGGTCTACGATGTACCAGGTCCCCCGGACCCGGTAGTTGACGAGCTCGACACGGTCCTTCGCGCCCAGCACGAACAGGGGCGGCAGGTCGGATGCCCCGACTGCCTCCGGCATGCGGATGAACACCTGGCGCCCGTCATCAAACACCTGCACCGGGCGCCAGGGCGGGCGGTCGCCGCTCACCGTGTAACCGAAATCGAGCGCCGCAGGATCAATTCCCTGACGGATCGAGACCGCTTCTGCCGCCGCGGCCTGCGCATTGCGGGCCGTCAGGGCGGTGAGTTCATCCTGAGGATAGCGCCAGGAGAGGGCGGCCATATAGCTTTCCGCAGTGGATTCCAGCTCAAGATGATAGGTGCGCCGGTCGGTGGCGATCATCAGATTGGTGCGCAGGCCAGGCCCGACGGGCTTGACGAGCACATGCGCGCGCGCCCCCGGCCCGGTGCCGGAAACCGTGTCTCCGACAATCCATCGGACCGTGTCGCCGGCCGAAACCGACACAAGGGTCTCACCGGGCTGGAGCGCGATGTCGCTGACCTGGCCGGGACTGGCATAGAGGCGGTAGAGCGCGCCTTCCGTATAAGGATAGATCTGGACCGCGTTCATGAAGCCATCCAGGGATGGTTCGATCAGAGCCCCGGAGCGCCCTTCCGCGATCGCCTTGTCCGGGGGCATGGGCGTGGCGGGCTTTACGGGGCTTTTTGTAAGGGGTTTCAGCTGGCCGGGCAAGGGCAGCGGCGTTGCTGTTTCGACAATTGCGACAGGTTCCGGCCTTTCTTCTTCCAGCGGGACGGCGCGGGTGAATGTGCCGGCATTGCCCGGCGTATCACCGCCCGTGTGGATGGCCGGCCCGGGGAGCGGCGTGGCGCAGGCGGCGAGCGCCGCCAGCGAGGCAGTCATGAGGAAGAGGCGGGTCATTATCTGTCTCCTGTGACAAGGTCTTCAGTCCAGCTCAGCGAGGTGATGTAGAGGCCGAGCGGGTTGGCGCGCAGCCGGGCGGCGTCGCGCGGCGGCCGGGTGGTCACGCTGAACATGCCGGTAAAGCGGCGCGCGCCGCGAAGCGTGCCCTGTTCATAGGTCTTCTCGATCCAGCGGGCCTGGAAGGAGGCCTCCGACACCCGCACGACGCTGACAACCTCAACGCTGCGGGAGCGGCGGCCGACGTCCGCAAACGGATCATTGGCCGCGGCATGATCGCTGAGCGTGGCGGCCGCTTCCGGTGTCACGAAGTCATAGGCGCGCAGCCAGCCATCGCGCACGACCACCGGGTCGGTAGAGAGGCTGCGGATGTCGGCGATGAACCGCGCCAGATGATGAGCAATCTGGGCGTCGCCGGGCTCATAGGGCTCGGTGGCCGGGCCGATGACTGTGGCCGCGCCGGTCTCATCGACCTCGACAATATAGGGTGTCACGCTCGACTGCAGGCTGCGCCATATGAGGGCGCCGGAGGTGGCGAAACTGAGGGCGAGGCACCCCAGCGCCATCAGCCGCCAGTTCCTGGCCTGGACACGGGCCGAT
>SXGS01286097.1_pt1 | contig 32018 bp, 31 predicted proteins | sample 3174681 | NCBI WGS metagenome assembly SXGS01 (sample SAMN11356861, study PRJNA531348) | freshwater metagenome | isolation source: freshwater sample F1-80 | place: China: Fuxian Lake, Yuxi | collected 2017-12-25 | reverse complement strand
GTTAGAGCTGGCGATCCCGAGGGCGTTTTGTACCTAGGCGATTACTTCCCGTAATCAGCCCTGAAATTAAAATTCTGCACATCTGTAACCTCTGGATCGTCCCAAACGAACTTCTCCAAAGACGGTTCGAGGGAGGTGCCACGTGCAGACGATTCAAACTAAGACATTAGAGCTCTTATCGAAATTGAACTGGCTTCCTCCTCTCCTCGCTCGACTCACAACTGGAATTGTTTTCGCCGAGAGCGGTTGGGGTAAGCTTCAAAACCTTGAGCGCGTAACAAGCTACTTCACGTCGCTCGGCATCCCTTTCGCGGAAATCCAAGCTCCTTTTGTTGCTGGTCTCGAGCTAGTGGGAGGCCTTCTTCTGATATTTGGATTATTCACGCGCGTCTGGGCGCTTCTGCTTTCCGGCGTGATGGGTGTTGCGCTCGTAACGGCGAAACTCCAAGACGTTAGCACTCCGACCGACATCCTCGGTTTCGTCGAATTTCTTTATTTGATTCTATTGATCGATCTTTTCGTGCGGGGCCCAGGACGAATTGCGCTCGATGCGCTCTTCAAGAAGACCTCGATTACTTCTTGATGCCCGGACCCGGAATCACGTTAGCTGCGGACGCATGTGAGCCTGAAGGCGCATACGCCTGTCGTTTACCGTGGTTCGGCGTTTCACTCGCACCGCCACCAGCTTTACGTGGATAATCGATGCGCTGGTGATAAATCCCGAGCAGGATCTTGATGAATGATTCTTCGATGGTCGTCAGATCCTTCAACGTCAAATTGCAGTCGTCGAGCTGACCATCCATGAACTTGCGCTGAATGATGTTCTTCACGATGTTCTGCAGACGAACCGGTGTCGGTTCATCGAGCGAACGTGAAGCGGCTTCAATTGAGTCCGCAAGCATGATTAACGCAGCTTCGCGGAACTGAGGCTTAGGCCCCGGATAACGGAAGTCATCTTCTTGAACCGCATCAATCTCGGCATCCTGAGTCTCGAGCGCGCGGTTATAGAAGAACGCGATGAGAGTTGTTCCGTGATGCTGAACAATTCCGTCAATGATCGGTTTACCCAGCTTGTACTCAAGACCGAGTTCTACACCGTCTTTAACGTGCGCAATCAAGATCGTCTTCGACATGTGCGGCGAGAGATGATCATGCGGATTTTGACCCGCCTTTTGATTTTCGATGAAGTACTGCGCGTGCTCGGTCTTGCCGATGTCATGGTAATAGCTCATCACCTTCGCAAGCAGCGGATTGGCGCCAATTTCTTCAGCTGCGGCTTCCACCATCGATCCGACGACGAGCGAGTGATGGTAAGTGCCGGGAGCTTTCACGATCATCTCGCGAAGCAACGGATGGTTCAGGTTTGAGAGCTCAAGCAATTTAACGTCAGTCGTTGAGTTGAAGACCGTCTCAAGAAGCGGAATCAACATCATCGCGATCAAGCTCGACAGCAGACCCGACAAGAAGCCGGCCGGCACAGTCCACAGGAGTTGACGCATGTAAGAGGCGTCCCCGTAGTGCTGGACCGTGATGACGAGCATCACCATCAAAGCGTTTACGAGGCCCGTGCGAAGACCCGCAACGTAGATGTCATTACGCGTTTTGCATCCATGAACTCCGCGGGCCGAAGCTAAGCTGCCAACGACGGCCACCAACATGAAGGAGAACTTCATATCGACCATGAGTCCGAGGACGACACCCAAGAAGAGCGAGAAGATCCAAACAATCTCACCCGAAGTAATCAAAAGACCCACGAGCATAGTAGCGCTCGCCACGGGTGCTGCGAAGAGGAATGCATTTTCAGGAATCATCGTCCCGAAAGCCGAAGAAAACGCCGTATTCGTGAGGAACAAGAAGAACTTCACGATCGCTACGACCATCAAGGTGACCGCACCCATGATCATCAGATCTTTCGGGTCGATCTTCACTCGGTTCAATGTAAAGCGCCGTAAGTAAGACGAGAAAACCAGAAGCATCGTCACGAACATGATCGACGAGACAAGGGCAACGAAATTGCGGTTGCGACCTGAGCGTTGGTTTTCGATCGCGTTGAGAACCGTGACGTGACGAGGCTCGATCGAAGTTCCACTTGGAACGATGATCTCGTTTTTCTCGATTTTCCGCTCGGCGGATTTTACGAGATCGCGCGCTTTCTGGCGGCGGACTTCCGTCTCTTGTTTGTTGAACGTGACGTTAGGGATGAGAAGTGTGCGCACGAACTCTTCGAAGAGACGTTGGTCTGTCACCGTGTGCGTTTTCGAAATCGGATTTCGAAGGACAGGAATTTCTTCCGAGCGAGTCATGTCGCGTAGGTCGCGAACCATGACTTTGGACTCTCGCCCACCTTGTCCCGCGCGTGAAACTTCACGAGCGACAACCTCTTTTTGACCCGTTGAAGCCAAGCGTTCAACACCGTCAGCGATTTTCAAGTTTTCCCAACGATCGATGGTTTCGGAAACCATGTTTTCGATCCGCGGCGAAAATCGATTATTAAAGAGCCACTCGAAGACCGGATCAGAAACTTTGCGCCCAAGGAGCTTTTCAAACTCAGGTTTGTACTCGAAGAACCGACGGCTTTGCTCAAAGCGTTTGAAGTCGTCGTTCGAGAGCGCCAGCGGACGCATGTGATCACGCATCTTGCGGAACGAAACGTAGACGCGATCGTAGAGCTCGCCGAAAGCCTGACGGTCGTAATCGAAGACCATGGGGACAGAATTTTCTGCTAACTGCCTCTGCTCTTCAGTTTCGATTTCATCAACGTACGTGAACGTAACGGGCGACTTGATATCCCGGGTGGCCGACTCACCGACGCGAGCCGAGAACGAGAAGTCGAAATCAAAGAACAAAAGCATCGAGAGAGACAGCGAGAAGAGGAACAAAAGTGAAAGGCGACGCAGTTGAAACGTATCGTCGAGGTATTGGAAGATCTTTCCGGCCGTGGTTTTTTCAAAACCAAGCTCGTTCACCCAATCGAGGAAACGCAGGGAATGGTCGATGTAACGCGAACGGCTTTGCAGTGCCTCGCGACTCCCCTCTTTCGGAGGTTTCGTCGACAACCCCGGAAACTTAGACTTACCGGGCATGGGAAGATCTCTTCCGCGTTACAAACATAGCGACGTGAACTCTTTCTCAGGCTTTTTGAAGCCGTCTGAAATTCGTCTGCAAGTCTTCCGAAAGTTCCGCTTTCGAAAGAGCGTCACAGGAAATTTTCTTTGGAAATCTCCACTAGTTAACATATCGGCTATTTGCTCGAAAAGCCCAAAGATCTGTGTTAATGCCAGACTCATTTGAGTCCTTTGACTAGCAGAGCCAGAGCGCGTTTTGCTCCCTTATCCAGGTACCTGAAGGTGCTAGGGACGAACGACGTGACGACTTCGCGAAGAAGCAGGACGTACGTCGTGTCATCATCTTCCCGCCTCTGCTCCAGCAGCGCGGGAATCCGGGAGTTCATCGTGGTCCAGCCGCCCAAAAATCTCGAATCGTTCGAATCGTTTCTCAAAATCGTTGAGGCGTTACGAGGCCCTCAAGGCTGTCCTTGGGATAAAGAACAAACTCACCGTTCGCTAACACCTTACGCGATCGAAGAGTCTCACGAGCTTGCGGAGGCGATCGAGCAAGGCGACGAGAAAGAGATGATCTCCGAGCTTGGCGACGTGCTTCTCCAAGTTGTGCTGCACTCCGAAATTGGGCGCCAAGAGGGTCGCTTTGAGATCAAAGACGTCATCCGGGCGATTTCGGAGAAGATGGTACGCCGCCACCCGCATGTTTTCAGCGATACTCAGGTCACAAACAGCGAAGACGTTCTCGCCAATTGGTCGAAGCTGAAGGAAAAAGAAAAAGCCAACAAGAAGACTCAGGGCGAAGACGAAATGCGCTTCGATGTTGCCCTCTCGCTTCCCGCCCTGGCTCGTTCACAAAAAATTGGTGAGAAGACAAAGCGCCTACGCTTCGATTGGTCAAATGCGCGAGAAGTGCTCGCCAAAGTGGATGAAGAGTTGAACGAACTTAAGGCTGAGATGACCGAGGCGCCTGATCGCGCAGCCCTTGAGCACGAGCTCGGCGATCTTCTTTTTTCGGTCGCTCAGCTCGCTCGCCATCTCGGCTTAGAAGCTGAGCAATGTCTTCGCACCGCAAATTCTCGATTTGAGCTTCGCTTTTTCACGATGAAGAAGTTGATCCGCGAATCGGGTCGCGATTACGATTCGTTATCGCTCGAAGAGCTGGAGCAAGCCTGGCAGAGCGCAAAGAAATTCTTGAAAGCCTGAAAGTTCGCGAGACTTTTTCAAGCCGCGCCATAAGGAGATCTCTTTGATCCTTAGATCCTATCTCGCTTCTTTGGTGGCGCTTTTTCTCTCCTCACCTCTAGCGCAGGCGAGCACTTACTTCGCGCACACGCGAAACGAATCGCTCGCTGATCAACTTGAAAGGCAGCCTTGGAGAATCGCGCCTCGCGCGAACCTCTATTCGCTGGCACTTGATACCTACCTCTACAAACCTTGGGGCACGACCGAGAATTACTATCACGGCAATGGCTACTGGGTGAACGGATTGGCAGAATTTCGACCGCACGAAGATCTTGCACTCAATGTGAAGCTCGCGGCCTATAACGGGGCTTCGAGTTATGGCTTTGGTGCCGCCGACTACATTCAACCTTTTGTAGGCTTTAGCTGGGCGCCTCGGTTCGTCGGACCCGATTGGAAAATCAACTTCCGCTACTTCGATCTCGATCGACAAACCCTTGGTGCAGGCCTTCTTCTCGAAAACAAAGAGATGAATGGCCTCTACTTCACCGTGGCTTACGGAGACATTCGTTTTAAATCGGTCATCGATGGAACCGGTGGCTTCTACCGCGAAGGCGATCTTTACTATCAGCAACTGGATTGGAAAGACGAACTTCTCGGTCTCTCTTACACCTTTATCAACTACGAAAACAAAGTCTCATTCATCGGCGATCCGGAGACGGGTCGTGCCGTCAATGAGTTCGGCATACCGGCCGTGACTGTTTTTTCGAAAGCAAAACTCTCGGAAGCCTGGAGCGTGCGCGAAGAAATCGGTTATAGAAATTCACGCTTTGCCGCTCTCGCTGGTCTGCTTTGGAAGTCGGATGAAAGTTCGCGCCTTCGTTGGTCCTGGGAAAACCAAGTCCGCTGGTCGCAAGCGGGTTTCGCGGAAGAGTGGACCGGCTTTATCCAGCACGATTACGTCAGTCCCGAAACTTACGATAAGTCTTTTACCGAATCTCGGAACATCTGGGCCGTTAGCGATGACGCTCTCGCCTTGGCCACCCGCTTCGATTTGAATTACCGCCCGACGTATTGGCTTGAACTCGGAAGTTCGAATGAGTTCTATCGATTCTTCTATAGCGGGAGTACTCCCGAAGGCGGATGGTTCTATAAACAGAAATTGGCGATCTGCCCTTACTTGGATCGTCCTAACGATTGTTTGTCGTTCTTTGTTTCGAATAAGGCGATCAACGCCCGCGGAAACTTACGAAGTGAACTTCTACCTGCCCGATCCTTCGCACGTACAGGCTTTTTCGGAATTGAAGCTTTCGTTTATTTCTAACTCTCAAAGCGTTTAAGCCTTGCTCTCACCGCAGCATCGTGGGTTTACGGCGTTGCATGACATCGTTTTGCTATGGGCGATTTGTCCTGTTAGACTCTTTTCATGGAAACGATGCATACGTTCTTTTCTCTGCTCCTGAGCGCCGCCATCCCTTTGCTCATTGTCATCCTTTGGTTCAAGAAACGACGGCAGCGTTACGATTATTTTGAAGCAAAGGCTCACACCGAAGAAGTCGTGGGTTCACGCGATGAACTTCTCGCGGCCGAAAAGCGCCTGAAGGACAATCCCGAAACTCTGCGCGAGACATTGCTCCGCGACCATGATCTCGTTGATCGCTTGACGACCTTCCAAGGTTATTCGAGAGAGTACATGACGGAGTTGGTGAACTGGCTGCGCGAACGCGGCATCCAAAGCGATTATTACTTCCAGCCTTCATTGCCTTTGGGAGTTGCGCACTTAGCTGCGGAAGACGGTACGTTCGAGCTTTTCGTACGTCGCGACCAGGTTGAAGAAGCCATGAAACTTTTGAAGGAACGTCGTTAAGGCTGGCCGGAAGTCGCCTGGGTTTTCTTGAATTCTTTCATCGCTCGGGTGACGTCTTTTAAATATTGGTCTGCGTACTTATCCATAAGCTGCAAGTCCGAGTAGATCACTTCTGAAGCTTTCTTTTTCTCGGTCCAAACCAAAGCATACTTCTGCATCTCTTCTGTCGTACCGAAGAGCGGTGTTTCTCCAGTAGCCGGTAGCTGAATGTTCCGAGTTCTGAAAAGAGAGTCTACCGTCTTTTTTGCGGCAAAAGTCGATGTTTCTTGAGAGTATTGAGTCAACGTCAAGATGTTGCGATAAGCGGCTAGCTTCTCCGGATTCTTTTGGAGTTCTTTATCGTAGATCACTCGGCGAATGATGTACCTTGATGCATTCATGTCTTTACTTGCTGAGCCAACGCTATTCTGGAATCGTTCGCTAAAGTTACGAACCATCGGGAGAAACTTCGGATAGAACCGATTGATCTCCTGAACGGACCGAACTTCTTCTTCCGCCGCCAAATGACCCGCTAAATGCGATTTGCTGTCGCTGGCTTTAAATCGAACAATTTTCGTTTCTTTATCAAGCTTCGCCCCATGAGCAGCCAAAATATCAGCGGAGTAATCAGTTGTCGGGTGGTAACGATCTTTGAAATGGTAAGTTCCCATCCTATCGATGATCCCGTGCGCTCGCCGGTTCATGCTGAGCACGGCTTCGCCTCCCGCAGGAATTTGGGGGTCTTCTCCCGTCAGCTCTCGGTACCGCTGCGCGAGCGAGCGGTGTGTAACGTACTTACCCTCTTCAAAGTCTTTTCCAGTTGGAATTCGGTTCGAAATCATCAATCGATCGCGATTGTCTTTACCTCGCACGACCAGAAAAACGTAGGTACCGTCGTTAAAATCTTTTGATTTGAAGAAAGCGCGACCTTCTTCTACTGAGTTGAACAGAACACCGGCCGACTCAACTTCGAGAGGCTCCACTTCTTTTCCTGAAGCGGGTATCAGCGAATTTGGTCGATGCTTCGAAACGACCTCTCCGTCGCGAACCCGGTAACCTTTCACGTAATTGCCGGTCTCGCTTGGATCAAACGACGCAAGCTTCCTTGCGTTCTCCACTGAAGAGCCTCCGCGCTTCAATTCATCTTGCACGTGTTTGCGATTCAACCGTGCGGCTACAACCTTGCGGAAGTAATCGGGTGACGCATCCGCATTGTACGGAACACCGACCTCGATGTTGCGGCCGTCTTTCAATTTCACAGAGTAGATGGCCTCTTTTCGCCCGTCGACCCATCGGTCGGGTTGGGGCTTCTTCGCCATTCTCGTTTGAAGAGTCGTCAAGATTTCTGCTTCTTCCCTCGCAACCTCACCAGCTGCTTGCTTTGCGTGCGTGTTGCCTGAAACTTTGCTTCCTATGGCGTGGGCTTCCCACTCTCCAGCGGAAAAACCATCTTCATATTTCTCGACAGCTAACTCTGAGTTCTTCCCGGCTTTGTAACGGATCGATGCCGAGCAGTTCACGGGGTCCTGCAGCTTCTTGCAACGAATGAAGTCGAGCGCCTGCTTCGTCTCGTGGGCAACGATATCTCGGTTCTTTGCTGAATCGAGATCCTTCAGTATATTGGCACGCAGATAAACGGTATCCCCTTCCGTCATCGCGAGATCGTCGGCATTGGTAAATCGAGTTTCGTCGAAGACGTAACGGACGCCATCTCTTTCAGAACGCTTCTTCATCCAACCTGCAACTTGGCTTTTTGAAACTTCATTCACTTTGAGTTCGATATCTCTCAGAGGGCGATCCACGAGTTCGACTTTCGATGTATCGAAGCCGATGTCCTTCATGGTCTTCTGCATTTCCTCCCGCGCCGAAAGGTTCTTACCAGGAAGATTTTGCGTCGCTACGCTCTCGGCGGGCGCAGCGGTCGCACCAGTCGGTCCACCGGAAGATCCACGAGCTTTTGCCATCGCGACGGGATTCGCGTCATCCGCCGCCGTAAAAACCCGCGCACCTTCCGCGGCTTTCGTTTCAAGTGGCGCCGCTTTCGCCGAGGTCGATACCGCTGCCGTACCTTTTGATACTAAGCTCGCATAAATACCAAATGCGCTCCCGGCAACCCCAAGGGCCGAGAGCGATTTAGCAACGAGGCAGTTGTTTGTCTGAAGCGATTTGATGACGCCACCTTCGCAGCGCGCACCTTCACCTGCTCGGCCCGAATAATTGGGATCGACGCCGCAGGCCGTTGCGAGCTGGTGAACCGCAGGGGCCGTGCTCGCACCCGACAATCCGATCGATGTCCAACGTAAGATGGAAGCGGAGCGAACACTCATCGCCCCCCGCGCTGCCGACATCGTCAACAGCCGCGTGCCAGACATTGCAGCGGAACCAAGTCCTGCTGAGGCAAGACCTGCAACCGCACTAGCGGCTCCGATCCCTAGGTCACGGTAAACGGCACCTTTCCCGTATTTCGCATCAACTCGACAAGCAACCGCCCGGAGAACGCCCTCACTCTCTCGATTCTTTTGACGGAACGATTCGATCAAATCCGTATCCTGCGCAAGTGAACTACGATGCGTTTCGTCGAGCGTAGCGCCCATCTTCGAAGCGGCTTCTTTCAAGTAGTTCATCTCTTTGAAGGATTGCTTCTGCGTCTGGTGTAGCTCGCGTTGATAAGAATCGCGAATCGCTTCCACTTTCGAATCGAGCGAAACATCTTGCGGCCAGCTCTCGGCCTGCAGAATCAGCCGATCAATGTAGGCTGCGTGAGAATCAAGTTCGATGAAGGGAATCGAAGCACGTAAAGCTTGGGCCCGCGCGAGAGACTTCCGGTATTGATCAAGGGCCGAGCCGGCTTTGACATCGCCTTTCTGGTCAAACGACTGATCCTTGAGCTGAATCTGCAAAGGAGCCTTCATACTTTTGAAGGAGTCTGAATCTTGCGTGAAACTTGGCTTCTCGAAATTCGGCCGATCGAGCAGAGTTTCAAGCGAAGCCATTTGCTTTTTCTCGAAAGCTATTAGGCGCACCTTCTCGACAAGATCGCGCATCACTTCGTTTTCTTTTTCCGCCGTCGCTTTCATTTCAGAAATACGATCAACCGCACACTTGAGGACAAGACTGCGCTCCTCAGCCAACCCCGCGAAATAACCGAGCTCGCTGATTTCGCCGAAGTCTTTGAGCAACGATTGCTTGCGATCGTCGCACTTCTCACCGGTCCCAAGCAGCGTTGAATCGGTCTTTGGACAGTCACCGTTGATCAATCGATACGACGTTTCGGCCCAGGAACCGCTAGTCTGCCCGAAGGCAGTGTCGTAAAAACAAAATATATTTACGGCCGCGAGTAACAAGCTTGCGGTGAGAATCCGTTGTAAAAACTTGGCTTGCAGGCTGATCTGCAAAGGCCCTCCAGCTGCTGGTCTCCCGGTGGTTTCATTTTCTAATCGGCTAATGAAAACATGGGCTTAAAGCACGGAATCCAGCTAAACCGGGGCGTGCACGTGCTGGTAGAAATAAACCCTCTCTCAGCTCTGCAATGATAGCGCTGGCCGATGAGACGCTACTCAGATCTCAATAATGAGAAGTCGAACTTCCACGGTTGCGAATGTAATAAACCAGTTCACGCAACCCGAAATTCTCATCGCAAGACACCTCCCACCTGGCTCCACCGCAATTGGAGAATTCTAAAAGTTCACGCTATTCCGTGACCCTGTAAATCAGGCCTATTTATCATCGCGGTTCATCAAGGAGACCACCCATGACTGTCCCACTTGTACCGACGTATGCTCATAAGTTTGTACTTACCGCTTCGATTCTTTTCGCAACCCTGTCTGCTTTTGCAGATCAGAACTGGGTTGCGCAACCTCTCTACACTCTTCGCCCCGAAACCCAAGCATGGTTAACGACTTCACCTAAGGGTGAGCGTTACGTCGCGCGAATCAGAAACGAGCGTGGCCAAAACGTCTGGTCGATTTTTGCTACGGCGAATGGCAAGAAAATGCTTGATCTTCAACTTCCAAACCCTGGTTGGAGTGACGAATATCAGATGCCCAGCTGGAGTCCCGACGGCTCCCAGATTGCGCTGCTCTCCGAAAACAAAGCTCACTTCTTCGATACCAAAACGGGCGAACGCTTTCGCGTGATTTACTCAGAGAAACAACCTGTGGAGAGAATCATCTGGCATCCCGATGGGCAAACAGTGGCTATGGTTCAGCCGGAGCTCACCCGGTTCTACAACCTTCGGCAAAAAGCGTTCACCGGAAGCATCGAAGGCGATCAGAAGTATTGTCCATTTGCGTGGAGTCCTGATGGACATTACCTCACGACTTGCGTGAAGGGCCTGTCGGGCAAAGCGCTAAAAATCAGAAACGTTAAGTCAGGTGTTGAGAAAATGATCTTCGATCTCGACACGTCCCATACGCCTCTTGTGCGGTGGAGCCCCGATTCAAAGCGCATCTTCATTCATTCGGTCGACGGCGCTCCGCGAGTTCTCGACGTCGAATCCGACGTTCTTATGAAAATCGATCAATACCATTTCATCTCAAATGCTCAGTGGAGCACTGATGGAAGACGCCTTCTCTACTACCTGCCGACAAACGTTTCGACTTGTGGTGGCTGCCAAGATCAACCGAAGCGCGTGAGCATTTGGAACGACACCTACAAACTTGAGAGGCTGACTTTCGAGACGGACGTGAACTTCGCTAGCTTCTTACCGGATAACGTTTCGATTCTGACTTCGCACAGAAAATACGGTGAAATTTCCGATAGCATCACGCGTATTTGGCAAAACGGCGAGGTCGTTTTCGAATCCCAAGATGCACAGCTTGCTCCACGCGTCGTCCTCGCGGAGGTGAACGGAGTTCTCTACATCTTGAACCGAAGTGGCTGGGTGTATCGTTGGCAAAAGAAGTGAGGATCAAGGCTCTCGCGCAAAGGAGAGCCTCGCCTTTAGCTTTTCTTTCTGAAGCGGCTCAACTTACGTTGAAACTTAGTTCCGAATGTTGCGGCCGTCTCGCGGAATTCAGGGATGCGCAAAAGATGCGCGCACGCCATGTAGACTAAGGCACCAAGCAAGATCATCGCGAGAAGCGTGATCGTGCGTGCACCGGGAACCCTCCCGGTTAAAGCCTGCTTCACGAAAGGATAGGCCTGTAACGAACCTATCATCGCGGCACCGCAAACCATGAACTTCCCGAAGCTCTTGAACAACGTCTTCAGATGAAGCGAGCCAACCCAAGAATTGTAGGCTGTCGCGAGCATCAGAAGATTTACGGTCCCACTCGCAACCGAAGCTGCCGCTAGTCCCTCAATCTTGAATGTCCGCGTGAGCACAAACGCGAAGATGACGTGCGAGATCAACGCCACCGCACCTGCGAGCGCCGGATACCAAGTATTCTTAATGGCGTAAAAACCTTGAGCTAAAATGCGCACGCCAGATGCGACAATGACGCTAAAGGAGTAAACACGAATGACCTGCGCCGTTTGCACGGCATCCGCATATTTGAATTCCCCTCTTAGAAAGAGAACTTCCGTAATCGGTTGAGCTAAGACGAACATGCCGAGGGCTGCAGGTAACGCAACAAAGATGATCAACCGAATGTAGTGGTTGATCGTGTCTCCCATCGCATCGCGGTTCCCTTCGGCCGAATATTTAGCGAGCGTCGGAAGCAGTGCTGATCCCACGCTCACCACGACGAGCGAGAGCGGTAATTCAAGAATGCGATCTGCGAAATAAAGGTACGACAAGGTTCCCGCAGGCAAAAAGCTCGCAAAGCTCATGTTCACGATTTGCGTGATTTGCATGATGCTCATTCCGAACATGCTCGGCAAAATCGTCTTGAACATCTGAATGACGTCGGGATTATTCCATTTGAACGTGAACCGCGGGAGAAACCCACTTTTCACGACTCCCGGAATCAGAATCGCCATCTGCAAGACACCGCCGACGATCACCGACCAAGCTAACACTGTCGCTTCGTTGGCGAGACGCCCCGAGATCAAAGCCGCGCCGATCATGGCTAAGTTGAGAAAGCATGGCGCAAGAGCGGCTACCGCAAACTTCTTGAGACTGTTGAGAATCGCCATGAAGTAGGCGTACAGGCTCACGAGAATCAAAAAACCGAACATGATCCGACCAAGCTCGACGGTAAGCTCGATCTTAGCGGGCGAGAAGCCCTGAACGACGGTACCGACAATCTCTTCCATGAAGATCGTTGCCAAAACCGTGATCGTAAACGAGATCGTCATCAAGATACTGAAAACGATAGAGACCAATTCGCGCGCACGAGCCTCGGTCTCGGTTTTCGAAGACGTTTTCTTCCCCGAGAGAATCTCGATAAAAATCGGGATAAAACTTACGGATAGTGAGCCTTCTCCGAGAATCCGACGAAAGAGATTCGGGAGGCGGAAGGCTGCCAAGAATGCATCCCGCGCATCGGTTGGAAAATACTTCGCCGTCATAACGTCGCGGATGAGGCCTAAAATCCGGCTCATCAAAATGCCGAAAGCCACGATCATCGCGGAGACCGCGACTGAACCTTTTTCGGCTCTTATAAGGGCTTGGGATTCGGCTACGGCAGCGGCGTGAGCAGCGGATGAGCCATCAACCGGGTCGCTAGATGCCGCGTCCACCGGTGGTTTCGAAGGAATTTCAGAGTTCAAAAAGCCCACTCCTGTTAGCTACTTAGATGAGGATCAGGGGCGGTCGAAGGTGCCAAGGCTCTAGCCCGCAATCAGCCGATTGCGAAAGCGAGCGGAGCCGGAACCTTGAAGCCATTGTTGACCGAGATTCCAGTATTCCGATCGGGCTTGCTATTGGGTAGTCCCTATGTTAACCCTTCGTTCTTACAAAAGGTATTTGGGAGGTCTTCTCTTGGCAACTCATAAGTCTGCGGAAAAACGCGCTCGCCAGTCGATCAAAAGAAATCAGCGCAACACTCAAACGCTCGGATCTGTTCGCACATTCGAGAAAAAACTCCGCACTGCACTCTCTGGCACTGACAAAGCCGCTGCTGAAACAGCTTTGAAAGACTACACAAGCAAGATGTCGAAAGCTGCTGCTAAAGGCGTGGTTCACAAGAAGACTGCTAGCCGCAAAATCAGCCGCCTCGCTGAGCGCGTAGCAAAAGTCGGCGCAGCGAAGTAATCTTCGCTCTCTTTCCGAGAATTCCATTCTCCGATTGAAAACGAAAGCCGGGTCCACAACCCGGCTTTTGGTTTTTCTTTTTCACGTGTTCCGTCCAGGGACCTGGACCTGCGAACCAAATCAAATCACATTAGTTCTTGTTCGGCTTCTTCTTGGGTCTTCGCCGTCACGTAATTTCGGATCAGGCGACGCAAATGGAGTGGCAACGGAGCAAACTTAACTCCGTAGCTTTTGTCTTTCGCGATGTTGTAGATGATCTCACCGCGCGCGACGACGGCACCACCACCAGGAATGATGAGGCTGATTACGACCTGATCTTTTTCGGTGAACTTGCTCGTTGAAGCGAAGAGCATTCCGCCCTCACTCAGCTGAACCGCCTGCAGAACTTGGTAGTTCCCCTGGCAAAGCACACCGATCGAGCGATGATATTGTCGACGTGGTGTCCGACGACTTTCCATGCCCGGGCGCCCGGAAGGCGACGAAGCAGATTTCGAAGCCTGGGGACCAGCCGGTTTGCTTAGAGGTTTCTGAGCTGAATTCGACACTTAAAAAGTTCTCCCTCTTAAAGTGTCTTATCGGATTTTTGGCAGGACCCTTGACTGGACCTCCTGCAAGTCGGACCGCTGAACCAGGGCCGCAGGTTACATCGTCACGGAACCCGGCTCGACTTTTGTCGACGCTGCGTCTGGAGCTGTCTGTTCACTCTTTGTTTTCTCACTGGAACGCGCAAACTTTTTGCTCGGCTTCAGCGTTGCGCAACCCGCGATCGCAAGGCCGGCAGCGGCAATGTGGATGCCGAGAACCAAGAACAGAAATCGATGCTTCATCGGTATTTCTCCCTCGTACGATCTCCTCAAAAAATCACCCTAACGTAAAGTCTAGTTTCAATCTGCAACCGGCAGATCTTGCCTAGTCCTAAGTCAACAAGGATTGTTGGGTGGGCGTCGCTGGTTTCGTTAATAGCGACGTTACTGGCAGGTCTGAACGATGAAATTTTCGAGCCAGATATGCGAAGCAACTGGCGAAGATTTCAAAGCGCGGTCGGTATCGAGCAGCGCTTGGAAGGTGCGTTCAATTTTCCGCTCCGTCCACGAGCGTGCCTGATCGATGTAAGATTTGAGGAAGTAAGGCGAAACCCCCGCCCGCGAGCTAAGCCGTTGGCCGGAGAGACCTTCTTTCATTCCGTCAGTCACGAGTTTGAGAATTCTCACGTGCCGCGAGATCAGCGCAAGAACCCCGACTTCGCTTTGTCCATTGTCGAGGAGATTCACCAAACAATCGAGAGCACGGGCGCGATCATTTCTTCCGATGGCGTCGGTGAGATCAAAGACGCTGTCGAGTCGAACCCGCGAAACAGCTTGAAGAACATCTTCGTTCGATGCCGTTTTGCGGTCGCCAAGATACTGACGAAGCTTCGTCAGCTCCGCATTGATGTCTTGGAGATTCGATCCAACAAGTTGATGGAACAATTCCACAGCACCTGCTGCGAGCTTGATGTCGTGTTTTTTTGCCAGCGTTTTGATCCAGTCGGGAATCTGGTTATCAAACGGGCGCTTGAATTCAACGATCACGCCTTTTTCGATAAAGCGTTTGATGTACTTTTTCCGTTTATCGATCTTGTTCGCAATACAGACGAGAGCCGTTGTGCCGACTGGCTCATCGATGAGCGGCATGAGCATGTCCCAATCTTTTTCATTGAGATCCTGGGCATCCTTGACGACGACAACGCGAACTTGCGCCATCATCGGAAGAGTCTCGGCAGCATCACGGATTTGTGACGCTTCGGCCTCGCCTCCGTAAAACGTGTTTAGATTGAAGTCGCGCAAGCCATCGCCGACGGCTGTCTTCTCGAGGAGATCGAGCGACTCGTCGATCAGAAACGTCTCATCGCCAAAAAGGAAATACAGCGGATAGACTTCACCGCGCGCGAGGGAATCCGTGAGTTTCTGCGGCGTCCAGCCAGCGTCGCTCATCAAAAATTCTCCGTCATACGGTCATTGGCTTCAGCCATCATGTCGCTTGCAATCGTCTGAATATTTTGAAGACGCGCGCTGTGATTGTAGAGCGCGTTTGCCGACGAGAGACCTTGGATGGCAACACGGGGAGTTGAATAAATCTCTTCGCGCTGAAATTGATTTTCCCAGAGAACTTGTTGATCGGAACTTCTGCGCAGTCGAATTGTCGACGTCACCCGCACTCGATAGCGCGTGTTCAAAACTGTACGGTCCGGGATGATGCTGTCAGCCCGACTCGTTCCTTCAACGGGCGCGACGGGAATGTAGTCAACGCTGTCAACGGTCCCTTCAAGGACGACTTGGGCCGCTGACTTCTCCGTGACTTTGCCGATGGCGGCGCGCTCTATTTCACGAACGATGGCGTTCGTGAAATAGACTTCGATTCCGGTTTCCATCGTTGAGTTCTTGAAAACTGGAACGGCGATCGTGCGGTAGCCGCCAGGAATTTGGCGATCACCGGCACCTAAGCGGTAGGCGCAACCTGTAAGAAGTTGGCCGAACCCCAGAAATACGACCAAAAGCACGGCCGAAAACACAGCCTGGAGCGTGATGTAAGACTTAGGATGCTGAAATCTCATGCTGCGCCCAAGTTATAAGGCTGCGCCGGGTTTTTCAAGGCGTTTTGACCTCTGTCGCGTTCGCTTCTAAACCGTTTCCGGAGTTGTTTTCCCTATCCCAGAAACGCTAAACTCGGTCTCCAATGAAATCATACACGCTCATGACCCCCGGCCCCGTTCCGCTCCCTCCCGAAGTGCTAGAAATCATGGCACGTCCGATGGAGCACCACCGAACGCCTGAGTTCGTTCAACTTTTCAACCGCGTGCTGGCAAATTTGAAGAAGGTGTTCCTAACCGAGGAACCCGTCTTCATCCACACCTCCACGGGTTCCGGCGGAATGGAATCAGCCCTCGTTAATTGCCTTTCCCCTGGCGACGAAGTGATCAGCATTGTTTCTGGAAAATTTGGCGAACGCTGGGCCGATATGGCCGAAGTTTACGGCGCAAAAGTGACGCGCATTGAAGTGCCTTGGGGACAAGTTGTGCGTCGCGAGCAAGTAGAAGACGCACTCCGCAAACAACCAAACGCCGTCGCGGTCCTTTGCCAAGCTTGCGAAACAAGCACGGGCGTTTTGCACCCGATTCGCGAGCTCGCACAACTGACCAAAAATCATCGCGCGGTTTTGATGGTCGACGCGATCACCGCGATGGGTGCGCTTCCGCTTCCGATGGATGAGTGGGGCCTTGATGTCCTAATCGCGGGGAGTCAGAAAGCATTCATGCTTCCGACGGGACTTTCCTTCATCAGCTTTTCGAAGAAAGCGTGGAAGCTCACCGAAACTTCGAAGTGCCCGAAGTTCTACTTCGACATTCGTGCCGAGCGCGAAGCCAACGAAAATGGTGAATCACTCTTCTCATCGGCCGTTACGCACGTACGCGCTCTCGATTTAGTTCTCGAAATTTTCTTGGGCCAAGGCATGCACCGCGTGTACGAGAGGATCCAAGCTCTCTCGAAAGCTACGATCGTTGCCGCGCGAGAGATGGGACTTGAAATTTTCTCATCAACTCCTTCTCCCTCTCTCACGGCCATCAAAATTCCGGATGGGATCGATGGACAAAAGGTCCGCGCGGAGATGGAAAAATCTTTCGCCGTCATCGTAATGGGCGGACAAGATCAGCTTAAAGGCAAAATCATCCGCATTGGCCACATGGGCGCCATTCGCGATGAGGATCTGATCGCGACGTTGCGCGCGCTTGCTGGCTCGATCAACAAAATGAAGCTAGGTGCCATCGACGATGCGAAGGTTGAAGCTGCTTGTACGAAAGCTTCAGGTATTTTGCGCGAAACTCCGGCCGTCGTTTTAAAGACTTAAGGTCCACGTGAAGAAGTTCAGAACTCTCATCACCGATCGATTTGATCTCGATGCATTTGCTAAACTTAAGACTGATCCGCTTTTGCAAGTGGACGTGAGTGCCGCTCCCCGCCCGACACGCGAGGAGCTTGCGGAAACCGAGATTTTGGTCATTCGCAGTCGCACGAAGATCGATAAAGATCTGTTGGCGAACGCGCCTCGACTTAAAATGATCGTCACCGCAACGAGCGGCTTTGATCACATCGATTTAGCCGAAACTAGCGCACGTGATTTGAAAGTGATGTTTACGCCGAATGCAAATGCCGCTTCGGCCGCAGAACTTACCTGGGCACTCGTTCTAGCCTGCGCGCGACGCGTGACCGAAGCTCACCGCGCCGTCAAGGCCGGCGATTGGAAACGCGAATCTCTCATCGGTCGTGAACTCAGCGGAAAAAGTTATGGCGTCATCGGTCTCGGGCGCATCGGCTCGCGCGTCGCGCGTATCGCACTGGCTTTCGGGATGAAAGTCATCGCGTTTGATCCGTACAAAGATGACGAGGATTTTGAACGCGTCGGCGCTACTCGCGTAAGCCTTGAGGAGCTTCTCAGGCTTGCGGACGTGGTCAGCGTTCATGTGCCGGCAACGAGCGAAACAGAGCGAATGCTAAACGCGGTTTTACTCGAATCAATGAACCGCTCGGCTATCTTCGTGAATACTTCGCGCGGCTCGGTCGTAACCGAGCGAGATCTCATTCAAGCTTTGAGTGAAAATTGGATTGCGGCCTGCGGACTCGATGTTTTCGAACGCGAGCCGCTTGCGCGCGATTCTCGCCTTCTGACTTTTCCGAATGTGGTGGCGAGCCCTCATCTAGGCGCCACTACGGCCGAGGCATTTTCTCAGGCTTCGCAAGACGCTGCGGAAAAAGTGCGCGCTTTTGCAGCAACTGGTTCCGTCTCAGACCCGCTCCCACCGCGTGAGCCGTGGTTTGTGGCCGGTTTTGGTCGACGGACACCTTCCGCCCGAGATTAGATCGCGATTTTCAACGCTCACATGAGGCAGCGCTGATCGTCATGACTTGCGTCATTCCCCGATTTCAGGGAATTTCATAACCTTGTCGTATCAACGCTAATAGCGGTTTCAGTTTCAAGATTCGAGGGAGGCCATCCGTGCCAGGAATCATCGTCGTCGGCTCGCAATGGGGGGATGAAGGAAAAGGTAAAGTGGTGGACGTGTTCTCCGCCCAAGCGGATTACGTCGTTCGCTATCAAGGTGGCGCAAACGCGGGCCATACACTCGTAGTGAACGGAGTGAAAACGGTCTTGCACCTTGTTCCTTCCGGCATCCTGCACCCGAAAACAGTTTGTATCATCGGTGCCGGCGTCGTGCTCGATATCGAAGAAGTGGCAAGTGAAATCCGCTCTCTCAAAGAAGCGGGTCTCGTGCAGAATTCCGAGCAGCTTCGCATCTCAGATCAAGCAACGGTGCTTCTCTCCTATCACCGCAAGATCGATCAAGCGCGCGAGCAGGCCGCCGGCCACGAGAAGATCGGGACTACGGGCCGCGGAATTGGTCCGGCGTATGAAGATCGTGCTTCACGCCAAGCGATTCTCTTCAGCGATCTCTTTGATGAATCAAAGCTCAAAGAAAAGCTCATGGCCTCTTTGAAGGAGAAAAACTTCCTTCTTAAGGAATACTACAAAACTGAGCCAATCGACGTTGAGCCGCTTTACAAACGCGTGCTCGAACTTGCGCAGGAACTCGCACCTTATCGTTCGAAAGATGCTTCGCTCATCGTTCATAAAGCGTTGAAGAGCGGAAAAAAGGTTCTCTTCGAGGGTGCACAAGGCACGATGCTCGATCTCTTGCACGGGACTTATCCGTTCGTAACGAGCTCATCGACGATCTCGGGTTCGGCATGTATCGGGAGCGGCATTGGTCCGAACTCTGTTCAAAAAATTATCGGCATTACGAAGGCGTACACGACTCGCGTTGGTGCAGGTCCCTTCCCGACTGAGCTTCACGGCGATCTCGGCGAGCGCATCCGCGCTGAGGGCCATGAGTTTGGTGCAACGACGGGTCGCCCTCGCCGCACGGGCTGGCTTGATCTCGTTGCGATGAAGTACGCGATTCGCGTGAACGGCATCACGAACTTGGCGCTCATGAAGCTCGATGTTCTCTCGGGACACGAGAAAATCGAAGTCTGCACATCGTACAAACTCGATGGCCAGGAGATTAAGGAACTTCCCGTATCCCAAGCAGATCTCGCGCGCGTTGAGCCCGTTTACCGCGGCCTCACGGGCTGGAACGAGGATCTCACGCAAGTTCGCACGATCCAGGACCTCCCGCAGGCCGCTCGCGATTATATCCAGTTCATCGCGACGGAACTCGCGACTCCGATCGACGTTGTTTCGGTTGGCCCGGGCCGGGAGCAGACTTTGTGGATTAAGCCACTTTTCAATTAAGCCGCCTCAACTAAACTGGCCCACTTGCGTGGGGATGTTTTTCTAAACACCCCACGGGATCGTTGGTAATTTTCTCAGATTCTTGAAATCGACTGACGGTTTCTCCTCTCAAAAAGCTCTCGCCATCCGCACGCAAGTGACCCAGTTCTTGGACGGACACAGGGTACGGAGCATTTTTTCAGCAACTCCCCCGAGATCAGCACGCACTTTGAGCACCTCGAATTCGGTGACACCTTTTTCTCAGAAAAATTTGAAAATATGGGTCGCAAAAGGTTGACAGATCGACGCATTTCTCCGATCTTAGCGTCTCTTCGGAACGTTGTTACGGTTCGCTAGCTCAGCCGGTAGAGCACATCCCTTTTAAGGATGGGGTCGATGGTTCGAATCCATCGCGAGCCACCATTTTTCTCGAAGAAATATCTGTCTGTGGGTCCCCATCGTCTAGTGGCCTTGTACACCACCCTTTCAGGGTGGATACTGGGGTTCAAATCCCCATGGGGACGCCAATTTAAAGAATCCTGATGCCGGCGGCATCGGGATTTTTTATTTTGGGGCGTCCGCATGGAGAACTGAGCTTCGAAGCAGCTGGGGTTCTTCGCTGCGGCAAAATGTCGAAGGCATTTTGATGCTGCGAAGGTGCGAGCACGCCTGAGGAGACTTGCGACGATGGTGAGCGCAGCACACGAGTTCGCGAACGCTCAATGCGATCGCGGATGAGCCGCCGGTAGATCACGAGCACAGCACCGAGCTTCGTGGCACCCGAAAGAACGATCTATCGGGGGAAAGCGCGCATTGACGCTGCCATGCCAATTCATATCTCGCGATTGACCATCCACTTTCAAAATTATTTCTCCGCTCGTCACAAAGCAGATAAATTCTATGGAATGAAAACCGTGGAAGTCAGAACTTTAATCGACGCTCCCGCTGAACGCTGCTTTGACTTGGCTCGAAGCGCCGACTTCCATGTTAAATCGACGAAGAGCACCTCTGAAAAGATCGTTGGTGGTGTGGCTACCGGATTGATGAAGCTCAGCGATGTGATTGAATTTGAGGCTTCTCACTTTGGAATAACCCAAAGGCTCTCTGCTAGAATTGTTGCATTTGATCGGCCAGCACACGTTAGAGATTCGCAAGTTCGAGGGGTTTTTCAACACTTCGACCATGATCATTTCTTTGAGTCCGTTCCGGGTGGAACACTGATGAGAGATATTTTTCGCTTCAGGTGCCCGCTTGGTTTAATTGGTAAATTGGCTGACCCTATAGTGGCTCGACATCTTCGCCTCTTTCTTCAAGCAAGAGGACTAGAACTTAAGAGAGCAGCTGAAACCGAAGAATGGCGTGCGTATGTATAGCGCCATTGCGAGTAACGCCAATCCACATAAAAGCCGAGTGCACCCGAAGGTTTCTCTATATCACCGCACGACTATCTATAGTTCATTAGTACTTCGGATTAAGTAAGACACCGACTCTATTGATCGTACCGCGAGAAGCCACATACAATGAAAACCTTAGCCGAGTTCGGGATTCAGAAAGGCTCAAGATGAAGCTCTTCTACGCACTCTTAGTTTTGTTTGCTTCGCCTTTGGCGATGGCAAAAGAGCGTTGCTCGTCATACTGGACACTCGTCGGAAATATTGAGAGTTCAGTTCGTGCGTACGACGAACTCGTCTTGTCTCTCAAGGAGAACAAAGCTGCGATCCGAGAACTCAACTCACACATCAAAACAAACGGTCTGCTACAGACACTTGGCTCCTCCGGCAAGATCAAGGCGTTTCCAAATCGCCTTGAGGCGGAAGATCCAGCAGGACCTGTGGTGGGACTTTTTTTGAAGTCGATGACGCTTCCTGAAGATTCGGGTTTGTCGGTCGATACCGTCTATGAGGTCGTCGATCGAAAGACCGCGAAAGCTCTTCGAAAGTGGAGCGTCCCTTACGGATCTTCGGCTCCGCAAGGAATCGAAGGGAATAGCATTTTTTACCGCCACAATCTTGCAGCTGTGTGCTCAGAGATTTCTCAACCGATCATAATGAAAATTAAAACAGACAATCAGTTTGAGGCATCAGAAATCAAACTGGAGCAGAAGGTAAAATCGATTCCTGCAGAGGACTGTCCTGCAGCTAAAAACCTGTTCAAAAATTCGAGCTACTCAACTTGCGGGGAATTGATCGATCTGAAGTCTGGAAAAACGCGTCTGCTGGTTTGGCAGACGCCGATGACTTAGAGCAACTCACACTCGCGGGGCGCCATTCCGCTTCAGGCTCGTGACGTAGACATCGATGAAGATAAATCCCACTAAGAACGTCAAAAACGTGAGAGGCCAGCCCCATAGGTTCGTAAAAGATGGCTCCATAGCTCGCGCTGGATTCGAAGGAGGATATGCGAGATGAACGATGTCTCCGACATTACGTTCAGGCCCAATCCCGTATGGTTTTGCAGCACCTGCTGCCAACTTGATCGCCGCTATCTCGCCCGTTGGCGTGATATACTCCAAGTTCGCTAGGAACTTTGTGCAGTAGATGGCAGCTGAGCCGTACTTTGACGTAAACCTTCTTCCACATTCCGCCCGGAACGCACCAATCGACGTGACTCGAGCCTCAACGATCTTCGCTTCGAAGATGAAGTACGCTCGACTCATTGTTGAAATGACAACAAGCAGGAACAAGACACCGAAAATCGCCAGTACCGTGTTCGAGCGATTTCTTTTTCCTATTTCTTTGAAATAGCCCGGGATGGAAACCAACCTCAGTAAGCGCAAAAGCCTCAAGAGCCGTAAAAGCGGTAACGCTCCCGTCGCAACCATGGGGAAGGTCGTAACGGCAACAATGAGAAAATCGAAAATGTTTTGCTTGCTCTTGAAAAAAGCGGAGTAAGCCGGGCCGTAAGCGAGTATCCGAATCAGAATTTCGCAAACGAAGACGATTTGGGTCACGACAAAAACTTTTGCAGATATCAATTCGAGGAACTCTTGATTCACTAGAGTCGAGCCAAAAAGCTCGAGAATCGCCGTTCCCGAGCTGATCAAGATGACCCCGAGAATGAATCCGCTGAAAAGTGGGCTAGCCACGATATTCTTAGTGAAGCTATTGGACGAAGATTTCACACGGACTCCCAAGTCAGTCTTTAGACACCTGTAAGAGGGCGCAGGATTTTAGATCCTCGTCTCCCTGCTCTCTTGTCCTTACAACCAAGCATGCTGAACAGACGCACCTGATAAGGCTCGGTTTTGATTTTAGGGGCGACCCATCTGAGCAAAATAAACAATGAGCTCCCCATCGTCGGTCGTATTGCTTCGAAGCTGAGCCTCCAGCAACGATCTCATCTCCGGGGATTCCGTCGTTACAAGATCAAGCGGAGTCTTGCCATCGAAGTTGCGAGTCCGAACATCTACGGATCCACCTGCATTCAGAATCACCCTCAACGTCGCTAAATCGTCGTTCGCGCAGACGTGATGAAGTGCCGTATTTCCACGGCTGGAGTAAAACAAATGAGCATTAACATCGGCGCCGAGTTTCAAAAGACGCTCAACTCGCATCGTGCGTTTTTTAAATGCGGCCACGTTAAGAGCGGAGTTGAGTTGAATGACGTCTCCAGGCGTTGAAATCGTCGGACTCGGTAATAGATCGTAAAACGCGTCTTCGCTGCCTCCCCACTCCAAAGCGGCGAAGACCAATGGTCGAACCGGGGTGCCTGCTTTCAACAGTTCGATCACGATCTGACTTCGCTCATCTAACGAAGCCCGACGGCGAATTGCGCAAATGAGCGGATGGCATTCCTCGACATCCCAATCAGCTTTAGGGATCAGTGAGCGTATTTCCTCTAAAGTCCCTCGATTACAAGCATAGCCAAGGTCAGTTACGTGAATCGTGATGCCGTAGTCATCAAAAGTAAGCTCTTTCAGTTCTTGCCCCCAAGTTCAGTAGATAGCCTTAAGAGAAGGTTATCAGACTTCCGATACAACCTCACTCCGCGGAATGCGATAGCGCTCGCCCCACAAACCGCGCTCGTTGCGACTTCCTTTTGCGACTCTACCCAGCGTAAAAATCGATGACAATCATCGCAGAACTCGATGTGCTTTTTTTGCGCTGCTGAACTACGCTCGTGGACAAACCGCCAGTAGATCTAAAGCGAAGTCTTGAGCTTCGGGCACCCGAACCGGCAATACCACTCGTGTCAGCGTGAATTACTCAAACTGATTTCGGGATACTAAAGCAAAACGTGCTTCCATTTCCGAGTTCGGACCGAACCCAGATTTTACCCTGATGGGCTTCCACCAACATTTTCGAAATGTAGAGGCCAAGCCCGAGTCCGCGGCGATCTTTGGATCCTATTTGCGCAAACCTCTCGAAGACGCTCTCTCTTTTTTCTTGAGGAATTCCAGGTCCCGAATCCCTAATCGAAATGACAATTTGGTCAGAGACGACCTCACCATCGACAATTACGGAACCGCCTTCAGGAGTGAATTTCAGAGCATTTCCGATTAAATTCGAGAGCACCTGTTTAATGCGGCTACCATCGCAACAAATAAGAACTGTCGGATCTGTCATCTTCATTCTGAGAAGAATGTTTTTAGCGGCCGCCTCGTATACAAAATTTTCCACCGACTCGCGCATGACCTGAAAAAGTGAAAGCGACTCCATGTTGAGCGAGAGTTTTCCTCCGGCGAACCGTTCGAGATCCAGGATATCGCTGATCAAGGACAAGGCCGTTTCGGTGTTTCGCTTTATGAAGCCGAGCCAATGTTTAGCTTCGGGGTCCAGTTCTTTGTAGAACCCATCTTCCAAAAGCATTTCTGAGCAAGAGAGAACGGCGCCGATCGGGTTCCGCAGATCGTGACTTACGATAGCCAGAAACTCGTCTCTGGTAGTGAGGTCCGCTCTCGTGCGACAATGAGTCGCGATCTCAGTGGACAGTAAGCTCGTGACTCGAGCGACCTCCACATCAGTCTGCTTTCTTTCGTCATTCAAATTCGCGTCAGTTTGTTCGCGCTCTTGTACAAGCAACTCCCTAACAAGCGATCGCTTCAGGTCACGCTCCTGCCGAATAACCCCGTCAGCTTTCAAACGTTCTTCCTCGGTGGTTCTATCGGCTCGTTCTCTTTCCGTCGACAAGAGAGCCTCAAACTTTTCTTGCTCTACAGTTGCAAGCAGCGTCCCGCCACTGGGAGAGGTCTTTCTGCCAGCGCCGCTAATTACATTCGATTCGACGCGGGCATGTAGGAGCTCCGAATTAGCTTGTTCGCGGTCTCTCCGCAGCTTCAAATCGGCCGAAGCTTCGGCTGCTGCCCGAGCCTGTGCGAGAGAGTGATCTGTTTGTTCACGCTCCAACAAAAGACTTCCATCAGTTTGCTTGCGCTCGTTCTGGAGCAGAGTTGATTTGCATGGAAATTCCATTGAGAACCTCTTCTACTCTGCCGTAACAGTATGTGCTCAAGGCAGATCGATGGATGTGATTCGACAGATCTTACCATCTTTCTACAATCTGCCTCGTATGTGCCGATAACTGCACTCAGCTTGCTGGATCCGAGCACTAGTAAGGCATTGTCGCTAGGACTCGTCGAGATCAGCCGTACTCGCACCGAAGGTGATACACTTTGTTTTTGAAACCCAGAACCGCCACGGCTAACCGTGGCTTTGAGGCAAGCGGATGGAAAACAAAGATACTTTACTCGGTAACTTACGGCCTGGATTGAATAAGCTCTTTGATGACATGACCGAAAATCAAGCCTGTATTCAAAACGCAGTTCATTGCCATTTGATTTGCAAACAACTCATCCAATACTCGATTCAGACCGGTGGGATCTACGCAGAACCGAGTCATTTGCGCCTTCTCGAAGATTGCTCCGAGATTTGCGAAACTACTGCTAATCTCATCCTTCGCGAGTCCGATCTTATGAAAGAATTGTGTCTTGTTTGCATGCGGGCGTGTGAACGCTGCGCCGCCCGGTGCCGACGGTTTCCCGACAACCAACGCATGACTGCTTGCGCGGAAGCGTGCGAGCAAACCGCGAACAGTTGCTCTGCGGTAGCGGCAGCGGCCTTTAATTAAACCTCAAACACAACCTCACTCCGCGGAATGCGATAGCGCTCGCCCCACAAACCGCGCTCAGTGCGTTCTCCAACTGAGATCACCATGACGATTGCGGTCCTTCTAGAAAGATTCAGAATCTTCCGTACGCGGACTTTGTCAAAGCCTTCCATCGGGCAGGTGTCGAACCCTTGCGCAGCAATCGCGAGCATGAAGTTCTCGCAGGCAAGGGCTGTCGACTTTACGGCGACTTCTCGAAGATCGCCCGAGGTGACAACGTCACGAACCATCGGTTTAAAAAGACCTGCTACGTTTACGAAGAGCCATTTTGCGGGAGCTAACCAACGATAACCATAAAGAAACGGTACGAGTTTTCCGTAATAGGCATGAAGATCTTTGCGCGGGTTATCCTTGATCGAATCGAGGAGAAAAGGTCGCGTCTTCTTCCAAAGAATCGAGTCTGCAGTGAAGACCAGAAGCTCTTGCGCCGTGCGGGCGGCTCCCTGGTTCATGCACGCAATCGCAAGCTCACGTTTCTTTTGTTCGTCGCGAACCCAGTGGATCTTCCATGTCTGCATGTTCGAAGAATTGGGGGCTAGCAATGCCGCATCGATTGCGCGATTGACGACGTCGGGAGGAACAGGTCGATCCGAATAATTGCGGATGCTTCGTCTTCTCGAAACGGCTTCAAAAAAATCCATCGGGCTCCCCTTTTCCAGACAGTCTCTGTCATAGCAAAGAGAAGCCGCGATGTCAGTTTGGAAGACTCATTACCAAGTGAGGTAAGTTTCGGAGTACGAAGTGGGATAGCCACCCATTCCCGGATACCATTGGGTCATGCGCGACCCAATGCTCAGAGTTGTGTTGCCGGGATTGGAGACGATGTTGTAGATGCCCGCGCCATACTGAGGAAAGGAACCTAAACTCATCGAGGGCGTCACGACACAGCTCACGTTGTTGACCGTCCGGGTCGATACCGCATTGTCATCAAAGTCGAGTGGAGAACATCGCGTGTCCGCGTACGACCGGACAGTACCACCTAGCGTATAAGTTGGACGTACCGTCAGCGATGCACTGGTAATCGTGAAACTGACCTTCGTCGCGTTTGCTACTCCGGTGGCTGCTCCGTCGACCGTGTACGTCCCGCCTTGTGAATAAGTCATATAGTTGTCGCCAGTCCCATTGATTCCATTGCCGGAGCAAGGTCCCGAGAAGAACAAAACGCTGTACGTATACCCGCCGCTGGCATTCAGACCGAGGGATCGCACGTAAGAAGTGCCGTCGAGATCCGTGCCCATCGTGCCGCCCGAGATGTTTTCGCACTTGTAACCATCGCCCGCGAGCTGAGCCATGGTTTGCCCAGTTGCTCCCCCGCCAGTTCCCCCACGTCCATCGCCGCTGTCAGGAGTCGAGTTTTCATTTCCGAGGCATGCGGTTAAAGATTACGAAAGCGCTGTGATTAGAAGAGCGGAAAGCTTCATGTCCTCACATCCGTATGAGAATAGGTTTGGTTTAGGAGCTTCCCTTAGCGTTGCACCTTACCTACGACGTTTTGAATGGTAATTTCTCGGAAATCGGAAATGAGGTCGTTGGTCGGCAATAAATGAATTGAAGTTACGATACTGAAACTCTCGTTTGATGAAAGGTCCGCTCGTTAGACCAAAGCTCTGCCAGGATTTGACTAAGTCGAGCGAGCCAACCGAAATCCGAGATCATCAATCTTGTACGTTGGGTGACTCTTCCTACGGTTTGATGCAAGACACCCGCGCGGAGGATCAGCCCAGCCGCCACCTCGGAATACCCGATAAGATCCATAAATTTCTGGATCATACAAATCCGTGCACCACTCCCAAACGTTTCCCAACATATCGTAGAGACCCCAAGCATTTGGCTTCTTCTGACCGACCTCGTGTGTGGAAGCTTGAGAGTTCTCCTCATACCAAGCGATTTCCGCGAGATCGCCGTAAGTTGCCGCGCGAGATCCTGCTCGGCACGCATGCTCCCATTCCGCCTCGGATGGAAGTCGAAATCCATTAGCGTTTGAGTTTAGCTCTGCACCGTCAGCCCTCAGCACGTAGCAAGGTTGGAGAAGAGCCGCCTCCGAAAGCCGATTGCAAAACGCGACAGCTTCAAACCATGAGACGCTCTCGACGGGTCGATTCTCGCCTTTAAAAATAGAAGGATTGGTTCCGGTGATCGCTTCGAACAAGGCTTGCGTGACGGGATATGAGGCGATGCAATGCGGTTGGACTTCCGTGCTCCGAACTTCGTTCTTGCGATGATTGCGCAAGATGATTTCCCCTCGCGGGATGCTAATCATCTGCTCGTGCACGTTGCGCAGGACGTCTGCAGAAATTGAGTTCGAATTCTTATTTGAAACCATGCTTGACCAAGATAGTAAACGCATTGCCTCTTGTCGTCAAAGCGGAGGGGTCCCGAGACCCCTCTCGCTAGATGTAGACTCCTTGCGAGTTTCAACTTTATTTTTTACGTTGCTTGATTCGACACTCTTCTTTGCTTCTTTCACGCGCTCGGGATCCATGTCGACGAACGAGCAACCAAAGGCGTTTCTCTTTTTTGCGGAATGTGGTCGAATCGAGCCATGCAAAAACTCATTCAAGCGGTGTCTATTCTTGCATTCGCTTCGCAAGCTCAGGCTTCGATGGATCTCACAGTTCAAGATGTCTACAGCCGCATTGAATCGAATCTCATTACGACTTTCCCTCAAAAGCCAAAAGCGAAAGAACCTTACTATCAAGCTTGGCTCAAATCGGAAAACTCGCAGCAGAACCGCTCGATTTCCGCTTTTCCAAACGCGAACGGTGTCGTGAAGCAGATCCGATTCGAAGTCTACGTGTGCGACACTCACAAGCGTCCGTACTCTGAAGGGAGCTTGATGAAGGAGTTTGCGCAATTTGTCGCTGATCAATCCAAAGCGGTGCTGCTTTCCACGATTGCGGTTGGCGAGGCGGATATGTCGAAATTAAGAGGTAAAAACGACGTAACTTTGACTATTAAGCCACCGACAAACGGCATTCAAAGAATGCGCGTCAGTCGTGGCTTCTATAAGTGTGATTCGACCGGAGGATACGGCTACCGGCTTGATGCGTTTCTTGGCGGTTCGTAAACGGTCTCCAATTTCAAGAGCGGTTTCGAAGCCACTTCGTCAAGCTGGCTCCTAGTTGATCTTCAGATAAGGATTGGTCGACTTCGTCGAAAAACTTCTGAAAGTCGCTGGCGTTCAGATTAGGGTTTAAACTCTGCCATGTTAGGAATCGATTCTCAGTCAAATGGCTCGGCCAATTGCGGAAGTTTTTAGGATTGAAATCTTCTTCTCTCTTGGACCAGTCAGCTTTCCGTTTCAAATCCTCATCAACTTCATTTGGATTTGCCGCCAAGAGTTCTTCAATCAGCTCCTTTAATTTTGACTCTCTTCTCCACTCAACTTCGATTATGTTCCGGTCTTTATCTTCGTAGGCAACAGTTCCCTTTTGCCCTCGCCATACTTGCTTGAAGTCGCCGTAAGTTGTGGTGATCGACTCATCATCCACGAGAATGCTTCGATACTTCACATCACGCTGAAGCAATCTTGAGCGTTGGAAAAAGCACGCTTCAACCAGTCTTTCCTCATCGTCAAAGCGGCAGAAGTGACCATGCTGAACTTCGCCTTGAAACTGGGGGTAATGCGCTAGGAACTGAGTTTTTGTGAAGTTGAAGGGTCTCATAGAGAAAAGCGTAATCTTGTTCCGTGATCAGGGTCAACAGGTCGACCGACTTGATGTCAGTACGATCCCCGCAACCCAAGCACCCCGTAATGGATCCACGCAAAGTTATAGACTTCTTTATTGTCAGCTCCGCCCTCGACCGTGCGGTAACCGCCAAATGCGCTTAGCCCCTTCCAAGAGAGATCTCGCTCGACAAATAGAGCGACATCGAAGGCGCGGCCTTGAGGTGCTGCAAGTCCATCGAAGTCTAAACGGAAGAGCCAGCCTTCGGCAATCGCTCGCGATGCTTGAAGATTGAGAAGTGGAACGAAGCCAACGTTTGTTTTGCTTTCCCGAAGTGCGCCTTGCGACAGCGCGACTTCCGCGTCACGAATTTTGCCAGTGAAGCCGACGGCAAACTTCCACTCCCCTACCTTTGGGAAATGGTAGGCATAGGTTAGACGATATGAATTGAAGCGATAGCGTCCGTCGGTATCGACTCCCGGCGCGAACGTTGAGTTTTGAAACTGCACGGGACTAGAAAATCGTCCGTTTAGATCCGCAGCGAGTGGCGCGTAGAGTGCACGCACTTCATGCGTCTCGTTCCAGATGTGGCCGACGTAAAGTCGATAGACCGGAAGAGGGCCCTTCTTGAAATCAGCAAAGGAAAAGTTGGATCCACCGTCACCAGGGATGCGTTGATCGTTTCGCGACTGCCAAGCAAGCGCCCCCTCAGCCGAAAAATAAGTTTGTGCGTAAGCCTGCATGGAACCAGCGAAAGAGAGAACATAAGCGAGTCGAGTGATGATCTTCATGCGGCCACAATATCGAAAGGCCAGAGTGGAATGAAATGATTTGCTGCCTGCATCAACACTTATGTAGGCAAATTATTTAAATCCGAACATCGTATTGTTGTTGGCGAGATTCTCGGAAGGAATTTTTTGAGAGATCTGCCAATATTCCTTCACGTTCTGATTTCGAATTCGGAAGAGGTCGTAGACCGCGAAGGGTTCTCCAACTCGGAAGGCCTCCGAAATTGCGATAACGAAGTTCCCTTCACCCAACACCTTGTGCAGGCGATCGTAACGAAGGTCGCCGGACAGATTCTGAATTCGTGAGCACATCAATTCGGCAACAAGCTCTTTGTTCTCAATCGTTCGCTCGCGATCGTCGATTTGCGTTTCACCATCGGTAAGAGAAGATCTTGAGGTGCTGTCCTCTCGCATGACGTTCCAATGCTCAGCGATCTGCGAGCGCGAATCGAAACGGATGATGTGGAAAGCAGCTGCCTTGTTATAACCAAATGGCGCTGCATTTATCCATTTGTGGTGCATGACCACGTAAGGTCCGTCTTCGAGAATGCGGACGTTCTCGATTCGCGAGCCGTGCTGTTGGAGCTTTGGTAGCATGGCTAAGAAAGCCGCACGCCCCGAAGGAACAAACGGATTATGCTGAATGTAGTTTTCATCCAGCATCTTCTCGACCGTTGCAAAATCGTATCGGCTGACGGCCTGATGGTAGGCATGCGCCAATTCTTTAAAAGCCATGGGCAATATCCTGTAGAGTTCCATGAGCGGCAATGTAGCTATCGGGTCGCACCAAAATGGCTTCGCAGTCGTATGGCATTTTCTCGGTGATGACATCAATGCGCTGAACGTAAGTTGGAACCTCCAGCTTTTCATGAGCGCGGTTGAAAACGAGTAAAGTGTATTTCGAGTATTCAAGAAGCGAGTAGATTCGTTTGCCACTCGCCACTTCAAAGTCGTGCAGACGTTGTCCTACAAGACCTTCTCCACCATAGCGGATGCCCATACCGGTGATGTTGCCGGAGCGTTTCGCAACGATTTTCACGTAATCTTCGGCATGCGTGCCGGTGGCGGAGTATTTCGTTGAACGAACAAGTTCTCCTGAGCTTTCGATGACACTCATCGCGACCGGCTTTCTTTCGGATTCGTAAGAGTCCAAAATCGAGATCTTAGCTCCGTAATTGATCACCATGCTGAGCTTCCAAATGAGGTTGAAAGCATCGGCAAGCCCCGTGTTTAGCCCCTGGCCGCCGTTTACCGAATGGATATGGCAAGCATCACCTGCGAGAAAGATTCGATTCTGAATGGAGAAAGACTCAGCAACGGATTCCTTGACCGAGAACTGCGAAAACCAAACAAGCTTATTAATCTTCACCGTGTATGGATTCATCGCCGCATTGACTTTGGCCATCGCCTCTTCAACGGTGAAGTTTTTGGTGTCCATGCGAACGTAAAAGCGATCGATCGTCCCCTCTCGCGGAATCCACGCGACATCCGAAGTTTCGTTCTGGAAAACGATGATCTCCGGAACTTTTTGAAAATTGGTTTCGATCTCGGCATCGATGACGGCCCACACAATTTGCGGCCGCTCGATGACGAACGGAACCTTGAAGAGCTCACGGACAAACGAGCGAGCCCCATCCGCACCGATAACGAACCTCGATCTTAGCGTTTCGCCGCTCGAAAGACTCGTGACGCAGGAGTCGTCATCGAGCTCGATATTCTCGACGGATGTTTTACGAAACACAGACTTACCACTTTCACGCAGCTTTCGATCCAAAAGCTTTTCGATGAATGATTGCCCGAGCATCAAAAAGTGTTTGTGAAAACAGCCTTCAAGCTTGTCCCACCATTTTGATTGGCGGGAGACGAATTGCCCCCGCTTCCAGACCGAGCTCGTGTTGCAGATTTTGCCGAGCGGATAAAGTTCCT
>SXGS01695731.1_pt1 | contig 32041 bp, 30 predicted proteins | sample 3174681 | NCBI WGS metagenome assembly SXGS01 (sample SAMN11356861, study PRJNA531348) | freshwater metagenome | isolation source: freshwater sample F1-80 | place: China: Fuxian Lake, Yuxi | collected 2017-12-25 | reverse complement strand
TGTCCATCACGACGGTATCGATCCGGGCAGAGGTGTCCAGGGCAGTGGCGTTCTTAAACAGGACACCCCGTTTGGCGCCCAGACCGGTTCCGACCATGACGGCCGTCGGGGTGGCGAGGCCGAGGGCATCCGGGCAGGTGATCACCACGACGGTGATGGCAAAGAGCATGGCGGCCTGCACCCCGGCGCCCATGGCGAGCCATGCGCCGAAGGTCAGGGTTCCGCCGATCAAGGCGACCAGGACCAGCCAGAACGCGGCCCTGTCGGCCAGCCGCTGGCCCGGAGCCTTGGAGTTCTGGGCTTCCTGGACGAGGGTCACGATTTGGGCCAATGCGGTGTCGGCGCCGACTTTGGTGGCGCGGACACGCAAGGTGCCGGTGGTGTTGATTGAGGCGCCGATCACTGCGGATCCGGCCGTTTTGGCGACGGGGAGGCTTTCGCCGGTGACCATGGACTCGTCCACCTCGGACTGGCCCTCTTCGACTTCGCCGTCGACGGGAATTTTCGATCCGGGCCGGATCAGCAGGAGGTCTCCGGTCTGGACGTCGGAGGTGGGGATCTCGACGGTTTCACCGTCGCGGATGACGACCGCGGCCGGCGGGGCGAGTTCCAAAAGGGTGCGGATGGCCTCGTTGGCTCCGCCGCGGGCGCGCATTTCGAACCAGTGGCCCAGGAGGACGAAGGATGTCAGGACGGTGGCCGCTTCGTAGAAGACCTCTCCTCCGCCGGTGAGGGTGACCCAGACGCTGTAGATCCAGCCTGTGCCCACGGCGATCGCCACCAGGACCATCATGTCCAGGGTCCTCGCCTTTAGTGCGCGGTAGGCACCGTCGAAGAAGATCCAGGCCGAGTAGAAGATAACGGGCAGGGACAGGATCAAGGCGATGACGTCGTCACGGAGCCCGAACGGGGCCGGGGCGGTGAAGCCGAACATATTCCGGCCCATGGGGGACCACAGCGTGACGCCGATGGACAGAACAGCGGCGACCAGGAACCGGTTGCGCATGTCCTTAACCATGTCGTCCATGGACATTCCGGCGTGGTGTCCGCCGTGGCCCATCACGTCCTGCGGGGTGCGGGGCATTGCACCTGGCTGGGCGGGGCCGTGGCCGGCGTGGCCTTCCGCCGCCGGGCGAACGTGCCCGGCATGATCCTCTGCGGTTGCCGTGACGTGACCCGTGTTTCCGATCTTCCGGACGTGTCCGGAGAGCGGGTGGCCGGTGGGTGGGTGGCCGGTGCCGGTTTCAATGAAGGGGGCGTCCGGGGCCGCGGACGGGTGGGCTGTTCCGGTCATCGGGTAGCAGATGTGGTCCGGGACCGATTCGCCCCGGCAGTGGTACCCGCAGTCCCGGACCCACCCGGAGATCTGTTCCACGGATGTCCGGGACGGGTCGAAGCTCACGGTGGCGGTCTGCGCGACCGGGTTGGCGTCAACTGCGGCGATTCCTGGCTGCCGGAGCAGCACGTTTTCCACGACTGCCTTGGAAGTGGCCCACTGCAACCCCCTGACCTCCACGACGGTGCTTTTCAATGTAGTCATTGCTTCTCCCCTAGATCAGATGACGCCGGGACGGCCGAGGACTGCATGTCGGGCGCGAACATTTGCGGCCCGTTCGGTTACGCCGAACTTATACCCCCTAGGGGTATCCGTCAAGGTGCTTCCTTCGGTACCGACTCGTTTCCGACCTTTCTCCCATGGCAGCCTGTCCCGGGGCGCCGACCCTTGCACACGATACCCCTAGGGGGTATACTAGGAGCGTTGTCAGTGAAGTGGTTTGTCCAGGCCCAGGCCGTTACAGCCGTTCAACCCCAACAGCCTTTCCATCCTCTCCCCGAAGGAAAACTGACATGTGTGGAACCGAATCCCGAACCCAACTCCCCCTCGCCACAACTGCGCAGCAGGGCTGCAGCTGCTGCTCTCCCGCCACGGAGAAACAGGCTGACGCTGCAGTGGTATCCGGAACGCAATACGCCCTGGAGGGACTGACCTGCGGGCACTGCGTACAGACCGTGGAAACGGCCGTATCGACAGTGCCGGGCGTCGAATTCGCTGCCGTTGACCTGGTTCCGGGCGGTACGTCACAGCTCACTGTGACCGGCGCCGCGAATGTCGCGGCCCTGGCTGACGCCGTACGCTCCTCCGGCTACGTCCTGACCGGCACAAAGTAAACCCCAACCGACCATCCCTGCCGCCCGCCGCCCCCGTTGAAGGAGATCTCATGAGCGATATCACTGAGGCCAGTCCCGCCACACCTTCGCCCAACGGGTATGCCGCGGACAAGGCTGCCTACCTGCGACGACTCAAGCGCATTGAAGGTCAGGTGCGGGGAATTGCCCGCATGGTCGACGAGGACTCGTACTGCATCGACATCCTGACCCAGGTCGCGGCCGTTAACAAGGCCCTGCACGCGGTCAGCATCGGGCTGCTCGAAGATCACATCGGCCATTGCGTGGTCAAGGCCGCTGCCGAGTCCCCCGAAGCCGGGGGAGCGAAAGTCAAGGAAGCGTCGGACGCGATCGCGCGGCTGCTGCGCTAGGAACGAAGGACAATCACCATGAGCGTTAACACCACTGTCAACATTTCTGGCATGGACTGCAGTCACTGCGTCGCCTCGGTCACCGAGGAACTGCAGGGACTCGACGGCGTCCAGGACGTCGCAGTCGACCTGCACAAGGACGGCATCTCCGTTGCCACCATCACCTCCGCCGCCGAGCTGGACCCGAAGGAAATCGGCGAAGCTGTCGCCGAAGCCGGCTACGCCGTCGTTGCCCCGGGGGCGAGAGAGTGACCTCGGAAACCCTGACCAATACACGGATCATTGAGCTCGATATCCAGGGCATGACCTGCGCCTCCTGCGTGGCCAGGGTTGAGCGCAAGCTCGGAAAACTCGACGGCGTCCAGGCAAGCGTCAACCTTCCCCTTGAATCGGCCCACGTGACGGTGCCGGACACCGTCACCGACCAGCAGATCATCGACACCGTCACGGCCACCGGATACACGGCCCGCCTCAAGGCCGGATCCGGCACCCGGGCCGGCGGGCCGGATCAGGACAGGGATGGCGAACTTCCCGGCCTGCCGGATGAAGCCCGCACCGCACCGGCAGCGTCCGCGACGCTACGTCCCCGGTTGATCCTTGCTGCCGTTCTCACCCTGCCCGTGGTCATCATTTCCATGATTCCCGCCGCCCAGTTCCCGCACTGGGGCTGGTGGGCCTTCGCCCTCAGCCTTCCCGTGGTCAGCTGGGCAGCCTGGCCCTTCCACCGTGCCGCGGCCATCAACGCCCGGCACCTCGCATCTACGATGGACACACTCGTCTCCATCGGCGTGAGCGCAGCCTTCCTGTTCTCCAGCTGGCAGCTCTTCGCGGACCCGTCCCTGACCGAGCACACCGGAATGGAGATGAGCGCCCACACCCTGTACTTCGAAGTCGCAGCCGTGGTGACCACCTTCCTGCTGCTGGGCAGGTACCTGGAGGCCAACGCCAAACAGCGCGCCGGGAACGCCCTGAAGGCACTGTTGAATCTCGGCGCCAAGGAAGCCACGGTCGTCCGCGACGGTGTAGAGATCCAGGTTCCCGCGGAGCGGCTCCAGCCAGGGGACATCTTCCTCGTCCGCCCGGGCGAGAAGATCGCCACCGACGGGTTCGTCGTCGACGGGAACAGTGCGATCGACACCTCGCTGATCACCGGAGAGTCCCTTCCGGTGGAAGTAGGCGTCGAGGACACCGTGACCGGGGCCACGATCAACACCAACGGGCGGCTGCTCGTGAAGGCCACCCGCGTCGGCAGCGAAACAACGCTCGCCCAGATGGGGAAGCTGGTCAGCCAGGCCCAAAGCGGCAAGGCACCCATTGCCCGGCTGGCCGACCGGATCAGCGCAATCTTCGTCCCCGTCGTCCTGGCCATTGCCGCAGCCACCTTTGCTGTGTGGATACTCGCCGGCGGGGACCTGCAGGCGGCGTTTACCGCAGCGGTCGCGGTTCTCGTCATCGCCTGCCCGTGTGCTCTTGGCCTGGCCACGCCGACGGCGCTGCTCACCGGAACCGGCCGCGGAGCCCAGATGGGCATCCTGATCAGGGGCCCACAGGTCCTCGAAGACACCCGGACGGTTGACACCATCGTGCTCGACAAAACCGGCACGGTGACCACCGGCCGGCTCTCCGTGGCGGGAATTCACAACTTCACAGACTCCAGCGACGACGAGATCCTGGCCTTCGCCGGCGCGGTGGAAGCGGCCAGCGAACATCCCATCGCCGGCGCCATTGCCCGCGCCGCCAAGGCCAAGGGTCCGCTGCTGCCGGTCACCGGCTTCGACAGCGCACCCGGCGGAGGCGTCCTCGGAACCGTGGACGGAAGGCAGGTCGTGGCCGGACGCGCGGGCTGGCTGCAGGCCAACGGCATCGACCTCACCGCCGCCCACTACGCCGCGCTGGAGGCACTGGAGGATGCCGGAGCGACGGTTATCTGGGTGGGCATCGACGGCGCGGCCGCCGGTACGATCAGCCTCACGGACACCATCAAGGACGGTTCCGCGGCAGCGATCAGCAAGCTCAAGACCCTCGGGTTGCGGCCGGTCCTGCTGACCGGAGACAATGCCGCCGTCGCGGCCGCCGTCGCCGCCGAGGTAGGGATCCCGGCCGAAGATGTCATGGCGGGCGTCCTGCCGGAAGGCAAAGTCCAGGTGGTACGGCAGCTTCAGGCTTCCGGAGCCACCGTGGCAATGGCCGGCGACGGTGTCAACGACGCCGCGGCCCTGGCGCAGGCAGACCTGGGCATCGCGATGGGCAGCGGCACGGACGTCGCCATCGCGGCCGCCGACCTCACGGTCATGGGCAACGACCTGGGCCAGGTCGCCCAGGCCATCGAACTCTCCCGGAAGACACTGGCCACGATCAAGGGCAACCTCGTCTGGGCCTTCTTCTACAACGCCATCGGTATCCCGGTCGCGGCCCTGGGACTGCTCAACCCGATGATCGCCGGTGCCGCGATGGCCGCAAGCTCAGTCCTGGTCGTGAGCAACTCACTGCGCCTGCGCCGCTTCGGCAGACTGGAGAACCAGCCGTCGGCGCCCGCGCCCATGAATGCGACCCGCCCGGTGGCGGTCAGCCACGATATCGGATGAAGGATCGGCCGCCATGGTTGTTGCCCCGGACGCCCAGCTGCACGGCCGCGTCAAACTGAACCAGGCCCGGGTTCGTTGAACCGGGGACGGGCTGAACCGGACACTCCGGCCCGACCGGACCGGTAGCCTTGAAATCATCCAGACACGCACGGAGGGAGGAACGCCGTCATGACCGCATCAGCGAAGCGCCTTGTGATGACCTTCCTGCGCCGTGCGGGCGGGCTGGCCGCGGTTCTGGCCGTCATTGCCGGGATCCTCGGCATGCACGTGATGACCGGCGACCACTCCATGCCCTCCCCGGCCGCCATGACGACGACCACCGCGGGCGCGGTCCATAACACTGCATCCCCGCCTGATGGCCATTCCGGGCATCAGGTCTCCGGCGGGCACTCAACCCAGGGGGCGTCCGTGCAGGACGTGACCGGAAGCCCCTCCGAGCCGTGCTCCGGCAGCTGCACCAGCATGCAGACCATGACGGTGTCCTGCACCCCGTCGGCGAAAAGCGGTTCCCTGACCGCCCCGCTGCCCGGCACCACGCTGTTCGGTGTCATCCCCGGCGCCGGGCTGGCGGGCGCGCGCCCTAACGCCTATTCCTACCTGCCCGGCGGTCCTTCACCGGGTGAGCTATCCATCAGCCGGACGTAAAACAGGACACCGCCGTGACCTTATCCGGCGTGCACTCCTACCGGCCGCCCGCTTCGGGCGCGCCTGCCGCATCCATTTGATGCACCATCCTCCCGTCGGGCGCCGTTGCGCCCACTGATGTCTTTGAAGGACCTGATTTTCCATGAACAAGAAGCTTCTAACCCTTTCCGCCACCGCCGTTGCCGCCGCGATCACGCTGGCCGGATGCTCAACCGGAACCGGAACCGGATCCACCGGCACGTCCACCCCGGGCATGAACCACGGCAGTTCCAGCTCCGCGCCGGCCAGCAGCACACCCGACGCGGCCGCTGACCACAACACGGCCGACACCATGTTTGCCCAGATGATGATCCCGCACCACACCCAGGCGGTGGAGATGAGCGACATGATGCTGGCCAAGAAGGACATCCCGGCAGAGGTGACGGCCCTGGCCACCAGGATCAAGGCCGCCCAGGGACCGGAAATCGACACGATGACCGGCTGGCTCACGAGCTGGAACGAGCCCACCCAGGCTCCCACCGGCCACGCCATGCCCACCCAAGGCATGGGCGGCGGCATGGACGGCATGATGAGCGACGCGGACATGACGAAACTCGACGCCGCCCAGGGCACCGACGCGGCCAGACTCTTCCTGAACCAGATGATCGCCCACCATCAAGGCGCCGTCATGATGGCTAAGACCGAAAACACCGAGGGCAAAAACCCCGATGCCGTCAACCTCAGCAAGGCCATCGTGACCGCCCAGGAAGCGGAAATCCAGGAAATGCAGGCCCTGCTCGCCAAGCTCTGACCTGCCCGGGCCGGCACCGGACCGCTCCGGTGCCGGCCCTCCCTCGTCCCCCTCACATAGACTCCGGAGTTTCCCATGCCTTTCCTGCCCACGAACCGTCCCCGCGCCGCAACAGTCACAGCGGCCGCAGCCGCCCTCGTTCTCGGCCTGGCCGCCTGCGCACCGGCCTCCGAACCCTCCGCCGGCGCCTCACCGACACGGCAAGCGGACACTGGCCTGCCCAGCGCCCACGTCCACGGGCTCACCGTCAGCGGCGACACCAGCCAGGTCCTCCTGGCCACCCACGACGGCCTGTTCGACGTCACCAAACAACCAGCCGCAAAAATAGGCGGCACCAACGACCTGATGGGCTTCACCGCCGGCCAGGGCGAGGGCACCTTCTACGCCTCCGGGCACCCCGGGCCAGGCTCCGACCTGCCCAACCCGCTCGGGCTGATCAGATCCGTCGACGGAGGCAAGACCTGGGAACAGCTCTCCCGGCAAGGTGAATCCGACTTCCACGCCCTCACCACCACGAAATCCGGGATCGTGGCGTCCGACGGGACCCTGCGCACCAGCCCCGACGGCAAGGCCTGGACCACGGTATCGGCCGGTTTCGCCCCCGCAGTACTGGCCGGCCACCCCGACACCGACACGGTCCTGGCCACGACTCCGGAGGGGATCCAGCGCTCAACCGACGCCGGCAAGACCTGGACGCTGGAGAAATCCGGCCCCGTCATCCAGTTCGCCGCATTCGCCAACCCCACCGAGGCGGCCGGTGTCGAACCCGACGGGACGGTGCACACCTCCGCCGACGGCGGGCTGACCTGGACCCGGAAAGGCCGGATCGACACGGAAGTCCAGGCCATCGCAGCCGTGAAGGGCGCCGACGGCAAGCCGCGGATCTGGGCCGCCACCGCTGAGGGCATCGTCGTCTCCACAGACGGCGGAACCACGTTCCGGCCCGCCGACGCCGCCTGACACGACGCGCGACCCGTTCACCGTCCTGGCCGGAGGGGTACGCATTGCAGCAGCCCTCACGCTCTGGCCTATCCCGGGCCAGGCCGACCGGCAGGCGCCGGCGCGGTCGGGCATCACGGCAGGACGGCGTTTCGGGATGATGCTCGGAGCGTGGTGTGGATCCTCCTCCGCCAGGAATTAAGCCAGCACCAGCTCCGGATGAGAGCAATACAGGGCGCGGAACCGGCCGACCGGACCAGATCCGGGCGGCGAGGCAGTCGGTGCGTTCATCCGGCCTCTCGTCCTCCCGGGTCTGTCCATCGTGCGGGTGAAGTTGATACCGCGCCAGCGTGCCCGATCGCGGGTCAGCGCACCGCTGGTGCAAGGGGGCTGACGGGCTGAGACTGCAAGGCTAGGGTGGGGCGTGACGGCCGGGAACGGCCGGCCGCCCCACCAGCAGCGACAAGGAGCCGCGTCATGACCCACCACATCAGTGCCATGCTCGATGCCCACCCCCAAGGTGCGGGAACGCTCGAGAAGGACAAACTGACGGAGTGCATTGCCGCGTGCTTTCAGTGCGCCCAGACCTGTACCGCCTGCGCCGATGCCTGCCTGGCCGAGGACATGGTCGCGGACCTCGTCGCGTGCATCCGCATGGACCTGGACTGCTCCGACATCTGCGCCGCAACCGGCAATATTCTGTCCCGCCAAACCGGCACCGACGCGGACATCATCCGCGCTGTACTGGAAGCCTGCCGGGCTGCCTGCGCGGCGTGTGCCCAAGAGTGCGAGCGGCACGCCGGCATGCACGAACACTGCAGGATCTGTGCAGAAGCCTGCCGCCGCTGCGAAGCGGCCTGCGCTGCCCTCCTGACCTCAATGGCCTGAGCGGCCGGCTGGTAGCAGGCAGGGTGCGTCCGCTCTGGGCTGCGGGATTCTAACCGGGCTTTTCAGTGCGCCGGATCTTCGTTCATCCGGGTGGGCGGCGGTGGTTGGAGCCCGGTCAGGGTGACGTTGACGAGCCGATGCACGCCGTCGCGGGACGTCAGTGCGCCGGCGGCTTCCAGGGCATGGAGGCAGTAGCCTGCGAGCTCGTCCGGAGCGACATCGCTGCGGAAGTCCCCTGCCTCTGCTCCCGCCCGAAGCAGATCCGCCACGAATTCAATGAGGTGCTGCTGAGCCCGCCCGACATGTGCGCCCTGATGCAGCCGTGCCGCGTCGGCACCGCCGTGGCCGGAGTGGGACATCAGGGCATAAGCCTCCAGAACGGCTTCAAGCTGCCGGGACGGACCGGAGCTGCGGTCCCTGACCCGGGCCAGCTCCTCCAGGTGGGCGTGGATCTGGCGTTCGTGCCATGCCGCGAGAATGGCGTCCACATCCGGAAAGTACTTGTACAGGGTCGCCCGTCCGATGCCTGCCGTCTGGGCGATCTGCGACATCGTCACCGAGGCCAGGCCGTGCCCGGCCACCAGCGCAGCTGTCGCGTCCAGAATGGCGGTCCGCACGGCACTGCGGTGCGTCTCGACGGTCTCATTCCACAGCTTCGGCATCATCACAATATACAACCCGGCGCATATTAGACACTTTGCCGCACTAAGACATATTGTCTTATAAATCTGCTGCAATGAGCAGGGACCAGCCAAGCGAGAGAAGAACCCGCGATGACCGAGCGGCCCGACAACACCGACGCGCGCGACAAAGAATTCGGGCGGAAACCGGTCCGCAGCCCCGAGCCCGGCACTCCGCGCTGGGTCAAGGCCTTCATGATTGCGGCCGTGATCCTCATCGTAGTGTTCGCCCTCATGCACCTTGCCGGCGGCGGAATGGGAAGCCACACACCGTGAAGCTGATGGCGCCGGGTCTGCGCAAGCTTGCCCTGACCATCCATATCCTCAGTTCGGTCAGCTGGCTGGGCGCTGTGCTGTCTTTCCTCGCTCTGGCCCTCGCGGGCCTGACCAGCACCAATCCCCAGCTGGTCAGGGCAGCGTATCTGGCCATGGACCTCATCGGCTGGTTCATCATTTTCCCGCTGAGCCTGGCGTCACTGCTCTCCGGCATCCTCCAGGCGCTCGGAACCGTCTGGGGCCTCTTCCGCCAATACTGGGTGGTGATCAAACTCCTGATCACCACCCTTGCCAGCGCCCTGCTGCTCCTCCACCTGCAGCCCGTCACACACATGGCCGGCATAGCCTCAGCATCCGACCTCTCCCCCGCCGACATGACCGGAATGCGAATCCAGCTCGTGGCCGACGCCGGCGCCGCAGTAATCGCACTGCTGGTAGTGACAGCACTATCGGTGTACAAGCCCCGCGGCATCACCCCGTACGGACGAAAACGCATCGAGAGACAACAGCCCACCACGCGGCAGCCATAGCCCCGGCTCTACGCAACGCAGGGCCTGCTCGCCCGCCGGCACGAAGGGTTCAGTGCTGTTCTCACAAACGAAGGATTTCAAGAACGCATTGAATCGAGAAAGGCGGCGCTTGCCGTGAGGCGCCGAAACACCACGCCGTTCTGCGGGAAACCGCCATTGTGATGAGAAGCCCCGCCCCGGCGGGCGGTTCTCACAAATAGTTCTCGGAACTGTACAGTCGACCCAGGGGTCCGAATCGAGTTTTGAGAAGAGAAACCAATATGGCGGCACACCGTATCGGCTATGCCAGAGTGTCCACGCGCGACCAGAACCTTGATCTGCAGTTGGCTGCCCTAAATAGTGCAGGATGCGATCGCATTTTTGAAGACACAATGAGCGGCACCAAGGCCGGCCGCCCCGGTCTAGCCAAGGCGCTGGAAGCACTTCGTGAGGGAGACACCCTCATTGTGTGGAAGCTGGACCGTCTTGGCCGTAGCGTGAAGGACCTCCTGGATTTCGCCGGAGGCCTGAACGAGCGCGGAATTGGTTTTGTCAGCCTCACCGACTCGATCGACACCACCACCGCCTCCGGACGCTTCTTCTTCAACGTGATGGCCTCCTTGGCGCAGATGGAACGCGAGCTCATGGTCGAACGCACCCAGGCGGGCCTCCAGGCAGCGCGCGAACAGGGCCGGGTCGGCGGACGCAAGCGTGTAATGACGGAGGCCAAGATCCGCTCAGCTCGAAAGCTCCTCAGCCAGGGAACGCCGCCCAAGGAAGTTGCCGCCAGCCTCGGGGTCTCGGTGCCCACGCTGTACCGCTGGGTCCCCGCCACGAGCCCTGAAGCAGTTGCAGTCCCGTAGCTCGGTCCTTGGTGCAGACGACTGTTGAAAAAATGCATGACGGTGCAGAGGACTGCTGACATCCCGATGTCAGCAGTCCTCTGCACTCGCCCCATACTTCCGCGGGATCCAGTGCAGACGACTTCTGAAACTGACAGATTCCACGAAAATTAGGGCACTGGCGTTCCTCGCGTCGTTCAGGCGATGAGACGCCTCATATCCCTAGGGATTCGGGACACTGGGGTTATGGGACAGGGCATCAGCGCCGGCCCTTCCTCATGCCATGCGCGGGTTAGGCAACCGGCGCCAAGTCACGCCCTGAGAACTCGAAAGCGCATGTCTGTCACTTGTCCGCTCGTACCTGCGTGAGTGCGATGCAGGGTCACTCGTGGCCCAGGAGGCGCGCCGAAGAGCGGCACGCCTCCGCCGAGGACGACGGGGACGACTTGGACGATGATTTCGTCCAGCCAGCCGCGCTCGAGGATCTGCCTCGCTAGGTTGCCTCCGAAGACCCCGACGTCCTTGGTCCCTGCGAGTTCCTTGGCACGAGTTAGTCCCGTTTCGAGGTCGGCGGCCGTTTCTAGCCCCAGTTCGGGGACGATCTCGTGTGGGCGGTGGGTGACCACGACCACCTAACCGGACCAGTCGCCTCCGTAGATACCTGCCACGGCGCCGCCGTCATCAGTGCTTGCGAGGTCATACCAGCCACGCCCGGCCAGGACGGCGCCAGTGGCTCCGGCGACTTTGGCGGCGAGGTCACTCGCGGTGCTGTATTCAGAGCCGCCGGTCCAGGACATGTCGCGCTCCGGGCCAGCGATGAAGCCGTCCACTGACATCGCCACGTGCAGGATGATCATCGTCGTCGGTTCTCCTTGCAGCTATGAACAGGAATCAGGTGGTACGAGAATGGGGTAAGAATGATCGGGTAGTCAACATCTTTCCTCCGGTTGTGCAGATGACTTCTGACATCCCGCAGGCGACGCCGCATGACCGCTTAGCGTGAATTTCCGTACCGATCCTCCTCGGACCCCGATCAGCCGCGGACTGGGTTCTGTGCGGACGATCAAGGGCAGGAACCGGACGTAGAGGACCATTCCGATCAGTTCGATGAGCGTCTGGGTGACAACGACCAGCGCGGCCAGGGACAAAGGGCCGGGAAGGGCCAGCGCAAGCGGGAGAACGACCAGGGAGTTGCGTGTCGCGCCGCTGAAGACAACGGCCCTGGTAGCGGAGACATCGAGACCGGCAGCCTTGGCTGTCAGCAGGCCCAGCGGAATCATCACCAGCAGGAACACCGCATAAATCGGGACCACGGTTACCAGTGTGCCCAGTTCCTGACCGACCCCTACGATCTGCGAGCCGACAACGACCGCCAGCGTGGCCATCATCAGCGGAACCATCAGCGCCTGCATCACCGCCATCACCACCTGGCCCAGGCTCACCCGGCGAGCCAGTGCCTGGGTCAGCGCCGCCGCGGCCAGGGGGACGATGATCAGAATCACCAGGGCCTCAACGAAGGGTGCCGGGTCAATGGCCGAAACCAGTTCGGGGCCGACCAAGACCACCAGGTACACCGGCAGCAGGAGCATCTGGGCCAGCATCAGCACCGGCGCCGCGGCCAGCAGCCGGTCGCTGGCCCCGCCGGCCAAACCGGTGAACACGATGACATAGTCGATGCAGGGTGTCAGGAGAACGAGCAGCACCCCGACCAGGAGGGCCTGGTCCCCGGCGATGAACCGGGTCAGGCCAAACACGACCGCAGGGACGAGGACGAAGTTCAGGACCAGCACCGTTGCCAGGAACCGCAGATCCCGGGCGGCCTTGCCGATGGAGGCAAAGGGGATGCCCAGAAACGTCGCGTAGAGCAACAGCCCGAGGACGGGATAGATCGACTCTTCCAGCGCCCCGGCGGATCCCGGGGCGAGGAAACCAGCACCACCGCCCAGCGCGATGGCCGCCAGATACAAACCGATCTGATGGCGTTCCATCCACGCGGGGAGGTCCCTTTTCTTCACCCTGCCCATGCTAGGCGGTGTGATCCATCGCATCCGGCCTGTCGTTTCTTCCGTGTTGCTCTTGAGGCTTCTCATCAGCCGGGTCGGTGAAACCGTCGAGGGGCTTTGGGTCTTCGGCCTTCGCCGTGGACTGGGGCCGGGATTTGAGTGCCAGGAAGAATGCGAGGCCGGTGAGAAAGAGCAACGCGCTTACCCAGGTGTTCACGCGCAGGCCCAGAATCGTGTTGGCGTAGTCGGAGCGCATTAGTTCGAACGCAAACCGACCGGCCGTGTAGAACACGACGTAGAGGGAGAAGACCGACCCGGCCCCGAGTCTGTATTTGCGGTCCAGAACTATCAGCAGCGCCGCCGCGGCCAGGCACCAGAGGGACTCATAGAGAAAGGTCGGCTGGAAGTACCCGAGGACCTCCGGTGTTCCGTCCGGGGCCCGCACTGTCTGGCCGGTGCCGGGATTCATGTTGTGGATCTGCAGTCTCCATGGCAGATCCGTCGGCTCCCCGTACAGTTCGTTGTTGAACCAGTTGCCCCACCGGCCCAGGGCCTGGGCCAGGAGCAGGCCCGGGGCGGCAGCGTCGGCGAACGCCGACAAGCGGATCCCGCTGCGCCGCGCCCCGATAGCCGCACCGACCAGCCCCAGGGCGACCGCGCCCCAGATCCCCAGACCACCTTCCCAGATGCGCAAGGCCCCCCAGGGATCTTTGCCCGGCCCGAAATACAGCTGGTTGTCCGTGACGACGTGGTACAGCCTGCCGCCGATGATCCCGAACGGAACAGCCCACATGACGATGTCCAGCGTCTGTGCCGTCGTGCCGCCGCGGGCACGGAGGCGGCGTGCCGTCAGCCAGGTGCCGAGGACGATTCCCGCCAGGATGCAGAGGGCATAGAAACGTATCGTCAGTGGCCCGATTTCGAAGGCGCTGACCGTGGGTGAGGGTATGTAGAGACCCGTCAGTACCGAAGTTCGCATGGAAACCTGTCTTTTGATGGAAGAAGGGGACATCGCCCCTTCCCGGTGGCAGTCCTTACGGCCCGGGAGGGCTCGACCGCAGGAACGGATCTGTCTGGCTCATCGGCGTGCTCCGGGGATCCTGGTCGGATGTCCGCCGAAGATGAACCGCACGAAGACCCCGCGGTGTCCGTTTCTCTGATCAACCGCTCCTCCATGGCCGGCGTGCAGGGGGTGCGGCAGCAGCGTGTCCGGACCGTACGGCGTCAAATCTCTTGGCATGCTCCGTGCTGGCGGCATGTTCCTCGTGACGGCTGCCCTCGGGTGCGAGGTTGCTTCCTGGGACTGGCGTGAAGCCGGGTGCGGTTGGGTCCGGGCCAATGGAGGGGCGACTCCTTGGCCGGGCGCGGCGGGCTTCACGTTCCCTGTTCTGAACCGTGCGGGATGACGGTGCGCAGTTTGCCCCCGGGGGACAGTCTGGGCGGTTGCTGGTCGCGCCTGACGCTGACGTTGGGCAGGCCCTGGGTAGTGAGCAAGCCGGTGATCTGTGTGCGGGCTGACTGCCAGAGGGTGTCGGGGTCCGCGCCGGCGGCGGCCCGGAGGCGGAGGTCAAGGCTCTCGGGCCCCGTCTGTACGATCTGCCCCTGCGCCAGGCCGGGTATCCGGTCAAGCAGGGTGCTGAAGGTGAGCGGAGTGATCGTGACGGGGGCGCCGGCTTCGTTGGTGAAGGTCAGCATGTCTGCCGTCCGGCCCTGGACGCGGATGGCGGGCAGCGGGTCCCCGCAGGGGCAGGGATCAGGGCGGGCCAGGACGCTGTCGCCGAGGTCGTAGCGCAGGATCGGCTGGACACGGTTGGCCAGGTTGCTCAGCAGGACCGTGTGTGATTGTTCTCCCGGCCGGACAGGTCTGTGGTTGGCGTCGACGGGTTCGACTATGACCCAGTCGCTGTTGACATGCAACCATCCGTGGTGGCAGCTGTAGCTCAGGAACGGGCATTCGGTCGCTGCGTAGCTCTGGCCGACGGTGCCACCGAAGGCCGTGGCGATCCTGCCATAGTCCTCGTCCGGGAGTCCTTCCGCGGAGAGGATGACCAGTGCCGGGTTGATGTGCAGCCGGCCGGCTTCCTGCTCGGAGGCCAGCAGCCGGCCCGTGGAGGCGTAGGGGGCCAGGATGGCCGGGCGGATGCTGTTCAGCCGTTCGACCAGTTCGGGCAGGGGCGTGTGGACGGGAACAACACTGACCAGTGCCCGCCCGGCCGGGCTTTTGCGCAGTGCGGCCGCGGCGGTGGCCGAGGCAAAATGGCCTCCGGTGGCGATCACCATCGCTATGCGCCCCCGGCGGGCGATGATGGGCAGGGCGGCCGCGGGGCTCAGCCAGGTACTGAGCATGCGCCAGGTCAACGCCCTGGTCACGGCCAGTGATCTGCTGTCCAGCAGGAAGATCCCGCGGGTACCGGTCGTCCCGGAGGTGGTGGCGACGTTGTATCGGCCAAGGAACTTGGTGCCGACCCGCGACGGGTCACCGATGAATTCCTGCGTGCCCGAGAGGGTAACATCCGGGTCAGTGACCCACTCATCGAAATGGGTCATCAGAACCGATTTCCCGGTCACCGGCAGCAACGCCGGATCGGTGACCAGCTCCGGTATGCCTTGGTAGAGATTCCGGTAGTACGGTGAACGCGCCCGGGCGTACGTGATCATGTCGGCCAGCCGGCTCCGCTGCCGTTGGGCGATCGCCTCCGCGCCCTGGCGCCGGGTAGCGCGGGCGTCAAGCAGAAGCCGAAGCGGACCCTCGCTCATGAACGGTCCCTTGGGCGGTATCCGTTGGTCATCGGGTCCGTCTCCGCGGAAACACGACGGTCCTCCGAGACACCGCGCTCAGTCCCGGCCCTGTCTGCTTGGACCTCATCGTTTTCTGTCACGGCTCACGGTTCCTTGAGTGCGCTGCTGATGAGGGCTTTGAGGGTGCTTTTTTCGGCGAGGCCGAGGACCCGGGCCGCTACTTTGCCCTGTCTGTCCAGGACGAGGGTGGTGGGCACGGCGCGCGGCGGGACGTGGTCGGCCAGGGCCAGAAGGATACCGCCGTCTGAGTCGTTGAAGCTGGGGTAGGTGGTGCCGAACGTGCGTTCGAACGCGGCTGCGGTCGCGGCGGTGTCACGGACGTTGATGCCATAGAACCGGACGCCGTCGTTTTTGAATTCCTGGTGCAGGGCCTCCAGGTCCGGCGCTTCCTTGCGGCAGGGCGCGCACGCGGCGTACCAGACGTTCAAGACCGTCACGTTGCCCTGCCACTGGGCAGAATCCACTGTTGTGCCGTCATAGAGGACACCGGTCATCGCCACCGCAGCAGTGCGGGTGGCGGGGGCGTATTCGGAAACGGAGCCGTCACCGGCGATGTAGTTCTTGTTGTCCCCGGCCTTGGCCTGGGTTGCCAAGGTATCGGGGGCGGCGCAGCCGGCCAGCAGCAGCGCCGCGGACGCTGCACCCAACAGCAGGGTACGCCGTCCCGGGAGCGGGGTGGCCGGCGGAGTGGCCGAGTTGTTGGTGTTCATGTCCTGGGTCCTCCGGGTCAGACGGGCGTGATGACGGTGGCGGCGAGGTTCTGCAGCTGGTAGATCCAGAGCATCCAGATCCCGGAGACCATCAGGATCCCGACGAGGATGAGCAGGGAACCGCCAATGATGTTGAAGGTACGGATGTGCCGGCGGACGAAGCCCAGGGTTTTGGTCACCCAGTTCAGGCCCAAAGCCACCAGCACGAACGGGATGCCCAGGCCCAGGCAGTAGAGGAATCCCAGCAGGGCCCCGCGCCAGGGGTCCCCGGTGGTGGTGCTCAATGCCAGGACGGCGCTGAGGGTCGGGCCCATGCAGGGAGTCCAGCCAAGGCCGAAGACGATGCCCAACACCGGGGCGCCCGCGATTCCTGTTCTGGGCCTGAAGGACAACTTCCGGGTGGTTTGCAGGAAGGAGAATCCGCCGACCAGGACCACGCCCATGAGAACGACAAAAACACCCAGGGCGCGGATCAGCGTGTCCTGCCACTGGAGCAGCCAGCCGCCGATGACCCCGAATGCCGCCCCGTAGACAGTGAACACGGCAGCGAATCCGAGAATGAACAGCCCGACACCGGTCAGGACCCGGCGCCTGTTGTCCGCCCGGCCGGGATCGGTCAGCCCCGAGACGTAGCCCAGATACCCGGGCACCAACGGCAGAATGCAAGGCGAGATGAACGAGACGGTCCCCGCGGTCACCGCCAGGGGCATGGCCACCAACAGCGCCCCGGACTGCACCATCTCGGCGAAATACCCGCCAATGCTCAACGCCTGCTCCTCAAATCATCCTGGAAAGTCCCCGGGATTACCCGCGGGGAGCGCGATCCTCCGCAGCCCGCAATGACCCCGGCGCACCGTCCTTGCCCCATCGACAATACGGGACACACGGCGGTAACATCAAAAAAAATCGGTATCATCGCCATATGACGATTTCTAGTGGTATCATCGCCTTATGACGATTCAAAGTGAGGTTGCGGAGGTGGAGTGCGGGGAACTGACGCCCGCCGCTGCCTTGTTCCATTCCCTCAGCGACCCGACCCGGTTGGCCATTGTGAAGCGGATGGCCGGCGGGGAGGTGCGGGTCGGTGACCTGACCCCGGAGCTGGGCCTGGCCCAGTCGACCGTCTCGGCCCACATGGCGTGCCTGCGGGACTGCGGCCTGGTGACCGGCCGGGTGCAGGGCCGCAGCGTGTTCTACTCGCTGTCCCGGCCGGAATTGATGGACATGCTCGCCCAGGCTGAGGTCCTGCTTGCCGCTACCGGCAACGCGGTCAGCCTGTGCCCGAACTACGGCACCGGCAGTACCGGCGCCGCCCTGACGAAGGAGAACGCACGATGAGCGACGCCTGCGGCTGCAGCGACGACAAGCCCGAAACCGGAGCCGAAGAGGCAGAGGAAGCCGTCGGGTTCTGGCAGGTGAGCGAAATCCGCGCGGCCGCGGTCTCCGGTGTGCTGCTGCTCGCGGCCTGGATCGCCTCCCTGACCGGTGCCCCCGAATGGCTGCGCCTGCCGATGGAAATCGCCGCGCTGGTCGTGGCGGCGTGGACGTTCGTCCCCTCCACCCTCCGCCGCCTGGTCAAGGGCAAAATCGGCGTCGGGACCCTGATGACGATCGCCGCGGCCGGCGCTGTGGCCCTGGGCCAGTTCGAGGAAGCGGCCATGCTCGCCTTCCTCTACTCGATCTCCGAGGGCCTGGAGGAATACTCGCTGGCGAAAACACGGCGCGGCCTGCGCGCCCTGCTGGACCTGGTCCCGGCCGAAGCGACCGTGCTGCGCGGCGGGACCGAAATCACCGTCTCCCCGGCCGACCTTACGTTGGGGGACCGGATGGTCGTCCGCCCGGGTGAACGGCTCGCCACCGACGGCACGATCATCACCGGCCGCACCTCCCTGGACACCTCCGCGCTGACCGGAGAATCCGTGCCCGTCGAGGCCGGACCCGGGTCCGAGGTTTACGCCGGATCCATCAACGGCACCGGCCCGCTCGAGGTCGAAGTCACCAGCACCGCCGAGAACAACTCGCTGGCCAGGATCGTGCACATCGTCGAAGCCGAGCAGTCCCGCAAGGGACCCGGACAGCGCCTGGCCGACAACATCGCCAAGAAACTCGTCCCCGGCATCCTGATCACCGCCGCCCTGATCATCGTCTTCGGCTTCATCGTCGGCGAGCCGCTGCTCTGGTTCGAACGCGCCCTCGTCGTCCTGGTCGCCGCCTCGCCCTGTGCCCTGGCCATCTCCGTGCCCGTCACGGTCGTCGCCTCCGTCGGCGCCGCCTCCCGCATCGGTGTTCTCATCAAGGGCGGCGGCGCCCTGGAAACCCTCGGCAAAATCCGCACCATCGCCCTGGACAAGACCGGCACCCTGACCCGGAACAAACCCGCCGTGATCGACGTCGCCACCACCGGGACCGCGACCCGGGAACAGGTCCTCGCCCTCGCCGCCGGACTCGAAGCCCGCAGCGAACACCCGCTCGCCCGGGCCATCCTCGCCGCCGCACCGGACCGCGCGGCCGTCACCGACGTGGACACCGTCCCCGGCGCAGGCCTCGAAGGCCGGGTCGAAGGCAAAACCGTCCGTCTCGGCCGCCCGGGCTGGATCAACCCCGGCCCGCTGGCCGCCGAGGTCGATCGGATGCAGCACGCCGGCGCCACCGCCGTCCTGATCGAGGACGACGGACAGGTCATCGGCGCCGTCGCGGTCCGCGACGAACTGCGCCCCGAGGCCGCCTCGGTCATCGCCCGGCTCACCGCCTCCGGCTACACCACGGCCATGCTCACCGGTGACAACCTCATCACCGCCACCGCCCTGGGCAAGGCCGCGGGCATCACCGAGGTCCACGCCGATCTCCGCCCGGAGGACAAGGCCGAGATCATCCGCACCCTCAAGTCCCGGCAGCCCACCGCCATGGTCGGCGACGGCGTCAACGACGCCCCGGCCCTGGCCACTGCCTACATCTGCGTCTCCATGGGCGCCATGGGCACCGACGTCGCGATCGAAACCGCGGACATCGCCCTGATGGGCGAGGACCTGAACCACCTGCCCCAGGTCCTGGACCATGCACGCAGGACCAGGGCCATCATGCTCCAGAATGTGGGTCTGTCCCTGCTGCTGATCGCCGTGCTGATCCCGCTGGCACTGGTCGGTGCGCTCGGCCTGGCGGCCGTGGTCCTCATCCACGAGCTGGCCGAAATCGTCGTGATCGCCAACGGCGTCCGTGCCGGCCGCATCAGCCGCAAAACCGCGCTCACCGCTGCCCGGCCCGCCCCGGCCCTGGAACCGGCAGCGTGAGCGCCGAAACGGTGGCCGGCCCGGCGGCGCCCGGGCTGGCCGCCCGCAGGATCAGGACCGTGCTGCTCGTCTGGGCGGCCTTCCTGGTCGCCGCCGACCTGGCCATCAAGGCACTGGCCGAAGCCGTACTCTCCACAGGCGCGACAACCGACCTGGGACTGATCAACATCCGTCTGCTCTACAACCCTGGTGTCGCGTTCAGCCTTGGTGCGGACCTGCCCTCCTGGGTCGTCATCGCCGCCACGGGTCTGATCATCACCGCCCTGGTCTGGTACGCCCTTAAAACCGCACCGGCCATGACCACCCTCTCCCGGGCCGGCGCTGCGTTGCTGCTGGGCGGGGCTTTGGGCAACTTCATCGACCGGCTTGACGGGCGCGGCGTTGTGGACTACCTGCACAGCGGCTGGTTTCCCACCTTCAACCTCGCCGACGCCTTCGTCACCATCGGGGTAGGTCTGTACGTCCTTGGCACCCTCCGGCCCTCCAACAGGTGACAGGGGACTGAACGCCACACCGCCACCCTCCCTTCCCGCTGCGCAGCCTTCCGGTTCCCCGCCGAAAGGATCCTCGTGCTTGCAACCATCGCTGCCGCGGCTGCCATGTTTGCCGCGACCAACATTGATGACATCGTGGTGCTGACGGCGCTCTTCCTCGCCTCGAGCAAGGGACAGCCCCGGGCCTGGCACATCGTCGGCGGACAATACGCCGGATTCATCACCCTGGTTGCCCTGAGCCTTCTGGCCGCCCTGGGCCTGGCCATCGTGCCGGACGAATGGGTGGGGTTGCTGGGCCTGCTCCCGCTGGCCCTGGGCATCCGCGGCCTCATCCGGGGACTGCGCAACCGAGACGATGATGATGACGACGACCAGAAGTTCACCAGCGGCTTGGGACTTCTGGGCGTTGCCGGCATCACGATCGCCAACGGCGCGGACAACATCGCGATCTACACCCCGGTCTTCCGCACCCTGGCCCCGGGCGACACCGCCATAACCGTCGTCGTCTTCCTCGCCCTGGTTGCCGTCTGGTGCGCCCTGGGCCGGATCATCGGAACCCACCACAAAGTCGTCGAGACCCTGGAGAAGATCGAACACTGGCTCGTCCCGGCCGTCTTCATCGGCCTGGGCCTGGTCATCCTCATCGGATCCGGCTCCCTCGAACGGCTGATCAGGCTCTGGTTCTGACTCGAAGTTCGCACGCAAGCCGGCAAGCGAACCGAAGGTGTCGCCGGCCCGTGCCCATCACTTCTGACGTGCAGACGACTTCGGATAATGACACAGGCGGTGTCTCCCTCACATGTCTTGCAACCAGTGAGTTGCGAGGCACTTGAATTGGCGGTCGTGGTTCACAATCCTGATCATCCGCCATGGTTGTCCTGGGTAAGGTCGAGGCGGGTGTTCATGTCGAGGTGGAATTTGCCGTAGGGGTTGATGTGGGTCCAGAAGAGCGGGGAGAGCCCGCGGCGTTCATGGGGGCCGATACTGTCGTGAAATTCCGGTGCTTCCAGGACGGTTTGCAGCAGCAGGGTATTGACGTGCACGAGCGCTGACTGCAGCAGATGCAGGGCGAGCATGGACACTTCTGCGTGTTCGCGGTCAGCTCCGGTGAGGTCACCGTCTTTGCCGTAGAAGATGACGCCGTTGCCGCTGTTCCAGTTCTCCACTACCTGCAGTCCGCCGTGGATTTCGCGCCGAAGATCCGGGTCGGCGAGGTAGTCGCAGGCGAAGATCGTGCGCACCGCGCGACCCAGTTCCTCCAGCCCCTGGTAGGTCGGGTGCTTGGGCCCTCCGCGGGTGAAGCGGCGCAGGATCGATTCGGACTCGGCGGTTCCGAGCCTGAGGGCGGTGGCGTATTTGACCATCTGGTCGTATTGCTGGGCTATAAGGTCCCACCGGATAGGCCGGGTCAGGACCGGCCCCAGTTCACCGTAGACGGCGGCGTCGTTGGGACGGTAAAGGCGGATGGAGCCGATGTTCTTCAGCCGTGGCAGGAGTTTGAACCCCAGGAGTTCGGTGAAGGCGAACCCGACGATGGAGGCTCCGTGGGTATCGACGTAGTTCGCTTCGATGTCCGCGTCCGTGCAGTGCCGCAGCAGGCCTTCGATCATGGCTGAGACCTCGGAGGAGGAACAGTTCTTGAGCTGGCTGTAAATGCAGGTAGAGCGCCGTTCGACGTGCCAGTAGATCATCACCCCTGGCCCGCCGTAGCGGTTGTGCCATTCGGTCATGAGGTTTGATTCCCAGGATCCGAACTTCTTCGAATCGGAGGCGCAGGCAGTACCGGTTCCCCACCAACCGGGATCGCGGGCTTCGAAGGTGGCGTTGACGAGTTTGGCGATCGCCCGGCGCATATTGTCGCGGGTGATGAAGTGTCGGCGTACGTGTCGCAGCTCGCGTTCGGTTTCGCCATGGCCGCCGGTGTCTACGATGGCCTTGATGCCCATGTTTGTCCCCAAAGCGAACAGACACAGCAGCAGGCGCCGGCGCAGCGTGTCCTGGTCCAGGATTTCCCTGGAGGCCACGGAAGTGAATTCTGCGGTGAAGTCCGCAAGGAAGTCGGAGTCTTTGAGCACGTCGAGAAGATCGATGGTTCCCCAGCGGCGGATGACCTCGTCCTTGAGGGCCTGGAGGTTCTGTGGTTCGGGAAGCGGCTCAAGTTTCGGCACGCCGATCCAGGGATCCCCGCGGCGGGCGGTGATTTTCACTCCTCCGGTCGTCTCATTGACCATGGCGGAATCCAAGCTTTCCAAGGCTGCTGCCATGCGTTCGCGCAGGTCATCGATGAACTCTGTTGGGTCCACCGGTTGGCGGAGAGCGGTGTAGTGGACTTCGCGGTTACCCTCGAAGTCCTTGGGCAGGTCATCTTCGGGGTTCCGCCATTTGCTGGCACCCTCAACGAAAACTTCCCGGCGCCGGATGGCATCCCGTAGCGCGACCAGCACGCACAGCTCGTACGGAATGCGTTCAATGCGACCGCGTTCGTCGACCACTGCCGAACGCCAGGCCCTGGGAACAACGCCTTCCCCCGGCACATGAGCGTCAGCGGCGTAGTAGCGGACTTTCCCGTCGACCCCGGCGTAGCGGTTCAGTAGCTCCAGGGCCTGCATCACCGGCCGGTATGCGGTGTTGTTGCACCGAAACGACAACGCCGCGAGCAACGCCGGGAGCATTCGGCGGTAGTGGTTGGAATACGAGCTCCGCAGCACGGTCCTGACCCGGCCCTGGAAGGCGATTTCGTTGGCCTTGGCCTCACGGACGAGTTCCCTCAACGTCTTTTCTCCTACAACCGGATAGACAGCAGACCGGACCGTGTCGTCTGGATGGTCGATCGCGGCCTCGGCGATCCGGAACAGGATGCCTTCCTTGCCCCGCACCCGGCGTAGATCCTCCGTCAGTTCCCGTTCGACCCGCCGGTCAGCCCGGGTATTGATCTTCAACACCAGCGCGATCAACAAGTCCACCAAGGAATCGGTGATCTCCGAAGACCGCTGCCAGCACAGCGCCGCCAACAGCGTGAGACGGACCGGGGATGGCATCGACCGCAGGTCCGAAGGGTAGGCACGGGCCGCCCGGGACCGCCAGGCCTCCACGAGCCTGTCCGGCGTGTGCACAAACAACCCTGGAGGCAAACCCAACGAGCGGATCGCGGAGAGCTTGTCGACTTCCTTCAAGAGGGTTTCCAGCCCCACCTGTCCCGGGTCAGACTTCAATTCCGCCAGCAGACCTGTAGTGGTTCCGCCTGTAACCAGACCTTCCAAACTGGCAACACAGTCGGTGCCCAGACGGGAGACTGTGGAGTCGCAGAAGTCCCTTTCGAACTTTGCACGGGCGGAGCCAACGATGCGCTGAATCCTGCCGGGCGGCTCAATCTGCTCGGACCTGCATCGGACAAGTACGGCCTCGCGCAGCTGTTCATCCCGCAGCTCAACCGGACATACCTCACGGGCCAGCCACTCGGCAATCTTCGCCTCATCGCCGCGGGTGAATTCCCGGAATCCGAACACGTCCCGAATCTGGGCACGATGACGTTTGGCAGTTCTGCCGGACCACTCGTAATCATCAAGCGCCGACGCGCCGACTCCGACCTGGCCCGCGACGTACTCAGCCGCCCCGTGAGGAAAGTCCGATCCTGCGCGCGGAAAACGGGCCTGAAGCTCAAAGAACTTCAGCAACATGGCGAAACCAAGACGGGTCACCCCCGACTTATTGCCTAGTAACTCCCAATCATCGCCAACCAGTGTCCAGGTCCCCACAAGTTCGTCCGTCGGCAACTCCCGATTCGCGTCCATGCCAAACCATGCTACTTGTCACCTGGGGCCACCTATAGGAGTACCGGCCCAACACCGACAGGATCCGTCAATGGCCTCAGGCAACACCCCGCCCGCCGGCAGCCCCGAACCCCAGCGGGCATCACGCTGGGCCTGCGGCAGAACCTGGCCCAGTTCATGCTCCTCGTCGCCGTCAACGCCCTGGTCGGCGGCACCCTTGGCCAGGAGCGGACGGTGCTGCCGCTGCTCGCCGGACAGGTCTTCCACCTCGACCAGTACACCTCCGCCCTGACCTACATCCTGGCGTTCGGGCTGGCCAAAGCCGCCACCAACTACTTCGCCGGAACCCTCTCGGACCGCCACGGCCGCAAACCCGTCCTGGTCGCCGGCTGGCTCATCGCCCTCCCGGTCCCGGTCCTGCTGATCTACGGGCCGTCCTGGGGCTGGATCGTCGCGGCCAACGTGGTGCTCGGCATCAGCCAGGGCCTGACCTGGTCGACCACGGTGATGATGAAAATGGACCTCGTCGGCCCCGAACGCCGCGGCCTGGCCATGGGGCTGAACGAAGCAGCCGGTTACCTCGGCGTCGCAGGCACCGCACTGGCCACCGGTTACATCGCCTCCACCTACGGGCTGCGTCCAGGGCCGTTCCTGCTCGGCGCCGCCTTCATCGCGGTCGGACTCGGCCTGTCCGTCCTGGCCGTGCCGGAAACCCACCACCACGCCAAGGCCGAAGCCGCCGCCCATGTCCCGGTCCACGCCGGAAGCCAGGCCGGGCTGAGCAACCGTGCCGTCTTCACCCTGACCAGCTTCCGCGACAAATCCCTCTCCTCCGTCAGCCAGGCCGGGATGGTGAACAACCTCAACGACGGCCTCGCCTGGGGACTTTTCCCCGTCCTGTTCGCCGCCGCAGGGCTCAGCATCGAACGCATCGGCATCCTCGCCGCTCTCTACCCGGCCGTCTGGGGCGCCGGGCAGCTGGTCACCTACGCGCTCTCGGACCGGATCGGGCGCAAACCCCTGATCGCCGGCGGCATGTTCGTCCAGGCCGCGGCGCTGGGCATGGTCGCCTTCGGGAATGACTTTGGAATTTGGCTTGCCGCCGTCATCCTGCTCGGTGCCGGCACCGCCATGGTCTACCCGACGCTGCTTGCAGCGATCGGCGACGTCGCCCACCCCGGGTGGCGGGCACGTTCAGTCGGCATCTACCGGCTATGGCGCGATGGCGGATTCGCCGTCGGCGCCCTGCTCTCGGGACTCATCGCCGACGCCTACGGCATCCCGGCAGCCGTATTGACCGTCGCCGGCCTGACTGCGCTCTCCGGCTTCATCGTGGCCATCCGCATGCGCCCCATTGACCACATAAACCCCCGCCCCACAGGCTGACACACAGGGGATTAGGGCGGCGGCGGGGACAAATAGCCGCCCCGCGGCGCTGAACCGTAGGTTTAGGCCACTTCCCGTTCCCTGTTCACTGCCCGGCAGACTATCTGGAAAAAAGTTTCTCACCGTCCGGACGCAGTTCCCCTGTGGGTGATACGTGCCGGTACAGGGTCTGCCGGGTGATTCCCAGCTCGTCGCAGAGGTCCCCGACCTTGGTGTCGGGCTGGCCCATGGATGCCATGGCGAGCCGGACTTTGGCCGGTGTCATTTTGTAGGGCCGTCCGCCTTTTCGTCCGCGGGCCCGTGCCGAGGCGAGGCCGGCGAGGGTGCGTTCGGAGATGAGCTCGCGTTCGAATTCGGCCAGGGCCGCGAAGATTCCAAAGACCAGTTTCCCGGAGGCGGTGGTGGTGTCGATGGCGGCGCCCTGTCCGGTGAGGACTTTGAGGCCGATGCCCCGTTCGGTGAGGTTATGGACGACGTTGACCAGGTGGCGCAGGTCGCGGCCGAGGCGGTCGAGCTTCCAGACCACCAGGGTGTCGCCGTCCCGGAGGGCTTTGAGGCAGGCGGTCAGGTGCGGGCGGTCGTCGCGTTTGCCGGACGCCTTGTCTTCATACAACTGGCCGGAGTCGACGCCGGCGGCAAGCAGGGCATCGCGCTGCAGGTCGGTGGTCTGTGATCCGTCGGTTTTGGAAACCCGCATATAGCCGACCAGCATCCGGTTGCCCTCCATCATTTATACGTTCGTTTAAGTGACTCGCGGAAGCAAGATCTGTTACCAGGCAAAAAGTGTCATTTAACCCGTTACTTATACTGAGTCATTCAAACGATAGCGGACGCCGCTATCTGACAGGGACCGAGGGAATGTCCGGCCGGCAGACAAGCTGCTTCAACACGGGTCGTTCCCAACGGAGGCTTTTGAAACAGTGCGCCGCTTTCAGCTCAGGCGTCCCGGTCCTCGTCGGGGTTCCGGAAGGGCCGAAGCTGTGTGCCGGCGGGGTCCGCGGTGAAAGAGTAGCGGCCGAGCATGTTGATGTGTTCCGAGACCAGCGGGGAAAGGCGTTGCACGTCTTCTTCGCTTACGCCCACACCTCGGCCGGAGAGCTCGGTGAGCGCGGCGTCCATGTAGCGGGTGTTCCACAGGATCACCGCGTTGAGGACCAGGCCCAGGGCTCCGAGCTGGTCTTCCTGGCCTTCGCGGTAGGACTGTCGGATCTGCCCTCGGCGGCCGTGGAATATGAGTCTGGCCAGGGCGTGCCGGGATTCCTGCAACGTCAACTGCGTATGAATCTGCCGGCGGTAGCCCTCGTCGATGTCGATGAAGTCCAGCAGGTGCCCGGTTTTGGCTATTCTGCCGTACTCCGCCAAAGCTTTTCCGAGCAGAGTCGGCGTCCCGCCGCTCTGGGTCACGCGCAGAATTTCCGAAGCGCGCACCGTCCCGGCGGTCAGGGATCCGGCCAGGCGGAGCATGTCCGGCCAGTTGGCCGTGATGAGTTCCAGATTGATCCGGTTGCGTCCGGCGACGGCGTTCAGCTGTCCATAGTCCGCCGTGGTGCCGATGCGCCAGAACCGTTGATCCGGAAGGCCGGCCAGGCGGGGCGAGAAGCGGTATCCAAGCAGGGTGAAAAGCGCGAATACCTGATCGGAGTAGGAGGCCGTATCGGTGGCAACCATTTCGGGGCGTTGGCCGCCGTCGAGATCGAGCAGCCCGTCCAGAATATGCAGAGAGTCACGGACCGTCCCGGGGACGACGACGGCACCCAGGCCCGCCACCTGGTCGTTGAGATAGTTCAGCCAGGTCAGGCCACGGCCCTGGCCGAAATAGCGCGGGTTCGCCCCGGCGTTGACGGTAGCCACCGGCACCACAAACCGCATTCCATCAACGGACGCCAGCAGCCCGGCACCCCAACGCTGGGCGAGGCCAAGACCGGACTGGGCCTGGATCAGCCGGGAGTTAGCCGCGCGCAGAGTGTCGGCGCGCACATAGTTTTGATCGACATGTGACAGGCGTCCACGGGTCAGTGCCGGATGTCCGTCCTTGACCACCGGGGCCAGGCCCACGTTGCACGCCTCGGCCACCAGAATGGCGGCGACGGAAACGCCGAGCTGCTCCATCCGTGCGGAGGCCTCCGAAACGTGGCTGAATTCCGACAGGAAGCCCGTCCAGGAATGAACTTCCAACAGCACATCGGGCAGGTCTACCCGCGGCAGCATCGCCGACACCAACCCCCGAAGCTGCGTCAATGACTGAGGTACCGTCCTGGCTTCCAGGGGCGAGAGATGAACCTTGCCGTCATCGCTAACCCGTACCGCGGGATTGTCGGCCAATTGACCGGCCGCCGCCCGGTAGCGCGCGTCCAGGCTCTGGCGGACCCCCTCGAGGTGGGCCGTGGGATCTTCAGGCAGCTGGAGCGCTCTCAACGTCTCATGCTTGGTCGCCTGCCATGCCGGGCCGGCCAGCAGCCGTGCCCTGGGATCCCCCCAGCGGCGCCCGCCAAGAACGAAAATATCCCTGCGCCGCAGCGCTTTGTGGACGGCATCCATTACCGCTACCGTATAGGCCCTGCGGTCGATCCCTTCGGAAGTGTTGATAAGGCGCTGCCAGGCTGGCGAGAGAACGGACAGATCAGCCTGTCCTGAACCGGTTTTACCGCCGCTCAGAACGTCCGGCAGCGCTGTCAGTGCCGCCAACGTCGGGGCCCCGCCTGCCGTGGCCCCAAAGGGCGCCGCCGATGCCAAAGCCGGCAGGAACGAACGCACCGTGGTGAACCGGCGCATCATCTCGGCCGCGGTGTCGCCCTCGCTGCCGGCCGGATTAACCAGCTCAGTCACAACCTCCACCGCAGCACGCAACTCGGGCAACGAAATTTGCTCGGCAAGCACCGATGCGGCATCTGCCCCGGAAAATTCCGTATTGCCCAGGACCTCAACCAGTGTTTCCGCAGCTCTGGCCAGCTGCAGCGACGCCTTCGACAAGCGGGGCAGGGACTTCAACCGGGCTGTTGCGGATTCCCGCGCCGCTTTGCGGACCACACGTTCGGTGACGATCGCATCCAGGGCATCACACAAATCATCGGCAACCTCGGCCGTCAACGCCCGCACGGCGCACAGCAGAGTGGCGCCCCTGCGTTGGCCCGACAGCCCCTGAAGCGCCGAGGCCTTGCCTGCCAGCCCATAGCGGGCTAGGGCGTTCATCCGGCCCGCGGGCACCGTCTCCAGGCCAACAGTCTCCGCGCCCAGAGCCCGCAGGCGTGCCAGCCGGTCCAGCTGCCGCAGCAATTCCGGCACCGATACCCTTGAAGGTCCCGTCCTCAGCCTTTCCCACGCGGTCAGCCTCGAACCCTCCTCAACGCGAAGCAGACCCTCCAGCTCATGGATCAAGGAGTGTCCGGCCGCGTCAACCAGCACGGCATAGAGCCGCTCATTCGCGCCGGCGCGAACCTCTGAAACCAGGCGAGTCAACGTGGAGACGCCCGGAAGAAGGACCTTCCGCTCACGCAACCAGACCGCCGCACGTTCAAACAAGCGAACCGGTCCTTCCGACGACGTCCACGCCCGGGCCGATAAAAACAGCTTCAGATCCTGGTAACTGGCCGGATCAGCGAATTCCACGTACCCGTAGACAGCGGAGATCTCCGCAGCATGCTCATAACCGGTCTGTGTCCGCTGCGCGTAAAGCTTGAGAACGGAGGCATCCGCAATCCCAAGTTGTCCAGCCAAGGACTCGACCACCGGCCAGGGAACAGCCAACGGATCCGTCAGGAACCGGCCCAAGACCCGCACCGTAGCCAACTGCACGGCGAATCCCAGACGGTTGTGCATCCCCCGGCGGCGGCCGGCTACCGCCAGATCGGCATCATCCAGCCAGCAAAAGCGTTCCAGGTCCTCCCGCGATACCTCATCAGGGAACCGCCCGAACCCGGCGGCCTGCTCATCACTTAGAAAATCAACCGCCATGGCGCCAATTCAACAGTAACCGGATCCCTTACCGTGAATTTCCGTACCGATCCTCCTCAGACCCCTATGTCGACGCTCGCCTCGTCGCTGCAGGCCTTGCAGATCGCCTTTTTGCTGCCATGAAACAAACAGGGGGCGACCTGCCCACAGACCGTGCACGTGTCCTGCTGCGAGGACCCGCGGCACATGGAACAGAGCGGGCCTTCCGGACCACGGAAGGCAATCAAACGATGGTTGCCGCAGCTTACACAGACAGCGTTCTCATCTGGGAGTTTATTCGTGCAGCGTTGGCAGAGTCGGCGGCCGTCGGAGAGGACCCGCTCCACGTTCGTGACATCGCTGCAGCCATCGCAAACGGTCTGGTGGGCGATCCTGTAGCAGCGTCGGCAGCTCACCCGACCATCGACACGTTCTGTGAGAGTTCGCGTGGTTCCACAACCACCGCAGCGACGCTCCGGCAGACGTGCGCCGGCCTGGTAGAGCAGATCGTAGAAGCTGCCGAACAAGACCGTGCCCGCCGCGGGGTCATTGAACCACTCCTCGCCATGGATCACCAGCTCGAGCATGAGGCGCACCCGGCGATCTCGCGGCGAAGGCATCCGCTCGAGTGCGTGACGGATGACCGTCTCCGCGACCCGACGATGACGGCGGACTTCCCTGATGATCCTGGCCGTCGCTTCGGTTTTCATCTCGCTCCAGCAGCGCTTGCAGTAGGCGGTCTCACCGGGCGCTGGTTGAAGCCGGCGCGTTTGGCCGCAGCGGACGCAAGCCCCGGTGAGTGCCTCCAGGCGACGGCCGCAGGGGTCGCAAATTCTCCCGGTCGGCGAGACACGCCGTAATAGACGTTGCTGGCCGCAGCGCGCGCACCGCGGCGGCTGAACCGTGAGCGCTCCCGCTTCATGTAGCCGCAACAGCAAGCTCGCCAATGCCGGCGGGGTTTCCGGTGCCTCGTCGGTGAGCAGACCCGGCGACGCAATCAAGAGGTCGAGAGTGCGGCGAGCGACGGGCAACTGCCGGAACGAACCGACGACAACCTCGAAGATCCGCTCTGGTGAGAGGACGCGCTCGATGGCCGCGATCTCGGTGGTCAGCGCGGTGAAGACAGGATCATGCATCCGGAGGAAGGATCTCTGCCCTGCGCGGTTTCAGCCCAGACTCCCGCAACCGGTTCGTTGCTGAATCCCCATGATCCGGCGCAGCATCCGTGGTCCCTGTCGCAGCGACCGCCCCTCCGAGAACGACACGCGGCGCGAGCTCCTCAAACGTGCAGTCGAAGATGTCCAGCAGCGCGACCAGCGCTTGCATGTTCATCCGCTCTGGCTTCTCCGCAGCTAGACGATAGACCTGACTCACGGACAAGTGCACGCCCCGCTCCTCCAGAAGGGGGGCCAACTTCGTCGTGGAGAACATCCCCGCCGCAGCCATCACCTCCCGGAGCCGCCATTCAAAACCGATCAGTCTCATCGAGCTAGTCCTTTCTCATCGTGCAGCCTCAACCGGGTCTGTTCGATCGCCTGCGTCATCATCGTGTTCATGTAGTCGGTGCTCACGCCGGTGTACATCGCCGTTGTCGACTGATGCAGATGGCCGACCTGGCGTTGCACGAACGCGGGATCCACGCCCGATTCGATCAGATGCGTCACGTAGGAATGGCGAAGCGCATGCGGAGTCAGCACCTCGTCCAGCTCCAGCGCCGTACGGTATGAGGCGAATCTCGACGAGAGCTCTCGCGTGCGCAACCTCGTGCCGCGCTCCGACACCCACAATGCAGGGGAGTCATCATGAACCATCAACGGGCGCACCTGTTCGACATAGTCCCGAAGAGCATCCACCGCCCAATCAAACAATGACGCCACGGCGCGCCGCTTCGGCGGGCCACCGCGCGAGGACTTGCCATGTCGGATCTGCATCACACCGAACTCCCCGAATTGCGGGGCTTTCGGGTTCCGATAGAAGTCCGTCACATCCAACCCAACCGCTTCGCTGGCACGCATACCCCAGGCGTAGGTGACCTTCAGCAGCGTCGCGTCCCGAAACGCAGGCAACGCCCCCTTCCTGCGCTCATCCAACAACCTCGACACTTCGGAGTCGGCATGATCAAAGAGAAGCTGCAACTCGGCCTTGGTCAACGGCCGCCGACCCGGCCTGCCCTCGTAATCCTGAAGGTGTGGAAGCGTGTTCCACTCATGGCATACCTGAATCGGATGCGTTCCGAACCGGTCTATGCACTCGTCGACCCAGCCATAGTGCGGCGAGCAGACGTAGTCGCAGAACACACGCACCGCGCCCTGATATGAACGGATCGTCGACGCCTCCAGCTGCCGCTGCGATACCAGCTGAGCCATCCACTCGTCGAAATCACCCGCCGACCATTCCCACGGCTTCTTTCCCGCGTATGCCTCGAACCGGCGGACCACACCTTGCGTGCGATTCACCGAGTCCTCCTTGAGGCGGCGACCCCCGATCTGCTGCATCCGCCACCCCTCGAGCATCGCGTCGAAGACTGCCTCCTGCGCGTTGAGAAACGACACCCCACCCGCCAGATACAACGACGCCGACCCGTACGGAACCCGACCCATCACTCTCCAAACCCATCCCCATAACGCGCTAATCATGCATTAAACGCGAATTGATACGCGAATGCAACTGCTTCCCGCAGCACGACGCGACGAGATCGAAGGTCCGTGTAGCGTTTCAGACGCGGAAGAACATGCAGATCCTGCGTTAAACGCAATACCGCCGGGAATGGAATCTCGCAGCTCTGAGCTCGAACTACGAGCTTTACGGCGATATGAGCGCCCGCACCATGAACCGTCGAATGTTGCAGCGGATGCAACTGTTGACGCTCGCAAACGAGGACTATTGGTCTCGGTTGGGCTGGTCCGCTCTGACTCTAACTGCGAGATCACGCGTCTCCCAAGATCCGACTTGACTCGGTGATGCACTGTCC
>SXGS01123511.1_pt1 | contig 32056 bp, 27 predicted proteins | sample 3174681 | NCBI WGS metagenome assembly SXGS01 (sample SAMN11356861, study PRJNA531348) | freshwater metagenome | isolation source: freshwater sample F1-80 | place: China: Fuxian Lake, Yuxi | collected 2017-12-25 | reverse complement strand
GAAACTGGAAGAGAAGATCGATTCAAAGCAGCCGAGCTATACAACTTACGTAGACACTCTGCTTTCATCAACAAATCTCTCGGGTGTACCCATCAATGGCTTCACACGGATAGGGTTAGCGTTTGAAACTAAATTAACACATCTATTCCAAACACGTTTAGTTAAACATAGCAGCAAGACTGGATTTCCGTTCGGGAAGGGAAACGTCAATTCGGCTGAACGTCATATGGAAACTGTCGTAGCGGAATCTGAGGACAGAAGGAGCTGACATTTTTTCAACCTCCACACAAAGTGCGTTACTCTTCAAGATAGAATAAAGCTCGGTACCCAAGTCGGCATTGTGGATCTTCGGGGGCCAATAGTGGACAATACCTCCTTCATCCAAACCCTTTGTCGCAAAAGAACTATACGCAAGGTAACGGCCAAACTCACCTTCGTTGTTGGACAGAATTTGGGTTTGTTCGGCGTCAACTTTGATGACTCTCCATGCCGCAAGGAGAAACCTGTATTTCTTCATTCCTCCGAAGTAGTGGTCTTCGTATCGCCGACCAGCCGGGGTGTCCAATTGGATGCAAAGCTTGTAATTCGTATTAGCAAGTTCCTTGGTTGTTTCTGCTTTTTTTGCTCTAGCAGCGCTGTGAGCCTCACTCTCTGTGTATTCCTTCCATTCTGAAGCTTGAACAAAGTCAATTCGCTCTCCATCGGAATTGGAAATCTTCATTGCGAAAGTTTGGATGACTTGTGAAAGTAGAAAGTAAACCACAGCCTTTGGATTGTTGTGCCAGATGGCAAGCCAATGCACCGGTGCATAATAAAGGGATTCCATCATGTCTTCTTTGAGTGTTCCAACTGCCGCTGAGTCGGAGTACCATTCTTGAACACTTTTGATCACAGGATATCTCCCATTGGCAACGCGTGCCATATACACCCCAATTCCATTTTTCTTGTCCTTTGGTTTCATGTAGGCACTGGTTTCTTTCCCGCCTTCTTGTTTCACACGTTTGGGTTCGCCTTCCATTTCCTCTCCGAACCGTTTCACTTCAATGGTCGGAGTCTTTGCCGAGGTTTGATGCTTCTTAATGTGTTTTGCGTATTTCTCGCCCTTTTCACACTTCTTGCAACACTTCCACTTTTTTCCTTTCTTCTCGCAAAGAGGACAGCCTGTGGTAGTCAGTTTCCCACAACTCTCACACGGCTCCATACTCAATGTTCCTAACTTTTACTGAAAATACGTTCCGAGAATATAGTATCCCTATGTCAAACAGAAATACTAAAGTAGATTATGTTAACTTTACATTTAAAAATTCACATTCGGTGAAATACACTAGAAAAAAAACCTAAATATTACAAGTAACTATTAGCCGCAATGTTAGTCGTTCCGTTTGCGTTATTCATTACTTTTACTTGTGCAATCGCCCTGGTTATAATATGTTGTGGATGTGTGATAGATTGTGTAACCGATTGCTGTTGTAGTTGCCGCGCAGAAACTACATTAGACCACGAAGAATCTGATGAGACATCAGAAGATTCGAGTGAGTCATCCGATGAATTTGAAGTCACATTTCGTGGAATAGACCCAGCTACCAAAGACTTTACTGCAAACTCAGCCAGTACAGCATGCTGTATCTGTTTAGAAAATGAAAAAATAATCGTATTCCAACCCTGCGGTCATCTAGTCTGTTGCTATGGTTGTCTGAAACTGCAACCAAAAACCCCGATATTCTACAAATGTCCAGTATGTAGAAGATCCACAGTACGATTCCAACGTATATTTACTTAAACATAGTCGCATATTTTACTATCGTTTAGGAGTTTGAGTGCAAAGTAACATCGTAATTCCGAGGGAACTTCTTGGTTGAGAATTTTGCAGCATGCGTAGTCGTTGGTAGGAATTGCACAAAGTACTCGCAATTCGGGAAACTGGGTGAACAATGAGTTGTCATCGGATGATTCCAATACTACTGTGGTTTGTGCGATAACTGGGCAAAGTATTGCGATGACGATAATAAGTAACTGGAGCATAGTTTCGAAGTAACTCGTTTCTCTTGAATTCTTTCTATTGATGTAATAAACTTACAAGAATTACGTTTCCGGTGAAATTTATTTAGGTAGAAAACCAAGCTCTACTCTGTACTCCCTTAATAAAAATGCTGTAATGCAACAGCTGTTCTTCAGTCATGCTGAAGATCTCAACCGGGGCGTCGTAAGCGACCGTGTTACCAAAGTTCTTGGTAACTGCATTCAGTCTATTCTTCTCCGGGCGTTCTATGTAGTGTCGATAGACTTCTTTGATACATTCTAAATCTTGAAAATTTCGGTTCTTCTTTCCAGCAACATTGACAGTTTCCAATTTTTTCATCAACGGATCTACGAAGCGAACCGCTCCGTAGACGAAAGCTTGAAGATACCAAAAATCTCTTTCTGAAAAATCTCGTTTATAACGAGGATACTCCAAGTTTGCCGGGCAAATCAGAAATGTCAATCCACATAATCCCAGTAACATTCCAGTAACAGAGTCCGGGAGAAGATCTCTTACACTGTGCCCAAACGCTATTACATTCCCGCCTAGTGTGTGTTTGGATAGCAACCAATCCTTAGCAGACCACTCTGTACATTCGCCAAGAATTCCACCATAGGACGGTTGAATTGGCATGGTATCAAACGCCCCGTCGTCAGAATAGAAGACTAATTTGTAGCAGCTTAACAACTGGGATTCACTAATTTCATCTGGGTCTAGCTCGACCTCCAATAAGCGAGTCTTCCATCTTGCCAAGCCTTCGTCAAGAGTGTTCAATATCACCTCAGACATTCGATGTTTAACTCGCTTTCTTTGCGGTGGCATAGTTTGTGGATACTGTTTTAATGAACTGTAAAATTTGGTTTGAAAACAATAAGAAGTTTAGTTGACGAGAAAATGAAAGGAACACCGAAATTCGATCTTCTGTTAAAGTGCGATCAGAATCTGAAATGCCAAAACATATCACATTCAAACTTAACAAACCAAGGAGAAAGTACACAAGGGACATTTGGAGACACAAGACTCCAAAGTACAGGACCCCGAGATTACTTAAGTATAAAACCATCCCAAAGCGTGCTGCTGAATTCAAATTGGCGTTTTTCCACACAAACCCCTTCACGGGGAGAACCACTTGGCAAACTTTCTCTTTCACAGACCAGGCATTTTTCGACTCGATGCTGGGACTCGTCTATGATAACACTGTGATCAAAGAGTGGAATACACGGATAGCGTTATTGCAATTCGTTCTACTGGGACTTACCATGGACGATCAATCTTTGGCAAACTCGGAACATCGGATATTATTGATAGATAATCCATTTTTCAAACGTGCCCGGGAAGATTTGGGTATCCATCAACTATTGAGTCAAAAGGTTTCTATCGGTCGGTTTGAAGACAACCCAGATGCCGGAATCGCAAAAATTCCTTTGTTTTATTCTGATATGCATTAAATTTCCGTGTATTCCTCCTCGTACTCGAAGAACATGTTCAATCCAATAAACCCCTCGGTGATTCCATGCAATTTGAAGTAGATGACAGCGTTCAAATATTTAGCATCTGAATGTAACACTTCTTCAGCGCTGTAGTATGGGCCATACTGTACTGCCTCGTTGAATTCCCACCGGACACGTTCAAATCTGTCAGCTTCGATCGCGAGTTGTGTCAGTTTGGCTTTGAATACGGGGTAGAACTCTCTCAGCTTTCCACTTGCAAAAGCAGAGTTGTATGAATGAGAAAGTGTCCCACATTCAAATTCGTGCTGACATATTCGGGTGAAAAGTGTCTCTAAAGATGGGAAATCGGTCAGTAGCTCTTCGATTACTGAAGGCAGTTTAAGAGTGAGAGCTAAGATTTGATCTATTCCTTCCATCGAGGTCATATTTGAAACTGGAAACTAAACTCCCAACAAATAAAAAAGTATCTGACGAAAACGTGACAGTATTTTTCCAAAGTGCAAACCAAAACTCCGAACTTCGAACAATTGGTAAAGTATTCACGATTGATTGTTTTCCCAAACAAAAGTTACAAACAGAAACGATGAACAGACTTTGGGACCAAGCCCTGCGGTACCGACTCGATGGTAAAAAATTGGTTGCGATAAGAAACCCAAACACTTTCAATTGCGCCAAAGAATTAGCGAATGCCTTCTACAGAGAACCAACGAAATACTCGGACAGTGTATTCCAAATGATCTTCCCGCACCGCGATGATACAAGAGGGTTCAAAACTAGAAACCCCTCACTCAATTTACCTATTTCCGTCTTTCAGACAAGCAACGAGCCGTGCATAACCCTGTTTTCCACACTGAGCTGGCTTGAATCGACTTTACCAAAACTCAAAACTTTGCAAAGACCACTCACAGTTATTCTGGTTGAAGCCGCAAAACATAGCGCTCACTTGGAAGTTATTCTGAAATTGCTTGTTCACTGCAAAAAAGACCTCAAAATTCGACTGCGGGTTATCTGGATACCGGCGTATGATATTAGTACGCTTTCTTTACCTGTGGAGATTTTTGAACTAAGTTCTCGATACGACAACGAAGTTCCTCAAATTGAATACAAGTTCTCCGATTCCGACTTGGATTACACGACCTCCGGTAGCTGTGCTCTAGCTGCCTTGAAAATCATTCGTAGGATACATGAATCCAAAAAACAAGGGGATATTTTTGTTGTACTTCCATCGTTCAACGAAGCGTTAATTCTACACTCGGAACTCAACCGAACAGAGATACGCGATGATTACAGCATGTGCGTCCTTCAAACAACTCGAGAGAAAATACCCGAGCGTGAAGAGAGTGTGAAAAGTATATTTCTCGCTTCTGCTGGGTTACATATTTTCAAACGTTTCTACAGAGTGACAACTTTGATTGACTGTGCTGTTAGAAAAGTATCCCACCGTTTGAACCCCCGAATTGTTCATGTCGTACCAGAGTTGGTTTCGATCAGTGAGATTCGAAGATTCGTTGATAGCATTAGCACAAAGTCGCACTCGTTGACTGTCGAATTGCCGATCACTGAGTCCACCTACAAATCGCTCTGGCTTTTCCCGCACAAAATGAACGAAACCACGACACTTGGGTGGCTCATACTTACATTAGAATACCATCGATTCTCCTCGTTTACTTTGTTTTGTACAAGTAAGTCGAGCCACTCGGCCTACGACATCGCTGTCAATTACCTCAACGAAGGAGGTATGGTTACTTCAGCTCCCTCGAGTAACTTGATTTCACTCACCCCTCTTGGAAATTTCACTATACTTTCCAAACTGTCTTCGGAAATCTCTGCGTTTCTATTCGACGTCCTATCGTCGGAAAATACCGCCTCGTCCCCACCCTACTACAAATACGTTGCGTGTCTTACCGCAGTTTGGCTGGACTCGGGTTACGATATGTTCCTACAAGTAACCGATAATGAACAATTGATCAAAATGACCGAGTATACACGAGAAGATACACTTTTGAACTCTATCGATGTTTACCTCCAATCCCGCCTGCGTGAAGGGTTTAGATACTCTACTGGTAAATCTTGGTGCCGTAATAGAGGTGTTCATTGGCCGGCATTGAAGGATTTTTCGAGTAACGTCTTCTCGATGATATTACGTCTCTCCCGGGACCCCTTTCTTTCTATTGACACTCGAGAATTCATCATCCCGGTCGACTACATTCCTCAGTTCTTGGATTCAGATTTGGAAAACGCCAAGTACCACCTCGAACCTTACTTACGAAAACACTTCTCCGATGACATTTACACTCACTTGGACCCCTCAGATCAGAACATATTCCCTGAGATCGATTTACACGATGAGCATTTCTTCAGTAGTAATGTTACGGGTGAAGTTTTCACGATTGACAGAAATGTCGAACAAAGTGTCGTCGAGGAATTAGCCCGTTCCGGGGTAGATTTCATAGCCAAAGAACGTTCTCTTGATACACAAGGACGACAATACTTGAAGCGAATTATCGCATTAACTCACAAATAAAACGAGTAACTCTCAATGTGGTATTTTTATTCTCTCCTTTGCTAGTCTAATTTTCCCTTTACCCACGATAAAGTAAACATAACACAAGCCCTCTGCTGAATTGTTGTACCTGGCCATTTTCTGTCTGCATTGTCCATCGTGCATACAAACTCCTTTGCAGGGTACATGTCCGATGCATGTGTATTGCAGGGCCCATTCTTTGTTGGTGAACTTAGCTAGCTTAATGAAATTCGTGTCATCGTAAACGTGACTTGTTGTAACCCGAATTACGGTGTAATGACGCGAGGCCAATAAGAAGGCATGAACTTTCACTCTCCGTTGTGCGTTTTGCGAATCACACGGCACTAGTCCGCTTTGTTCATCGAAATTCAGTCCAATTGTGACAAACTTGTTCAAAACCGATGGATCTAGTCGACTTTGTTTGAAATCTACTTTCCTTTTTTCATCAAGCTGTGAACCAAGTTTTGACATATTATAGATTTCCAAAAGGTGGAACACTAAATAACAAAAAAATAATGCCCCGAACAAATCAAACCTTTTATGCAGTATGGTCGATGAAAAGTATGGACTGTCAAAGGTTTCCCACAAAAGATCAAGCATTGGCCCATGTACGCAAAGTGGAAAATCAAGGTGGAATCACTCGATTGAAGTCGTTCTTAACGTTTCCGCAAATGATACGCTGGTTCAAAGATATGGACGCTGAAGTTCTGAACACAAATCAATACTTAGCAGCGAGGACAAAACTTATGGACGCATCTTCGGCTAAATGTTTGTCTGTGGAAACAAAACAAAGTCTTGAACATCCACTTGAAACTTTACTGCGTTTGCAAGAGGACACTACTCGACCTCCTGCCTGTATAATCTACGTCGATGGTGCAAAAAGCAACCGAAAAAAAAACAAAGACGGTTCAAAGTGTCCACCTTCACCCGCCGCGATCGGTCTCTGGTCTAAGGAGCTTGAGTTTACAGAGTTCCTGCAACTTTCAGAACTCGATACTCATCAATACGCAGAATTGATGGCCATCAACCGTGGGCTGGAACGTATGATTGCATATCTTTGCAGTGTAAAAGAGCCTGCATTTTACAAAGTGGTGATAGTTTCCGATAGCGACTATGCGGTAAAAATGTTCACTCAGTGGGTGCCACGATACATCAGAGTATTCGGGTTCAATGCGAAGTGGTTCGGCAGTTCCAACAACGAGGTGTTGCATACAGATCTCATCCGGCGTACTTTTCTACTGAAGTTGGAAGTTGAGAAAATTTTACCCGTAGAATTACTTTGGGTTGAAAGGAAATACAACAGTGTTGCCGACGCTGTAAGTCATGGGAAAGAGATAGACCCTGAACTTTACACAAATCCGAAAACCCAGTAAAAACTAAACCACTACACACCTTTCTTTACTTTGGTCCAATCGGTGATACGCGTTTGTGTAACACCCGTTAGGATGTTGGTCTTAGCCGAAATGATATTATTGCTGTGGAAATTGATTGAAATAGGAGCATTGACACCGGAAACTTTCGGCTGTGCATCGAACTTAGTTTTTCTAAGTAATATTTCCATTTTCAAAATATCCATTTGCATTTTGTGTTTTTCTGGATGGATAAACAGGTCAACAATAGTGGCATCGCGTTCTTGCTCTTCCACAACTGAAGGGTATGCATACTTAGAGCGTTGTAAGTGTTTGTTATCCTCTGCTAGATTTCGCAGCTTGGAAATCCTCCAAAGTTCATCGTGCATGATTTTGTGGTGGTTCAAACATTCGTAGACTTGTCTTGGTTTCCAAGGCGGCAGAGGCTTTCCGTGACCTTTGAAGTTTGCATTGGTTTTGGTACGAATCTCTCGTTCGTAGTAATGCGAAATCAAAGTTGCTTGAATATCCTCTCTACCGGAACCCCAATTTTCTGCAATGTAGTTATTCAACCCGGTCACAGGATCTTCTTCTGATTTTGTGTAGCATACACCATGAGTGCAGCCGTAGCAGTGGTTCCAGTGTTTGTCTATACCTAGCAATTGGTCTATTCTGTCTTGATAGGGAGAATCACAAATAATAGTGACCACATTATCTGTGTCCTTTAAGTAGAGTTCATCCATAGGTTGTCCTGCCTCCTTTCTTTCGATCAATTTCAATGCACTTTTCTCATTCTTACTGAGCAACAGCGGTGTATCGGCTTTTGCGGTCAACAATCTTTGCCGTTTTGACTCCTGTGTTTGTATTCGAAGGATGTTTGTTTTTTTCCGCTCAATCTTCATATCTCGTATGCGTTGTCGGTACTTTTTCGCTGCTTTTGCGTTAATCTCAAAGGCTGGGTCTGGGTCTACATCATCATCGGAATCTTCGACTGAAAGTTCTTGCTGTTCATCGATGTCGAATACTTCAAGATCCTTCTGCTTCCGTTTGAGTGATTTTCCTGGATGAGTAGATTTTGGCATTTCAAACGTAGAAGGTATATCTGCGAAATCTGCGCTATTTTCAGCGAAGGAATCAAACTGTGCAAAAGGATTCACTTTAGCTACCTCCTCGACATCATCGGAGTTCTCACTTGGGTCCGCAAAGCTATCCATAACATCCAACGTCACAACGCAAGACTAGAGGTAGTTTTTTAAATTGACAGAAAGGTGCTATTCAATACAATTTAATTACGACTGCAAGTCTCAAGAGAATACCCTCAATACTGTCAAACAGTCTAAAATGGGGAAGAAAAAGAAATTGCTCAAAAAAAAGCATGGCAAGAAAAAACTTTCACGCAATTCTAGTACAGTGATAATGCGAAAGCTGGGCCTGAATATCGAAGAACCCTCAATAGAAAAGATTGTAGCAGAGGATGAGAACTTCCTCTTCTCCGAATCTTCAAAGTTTGATCTTTCACTTTACAAAGATGGTATGCAAGAAATCAAATGCCCTCACACAAACACCTCTCTGATGAGTCTTGTGAAATATATCAAAAATGCGCATATCACTTTGGAAGAAATCGATGTCAATGAAGAAAATACCTTACTGGTTATCAATTTCAAACGTAGTCTCATCAGGTTACTAATCTATGGTAATGAACTCCTGACCGCCCGTGTTTACTTGGAGAATTACAGTAGCAGAGAGTTAGCAGAGGAGGATGCCACAATTGTTCATAACACTGACGTTTTCGATTCACCTGACTCACACATATTTTTGCTCATTCTGAGATGCTGCATTTTTATCCAATATTTTTATGAATTTGACGACGTCACTTGTTCAAAGGATTTCCCCTACATCATAGACAACTACTTGATTCCATTGGATATCGCAGACAAACCTATTACACAGTTTGACATCAAGGAGTTGCTGGATTGCTACAATGTAATAGGTTGGGATTGGCACAAATTGCGATACGATGAACAATTGACTCTGTTTTTGGACTTTCTTCTCTACCGATATGCAGAGTTGGCTTTGGTACCTATGAGTAAGGATGAAATCCCAGAATTCATGTTCAACGAGAATTCCATTCTGATTGAAATGCCCGGCAGGCACCGTGGATACTTCCTCCCCCATTCCAATGTGCTAAGAGATCATTGCTGGCAATACCAAAGTATGTGGAAAAAACTGGAAATCACTTCAACTATCAATTATCACAGCGGAAAATATAACCTCACCCAACTACCTGTATTTAGTACTGCGCAGAGAAAGTTACTATGGGAGCGGTTGAAAAAATGTGACACGGACCAAATCATCGTCCCTGACTTCAGAACTATGGCTCTGAATCTACTAATCAGACCGGGTGAACGTGACCACTACCTCAACACTCAACCGAATGCTTCGAAACGAGTAGATCTAGTAGTCAGGTCCAGACTGGGTGAGCATGAATTGACTGAAAAGTGGATGGAGTACCTTTCACTAGATACCATCAAAATAGCAAGAAACTTGAGTCATTTCGGTGATCTAAATTTAGAAGAGGAAAAGGAACAAGGCGAAGAAGATGAATATTTTGACGAATGTATCAGCGATTGCGCTGTAATACAACTGGCTCAGTTCTACATTACAACAGCACTAGGTAAACCGATGCATAGAATCTACTTTTGGAATTATTTTGACCTGTTCGAAATGGCGGGAGACCTCGACTCTCAACTCAATCGGCCCTATCCGTTGGTGTTACAGAATTTTAATTGGTACGGAATCTACTACAAAAACAAGTTCTATAGCCACAAAGACGCCCTCGATACACTGCTTCATTGGTTGTATATCATCTGGATGAACAGTAATCAATACGAAGAATCAAAATACTTTGCCTACACCAGCATCGGAAACCTTCGAATCAACGACTACAAATTTGAGACTTGCGATTTCCGCGCAGTTTAATCTATTGACTTGTTTTTCCACATTTTCCTACCTAACACCACTGTCAAATAAATTCTACAAAGTGAAAACCGCAGCCGAGTGAAGAGAGTTCAGTGGTTTCTTGCATGCTTTTGCAGCACATTGCAAGTACTCCTGTAGGTTCTCCTCTGGTAAAAGCTTCGACATTGTAACTTCAGTGGGCTGGTTGGATTTTCCTGGATAGAAGAGTCTTTCTTTGTGGAAATTGGTTTGGCTGATTTGAACAGCACTAGATTTTGTTCCAGTTTTGTTGAGACTGAAATAGGCAGGGAGTTGTACTGTAGAACTCACAAGTCCATCGCTTACGAAAGTGTGAAGTTTTCCAGGACTGACAACAATCGGGAGGCAGTTACTACTTGAAGGACTGCGCATACCAGAAGCTACAATAACTACCCTTTGTCCAGCTTGATGAGTGGAGATCAACGGGCGGTCAATTGAAATTGCACAAGGCTCAGGAAGTAGAGTTTCTGTATCCTTTCCGTACAAATCACGAGTGTAGTCTGCAAATTTGATACCGCATAAATTTCCGAATTTCATCGCCACCTTACGAGCGTTTCGAACAGCAGTGGTCTCCAAAATCGAGTTGACGTAATGAGCGGAAACCGCACTGGCTTCTTGTTTTGGTTTTCCTGAACCAAAGAGATTTTCATATGCGCGATCCGCGTGGGGCAATGAAGAAACATCGACCACCAAATACGGTTCTCCGATCGGACCTTCTTGGATAATTTTGATTGTTCCATCTCCAAGGTAAGGTGCCCAATCCTCGGTATCATGACCCCGTCTCTCTGGTAGACAGTCAACGTGAACTACGTCTGAATTTCCATTCACCATGACAAAAGTAGGTCCATCACCCAGAGACTTTGACAGCTCGTGCATGACATCACCGCTACTGATCTTCGGATCCTTTCGCAATTCAAACTCGGAGAATTCCTGCGGGTCTAGTTTGAACATCACCGTAGCTCCCCAAATTTTCTCCGGTAGTACAGGAGTTGAGATCTTCGCGTTTGGTGGGACTTTGAAAGAGGTTCCAATAGGAGGTTTGGCTTGTTGCATATCGCGAAACCCGATTTCTTTTTTGAAATCCTGGACATAAGGATGTGACTTTTTCAATTCTTGAATCAATAAACCGTGCTTTGCCGATTGTGCAGCGGCAGCCCTGACAGAAGACATTGTTTGTTTTTTTTCAAAGGTATCCTCTAGGTCTCTTTTTCTACTCTCAAATACACTCGTCAGTTATAGTAAATACAAACTCGAAAATATTAACTTGAATTTAATACCGAAATGGTCGTTTTCTTCGACATGCCATTGTAGTTTGCTAAATTGAAAGTATCAATTTTACGCAATTCTACTATTGTCACTGACAACTTCAACCTAGCTCTTGCATTTTCCCTGACTGTTACAAAAGCTATTGTAGGGACTATACAAATGCAATAGAGAGCGATCCAAGTAGCCAGTTTCACTGAAACTGTATACAAATGGCGGAGTAAAAACAAAGGCTGCATGGAAAACAGCGTCAAGGCCATGGCAGACAAGAGGGAAATGGTAATCGAATTGATAGCAATTTGGCGGTCGTAATAACGGACCAAAAGTTTTTCAGCTGTATTACCAAAGAGTAGTATCATTGTTGCCAAGTGTGCTAAAATACAAAAACTATGAACAAAAATAGACGCAAAGAAATTCGGTGTTTCGTAACTGGTAAGGTTGTAAAACAATATCTGCTGAATTTGCAGACTAATCAAGTCGACAAAGATTCCAGCCAAACAGGCTCCGTATTGTTGGTCGAATAGTTTCCGATCGTACAGAAATGTCTCTTTGTTGTTCACGTACTGACTAAACCTCTGACTACAGGCCCTATTCGGACAACTTAGATAGACAGAGTCGTTGCTAACCAGTTCGCGAATACATTTGAGGTGAACATGGAAGTTTTTCGGTAAACATCCACATAACTCAACAAATTCCTGGTCTTGTACTGTAGAAGTAGATCCTTCACAGACAGCACAAGTTTTCACGCGTAAGATAGTTTCAACTATCTCACTGAGTGAATTTAATTCACTTTGACTCATTTCTTTTCGGGATAATGCAGCTTTTTAAAATTTAAGTACAGTTTTCTCATTATTAATAAATACCAAAGTCAATTCAAGCTCATAACAATTCAAATAACTGTGATGAATTCCACTAGATTGGAGGAATGTGCTGCCTCGACTTTGGGAGATCTTTCTGCTTTGGTGTACTTGAGCTTTTTCAAGATTGGAGCTGAATTTTGGAAAGTCGTGTCCGGCTGGGTACCAATCGTAGTACTTTTGGCAATTGGCTTCGTATTTTACCGCCGTTCTACAACAAAAATCAAAACCTACGAAGTTGTAGAAGAGGAAGAAGTTGCACCGCGTAGACGCGCAAAGAGTCCCTCTCGTCGCCGTGAATATGACGACTGAAAATTAAACAAACTTACGACTGACTAATTTTTATCCCGAATTGTAGAACTCCAGTCAGATGTACTAGACGTGAAATCGACTGACCCAGATTCACTGCTGTACATATCGGTCCTTCTGACTTGATAGATATCTTTGTACCCAGTTCTAACTTGTGTAGCCATGAAAAATAATCCACGTGAACGTTCCGTACCCATCAAATGAATATCAGCAAGCAACTCCTCTCCGAAGTCTAATGGCATTTCAAGGAGGTCCCAGTTCTTCCTCAAGGTACTTCGGGCTAAAAGAGTAAGACGTGGCGGACGAAAGTTCTCCTCTTTGCAGGGAGAAAAAGCGACCATAACTCTTCGTCTGTACTCTGTTTGTAGAAGATTATCGAAACTGTACACCAAAGAATCGGGTAAACATTGCCTTCCTTGGAAGGACTGGTATACTGGTGCGTAGATTTTTTCCACTACAATTTTGTCTTCAACGGTGGTAGTTGAAGTAGTAGTATGCGTGCTGCTGTTATCTAACCCAGGCTCGCCATTTGAAGTTCCATGGAATGGAGAGAACACACAACCTTGAACTGCGGTAAAGTAATGTTTTCCATTGCTGTTGTACTTTTCGTTGAGACAGTAGATCTGGTCGGATTCTCTAAGCGGTGCATAGTCGCATTCAACTGGGTTTTTCAAATTCACTGCCCATCTCAGAACTGCATTTCCGTGTTGTTCCTTGTGCAGCACATTGGCTTGCTTAATCTCTGGAGGGTAGACTGCGTAGATGGAAGAGTATTCTGGGTGCAGTTTGCTTAGTTCTGGGTCGGCGTTTGGATTTCCACCTGAGCTTACCCAGAGTGGTGCTGGATCTGCTTCGTATTTAGATTTCCCAGCTTTAAGAAAACCACCACTTCGAGTGTTCATCTTCTGTGGAAGGTTGTGTACAAAACCTGTGAACTCTACGTGCATTGTTCTGTAATTGAACTTGTATTCGGCAATAACGTTTTCATGATCGTAATCGTCACTGGTCAGAACTCTTGCGAACAACAAATACATTAAAGGTTTCTCGGCAAAGTTGCGATTGAAAGTAATATCATAGAGACCCTTGTTTCCCATCGTATCAAGATTGAAAGACTCTGGGATACGGTAGATTTCTGTGAGGACAGATTGTGTAAGTTTTGGATTCGGGAGAAACCGAAACACTCTGCCATCGCGGGAGGTGATGAATTGCATACCAGAACTAACCACAGCGAATATGTCTCCGCCGGTTATTTCAAGTTCCTCCTCAACTCGTTGTACGGGTACAGCTGTCATAATCAACTCCGTTCTGTTCGTAACTTGGTATCTTGAAGTATAGGCATCTGCTGCACTCTCACATTTCCTTTGACACACCAGATACTCATCATTACACTTCGTTGTACACTCAGCGGTTTGGCACTTGGATTTGCAGTCAATATTTTCCGGGGTGCAAAGTCTTACACATCCTATTACCATACCCGATACAGCGGAATTTAGTATAGAAACGAGAATGACCATCGACAAACATACTAGACGAAGTCGATGCATTGTCGATGTTCCTTTCTGTGTCTTTACAATTTTATTAACTCTTTTCTCTACCGTGAATAGCAAAGGGCACGGAATTATCGCGTTAAACGGTACTGAGATTGAGAAGAGTTTCTACATCGACAGTATCGTAACTCATACGGATCAGTTCACATGTTTCAATAGTACTATCAATGGCACTCGACAATTGCTTAGATTTGATACTGTTATCAACAATTTTTCCAACGACTCAGCGATATTCTCTCCCTACACTGTACCCTTAAGGCTTAACTACCTTCTGTTCGATTTAACTGAGGGGTTAATTGCAAATCAAGGCTACTTCAACTTGTCTTGTATTAGAGACACATTTTGCTATGGACTAGACGAAGGGAATTCAAACGAGATGACTCCATTCTTTTTTCCCTGTGTGCATAGTGGTATCTCAAAAGACTGCCAGCAACGTGTATGGGCGCCCGGAGACTGCCGGTGGATAGATATTACCAATGTTAGTCTCAATCATCTATTTCGATTGACTTTATCACTTGAGAAACCGGTGGAGCTAAGTACAGTTCGTGGAAATGTTAATGACACTCAGTGGTCGACTGTGATCTCTCTAAGTAATATCAAAAGGAAAAAAGAAGCCTCTACCCTCAAGCTAGTTAGCTCCATAATACTATTCGCTGGTACTCCTGTCATCGCGTTGATTTTCACCCGCTTCTACAACCATCAGAAGCGCAAAGAACTCGAGAATTTGAAGTTCAAAACTCAATGAATGAAAACTATAACTTAATTTTAATACTCGAACAAAGTCTCAATGTTGACCTTTTTCTCCCGAAGTTCCTTCAAAAGTGCAGTTGGTAGCAAACGTTTTGGCATGTCGGAACAATCGACATTGACGCAGGCTATCTGGCCTTTGCGCTCTTTGATACCTAAACAATCGTAGCATACATTGTTCTGTCTTTGAACAGTTTCTTCTAGTTCTTGAATTTTCGGTCCAAAGTGTTGCGATACATCCTCTCTCTGTTTCGTACTCAAACATTGCTGACAAACAGTTGACAGGCTCTGACTTCCACATAGTTCACACTTTGCATGTAGGTAAGAATGCAGAGCTTCTCCTTTCTTCAAGCTCTTTCTCCATCGGATCACGTCGGCAAACATTTCCGGCTCCATTTTCGGGTCAATAGTAGCAGTCTTTCTTTTGAACGGTTTTCTCAGTTGTTTTTCGATGTAGTAATCCAAGTCTAAAGGAATTCGATTCTGCATTGCATAGAGAGGATCCTCTACCTTCTCATACAACTGAGCTTTCGGATTCGGGTTCATGACAACCACCCTAGGAACACGTTCTCCTAATTGATACGGTTCCTCTCCTCTTTTCTGTCGTTTCCTGTTGATAACCAGAGTCGGGTGGTTTTTGTTGGCGTATTGGTCTTCCGACTTTCCGTAGTAACTCGTAATTATCATTTGAGTGTAGTCAAAATCACCTTCAAGAATCTTGTTGACTTCGCGTCGTACAAACTCAACTGCTTCTTGTTTCCTTTGCTCCACTGGTTTTCGAACTTGACCGATCATGATCTTATCAAATCCTTTGAGGATTTTCTTCGCGTAGGGTGCTGTACTCCTCCGCTTGGTTTCATTACCCTTTGAGTCGACCTTGTTTTGCTCTTTTAGCTTCACTACCATTTTTTTGGTCGCTGGGTGAAAGAATGGAACAGCACTGACGTAGCTGGATCGTTTCCTTGCTTCCATATTGGCCCATACGTAAAGCTTTTCGAATAAAACTTGAATACCAGGTAGTTGTCTCCGGTTAATAAATTTCACAACATGTTCTATGAAAGGTGCTTTGACTAGTTTGTTGTCTTCCCCAGCAGGTTGATCAGGGTTGTCCAACATTTCCGTCATCGCGAAGACGTCATCTGGCTCTTTAACGTTGGGGAAAATAGCAAACACAGAATCGGTATCACCGCCTACTATATTTGCATCGAAATAAGTTGTCAACCCATCTTGAACCCCTTGTAAGATATTTCTTCCTTCGTAGGTCACACTGGCACCAATCGGTAGGCATGCTAGTTTGCCACATTTAACTCCAGTAGCCCCGTAGAGTGAATTCATCAAAATCTTGACAGCAAGTTGGGCTGCATTGTAGGCTTTGTACAACGGATTATTTTCACCGACTTTTTTCATCAATCCCTTGTAGTAATTTCGAAGGTTTCCCAAGAAATCAAGGATCGCGGCAAAATCAGACACCTCCAATGCAGGGCTGTAGGTTCCATCGGCATTCTTCACACATTGAGCAAGACCAGCCGGTTGATCATCAAATGCGGGTAGCTTGGAAGCTTGCTCCTCTGTGAGACGTTTGCGTTTTAGGAAGTACCACTTCCGTGGTTTCCCGTTGTTCCAAGGATCTGGCCATTCTTCATTCGATGTCCAGAGTTCAGCTTCCGTGTAACCCAAACTCAGGAAATATTCTAGTGTACCAATGGTATTGAGTCCGAAATTTCTTGCCTTCATAATCGAAGGGTAAAGCGAAGCGAAATCCGCTGACACCAAAGGCACCCTATAAAAAGCTTTCTTCAGTTTGATGCATAACGCTCCACGATAGCTAGCCTTCCGTTTTTTCGCATGAGCTTCCAGCTTAGCATACAATCTATTTCTTTGATCACTGGGTAAGTTCTGTTCGTTAAGTAGATTCGATTCAAGTTCGTCTAATTTGTCATCATCATCCTCGTCATCACCAACTGCATTCGCTTCTTCTCCGATCAAGTCGTTTCCTTCATTGTATTCACCGTTTTCGTTTTGTGAAAATGGATTTTCATCTGGAAAAACACGGTTAAGATTGGATTTTCGAAGATGGGTCTGATAAATCGACACGTTCTTTCTTTGCACTCCTGTGTTGTAGAATTCACCGAGTGTAAGGTCCCCGATAATTCTATCTGAAGTCACGACGAAGCTTTGCACATCGCATAGATTCATCGTTCGCTCGCATAATTCGGCATCTTTCTTGCAATAGTCGGTCAAATTCTGAGGTACTGTAAAGAATTGATGAGGGATAGAGGTAAAGGGTAAGTCTCCCTTTTGATCACGCAGAACCTTCTTAGCTATTTTGGCCAAACTGACACCGGAAAGACCTGGAGGTCCGTCTTTTTGTGCCCAATGCAGTGTATCGAAGGAAAATCTACCAGGAACTTGAATAATGGTGAATTCTCTTTTCCCGTTGGCAGTGGTCTCCATAACCTTCTTGTCGAGAACATCTTTGCTCAGTTCACTAAACCTTCCAAAAGACTGGAAGTTGTTCCTACCCAAAGAGACTAATCCATTACCTCTTCTCGGCCAGTACTCATCCCATCGGATATCTAGTACCCTTAGGCGTTTGATAACGTAATCCATATCGAAATTGCATATGTTGTGTCCTGAAAATCCATCGATATCAGCTTGTCTACAGTACTCCACGAACCCAGCCAACATGTCGCGCTCATTTCTAAAAAAGTACTGTTTTGGTTTTGTGTTGAAAGTTTTCCAATTGTACTGAATAGACCCGATCTCCAGTTGAGACGTAACGTGTTCAGGTGGTTGTACACTGTCGATTTCAACAGCTGTGTCAGGCGCACGTTTCTTCCATTCCCTGAAAATCTTGACAATATGGCTTCTCCAAGTGTTGTAGATATGTTCTTCAGAGCGTTCATTGTCTGAAATATAGATGGGTACGGATTTGCTATCTGCCGAGAAAGCTCGGACCCAAGTGTAAAGTTGGGGCGGAAGTAAACGCTCAGCTCTGTATGTACCAACGTATCCAATCCAATCGACCAACTTCTTGATAAACTGATTCCATTTGTAGGTTCTTTTCAAGCACTTGTCTTTGTTCTGTTTGAAAACTTTTGTCGGTAAACTCTTCGGTCGCTGTGGAACCCATGGTAACTTGTCAGGCTTGAATGGTTCGGCTTCTAGCTCCTCATGAGCACCTACAATAAACGCTACTACCTCAAGGTAGTTTGCTCTTCCTGAGCTAACGACTTCCCTCTCCTGACCACGTTTTGTATTTCGTCTTAAGTCCAGTACAGAAGGCCGAACAGAGTCGTTTTTGTCAGAAACAACAGCGCAAAGTCGACCTATCGGGTGTACCTCTGGGATTGGAATTGAACTGTTGGTAGACATCAACTTGATCATCTCACCATCAAATTGCAAAGTTCTAATACGAGCATGTGTTTCATCCTCAGGATCCGGTTGATAGGTGTCTCTCTTGATTGGGTCCTTTCCTAGTACCGATTTGATATCCACCTCATACTCGTATTTTGAACTGGTATACCTTCTCTTCACCGGTTCCAAAGCGTTAGCTTCGACTTCAACCCAGGAGAACGTCGAAACTTCGTTGTAAAGATTGAGGAATTTGATAGGAGAAACCTTGGCTTCGAAGAATTGACATCCAACCAAAATCTGCTTAAGATACTGTTGAATCTTCGGCAAGTGTGAATGCACGTTGTAGCTGACCTTCAGGAAAGTCGAGCGTTCTTTCTGAAAGATAATAGAGCTTCGCTTCAAGTCCCATTCCAACTTCAACCCAATTTGATCCCATAGCTCGTCATCGGAAAGATGTCCGTATCTAAATCCACTGCTCTTAAATTGACCCAGTAAATAAAGTCGCATGGCGGCATTCAAATCGGATATTTTCGGTCTTGAATACACGTAATCACCAGAATTCTCTTTGAGCTGTGGCATGAAGGTGTTGTGGTTGACCCAGAAGAAGAACTTCGGATTCTTGACTATCACTGAAACGGTATTTCCATCTCTCAAACGACCGAAGAGAACATACGAATTCTCAGCCTCTGAGAAGACCCTCTCGATCAAATAGAACCGCAGATTCTTACCGGACTGTTGCAAATCAAGATGAAGATCTGGATTGACAGGAGCTTCGTGCTGATTGTAGTCAAACCGAATCTCAGGCGGAGATGTGAATTCTACACCGCACTGTCTTGCAGCTTCATCTAACGAACCGGCTCCGTTTTCTTGATGATAGCGCTCAAGACTTTCTTCTAAATCGACATAAGGCATACGCTCGCAAGTCATCATATCCTTAAGGGTACCGAGTTTCTTAATCCATGTCTCTCGGAAATGTTCATTCTCGCGATTCTCAAAAAACTTGCCTACTTCCTCAATCATGTAGATACGGGAAACATGATTAAATTGGCGAAACTGCACAGCGCGTTGTTCAATCCCGTGCTTTTGTAATTGGTACAATTGTTCCATGTGAACTCCATCATCCCGTTCCTGCCCTTCCCCTCTCCAAATTGAGTTTTTTGCACGCATAGAGTCCGACATTCGGAATGCATGATGTGCCAACGTAATCGAGAGTGGTCCCATACATAAAAGTTGTTTCGGGCGGATGATGTTGATTTCCTCGAGTAAGTATTCCAGATGTTCTTCTATTTCATCGAACGAGTAAGTTTTCCGTCGGTTGCCTATCTTCATGACGTTGGTAACATAGCAGTAACTTTGCACATCTATGCCAGCTTTGAGCATTATCTCCTTAAGCATTATCGAGCGCCGTCCACTTAGAGCCTTGGCGCTGTTACATTCTTCAGCAGTCGGAGAGTCGACAATGATCATCAATTCCGCATCCACATGACCTTGTCCGATAACTGCATGCCAGTCGCACGCGGTCATATCATGCAAGGGTAGATCAGTATTGCTTACTCCGTCGTCCATTGGATCATCTCCGGCATCTTCGTCCCCAAGTAGTTCACGACGTCGGATTAAACTTTCCCCCGCGCGTAGTTTTGAGTTCAACCGTGATAGTCTAGATTGTCTTCGTTGTTTTTCTTCCAATGGTATATCCTGACGAAACCTTTGCCTCGCTTCTTGAGCTTCTCTCTGGATAGTCCTTTCAAGTGCAGTCTTTTGTTCTATTTCAGCCTTTTTCTTCGGGTCTAATTCAAATGCACTTTGTCTTTTCTGTTTTTTGAACACATGGTCCAGCTCCTTTTCACTGAATCGCTTCTGTTTAGGTTTGACCAGGTGTGCCAACGAGACGTTCAAGTCTATGTAACCATTTGGTTTACGAACAACCCGTGCGTTCGGTATCGGCCTTGGTAGTTCCAGTGATGGGAATGATGGTTGTTTGAATATCTTCTTTTTGGCCTGAGGTGGTTGTTCGGAGTCTTGCACAGATTGGGTATCACCTAATGCGAATTAGAAGAATTAGTAAGAACCTTGTGAATTATTCGGTTTTTGAACTTTGGTGAAAAACCGGGTAATATCCATCTGTTATCGACTCTGGAAAATAAAACATGAGGTCAATTATTACCGAAGTTCGAGAATAACTTTTATATCGAAATTCGACCGTTTCAAATTTCTGACTCTACAGTTTTCGAAAATCACGACCGAGCTATGAGTACTTTAGTTACGTTGAAATTTGTACTTCCGGGTTCGAAACTAGTTCAAGGAAAGCCGCAGAACCTGATTTTGCAGTTTCAACCCTTTGAATCCGAAGAGTACAACTGGATAATTTCCAATGGAAAAGTGGAAACAAGAGTCAAACTGGGGTTCCATGCAACTGCGTGTATTTTTTTGATGTCACCTATGAGTTGGTTTTACGCGACGATTGCACTGCGTAATGAAAAATACATCATAGGTGCTCACTTGCCACTGAGTCCTGCGCGACAGGCATTCCAGATGTACCTGACTTGGTTTGGCCTACCGAAGACTCGTGAAGAACTAACTAAGTTTACCCCAAACGTTTGGCAGAAAAACATAATCGAAACATGCGGACACTTCTACCAAGAAGGATTGAGAGTCTGTGTCAGATGTGGCTTGGTTTCGACCGAAGAAGTTCAATCCAGCGATGAGGAAGAAGAAGATAGCAAAGAGTTATGCGTTTGCGGTCGTGAATTGCACAAGTGTAAGTGCGTTTTGTGTACTATCTGTAATCAACGAGAAGAAGATTGCACATGTACAATCTGTCTACATTGTGATAAATGTAGATGCCCACCAAAAGGTCCACATAGGAAATTACATCCCACTGATTTCTGCACTTGTAGTTTCTGCCAAACTTGTGACTGTGTCGAATGTGAATGCGATGAGTCTAGTGACGATATCTTAATTGGCTAGATTAGGGAAATTAAAGAAAAACATTTCAAACCCAACCGAGACAGATAGCAACTGTCCATGGAGTATTCGGATATATCATCGACTTTGGACACAACCAGTTGGTCTATCACAGAAGAAACTACCACGGGTTTTTCACTGGCTGCTGTTCGTACTGCTGGTCTTATTACAGTGATAGTCTTGGCTATAGCATTGTATAAAATATCAGGATGCAATCTATCCTTCCGTGACATTAGATCTTGTTGTACAGTTGCATACAGTAGCTGTTGTAACTGCACCCCCGAACGCCCGCGCATTGTTCCACTTTAAAATAAATTCTCTACAGAATTCAAAAAACACAATTTCAATTTCCTCGATGGACAAACCTGGTGTTGTATATTTCGGAGAGCGTCCTGGATGGAAGTTCTTTGCTGTACTTGCGATGGGAATGCTAACACTAATCTACATCTCGATAACGATTTCAAAGACCGACCGCGAAACAACCGCAACATACCAAACAACCGATTAAACCGACAGAGAATCTTTCTTTACTTTGATTTATCTTCGTCACTATCACTATCGGTACCTTTGCTAGGTATTACTTTGCGTACAGCGGGGTATTGAGCTAAAAAGATAGCACCAATGAGATAACCGATCAAAATTAACGGTCGAATGTAATACGGTGCATACGAAGATAGAAAGAGCATACTCGTCACAATCGCACTGTAGGGAGCTAGCAGTTTGAGTCCGCTTAAATTCTCAAGCCATCCTCGTCGTTCGTACTGAAATGCTGTAAACAGCAAGAAGAAGATCAATCCCACAAACATGTACAAAACATTCATGATCAATACCATGTACGGATGGTTCAACATGGTTTGACAAAAATAATGTGTACCGAACTAAGTTTCTCTATGATATTGTTCACTGCGGACTGTGATGCCAACCGAGGATAAAAAATGAATTTCTGCTGCCACCTCCAATGACCTTTGGTACAGTGTGTGAAATCGCCAATCGGTAGTAGAACCGTTATTAATGCAACTCAACAGCTCTACTCTAATTTGGTCCACCTCACTCAATAGAGACTGTTTCAAGATCTCGGAGTTTTTGTAAAAGTCTAAGCTGGTTGGCTCTACTTTTCGCCGCCAACTCGAGACATTTTCGTCTGTTTGTAGTTGGAATCTTTGTCGTAGATTCCGTTTTCGCGCAGTAAGTGACTGAGACATTGTTTTGTGGAATTCGACGAGCGGTTGAAATGAATTGAAAGTACTCGTCTAATGTATGAAATTTCGGTTCAGCTAAAGTATGTAAATCAATGTTCCTCTGGTTAAGCAACGCTTGTTTCGTCTGTTCAGGTATGTTATGCAGTGTGTACCAAAGTCGACTGTAGTCTTCGTTGACTGATATGCGTTTTAAATTCTGAATAATGCCAACGAGGTCATGTTTCTTATGCGGATTATGATGTTTGAAATGTCTTGATTTTTTGGGATTTTGCAAAGCCCATTCCACTTTCTCGGCATCCTGACGGTCGTTAAACCCGTGTAGTAGAGCCAACAGTATCCAATCTGCCCCAGTTTCTGTGTATCTTTTTGTAAATTTAGCACCACCTGCTATGATCCCGCGGTGTTGACTAAGGCGCTTTTGCAGTCTGTTAGTAATACCAATGTAGGTTTTGATTGTAACGCGATTCTCCAATTGCACCCAGGCGTAGATTACATAACAGACATAAGCATGTGGCGGTTTCTTTGGCATAGCGCGCTATCGAGAACAGCGAGATCTTGTCCTAGTCGAAATGGGTTGGTAGTCTTCCGCTGTTAGACTAACGTTAATACGACAATCAACGTCATCAAACTCGGACACCTCTTCAAAACTAGAATCATCAGAGACGACAAATCCGGCTAGATTTGGATTCTCAAACGGAGGTAGTGATACAAAATCCCGGTAAAATAGATAGTCGTTGATTTTTTCAGCGTACGGTTCCACAGGTCTAGGAACTGGTGCGTGTCCAACCATCGTGGTGAATTTTGTAACTTCCCGTTTACACATTGGACAGACGTTGTTATGTTTGCACCATTCCCAAATACACTCGTAGCAGAACTCGTGTTTCTCACAGTCAACACGCGTATTGTCGTTAATTGTATCCTGACAGATACCGCAAATTTGGGTTTGACTCTGCATACTAGTCTTTTCACATTATAATTAGATATTACTAAATTTGGTATTATATAGGCTAGAATTTTTTACTCCTTTTTTGCAGCAGATTCGTGGACAATGAAAGTTTCGGTAGAGTCACTTGAATTGCTACGCGCAAGTGCTTGTGTAATAGCGGTGATATTTTTTGCATCAACAATCGGAGCTGCTGGTAAATCTAGATCTTCAGACTCGCTATCGCGGAATGCCCCTCTTTCTTCTAATTCCACATCCGCAGTGCTTACCAATTCTATTGGTTGAAATTCAATCCTCTCCCTCCTGAAACACTTGCAACAATCCTCAAAGTCTAACTCTGATTTACGATAGAAGAACGAAGCTACGGTTCCGAATAATACCACTACGATAATGCACACAAAGACTTGAAATTCAAAGTTCTCGTAAATTTCCACTCGATAACAATCTGCTTCAACATTATCAACTGATACATAACCGTGGTCGGTTGTTTGAATTCTCAACTCCAGTGTATCACTTCGTCCGTAGAGTGTTAGTTCGATTGGAACCCATTCGCTTGGTGCACTTTCGCTGTCCTTCTCCCATTGCATCCAATCGACGCTATAAGCTGTACCATCCCAGTAAACTTTGAAATAATCATCGAATACATTCAATGCACGAACGTACATCCGCAGAGTACACCGGTTGTAGTTGCTATCTTTCGGCCATTGCAAAGTTTGACTGGCAGAAATGGCACCGTCGTAAGGGTTGGCCAGTAAGAAAGCATAACCACTTCGCGCAGGTTCACTCCAAACTGTAGAATAACGACACCATCCGTGGCACCACGCTTGATCAGGGATTACTGTCCAGTAGTTTTGCATTTCAAAGTCTCCATTTCGGACAACATTGTAGACTTCAACTGCATTGACTAGCACCTGAAGTGTCAGGGCGATACTCCAATACCACATTGGTGCGAGTGTGTTAGAGTTGACCAAGTGAATGAAGTAAAACTTTTTATTGTTTTTTGCAATGCAACATCGACCTTACTGTCCTCTGTACAATTCACAAGCTATCCCAAGCACGCGACAATCGCTCGATCACCGCACGCCAAACACGCGCTACGTCAAACTCAGTGTGTTGTGAAACTTTGATGGGGCGCCCTATCTGAAAGCGTTTTAAAACTTTATAGGAAGTGCTATTTTGGTGGCGGGGCAGTCGCAAAGCCATCGAACATTATTATGTACCAAAATTGAAGGGGTAAAAAAATTCAACCATTTCAACCAAAATTGTACTCCGAATTTCAACTCCAACTATGGCGACAAAGTATCTTCCAAAACTCCCCCAGTCTGATAGTACTTCAGATAGTTATCAATGTTGTCAATCCTGCAACCGCGAAATTCAACTTGGCGGTGGATGGAAGTGCAGCAAGTGTGCAATTTCACTTTGTAACTTTTGCCCTTCACGACAATTGGGAAGTCAAAATTCATCTGTCGACTGCGTGTGTGTTTCTTGCTACAAATTACACAGTTCCCGACAACTCCCCAACACACCGGACACTAACTTGGTACTGACTTTCAGTCGATACGCGGGATTCACACTCAGTCAATTGATTCGAGGTTCCGCGAGGCAGAGACGATTTGTTGCAGTGCTCGCTAAGTCAAGCTTTAATAACGTGGAGTATCAGAGCAAATACACCCCGAAGGGAAGTCAGTTCCGAAAACAAGTAGCGATTGCCAAATTGCTGGTGAAAAAGTACCCTGTTTACGAACGAACTTATAATTTGCGCAAACACATCAAAAAGCCACAAAGATTGGAGTAAATTCAAATTCTTGATAATAATTTACGATTCTTAATTCCAAAAACCATCAGGGTTTATATTAATATAGCTGTATAGGTGCAATAGAAAGTAACAATTGAAAGTATTACAATGTACAAGTTGATTTTGCTTTGTCTGAGTTGGGCATTTGTGACGTTTGGTTCACCATCGCTTTGTGTGGATACATATGGCGATAATGTTTGTACACCGGGAGCTTTTTCTGGAACTCAGACCGTGACTTCAGATACATGCTTTCAAATAGCATTGTCTGACTACATCAATGTAGATCGTCCAACTGAAAAATGGGGAGGTCCTTTCTCTGCTTTTGATTGTTTTTCGTCACCTGTATTGACTATACCTTACGGAACCTGCGGTGCAATAACAGGAATACTTTCTGCAATTGTAAGATATTGCAGTCCTGTGCCCATCCCATCACCAGTTCCTGTACCTGTGCCAGCCCCTGTACCAGCTTTACCACCGATCAGTAGTAACTACACTGTTTGTTCGCAGACGTTTGTAGCCGGTGGAACCTGTAATGCACAGATTGGGGCGAGTCAATACAAACCATACGAAGTTTGTATTGCACACACTTGCAAAACAGGCGAGTGGATTGTGATCCATAATACTGGTGTAATTGACGTTTACAGCGACTCTGGTTGTACTTCATTCATCTACGCTACTTCTGTCAATATATGCGATTCCTGTACAGGCGGTACTGTCGATTTCAAGTACGCATTGTGTCCTTCAGTGTGTACTACAATTTGGCAATCTGGAACCTGTGGAGTGGGACCTACTGAAACAACATTTGAATCGGACCTTCTTTGTGTCGATAGAGCTTGCTCCCCTAGCTACAATTCGTACTATGCAGATTTCAATGCACAAATTGTCGTTTTGTTATCTTCTACATGTGCCACAACAACACCGTCGTACACTACGTCTGAAATACCGTTTGGTTCATGCATCGGATGTCCCGGAGATTTCCCTACTACAACGGATTATTGTGATCCACAACTTGTACCATCGCCTGCACCTATTCCGGCTCCAATCCCAGCTCCGATACCTTTACCTTTACCACTACCGGTTCCAGTTCCGGTTCCTGCACCTCCACCTCCAGTATTATGTGCCATAGAATTCGATGACATTAATTGCACTTCGATCAAAAATGCTACCGAATTGCAATACGATATCTGTTATGACATATTTCCGTGCGTATTTCTCAATGGAGCTGGGTTGAAACTTACAACTCCTGGGATCTTTGGTTCATACAGTACTTCCGCATGTGGTCCATGGACATCGACAATTGAACAATATCCATATGGACAATGTCTGACCTGTTTCAACATGTCTGGACGACCTATCTATTTCACGGTCGACGTTTGCCCAACGTTGGCTCCCGTACCTTTACCATCCCCAGTCCCTGTACCGGTACCAATACCAGTACCTGCCCCAATTCCGGTACCTTTACCACTTCCATTACCCAACCCTGTACCTCTTCCATTACCTGTACCAGTTCCTCTCCCGTTGCCAGCACCAGTACCTGTTCCTGTTCCAGCACCAGTACCTGTGCCCGTACCAGTGCCTGTACCGGTCCCAGTCCCAATACCAGCCCCTCTACCTGTTCCTGTTCCAATACCCGCTCCAGTACCTGCCCCAGCTGCTTGCAACCCGATATGTCTTTTCAGTTTCACTGGAGCAAACTGTATCAATTCAACTGGAAACGTTACACTCTGCTGTGATGTTTGTACACCCGTAGATTCAAGGTGGGCACGTCACAATTGTGCCACAACGGGGTTGACGCGATACTACGGCAACTCAGATTGTAGCGTCAATACTGGGTTTGAATTCAACTTCAACACCTGTGTAAATCGGGTTTCAAATAGCATATCTGGTTTCACTTTAAACCAAGCGTGCAGTGTACCCGTACCCGCACCAAACCCTGTGCCAGTACCTATTCCAGGTATGTCAAAGCACAATCACTTACACTACATGAGAGAGACACTCGCCAATGCGGCTAAACGGAATATGCTTTTTTAAACATAGAAATAGACCTTTTTTTAATTCACTTCCGTAAAAGAAATTACTCCAGACCGCACACATCCACGACATCGAGGGTAGTGTTGGTGCATGCATCGAAGGGTCCAATAGTGACGTTAGCGTACACACCCTTGATCAGTGCGTAGTCTTCGTAGACAGGGGCTCCACTAAGTGCAGCGCAGGAAGCGATGTAGTTCAGATTTGAAGATTCACAAACTGAATTTCCTCCGGACATCATAGTGTTCTGAGTAACTTGGGTTCCAGAATTCACGAGAGTGTAGATTGCACCAGAGTTAAAATCAACTCCAGTTGCAGTAAGCTCCTCGGTCGTATGGGTGATACCCCCAGTGGCTGCATTCGATTCCAAAGCAATTATCCCCTTGAAGACACTGCCTCCAGTAACGGAAAGACCGAAAACTGTACTGGTGATAGCGAAAGGAGTAGAACTTGATTGGAAATTGCATTTTGCCAAATACAAAGCAGCCTTGCTGTTGCAATTAACAAACGAAAACGACGAAAGGGCACCGGCGTTGATGTTTTTTCCAGAGGAGGATTGCACAGCCACGATAGAACCGGAAGAAGTGGTGGTGTTACAATTGGAAAATGAAAGCCCTTCGATTTCCACATAAGAATCAGCGGTGAAGGTCACAGAAGGTTGGAATGAAATCAAATGACCGGATGACTTGGAATCGGAGAATTGAAGATTCAACACAGAGATTGTAGTGCCGTAGATAATGTGACGATTTGAACCAGACAAACTGAAAAACTTCGAGTCACTAAGAGTGATAGTCTGACCATCGAGTACCAAGTAAGAACCGCTGGTGAAATTCGAATTCTGAACAGTTACACTTGTGACTCCTTGTGAACCAAGAGAACCTGCGTTGAAACGAACAGAGTTGACATACAAAGAAGCGGAGTCTTTGTTGCGCAAGTTTGTGTTCGAGATCACAATCAAAGGGGAATCGATGGACATCGACGCTGCGACCAAAGTCTTGGTACCAAGAGAGTAGGTGTTGCTGGTGCCCGTGGTGGCTGGGAGAAAGTGAACAGTGTCAGCGCTAGTCAGTGCAGGGAGGAGACCGTATGTACAAGGTCGAGCGAGGGTGCATAGACGAGGTGCAGTTGGTGCAGGCTCGATGTAGTAGTCCGCAGCAAATGCAGTTACTGCAAAGAGTAAGATGAGTTTCAAAGATTGCACTGATGGCATTGTTGTTGACGTATATATATTAGCGAATACGACAATACCTTATAGTAACGACAAGGATATTGAGCATGTCAAAATCATGGAATTTTCTATTGTTTCTGCTGCTCTTATTATCCAATTTTGTATTTTCGGATGGGTCACCATCTCCCCCTCCTTCACCACCTCCGGTGTGTTTTGATGATACCGGTTATGGGTTTACATCAACTGGTGTAACGTTACTATCTTCCCGGTTATCTTCCAGTGATCCTGAAAACATGGCTCGTTTTGGAAAAGCAGTCAAACTTCTCCGAGATCGAAATATCATTTGTTCCTATTTGGCCGATTCTACTTTTGGTTCAGATGCTGGCGAATGTGAAGTTTTTCGTTTGATCGGTGGAAATTGGACTTCAGTGCAGCGTTTTCAAAGCCCAAATCCTGGGTCAGCTGATTACTTTGGATTTAGCGTAGACGCTGACGAGGATTGGCTAGTCGTGGGAAGTCCACAGGATCAAGTTGGACCGTCAGTACTCGCTGGTTGTGGGTGGGTTTATGCATGGAACGGTACAGCCTACGTTGCCCCAACTAGAATATTCAGACCGGATACTGTATCTCTTGATCAATGCGGATGGTCGGTCGCAATCAAGAATGGAAGTTGGGTTCTACTCGGATGTATTGGTTATGACAGAGTCGGAGCCGGAGACGGCGGTGCTGCTTTGGTGTTCAAAATCGAGTCTGCCTTTTCCATAACCTACAATGGAACTATTGCACCACCTGGTACAGCAAACAACAATGCCGGTTGGAGTATTGATGTTAATGGGGATTTAATTGGCATCGGTGCACCTGCTTACGACGGTGGAGGTGGAAATACCGGAAGAATCTACATGTACACGATGAACTCTACAACGGGCAATTTTTCTCTTCTTTACGCACTGCAACCAGCTGATATTGGATCTGCTGATAGATTTGGGTCTGCCATCAAAGTTTCCGATCCGTACTTCATCGTGGGTTCACCGAGTGACAATGGAGTAGCTACTGATACTGGTTCAGCTTATCTTTTCTACCACAACGGTGCGAACGCTGTTCAGTTGGCAAAATTTGTCTCTCCTGCTGGATATGAAAACTCGTACTTCGGTTGGGATGTAGATCTTTTCCAGATATCCTTAAGTAGAATTCATGTTGTCATAGGAGAATACAAGGGCAGGACGCCTAGTTCTAGCGCACAAGTAGGCGCGGCTAGTATTTTTATCTATGATCTCAGTACAGCAACTTCCACTTTCATCACCCGGTTGATGGAATTATCTGGGTCAGACGGTGACTACTTTGGAGGTGCTGTTTCAGTGTACGATCGAACAATGCTGATCGGTGCAGAGAGAGATAGACTTATCGGAGGAGGTCCAAGAACAGGAACTGCCTACATCTACAATGTACAATCCTGTACCACCAGTTTGACTGAGTGTTACTATTTCAATTTTGAGACAACCGACAATGGTATTGCTCTATCGAACGGCCAGTACGTCACCAGTGATACTTGGACTGCTTACGGAGTTAACATTTTCTCCAGTGATTCGTTACATCCTGTAGTGGTATTGGACAGTACACCAACTACATGTTCTGGATCAGTTACCTATGCAACGCCTAACGTAGCTTTCGGTGGCACAGGAGTTGGTTCCGGAGGTACTACCAGCAATAGAGCTGTAATGAACAACGTACTCGCATTGCAAAACTCAACTACCGGGTGTGTTCCCCAGGTTTACAACTCCACTTCTGCTATGCTCATCAATTTTTCATCGTCTGTAAGTCTTCAAACTATGTTTTTGGTGGATTCGCGATTCATTGGTTCTGGTGGTACTCTCACGATTTCGTACTACGAAGACTATGCAGGAACAATATTAGCCGGAGTTAGTACCATTACGGCCATCGGTCCAAATGCAGTTATCGCTGTAAACCAGACAGCATTTACTCGTATCAGGCAAATACAGATCAACTCGACATATGGGTTTGCTTTAGGGAATTTTTCTTTTTGTATGGCAAACCAATCCACCCCCGTTCCTTCACCGATTCCAGCTCCGGTACCCGTCCCAGTGCCTGTACCAGTTCCAATGCCTGTCCCGGTGCCTGTACCTGTTCCCGTACCAATACCGGTCCCGGTACCTGTTCCAGTACCTCTGCCACTTCCGTCACCCGTCCCAGTACCAGTGCCGAATCCGGAACCAGTACCAGTTCCCATACCTGCACCGAATCCCGAACCGGTACCAATACCAGCACCATTGGGTATACCAGTCCCTCTACCGAGCCCTATACCAGCCCCGGTCCCTGTACCAGTGCCAACGCCAGAGCCTGTACCGGTACCAGTACCAACGCCCGAACCGGTTCCAGTTCCCATACCAGAGCCATTACCTGTACCTGTCCCTGTACCAGAGCCTGTCCCTGTACCCGTACCAGAACCTGTTCCCGTACCGGTACCCATGCCAGTGCCTATTCCAGCTCCTTTACCTGTACCAGCACCTACACCTGCTCCGGTTTATCAACCGTGTTCCACTGTATGCAAAACTATCACTAGTGCGATATTGACTTGTGATCAGCACGTATGCGACTGTAATGGTACATTGGCAACATGCGATGTTGCATTTGCAGTTAACAGTTCCATTTGGAGGTGTATCGAAGATCCAGCGTGTTGTTTACCTTCAATGGTTTGCAATTCCAGCAGCGAATGTTGCAGTGGATATACGTGTAGCAACGAAACTTGTGTTTTGGACATCAGTCCATTGCCGACACCTACACCGAGTCCAACGCCAACTCCTACACCCACTCCTACCCCAACCCCGTCGCCTACCCCAACACCTACCCCTACTCCAACTCCTACTCCGACTCCAACTCCCACTCCGACACCGACTCCCACTCCGAGTCCCACGCCAACGCCCACTCAGACTCCAACTCCTACACCAACCCAGAGTCCGACCCCGAGTCCCACGCCTACACCGACACCTGTGCTATCCCCAACCCCAACACCTACCCCGTCTACTACTACTACTCCTACTACACCTACGACTTCACCCTGGAATCAAACAACGATCACAACAACTGACACGCTGTGTACCGAAATCGAGTTTGTAAACGCAGAGGAGAATGGAATCACTACGATTGGCGGCTACACCTACCCGATGGGAGACACTACATTTTCACCATGGATCCCAGAAAATGGCGGAGTGTTTACACAAATCTGTGGGAGGTATCTGTTCGATTGGATTCCGTATTCCGGATTTTGTTATTTCGACTTGAGTTCAGGAAACTTGGACAATCCAATGTTGACCAACAATCTTGCCACCATCCCAGGACAAACTTACAAAATCAGTTTTGCCTACGGAGCTGATATTCTCCACAACTCAGAGCATAAGGATCTTTACCTGAACATCGACGGAGTCTCGCGTACCGCATGCAGATGGCCGCGCCTGAGGCGCTCGACTTGTCGAAAGAGACCGCCGAAACGAAGAAGATGTACGGCCTCGACAACCCGAAGGCG